>Ga0272444_10000893_pt1 | contig 30283 bp, 29 predicted proteins | sample SSMForm13_FD_201033 | JGI IMG/M metagenome (GOLD analysis project Ga0272444, IMG submission 201033) | Marine sediment archaeal communities from Little Sippewissett salt marsh, Falmouth, MA, United States - SSM-Form-13 | ecosystem: Environmental > Aquatic > Marine > Wetlands > Sediment ...
CAGAGGGGATCCCCATGCCGGTTCCCATCACGGAGACCGATCGATCGCCATAGCGTCCGGTGAACCCCAGCATGCCGCGGACCTCCGAGAAGCAGATCGCATCTTGCAGAAACGTCTCCGCGATGACTTTGGCCCGCCGCGGATCGCCAGGAAGGAGCACCGTGGAAGCTACCTGCCCTGGCTTAGCCCCGATATGCACACTCATCACGCACCTCCCAAACCGCATAGATTCCCAGTCTACAGTACGTCACGACACGATAGCGATCCTCGGCTCCGCTTGATTGGCCCTGACGAACGGTTGCATCGTAGATTGGCGTGAAGACAGGCCAGCGAATCGAGGGCAGGAGCCACGAAAAGGGATCATGGAGGCCGAACATGAGGATCGCATCAGCGGGTAGGATCATGGTGTTGGCATTCGGGGTTGTTGGGTTGCTCGGGGTTCTCGCGCTCCCGCAGGAAGTTGCGCTGACCGTGTGGGAAGTCCCGTACGAGAACTCGTTTCCCGGGGGGATCGCTCTTGGACCAAATGGCACCGTGTTCACGGTGGCAAACGGTGGGCAGGAAGCCTTCCGGCTTGACCCCGCGAGAGATCTCTTTCGGTCCTGGGGAGTCGGCGATCGTCCCGCTGATGTCACCGTGGTGGATGGGGTGGTGTTCTGCACGGTCGAGAACGACGGCCTGATCGTCTACTTCAATCCCGATGGAGCTGCGGTATCAACCGCGGTGATCCCGTTTGCCGATGTCAAGCCGCGCGAGATCCACCGCGGCACAGACACGGCCTCAGGAAACATCGGGCTGTGGGTTGCGGAACGGGGCGGGTCCGGCGTTCTGCGGTTTGAGTACAACCCCCAGACCGACGCGCCGGCAGCGGTCGGCGAGCCGTCAGACGACGCGGTGGTTCCCGAGAACTTCGACGTGGTGCCGATCACGATCGAAACATCGTATGAGCGGTTTCAGTACGAACTCAGCCTGATGCCGTCTCCGGCTCCGCTGAGTGTGGCACGGACGGACCATCCGTTTGCGGAGTGGACGTTCTTCACGGGCCGTTTTTCGGTGCAGGATCTTGCAGTTGCGGGTGATGGGAAGCTGTGGATCAGCCTTGGAGCACCGCTTCTGTTCCGGCTCGACCCCATTGCAGGAACGATCCAGGAAATGGAAACCATCCACAATGTTGAGACCTTCCAGGGGCTTCTCCCTGCTGCCGACGGGAGTATTTGGTTCACCAACAGGGTGGAAGGCGCGATCGGGCACTTCGATCCGGCACTCGGTCTGTCGGAAACGTGGCGAATTCCAGCAACAGTCGAGATCTTCGACCTGGTCTTCGATCCAGATGGCACCATCTGGTACACGGACCGCATCGCTGACACCATTGGCAATCTCAATACGTGGACGGGGGAAGCGACGATCTACCCTGTCCCTGCCGGTTCGGAGCCTCTATACCTGCAGATCGACGACGCAGGCGATGTCTGGTTCACCGCCGGCTCCGGCAACTATATCGCCCGCCTGACCCCCGCCGAGTGACCTCCAGCGGGGTCAAGTCTTGCATTCACGCATCGCTGATGTGGCAATGCAAGACTTGACCCCGACCTCTTGGCTAGCGGTGGCGCAACAAGGTGCTTGCCGCATGGCGTCCGGATCGAACGACGAATCCCACGGCCCAACGCAGAAGATGGAGCGGAAGCTGCCACACGGAGTCGAGCCCCCAGAGGGAACGCACATATCCGGGGAACGCCCAGAAGCGCAAGCAGAGTCCCGTGCTCCCGAACAGAAGGCACATCCTCCGGTACTCCAGAGCGATCCTCCGCAGGGGATTGTGTCCGGGAGGGCGACGGCGAGCCTCGTAGTCACGCCGGCTTCTCTTCGAGGCCGGTACGGCGTGAAGGGCCTTGAGGACCGATTCCGGGATCGGAGCCTCTGCAGTACGCAGGACACACTCGAGGGCCTCCCTTACGGGGATCACCAAGTCAAGCCACCGCGTGTGCTCCACGAACCGGTCCCAGTCGATGCGGACATCCGGCGTCTCGAGGATTGCCACGACATCGACGATCCAACGAGGCATCGGCGACGGCGTCCACCGAGTTTCGTGGGCGCAGACATGAAGTAGCTGATCGGTCGGATTCATCGCGAGGACTTCGGCACCGGAAACCTCGATCGGGCCGGCCCCGCTCCAGAACAGATCATCCCCTCCCGGGCGGCAACACTCCATCATCACGTGCCAGTGGAGATCCAGTTTCTCGATTCCACCTCCGGTGAAGTTGATCGCGCGGCGCGCTCCCAGATAGGTCTCGGTCAGGTTGCGCGGGGCCTTCCCCATCTGACGCCACCCGCCGCTCCCGAGCAGGTCGACGGCTTGGCGGACGTCTTGCGGACGGACAAGGATGTCGACGTCCCCCAGAGATCGGCGTCCCTCATCGCGGTAGTAGAGCAGAGCAAGCGCAGTTCCCTTCAAAGCCATGACGTCGATCCCCGCGGCCTGCAGCGACCGCAGGAGCGAAGCGAGGTTTCGGAAGAGTTTCTGGTTGGCAAGCCACGTCATCTGGTAGGCGAGCCGGGCTGGGTCGAGCTGGGGATCTTCGACTCCGAGAGCCGAGAGGTTGCGGTAGATGATCGGCAGAAGCGCAGATGAGCCGCCGTCGATCTTCTGAGTCCCACGGTGTTTCTTCCAGTCTCTCCACGCGTCAGTGGCCCTCCGGTCGTGGAACACGGCAGATCTCAGGAGCGGAAGCTGGTCCTCGGACGGTTCCCACGGGCGCTGCATGCTGGTGTATGTGGCTTCCTCCCCTGACGTACGAGCTTCTCTGAAGCGATGCACGGGGATCCCGCATCGACGTGCCACGTAGCGAATCGGCCTTTGGAGATACAGCCGCAGGAGTTGTCGTCGCGAGTCGATGTCGTACACAGACCGCAGGAACGATGGCGTCGGAATGGCCCGCCATCGAAACAGGAAGAGACGTGATCGCCAGCTGCGTGTGGCGAGGCGAGCCTGCCTGGTATTGCCGCGCAATCCGAGAAGCGCCACCTCCCGCGTCGAGCGGCTGAGGCGATTCGCGCGGCGAGCCAGCGCATCGAGAACGGATCCTGGTATGGCCAGCTCAAGCTCCGAATGGAGGTAACGAAGCATGACGAGAAGCGGTAGAGCCAGATTGGATTCGCCGGCTGCGTGGAGGAGCTTCTCCCAATCAAGAGTCGGGGTTCGTTCGATCAGGAACCAAGCATCGGTGACCCAGCGAAGACCCAAACGGCTTGGCGAGTACGATGCATGTCCGCAGACATGAAGCAGCATATCGGCGGGCGAGAGAATGCTCGATGCGATGCCGTCCAGGTCCAGGCGCAGACAGCGTGCGATCATGCCCGCTGCTCCGTGCCGATAGCCCGGGGCCTCGAACAAGTGGGCATGGAGCTCGATCGGCAGTTGGCTGGGATGCAGGAGCCGAGAGCCTTGTGATCGGGGAGAGAACTCAATGTGACTCGCCAGGCCGGCTTCCCGGAGAGCCTGTGAAGCTCTCTGGACTGCGCCTTGGTCCACGAGAAGGTCGATGTCGTGGCAGTGCCGAAGCGGCCAGCTTTCATAGACCGTTCCAGCTAGTGCTGCGCCCTTCAGGACCAACGGATGTACACCCACATCGTGGAGAGCAAGCAGCACGGACTTCAGGACCTGAAGAAGCGTGTGGCTGCGAAGCTCCTCGCGGAAGTACGCCGCACGAAACAGGACTGCCAGATCCGGCTCAACCTGCGCCCTGCAACCCTGTGTCGCCACATGGAGCAACGGAAGGAAGTGCGAGAGAACAGGGCGTCCGGAAGCAAGCTCCCTGTGGGGATCCCCAACTTCCTCCTGCCATGCGCACCACGCTTCGCGCCCTGCTTCTTCGCTGAGCAAGCACGCTCGCAGGAGCAGCGTCTCGGCCTCTGTCGGCAGGAGGGCGAGAAGCGTATCCGATAGCGTGACAGTCATGGTCATGGTTGCCGCCTGGGATGGATCAACGCAAGCTGTCCTCCTTCTTGAGAAGCGCGGCGACAAGCGTTGCCACGCCCGTCGGGTCTCGGCCCACGTCCAACCGATAACATGGAGTCGAAGACAGCAGTTCGGTCATCCTCTCGAAGAGGATCCTGCCCGAGACTGGAAGCTGAAGAAGAGAACTCGGTGCTACGGCAAGAAGAGCTTCCGCCTTGGAGATTGGGTGACCCGCACAACGGTCATCGCCCAGGTCCGTGGAGACGACTGCATGGATCGGCACCGAGCTTCTCACTTGGCTTGGACAGACATCGGACAGATGCACAAGCCGTTTCTCAGAGTCTGCGCAAGCCGGTCTCCCTGGAAGCGGCATCCGGCCTGAGAAGAGCTCCCAGCCATGCGGCGTAAGCCATACGGAATCGTACAAGCTGTGTCCAACGAATCGGTCTGCGTCGAGACGCTCCACGGCTACGTAGTCATCTGCAAAGAAGTCAAACCCTGCAACCACACACGCAAGGGCGGCTGTGGTCTTCCCCTTCCCCCCATTTCCTACGAGCAAGGCACCTGCGCCCTGATGAGCGACCAACGCCGCATGAATGACAGGCGTTCCACGATCGGCTTGCAGAAGGTGGATTGCGAACTGAAGTGGCTTCCCGCGCTCCTGCTCCGAAAGCCGCGAGGAAGGGAACCACCCCACGGCGCGCCCGGTTCGGCGGTCAATCCACAGACAGATCCCAGGATGCTGATATCCCACATATCGGTCATCCGGCGTGCCGATCGCGATCCCAGCTCCGGAGGCCCCTTCCGGGCGAGTTGTCCAACCCTGCCGGGCGATCGCGGGGCAGGGGATGCCGGTTGCCTCTTCGTCCCACAGATCAACCACGAGATCGTTGGTGTCAACCGATGAAACGTCAACCAGATGGCGGAACGGATGTCGCATGAGCAACGCGAGATCCTCCCCAGCTGTGCTCATTCGTATCCCGCTGGCAGCGACGGTGAACCGGAATTCGTGCAGTCCCTTGGGGACAACGCTTCGTGCTTGATCGAATGCCTCGCACATGGATGCGAACGCTTCTTCGCTGTCCGGGTGTCGCGGACCCGGATTGCGGAACGCAACCTCTCGTGACATCACGATTCCCCCTCCGTTGTAGGCGCCAAACCGCCGTGGGCAAGGTCGCGAAGGCATCCCGGGATATCCTGTGGATCGGTGCCGAGTTCGACCCGGAACGACGGCACCCTTTGGCAGAGCTCTCCCAGCGTCTCGAACCCCAGACGGCCGGGGCTCAGGACTCCGCTCTGAAGGGAGCTACGCGCCATCATCAGAAGCGAATCAGACTTCGTGGCAGGCAGAGCGTTCGTTTGACGCTTGTCGCCAAGGCTTAGGAGGGCGACGGCGACGATTCTCGCCTTGGGTACGAGCCGCGATGGGGGGAGCTGTGAGATGAACAGCAGCTTCTTGTCCTCAAAGCCGTACTTCCCTGTGATCGCCTGATCCCGGACGATGGATGTGCGAAGCAGGGTGCCGTCGTCCACAAACGCCGAGCCGTAGATACTGTGGCCCCACACACCTTCCGGGTCGACCTGCAACGCGGCCAGATCATCCCCGAGGTAGCGGAAGCCTGCCTTCAGGCACGAAAGGGATGCTGTCGTCTTCCCGGCCTCGCTAGGACCTGCGAGAAGGATCCCCAGATCGCCATGCGAGACAAGGGCTGCGTGAACCAGTGGGAGGCCTTGATCCTTGTACCAGAACGTGAGAGGGATGTGCAGGGGGCGGCCCCACTCGTAGAGCGAAAGGCGAGCCGCATCACAAGCCGCACCGACGATGCGCTGCTCCTGCCGATCGAAGCTGGCGATCGAGTGCTGCAGAACGCTTGTGACATACCGTTCGTCCTCGGACATGAAGAAGCTCGACGAAACGCCTAGAGGATCTGGCTTGACGTCGAGCCCCGGCTCAACGCCGACCTCTTCTTGATCCCACAAATCGATCCTGAGCTGAGGAGTGCCGTGATGACTTGGCTCTAGGAGCAAATGGCAGAGCGGCGAGGCAAGGCACCGGGTGAGCCGGTTGCCGACGATCCGCACGCGGACCGCGCGCGATCCGAACGCATACCACACCACGTGTGTCTGGCACTGCCCGGATTCCATCGCTCGCTCGAATCCGTTGCACATCAACGTATGGCGATTCTTCTCGCTTCGACTCGACATGATCGCTATCCTCCGACAAGCCTGCTGTACAGGTGCTCGTACGCATCCATCGAGGCCTTCTGATTGAAGGAAGCGAGCGCATGCTGCCTGGCATCCCGTCCCATTTGGGAGGCGATCTCGGGGTTCGCCAGGAGCCAGGCAACCTTCTCTGCCAGCGCCAAGGCGCTTGGAGTCTCCATCAACAGGCCTGTTTTGCCGTGGACGATGATCTCGGGGATCCCGCCGCAACGAGTTGCCACAACAGGCCGCGCCATCGCTGCGGCCTCCAATGCGACAAGGCCAAACGCTTCTTGCACTGATGGGAGCAGAACCACGGTCGCTGCGTTGATCAACGCCGGAATGTCTTCTTGGGCCATCCAGCCGAGGAATCGAACGCTTTGACGGACTCCCAGCTTCTCTGTCTGCCGTTCAAGGGCGTCACGGTCCGGTCCGTCACCCGCAATGGACAAACGAATCGAACGGTCATCCCGCAGGAGCCTCGAGAGAGCGGCAAGGGCCACATCGACGCCCTTCTCCGGTGACAGCCTCCCGATGAAGAGCAGGTGGGGAGGGTCGAACGGCAGTGGCGTCGGGACGTCGGACGGCATATCGATTCCATGAAGGATCACCGAAGAACGGGAGCTGATTCCAGGCTCGAGCCGACGACCCTCTTCTAGGATCCATGAGGAGCAGCCCGTGATCCAGTCGGCCGCATGGAGCGTTCGTCGTACGAGGGATTCGCGGACCGGTGGCCACTTCCCATGCAGCGTAACCAACCAAGGACAGGGTGACACATCGGCCGTCGTGTGATGGAAGAAGTCGATATCGCTGACGGCATTAGTGTGCACGAGTTGGGGCTTGAACGACCGCTTCAGCGTAGCGAGCCGCTGGCGAGCCCCGGCCAACGCGTCGATGCCCTGCCGCTTTCTCCAGGTCAGCGGGAGACGAACGACGGGGATCCCCTTGTAGGAATCTTCGAGCGGCAGATCGGAGGCATCCTGTTCGGCGACAACCAGAAAATCGTGTCCTCGAACCGAAAGCGCCTCGAGCAGGTGTTCAGCGAACACCTGCACGCCCCCTGTACGAGGCCAGAACGCTGCAGATAGAAACAGGATTCGCATCAGAATCTCTGTTCTCCCTTCATCCTGCGCTCCGTAAGGATGCCTGCTCATCCGACGGGAAGGCCCCATGAACGACCTTGCGGTAGACCGCCTCGTAGGCCTCCACCATCGCCTCAAACCCGAACTCTGCAAGAACACGATTCCGAGCCGCCTTGCCCATCTGCACGGTTCGCTCCGGATCATCGAGAAGAGCTGACATCGCCCCGGCAAGAGCGGAAGGGTCTTCTTGCTCTACAAGCAACCCGGTTTGATGATCGATGACAAGCTCGGGCAGCCCTCCCACACGGGTTGCGACGATCGGTCGCTGCATGAGCGACGCTTGAAGTCCGGCCAGAGGAAACGAATCCGATCGCGATGGGAGAACAAGCATGACAGCCTTGTTCAGAAGAGAAGGCACGTCTTCCTGGGGAACCCATCCCTTGAAGCAAACGCGCTCCGATAGGTTGAGGTCGCGGGCTTGCTGCTCCAGGATCCCTCGGTCTGGTCCGTCACCGGCAACAATGAGCCTGCTTCTGGGATGCCGCGCCGTCAACATCGAGAGAGCCGTCAGAGCGAGATCAACCCCTTTCTCTCGGGACAGCCTCCCGAGATACAGAACGTGCGGCGGATGCCACGAGAGAGGGGTTGGCTCCTGCGCAGGGACCGGCAGGGCGTTCCGAATCACACAGCATCGAGGGCTCATACCTGATGCAAGATCCTCGGCGTACTCCAGTGAATCCGCGGAATCGCAGACAATCCGATCTGCTGTCGAAAGAAGCTTGCCGAGAAACCGACCGTACATCGTAGGCCACCGGCCGAAGAGCGAGACCAACCGCGGCGCCGTATGAGGCCGCACCGAGATCTGGTAGTAGAAGTCGGTTGCGCCAAGTGCCACGGTGTGATGTAGGTCAGGGGAGAAGCCTTCTTCCAGTTCGCGTATCCTGCTCCGGATCCTCGCCAACTCGTCGATGTCCCGCAGGCCGCGACGTAGCGGGAAACGATAGATGGGAATCCCGTGATGCTCTTCGTGCGAAGCAAGGTCAGGCGGATCCTGCTCCGAGACGACGATGAACCGATGCCCTCGTTCTTGCAGAGCCGGAAGAAGGTTGTTCGCAAGCTCCTGGACCCCCCCGATGTGAGGCCAATGAATGGCCGACCAAAACATCACTCGCACGTCTTCCCCTTCCTCGGGGGCACAGAAGTCGGGCGCTTCTCCTGCGTTCCTGATTGCTGCTTCGAGACGATCAGTGCATACAGACGCTCGTATTCATCCACGATCCGATCGAATCCGAACATATCGGTACACCGCTTGTGCGCCGCCTGCCCCATCCGATGCATAAGCTGCGGATCATCCAACAGCCGGACCACGCCTTCTGCAAGGGCTTCCGCACACTGGGGTTCGACGAGCCACCCGGTTTCGCCGTGGACGAGCAGCTCCGGGATCCCACCCACGGAGGCCGCAACCGTGGGTCGTGCCATGAAGCCTGCTTGCAGACCCACAAGAGGGAAAGCATCCGCTCGAGAAGGCAGAATGACCATCGACGCGCCCCTGATCACTTCCGCAACGTCATCGACACCCACCCACCCGATGAACCTCACGGCTTGGTTCACACCGAGCTCCTGTGCTTGGCTTTCGAGGGATCCGCGTTCCGGGCCATCACCGGCAATCACGAGCTGGGCAGAAGGATGCTTGCGGAGGATCTTGGGCAGTGCTGAGAGGGCAAGATCAACCCCCTTCACGTGATCCAGTCGGCCGAGGAACAGAAGCGAAGGATCACCCGCCGGAAGAGGAAGGGGCTCGATCGTCGGTGCGATCGTTCCTGAGCGGACCACCGACGATCGGGACGAGCACTTCGGTACCCATCTGCGTACATCGTCGAGTGTGGCCTGGGAAGGGGCTGTGACCCAATCGGCGTTTTCCAGTGCGCGGTGAAGCACCGAGTCTACATCAGCACCTGCTGGATCTCCTTCTCCCAACAGGGTGACCAGAAGAGGCGAAGGATGAACATGGCGGGTCGCCGACTGGAAGAACATGCTCGCACCGAAGCTTGTCGTGTGAATGACATCCGGTGCGAAGTGCCGCTTCAGGTCGGCTACCCGCTGGCGGAGCTTCGCCAACGGGCCGATGTCTCCTCCGGACAGCGCCTGGTGGAAAGGAAAGCGATGGATGGGGATCCTGCCAAGACATTCTGTTGATGGCAGGAGAGGATCATCTTGCCGCGTGATCACGAGGAGCTCGTGGCCGCGTTCCTGCAAGGCGTCCGCCAGCTCAGCGGAGAACTGCGGACCTCCGCCGATGTGCGGCCAGAACAGCTCTGCCCATAGGAGGATGCGCATCCCTCTTGCCCGTGGGGCGCTGTCGACTCGAGACCGGTCGCCGGGGGTGATGCCGCTCGTGCTCACTTTCCGCTTTGCTCCTCACAGGACTGACGGTAGTCCTTCCATGCCTTGATCAGCTCAAGGAACTCATCGTTGATGGTCCATCCCCGCGATTGGTTGCCCGGATGCAGCCTTCTGTACATCAGAATCTCGGGTAGAACCTCCACACAGGCACCGTTGCCCGCCGTACGCAGTGCCCACATCAGACTCTGATGCCGCTCGCTTGCGTGCTCCTCGAAGAACCCAAAACGCTCGAACACGCTTCGGCGGGTGAGCAGGGTCGAGATGCTCCAGCCCGAGACAGCTTCGGACAACGGATGATCCCGGTACTCCTTCTCCTCTTCCTCGAGTTCGCTGGACCAGAAGTTCCGATACTCGGAATAGAGCAGATCGATGTCGGGGTGCTGTTCGAGTCGGGCGATCTGCCTGGCCAGCTTCTCGGGAGCCCAGAGATCATCCGCATCCAGGAACGCGATCAACTCGCCTGTCGATGCACGGATTCCATCGTTCTTCGCTGCGGCCGCTCCGCGGTGTGGCCGCGGCAGATACGTGACCTTCTTGCCGAACGATCGAACGACATCCTCTGTGAGATCCGTGGATCCATCATCGACGACGATGATCTCCGTTTCCGCGTAGGTCTGCGCGAGAACGCTCTCGATCGCCTCTGCGACAAACGCAGCGGCGTTGAACGTTGGGATGACACACGCGACACGCCTTAGCTCCATCTGAACGCTCGCCTCGCTGGCAGACACGGTGAAGCAAGCAGCCCCATGCTAGGAGTTCCCCCAGAGCTTCTCTTGCGCCGCACCGGGTGTGGGGGGCTCCAGAGCCAGAAGATCCGCCATGTCGCGGTAGATCTGGAGCTCGGGGGACTGATACGGCAGCTTCGGTGCCACGGGTCCGTCAGGGCTGGATCTCGGCACCGACTGTCCTTGCCCATCTTCATGCAGCAAGAGTTTCTCGTCGAGCATCGCCTGGAGCAGCTTCTGAACATCGTCGAGGGCGTGCCCTGTTGCGCCCTCGAACCGCTCGGCAATGGCGTCAGCAACCTGTCCTACTGTGTGGCCGTTGTCGATCAACTCCCATACCGCCGCTCCGACCTTGTCCAGGCTGTAGTAAGTCCCGTTGGCCAGATTGATCATGATGGCTTCTCCGTCAAGGATCTTGGCCGCCACATCCTGGCTGTTTGGGCACAGCCTGGCATCCGAACTCAGCATCTTCCCTCCGATCATGCTTCTTTACCTTGAGATTCATACGCCTCGCATACTGCGCTGGTCTTACCAACCATTCTTGTCTTCCCTTGATCGAGCCACAGCGTGTGCTGGGTCAGTGACCGGATGACACTCAGGTTGTGACTCACGAATAGCACCGTGCGGCCGCTCGCGGCGATCCTGTGCATCCGCTCCAAACACTGGCGCTGGAACGCCGCGTCCCCCACGGCGAGAACCTCGTCGATCAGCAGCACATCTGGCTCCAAGTGCGCAGCCACTGCGAAGCCGAGCCGCACCGTCATCCCGCTTGAGTAGTGCTTCACCGGCGTATCCAGAAACTGATCGACGCCTGCGAAAGCCACGATCTCATCCAGTTTGCTTCTGATCTCGCGCCTCGTCATCCCCAGGATGATCCCACTGAGAAACACGTTCTCTCGTCCTGTCAGCTCTGGGTGGAAGCCGGTTCCCACACCAAGGACACAGCCCACGCGCCCTCGGATCTCCGCGCGCCCGGCGGTCGGTTCGGTAATCTGTGCAAGGATCCGAAGCAACGTGCTCTTGCCGGATCCGTTTGCGCCGATGATGCCGTATACGGCGCCTTGCGGAACGGCAAAGGATACGCCCGACAACGCCCAGATCGTCTCGAGGCTGCTTGACCCCGCCTGGCTGAGCCCCTTGATCCGGTGGATCGGATGTCTCACGACGTTGGATATCGTGTCCCGGAGCGTTCGATACCGCTGGCTGTGCCTGCCGATGTGATAGCGCTTCCCCAGATCCTCAGTCACAATGGCGAGGCCTTGGGATGGGTTCATGCATGCTCCTTCAGACGATGTCGGCGAAGTAACGATCCATGCTACGGAAAAACGCCAATCCCAAAACCAAGAGAGCCGCGCCGATTCCCACCGAAATGCCCAACTGATCCCAGGGGATCGTGCCCCCAAGGATGACGGCGCGGTACGCGCCGATGATCCCGGACATTGGGTTGATCAGGATAAGCCACCGGAACCTCTCGGGAATGGCTGTGATCGGGTAGATCACCGGGGTCAGAAACATCCAGATCTGCGTCAGGAACGGGATCACATACTGTACATCCCGATAGGCGGCGTTCAGCGCACTGACGAAGAAACCGACCCCGAGTGCAACAAGGATCGTGAGAAGGGTGAGCGGAAGGATCAACAAGAAGTCCACACGCCAGGGCAGTCCGAAGTACACGATCAACCCCAGCAGCAGACCAAGAGAAATCGCGAAGTCGAACACAGCGGACATCACGGCCGCCGCGGGCATGATCACCCGTGGAATGTGCGCCTTCCTGACAAGTGAAGCGCCGGCCACCAAGCTGTGGCCGCTGCGGGCAAGAGAGTCCGCGAACAGTCCCCACGGTAACAATCCGGCGTAGACAAAGATGGCGTAGGGGGCCCCACCGGAGTCGATCCCAGCAAGGCGCCCGAAGACCACACTGAACACAACCATCTTGACGAACGGCTGAATCAAGGCCCACAACACACCGAGAACGGCCTGCTTGTATCGAACCTTGATATCGCGCCACGCGAGGAGGTAAAGAAGCTCTCGATAGGTCCAGAGTTCGCCAAGATGAAGCGCCTGCCAGGGGGAGCGCCGCGCGATCACGGTTGTTGTCGGAACACCGTTTCTCCGATCTGAACCTCTCATCATCCCGACATCCTTCTTGTGCAAGCCTCTATCCTTGAGGCGAGCGCGACCGATCCCCTCTTGCCTTGGAGTCCCCATTCAGCGGGATCTTCCGAAGCCATTCCCGGTGTGTCATGTACCAATCAGCTGTCCGCCGTAGGCCCACATCAAGGGGCACCGCCGGGGACCAATCAAGCACAGCCTGCGCCTTGGAGATGTCCGCCCAACTGGTCGTGACATCGGCCTTGGGAGCAGGTACAGGAACCCGCGTCGCACGGACGCCGAGGCAGGCTTCGAGCATGTCAAGAACCTGGTTGATCGAGGCCGGGCTTCCCCCGCCCAGGTTCACGATCTCGAAGCCATCCACCTTCAGCGCATTCATCGTGCCCTGGGCGATATCGTCGACGAAGACGAAGTCCCGCAACTGGTTGCCGTTGCCGTAGACCAAGATTGGTTCGTTCTCCGCCATCCACCGTACAAACCGGAACACACTCATATCGATCCGGCCAGCCGGCCCGTACGGCGCGAAGTACCGCAACACCACGCTGTGAATGCCGCACAGGTGATGATAGAGGCGGCACAAATCCTCGGCAGCCTTCTTGGAAGCCGCATACGGCGAGAGCGTGATGTCCACAGGATCAGTCTCCCTGGAGGCGGCGCAGTTCGTGTTCTTGACGGGATCTTCCCTTTGCAGGGGACGCCCGCCGTAGACCGAAGCGCTGGAAGCAAAAACGAAGCGATCGACCTGCCGATCCGCGCACAGCTTGAGCATCGCGAGCGTCCCGAGAACGTTTGTGTTGTACGTGGACAAGGGATCCTTGAAGCTCTGATGAACGTTGCTCAAAGCGGCAAGATGGATCACGCCATCGAGGAACCGGCCATGGCCCAGGGTGCATTCGGAAGCCACAGCTTCTGCAAATCGATCGAGCTGCGAATCATCGAGGATGTCCAGCTGATGGAACCTGAATCCATCGCGCTGAAGAAGCTCCTCCAGCCGCCACTTCGTGACCGACACGTCGTATCCGGGCTTCAGGCTGTCGATTCCATGGACCTCAAAACCCGCATCCAAGCAGCGCAACGCAACCCAGTATCCGACGAACCCCGCACACCCCGTGATACAGAGCCGCACGTCTGCCTCCTCTTGGCCCTCCGGCGCGACCGAACCGCGTCGCCCATTGTAACGAAATCTCACGTCTTCCCGGCCAAGAGGAAGGGGTCAGAGCTTTATTTTCGAATGATGCTGTCCCGCAGCTCACCTTTGCGGCTCGACTACCGCGCATCAGATGCGGCGGTGTCCCGTGTGAACGTGATGACCCGTGCGTGGTCGGGGTTCCGACATGTTTGCAGCAGCCACATCTTACGGTTCCTCGAAGCGCCCCCCTACTCCATCGAATTGGACTTCGCCATTGCCTGGACCGTCGAAGTTCACGTGGACGCATAGTGTGAGGGCCCTTTGGCACGGGATGTTTCCAAGGTCGTACCACTCGCCGAGGTCGCGTGCAGACAAGCTGACCTGCCAATCCCCCAACGGCTGGCCGTCGCCAGACCTGTGAATGGTAACCCTATCAATTGTCGCCTTGCTGTCAATCTGCCCTGAAAGGAAAAGGCCATGACATGTGGCGTCGTCGCCATCCAGAATCGTTGGTGTTGGCACCGCGAACAAGAACCAGTTGCTGCTTCCCTGGGCCTGCACAATCCTCGTACCCCAACCGCGCAGATCCCTGTTCTGTACGGCGCTCCAATCTGAGATTCGTACGTCGATCCCATGTACCCAGAAGTCGTATCTATTAGGCATTGGTTCTCCTTTCCCCGTGTCGGAAAGAGCTCGTCAAACTGCCTGGCGCTTCACTCTTGCTCTGCGCTCCCTGAGGATGCTTCGAGACCCCGCCTCCTCCCAGCAAGACTTCCGTTTGCCCCGATGGTTGCTGCGGCCGCTAGCGCTAGCGGTTACGGCGCGAGAACCCGAAGGGTCGTTGTGCAAGTACGCGGCAGAGACACTCCCCAGATCATCTCTGACAATCGCGCATTGTGAGGGTTCTTCAGATCCCAGACCCCGACAAGCTCGTAGTCGCCTGGTTCAAAGTAGTACGGATCGAATTGGACGTAGAAATGCCAATGGCTCCTGGCAGGATCAGCGTGCGGGAAGTGGTACGTTCTGGAGTTGAGCTTGACTTCACGCCCGTCGATGAAGAGCTGGAAGGTCCCCCGGCCTCCGTCATTGATGCTGCGATCCTCGTACTCATCCTTGAAATCGGGGACCTGCCCTGGATAGTGATTGTCCTGCCAGCCATGCCGGACATAGAACGCTTCATCCGGTGTGATCTCAACGACTGCCCCGTCAACGATCAAGATCCTGTCGCCTTCCCCCTCGAAAAGCGTTCGCTCCGATTGAACAGCGATTCCTACCGACAGAACCAGAGCAATCGCTACGGCACCAACGACCGTTCTCCTATGCATTTCCGCACCTCCTTACAGCAAGTCTCGATTAGCGTAGAGGAGGTTCGCGTCATGTGTCAAGCTCTGAAGAGAGGAAGAGATGGACTATGAGAAATCTGTGAAGAAATGTGATTAGGAATAACAACAAGATCTCTCCTGTCGGAGTCGCACTTGCGATAGCCTCTGCGCGTACTCTCGGCGGAGACAGGCATCGCCGTTGCATGAAAGGCAATCACTGGCGAGCACAAGAACGTTTCGCGCACACCTGTGTCGGCGGAGCAAGACGACGAAGGCAACTGTTAAGCTTCGGGGAGTGCAGCCGCGGAGCTCACTATTCGCTAGGTCAGGACTTTCTCCAGGAGCTCCTTCACTTTGTCGCCGCCCTTTGACTGCACAAACGACAGAATGATCGGCAGAAACTTCGTGACAAGACCTGAGTCCAGGTCAAGCTTCTTGAAGCCTCCCGCCAGCGACGCCAGACCTCCGAGGCTTTCGGCTCCAACCTTCGACGCAATCCCGCCAAGCAACCCACCGAGACCGCCAGAAGGGGCGCTCTCAAGAAGACCTTGCACTCCGGGTATGACGTCGGCGATCCCTGCGAACTGCTCTTCTCCAAGACGTTCCTTGGCTAAGCCCAGAAGCAGGCCCGCTCCTCCTTCGGCTTGAGTTTCATCGACTCCCAATTGACTCGTCAGCATCTGGATCAATTCCATGGTCTCCTCCCTGTACGATGCTCGTTGGGCCGCCTCCCATGGGTGGCCGATGGGAGAGGCTTGTGGAATACGGATTTGCCACCTTACTCCAAGCTACCGTGTTCGCACGACAGCGGTCAAGGAAGGCCCGTGAGGCTAGGTCTGCTTCTGTGGTTCCACTCTTCGGCGGAAGATCGCCTTCCACTCCTGGGAATCCTACATCTTGTGCCCGTGCCCTGGGTGAGCTTCAGGCTGTCGAAGGGATGTGGGCACGTCGCGACTGTACTGTGCCGAGAGCACCTGGAGTTTCGTCTTCGTGATGTGTGCGGATGGCCACGCCGAAGACTGGGGCTCTTTGTCTGCGGGCACACAGGATGCTAGGATGGAGGCTCAAGCAAGCAACTTGCGGCGCAGGAACGCAAGAGCATTGGGAGAAGACACGAGGCTGAGCAGGTCTGGCGGAGTAGGCGCGAAGGGGTTTCAGCCCTCGACTACACGTAAGCCGGAGCGTTCGGCCAAGGTACAAGCACGTTCCCGGCGCAGGATAGTCACTGCGCCAAGGAGGTCGACGATGGCCGGCAAGTTCGAGATCAAGAGTGCATCAGGCGGGAAGTTCACGTTCAACCTTAAGGCTGCCAACAACCAGGTGATCCTCAGCAGCCAGCTGTATCAGGCGAAATCTGGCGCGAAGAACGGAATCGAGTCCGTGAAGAAACATGCAGCCGACGACAGTAACTTCAAACGCAAGGAGTCCAAAGCAGGTGATCCGTACTTCGTGCTTGAAGCCAGCAACGGACAGGTCATCGGCAAGAGCGAGATGTACTCCTCCAAGGATGCAATGGAGAACGGTATCAGATCCGTCAAGACCAACGCACCCAGCGCAGAGGTTGCTGATCTGACGGAATAGGTGGGCGAGCGACCGGCGAGAAGCTGGCGGGATTCGTTCTGCAACGAGGCCCAAACGCCCTTGTTGGCTAGGGGGTCGAGTGCGATTGCAGCATGTCTCCCTGCCAGTTCGCCGGGAAGGACGGGATGACGAAGGCTATAGGCGTTATCTTCATCCTGCTGTTACTGGCGGGATGTACCATGACGGAAGTTCCACCCCCGATCGTGGTGCAGTTGGAGATCGTCGAGGAAGACCAAGGTTGGGTGCAGGTTCGGGTCACCGGCGTCCCGTCCCTTGGATACGAGCTGCGCTGGGGAGATGTCGGCACCTCGTATGGGATCTCTGATGTCGTTCCCGGAGATGAGCTCTATGAGCACTTCTACCAGGCCGTCGAAGGGGCAGGCTCGGGCGAGCAACTCCCTGCCGAATACGAGATCCATCTCATCGACGAAGAAGGCCGTACCATCGCACAGGAGTCGGTGCAGATCGTATCCGTGAACTGCCACCTCTCGCTGATTGGCCTTCAAGGCCGACGTGTCACCGTGCAGTACTGGGGTCGGTTTGGTATCGAGTATTCAATCTCCTGGGGCGATCAGTACGCTGATCACGTCATGGTGAGCACCCAGTCCGCCACGGGCTTGGTCTCTCACACCTATGCTGCCGGGGGGGGCTACTCCTTGGGGATGGAAGAGATCTGGGCGCCACGGCAGGTCTTCTTCACCATCACGGTAGAGTGAATAATGATGCGGGAAGAGAGAGTGAGCAGAGCACTGCTCTCGAATCATCATGTGCCGCAGCGGTGTACGATGACTTGACGTCTCCGCATCGGATGCTGCGGTGCCTTGTGCCAACTCGCGAAGCTCCTTCCGCATTAGTGATTGACGGCACCTAGGTGCCAAAACTCGACCCTCCTCGAAGAAGAGTTCAACGCTGGCAGCCGAGGCGCTCGTTTCCACGCTTCTAGTTGCCGGTTGCCCGCTGAAGCAAGTACTGGACGTACTCCTCGTCGGCTCCTTCGAGTTCGCAGGCAAGCGCACGGCCACGTGTGTCGCTGAGTATCACGATGCATCGTCCGTTGCGGAAGATCCGCACGACGCCATCCTTGCGTATGTGGTAGCTGAAGAGCGCTTGGTCCATGTCTCCTAGAGGATATGATACGGCAGGTGACTGTAGGCTGCGGACCCTGACCGCTGAATGGAGCGCGACCTGCATCATCCAGGGCAGAGCTTGGCTGTCGAATTCCGTAGCAGCGGTCGCTGATCTCCCGATGAGTGGACGCGGGACGTTCAGGGAATCCATATTCCGTGGTTCGAGGAGCAGGCATCTGATACTCCCTGGCGAGAAGCTTCTTGGCTGCCTGGATCAGCAAGACAGTACAGAGGGAACCGCTTCTGCGAAGAGGAGTACTGAGCATTCGGAAGCGAACCATCTGATATGCATGGTGTAGGCTGATTCCCTCGCGCGACACGGTCGTCGGACGCGCCGACACAACGAAGCATATCATTCCTGGGCGATTGCGGAACGTCTGGAGATCAGCGTGTGCCAGAGATACTCGGCGAGCATCCTGATTCGACCGGATGCTTCACAAGCGACACTTCCGAAGAATCTCCGCATTACCTGGCTGGACGATAAGGAACCCCGGCCGTGCATGGTCGGGGTTCCGGCATGCGTGCAGCTGCCGCAGCCTACGGCTCCTCGAAGCGCCCCCCTACTCCATCAAACTGGACTTCGCCATTGCCCGGACCGTCGAAGTTTACGTGGACGCACAGTGTGAGGGCCTTTTGGCAAGGGATGTTTCCTAGATCGTACCACTCGCCGAGATCGCGTGCAGACAAGCTTACCTGCCAATCCCCCAACGGCTGGCCGTCGCCAGACCTGTGAACCGTAACCCTATCAATCGTCGCCTTGCTGTCAATCTGCCCCGAAAGGAAGAGGCCATGACATGTGGCGTCGTCACCATCCAGAACCGTCGGTGTTGGCACCGCGAACAAGAACCAGTTGCTGCTTCCCTGGGCCTGCACAATCCTCGTACCCCACCCGCGTAGATGCCTGTTTTGTACAGCACTCCAATCCGAGATTCGTACATCGATTCCGTGTACCCAGAAGTCATATCTATTGGGCATTGGTTCTCCTTTCCCCGTGTCAGGAGGAGTTCGTCAGACTAGCTGGCGTTTCACTTGGGCTCTGTGCTCGCCGGGAATACTCCGGGGTCGCTTCTTCCCAGCAAGACCTCCGTTCCCCGATGTCCACCCCCGGCCGATGGCGCTAGTGGTTACGGCGCGAGAACCCGAAGGGTCATTGTGCGAGTCATCGGCAGTGACACTCCAAATATCATCTCTGTCAATCGCGCATTGTGGGGGTTCTTCAGATCCCAGACCCCGACAAGCTCATACTCACCCGGCTCGAAGTAGTACGGATCGAATTGGACATGGAACTGCATGTGGCGTCTCGCAGGTTCCTCGTGAGGGAAGTTGTACGACCTGGATGTCAGCTTGACTTCGCGGCCGTCGATGAACAGCTGGAACGTCCCCCGGCCGCCGTCATTGATGCTGCGGTCCTCGAACTCCTCCTTGAAATCGGGGACCTGCCCAGGATAGTGATTGTCCTGCCAGCCATGCCGGACATAGAAGGCTTGATCCGCGGTAATCTCGACGATGGCTCCATCAACGATCAAGATCCTGTCGCCTTCCCCCTCGAAGAACGTTCGCTCAGCGTACCCCACGGCTCCAGCCAGCAAAACCAAGATCGCGACTATGCCCCCAACCACTGCCTTCCTGTACATGCCGCACCTCCCCAATGCATTTGAGTTCAGCGTAGAGGTGGCTTTCGTCATATGTCAAGTTCTAACGAAAGGAAGAGATGGACTATGAGAAACCTGCAAAGAAATGTGACTGAGAAAGATGTGATCGTCTCGCCTGCACCGAAACGCCGCATCAGCCCAACCGCGCCAGCACGCAGATCAAGGAAGCAACAGCCAGGTATGAGAGCGAGGAAGCTACACGCACGCCATGTGAGACCATCTGGGCCCCTGGTGGATAGCTTTCTAGCTTCATGCTGAGTGATACGGCAATGCACGTCCACCGCTGATGTGAAGGAGACTACGCAAGATCGGTAGCTCTTCGATGGTGTACCAGGAGGCCTGCTTCCGAGCTCTCAGATGTCCATTTCCTATCAACGTTTGATGCTCGTTCTCCTACCTGGTAGAGCACAGTTGAGGGGCTTCCCACGGCCGGGTTAACATGCTGAAGCGAAGAACATGCCGATTGACCCCCGCGCTGTAGGCAGAGAACGACTCCTCCCTGCAACCGCCTTGGCTACGGATCTCAGACACCCAACCCCGACTTCGCTCCGGCCATCGGCCTTGGCGAGAAGTGGCCGACTTGGCTGACTCTGGAAGCGAACCTGTTCCGGTTGCCGGGCAGGCAAGCGAGTGCAGCGGCATGCTTCTGTGGCGATTCCGCGCCGTTTGCAGGGCAGTACAGCTGCGGAGGAGCCATGCGCCCCGCTACTCACCAGTCGAGGTTGCTCTGTTGAAGTAGTCGAACCACTCTGAGGCCACGCCGAGGCGCTTGCTCTGCCAAGAATGAACGCTGCGGCGCCTCTACAAGGGCGCCGCAGCCGCGGGGATCTCAAGCACAGCTCCTCGTTGGTTTGGCGCGACATCCCAGACAGGACTTGGGGCAAGGGCGAGGCTGATCGCATGCACGGCTACGGACTCAGGTCGTCCCCCGATCTGATCCCAGGAGATCTCGAAGTAAGCCACACGCCCATCTATCCAGGACTCAATATCGTTGGGCAGCAGGTCTATGTTATCGCTCTGAACCAGCCACAAGCCATGCGGGCCAACACCGTAGTCGTATCCAACACCAAACATCCGTGCGTTCGTCGGCCCTCCCCTACCAAAGGAGCCTCCTCGGCCATCGACGTCAAGGGCAACAAGAAGCACTCCATCGTCCGAAGAAGGTACATTCCCATTGCACAACACGGCGAAAGCGATCCCATCATCCGTAATGAACCCCTGGATCTCTCTGAGGTCGTACCAACCCATGGGTGCGTTGCCACCGCACACCCAATCCACAGCATCGCCGGCTCGATCAGAGATGACGATGTCGGGCGTCGGCAACTCATCCACACTGTCATAGGTCGCGGCTCCCGAACCGAAAGATAGACCGACCAAGACCATCATCAGTGGAACCCATCTTCTCACGTTGCGTCTCAAAGCGTTCCCTCCTCTGCTCATGCACATGAACTGGCCCGATCTGCTAGATTCACTCTAGAACGACTCTACTCTTCTTCGGATCGTTGCGGCAAGCGGAGTAGCAGCAGGAAGGCAGGCCACGTGGACGTGAAGTTCCAGGCGAAGAAGGAGTCTGAAGGCTGATCACCTAGTACCCCCTGGTGGACAGCTTTCTAGCCGCCCCTTGATTGGTCAGTCGATATCACTCAAGTGTATATGGGAAGGGCACTAGGAGAGAGGTGGGAAGCGTTTTGTCTGGTACGCTCGACCAGGTCCGAAGAGGCCCGCGCGAGCTTTTGCTAGATGAATCGAGCACGTGCTAGCCTTTCTTCTGTGGGCTTCTGCAGCAAGGAGGTAGGTGCATGAGTGATCGTTGGCTTGTTGGAGTTCTGGTGGTGTTCCTCTGCACGAGTTGGGCTGCACTTTGCAGCGATGCGCTGATCTACTTCTCTCTGGATCCAGGTGGACAGGACGAGGTAAGGCAAGTTGCTGAGGGAACGCATGTGTATGTCTGCATCCTTGACCCAGACGAGAATCTTGACCTGAACACACGTGACACCATCCATGAAGGCGTCAGCATCCATGATCCTGTGACAGGAGCCGTCCTCCATTGGGATGGCACTCACGGCTCATTCAGGGAGACGGGAGGCAACACAGGACTGTTTGTCAGTAGTGAGACCATCGCGATTGGGGGAAGGAGTCTCAGAAGTCCGAGGAGAGGGACTCACACACCTGGGAGTCTAACATCGGGCGCGCTGGGATCCTTTGACGGTCAGTCTATCGACTTCGCGACGATCGGTCGCATGGAGAACATGGATACGCTTGTTGCATTCTACAGCGACCGAAACGACATGACGGACACGGCCCTTGGAATGTTGAAAGTTATTGACGCCCGCTCAGCTCTAACCTGGACCCAGGATGTCTACAGCAACGATAGGTCTACTGCATCGGTCGTGGTAGTCGACATCGACGAGAATCTCTATCCCAACGAGATCGAGTACGTCCCTATCTTCATAATTCTGAATCCTGGCTCATGGAATCCAAGCGATCCACACACAGCGAACGACTTCTCAGGGCTCTGCCGTTATGGTGGGGTTGATGACCGCACAGCAGAGCCACTTTGCGAGGCAATCCGCTGGTACAACATCTATGACAACCGTGACAACGTTGGCATTGATCATACAGGGGCAAGACGGGATCCACGTTCTAGTTCTGATGGCCGCTACTACATTCGCTACCCGACAACCCCGGGGGCTGTCGCGGGTACGGATGGGTTCTTTGATGTCAACACGTCAAGATGGCATGGTGGGATTGTTCCCGTGTCGTTCCTTGCTACCGAGACCGGGGTGGACACAGGTGAGTTCGTCTTGACTCTCGATAGCATCGCTGGCGACCTGGGCTTCGATAGCTTGAACATCCGGGACGTTATCGCGGCGTACTACCTTGACCCAAACGACGGTGACGATTTCTCTATGGATTTCGCCTACATCGGGGAAATGCAGCATAGCGTCACAAACTTCACGACAGCAGTTCGTGCACTACCTGAAGACGGCGCCTACTGGCTTGGCCGGGAGGGGCTCTACGTCCAGGTACTTGACGCGAATGCCAACGTCGATCCGTCTCTTCCGGAAACTGTCTCAGTGCACGTGTCTGGTGTGCAGGGGGGCAGCGACTGGGAGCTTGTCGAAGCGCGCGAGACAACCTGCAACTCGCCAGCATTCTTCACGTTCGCGGGCACACCACTAAGATCTGAGTGGGATGCATTGGGACTGCGGAGTTCCGGAATGCATCAGCTAGCCGAAGGGAACTGGAGATTCGAAGCGAGCAATGAGGAGACGATCTACGTTCGCTACAACGATGTGTACTACAACCCACCGTCTCCGGCTCTCGATCCGGTCGACATGTTCTGTGGTGCATCAGCACGGGACTTACGACCGACCATTGCGCGAACGCGCGTGAGCAACGATATCTCATTTGACACCGTTCGCATTGCCGACACTCAGGTCTTCGACGGCGAGCATGTGCAAATGCACTTCCTGAATCGCTATGGCGATCGCGTTGAGACATACGATCTTGGAGATGCGGTGTTCATAGAGGTTATCGATCCCGACCAGAACGAGGACCCGAATCGGCGTGAGAGGATCAATGCCTATTGGGCCGGAAGTCAGGAAGCGGGATTCCCGATCGAGGGTAGAGGATTGGACATTTATGGCAACTCCCCTGCCGCAAGGATCATCGTGTGGAATCCCCGGAATCAAGCCTGGGTAGCCTGCGATCTGTTCGAAACAGGATCTGACACAGGTGTGTTTGTGAGCGTAGTGCCGATATCGCTCTCTTCTCCATACCCTGAGGTTCCCACCTTGCGATGTCTTCCACGCGACGCGATCTTCGCGATCTATCAGGATCCCAGCAACCTCAGCGACACAGCAGTCATTTCAGTGAGAGTCACGGGTGATTAGGGATCGCAGCGGACGAGTGAGGGGAGAGACACATATGAGAACTCAAACGGTCGCGGCGCTACTGGTGGGATGCTTCCTGATTGTCATGCCTGGTGGATCCCTGCTCGCCTTGAACAGCGAAGTCGAGGTGGAAGAACAGGTTATCTACTCAGGGGAAGGATTCGAGGGTCTCAGAGGGAGTGAATGCTCGATTTCGGTCGGAGTGGGCGGTGTCCTCTCAGTTGCCTTCCCGGCCTACAGGGAGTCGGAAGCTTTCCCGTATGTCGCCATCGTGGATGGCGATCAGGTGGAGATACAGAGCCTGGGCCCTGGAGGACGCAATGTCCTGTGCCTATCTCTAGATGCTGACAAGGCGGGCCTTATACACGCCTGCTACACGTATGACGAATACAACCCTTCACCAGGGGAAGCACCGCACACCGGCCATGAGTCCAACCTGACCTACTCACGGCAGACAGCGACAGGATGGACGTCGGAGCATGTCATCCAGAGAAGCCCGGAGTTGGTTGCGGGACGGATCTTCATTGATGACGAAGGCAATCCCGCGATTGTCGTCTGGAGTTCCGGCATGCTTGGCGTCTACCGGAAGACCGCTGGGGGGGCTTGGCAGCACGAGGCAATCGAACGCCCTTCTGCTGACGTAACATTCCTTGACGCAGTCGCAATGACGCGCGGGGAACTTGCCATCCTATTCACCGTGCAGCTTCGGGATGAGGAAGGATACGAACTCAGGCTCGGTTTCCTGCGCGACAGTACTTGGAGCGAAACGGTAGTCGCAAGAAGCACCGGACTGATGTATGCCAATCCTCGTTCTATGGCTTGGAGAGGTTCCGAGGAGATGCACGTTCTGTACACCGCAGGAGAGAATGCACGGTGGGAAGATGCTCGTGTGTATCACGCAACATGCGTGGACGGTTCGTGCAGCGTAGAAGGAATTGCAGGCACGTATGGTCTCTCGGGAGGCATCGCGGTGTCCTCTTCCGGTGAACTCTTCGCCACATATGCATCGTTTGAACCTCCTCTGAGGTTCGGCGATGTGGATCTGACTAGTACGATAGCGATCCAGGACGCCGATAGCTTGTGGGTCACGCTCCCAATTAGAACTGAGTTGCTCACCATGCCGACGGGACTGGAAGTGGCAGAGGCGGGATTGATCCTCGTCGGCACTCAAACATTCTCCGAGGGGGGAGATCTGTCGCTGGTCCGCATCAGGTACTAGGGAAGTGTACCGTTTCCGGTGTCGCCCCTGAAGGCTACGCCAGGCATGACGCGGCGCACGGGCTGGCGGAAGCAATCCGGGCGCTAGGGGCACTGTGTGGTGTTGGCGAGAGATTGTGGGATAAGACAACCTCATTCGCCGAACAGGTTCGTGCCGACATCTGCGATTGCATCAAGCGAGAGGCCGCGCTGGGCCTTGGGCGGTTGCACTCCAGTCGGAGGGGCTGGATCCAAACTCTCGGAACACCGATTCCGCGCCTGCTTGAAGACTAAACACCAAGAGGGTACCGGATCTCATCCTCAGACGATCCCTGTGTGCCCAGGCGATTCCGAGCTACCGCCGCCGTGGCGGCTCTTCCACGGCTGACTCAGCAGTTCCTCAGTCGGATCCCAGATCCTGCAGAGGCAAGAATGCATACACAGCCCCCCCACTCTCGGCAGACACGATCAGACAGACGTAATCCTTCCCCAGATCAAGATCCTGATATCCCGTCCAGATCGTTACCAAACGCCGAGCCAGCGCTTGATACGAAGCCTCGGGAACAGATGGAAGCGTGAACGAAAACTCCTGCGAGCTTCCAGGTTCGACGGTGATCCCCGGGAAGATCTCACTGAAGAAGTGCGTCTCCCACTCAGAAATCCAGTTGGTGTCGTAGGAGAGCCCCGCAGTCACGGTCAGCGGGCCAGCGAGCGGAGTATTCCCACTGTTCCCGATCCTAACGGTGACAAGTCTATCCGATTGAGAGACGTCAAGCAGGGCAAGCACGCTCTTGGCTGCACGGCTCATGCTGGCGTTCGTGAACTCAGGCGCGAGATCCTCGAGCACCTGGCCAAGCGTGTTGTCAAATGTGCGGACATACCATTGCAGCTCACTGATATCCGGATCCTCAATCTGTGACAGGCCAATCGATGCGCAGACCAGAGACGAGGCGACGGAGAAGCTACTCAATGTGTCATAGCCCACATGCCACACTCCGCCTTCCCAACGGCCAAGCCCCGATGCCCAGTCCCCGATGTTCCACTGGTTGCCGACATACATCCAGTAGTCCATCCCGAGGTCGTGTTCGAAGTGTCCAGTGGACGGATCGCCATCAATGTCCAGGCCGATGTTGTACCAGAAGGCGGTCCCATCAGGAACCACATAGTCCCCCGGAGGAATCGATCCGGTGGTTTCGATGCAGAAAGCGAGCTCATCTCCAGCAACGGTTGCAGTCACGGTCAGCACGTCGATTCTGTCCAGAGCCACATCCCCGCTTGGATCTGTGACTATGGTCTGGAGTGATGCCGCCAAGCTGCCTGATGAGTAGACGAGCAACACGAGTATGAGAACCGTCAGAGTCCTTCTCACGCCACCCTCCTTGGGGTGAAACCCACACAGCGAGTTCCTAGGAACATCTCGAGTTCAAGAGATCGTGAATCAAGGTTTCCAGGTGATGGTAGGAGTTTCAGATAACATCCGTCAATAGCACCCCGCGGACACGTCTGCGGTCACTGCCCGAAGCACGGTCATCCAAGGGCCAGCTCACAGCCACCGGACTCTGGTACCCCCAGGTGAGCAGCTTTCTAACCGCACCTTGATTCGCAGGGCGATATCTATTAAACGCCTATGAGAAGAGAAGTATAGAGAGTTCGAGAGTGTCTTGTTTGGTGCCTTGACGGGACAGTTCTCGAACTCCACGGGAAACCATGCAGCATGTGAGCTGAGCCCGCGTGGCGGAATCGTCTCCAGGAATTGGACGATCCGTGAAGCACTGCACCTACACTCCCGAGGCCTCGATTAACCTAGCAGACTGTGTGACCCCGCGAACTCACCTGGGCGCGACCTGCGTTTCCCTAGGAGAGTACTCCTAAGCTATGCTTGAGCAATGGAGGGAACATGGGACGCTCTTCTCGAAGGAATCCACGAGCCCGACTGGTCACTCCCAAGACCGCTGCGTGTGCCGTTCTAATGTTTGCGCTCTTGGGGATCGTAGGATGCATGGACTGTACCGTGAACCTGATCGTATGCCCGATTGTGGTCGAGTGGCCCGACGTAGATGTAGGCCCGGTCTTCGTGGTCGCAGAGACGCACCAGAATCACAGAGTGAGTCGGATAGGCCCACATGGGGAATGGACCCTCGTCTGTGAATTCGCTGCCGGGAGTACCCCTTGGGGATTAGGAATCGACAGCCAAGGGAACTACATCGTGAGTGATGCGTCAAACGGCACGATCTCTCGCATATCTCCGAGTGGAGAACACACGATTGTCTACACGTATCCTTCGGGCTCAGGGCCGTTCCCTTCGGGACTTGCCATCGCCCCGGATGGTAGCTACATCGTCTGTGAGCGAGGACCGAGCATGCTCTCGCGTATCACTCCAGAAGGCAGCAGAACAGTGATTCATATCTTTCTTGACACCGACGCCTATCCCATGGACGTCGCGGTCGACGTGGACGGATCCTTTATTGTGAGCGAGCTGAATGCAGATGTGCTGTCACGCATTAGTGCAGCAGGCGATCGGACTGTGATCCACAGTTTCACCAGCAGTCCGCGAGCGGAACCTTGGGGCGTGGCAATCGATGCCAATGGAGATTACATAGTCTCGGAGTTCGTATCAGGCAAACTCTCCCGCATTACGTCAGGCGGAATGCGGGAAGTCATCTTCTCCTTCGAGGAATTCGCAGGGCCCAGAGAAATCGCAATTGCCTCTGATGGAAGCTTCTTCGTAACTCAAAACAATGAGAAACTAACCAAAATCACGCCAGCGGGTCAGCAGACAACGATTTACACGTTCCCCAACGACACAGGACCGACAGGTATAGCGGTTCTGCCGTAGAAGAGATCCCTCAGGGTCATTGGTGCGGAGGGTCTCCCAACTGTGTACTGAGGCACAGCAGAACGAACATCAGAAGATGATAGGTAGCCGAGTATGCAGGGTCCGATAGGGCAATGTCTGGTACCCCCGACAGGATTCGAACCTGTGACCTACGGTTTAGGAAACCGTTGCTCTATCCTACTGAGCTACGGGGGCGGGTTAGAATTCTTCAAGCATCAAGTATAGCTGCTTCGCCGCCGCTTGCTCCGCTTCCTTCTTGCTGCGTCCTCGTCCCACGCCCCGGTGTCCGGCCACGGTCACGCCGACACGGAATTGCTTGTGGTGTTCGCGTCCCTCAGTGCCCTCGACGGTGTACGCGGGGCGGCAATCGAACAACCGCTGAGCCGTCTCTTGCAGCAGGCTTTTGTAGTCGCCGGTGGTCGATTGCTCGGTGAGGAACCGCTCCAGGTCGTCCTTCAGCGTTCGGGTGACGAAGTTGGCCGCAAAGCGGAAGCCCTTCTCCAAGAATAGCACCGCGATCAGCGCTTCGAACGCGTTGCCCATGTTGTTAGGGCGCGTGCGGCCCTTGTTGGCTTCCTCGCCTTTCCCCAGCTGCAGGTACAGATGAAGGTTCATCTCCTTGGCCTTCTCGGCAAGCATCGGGCGACTGACGGCGACAGACTTGGCCTTCGTCAGCTGCCCTTCGTCGGCATCGGGGTATTGCTGATAGAGGAAGTTGGTGACGGCAAGGTCGATAACGGCGTCGCCAAGGAATTCAAGGCGTTCGTTGGATCCTCGGGGATCCTGAGCTTCGTTGGCGTATGAACTATGGAGAAACGCGCATTCCAGCTTGCTCAAATCGATACGGAGACGCAGCTTCTTCGCAAGCTCTTCAATAGGTCGATGCTTCATAACACAAGTTAGGGCGGGAGGATTCGAACCTCCGATCACGGCTCCAAAGGCCGCTGCCTTACCGCTTGGCTACGCCCTAGAATGTCAGTTCTTCAGTCGGTATCGCAGCGGGTTCGGCTGAAGGTTCAGCCTCGCTGCAGATCACCTCATGATACTGTGCAAGGACCCGTTGTTCGATCTCAAGTCGAAACGCGTTGTCAATCGGATGAGCAGTGTCTCGAAACTCACCGCTCTTGACTTCCCGACTGGGCATGGCCACGAAAAGGCTTTCTTTGCCTTGAATCACTTTCACACTGTGAACGATGAAGACGTCATCAAACACGATCGAGCAGAACGCCTTCAGATTTCCCTCGTTGTGCATCGGACGAATCTCTACCTTGGTAATCTCCACGCCTGAAACCTCATCACTCCTATGGGATGGCTGAAGCATCATACCAAGCCGATGCAGATCGCGCAATATGCGTGACACTCACGCTCAATTGGCCGTGGGTTCCCGAACTGTGAACTCGGTAACGCCGTCTCCGCCGGCTCTCGGAGCGGCGGCGCGCACATCGCTCAGAAACTCGCACGAGGCAAGATAGGCGCGGACGGCTTCGCGAAGAGCACCCGTGCCCTTGCCGTGGAGCACGCCAGCAGCCCGGATGTCTGCGAGCAACAGTTGATCAAGGTAGTTCTCAACGGCGCGCAAGGCCTCCTGAACCGTCATTCCACGCACATCGATCTGCAGGGGAACGCGACGTGGCATAGCTTGCCGAACGGCGCCAGAGGTCTTGTTCTCGACCGGCGGCTCACTCGGCTCGGGAGCCGCGGCAAGGTCCGAGAGCACCGTTCGGACACGTGCCCCGCCAAGGCCGACCAAGGCCTGATCGCCAGGGCCGAGCCCGAGGACTCTGCCCTGTGCCTGGAGGCTCTGCACGAACACGGTTGCCCCTTCCTCGATCGTGTCCGGCGTCAGCGGTGCCTGATGTTCTTGAGGTTTGGACAGTTCCGCAGCTTGTTCCCGGAGTTCGCCGATTGTGTGAACCGCGGCTCTCGCCTCGTCTTGCCGAGCTTCCTGGCGAAGGGCGGCAAGAAGATGCTCGACCTCCTTCTGGCTGTCGCGGAGGAACTTCTCTGCGATCCGCAATCGGCCGGATAGCGCTTCCTCCTTGGCCTCCTGAAACGCGCGGACCTTGCCTTCGTAGCGCCGCCGCATCTCATCCGCGTCCCGCCGGACAGCTGCTGCCTCCGCCCGCTCATCCGTGAGCGCCCGACGTTCCCGCTGAAGCTCGGCGATGATGTCTTCGGCTCGTATCTCCCCGCCGGAGAGAAACGACCGGGCATGCTCGATGAGCTCCGACGGGAACCCCAGGCGTGATGCGATCAAGAACGCGTTGCTCTTGCCCGGGAGCCCCTCGATAACTCGAAACGTCGGCATCAGGGTCGATGTATCGAACTCCATCGATGCAGTCTTCACCTGTGGGTGACGGATGGCGAAGTACTTGAGAGGCGTCAGATGGGTCGACACGATCACCTGGGCGTTTCGATCGAGCAGCCGATGAAGGATCGCCAAGCCAAGGGCGGCGCCTTCCTGGGGATCGGTTCCCGCGCCGAGTTCGTCGAGCAGCACCAGCGTATCCTCGTGAGCCTCGCCAAGGATCGAGACGATGTTCTTGACGTGGGACGAGAACGTCGACAGGTTCTGCTCGATCGACTGCTCATCCCCGATGTCGCTTCGCACTCGGCGCAGGATCGGGAGCTCCGTATCCGGAGACGCGGGGATCGGGATCCCCGCCTGCACCATCAGCACAAACAGGCCGATTGTCTTCAGGGTCACCGTCTTCCCGCCTGTGTTCGGCCCGGTAATCACCACGATGCGGCGCTTGTCATCGAGCGACAATGAGATCGGGACCGCCGTCTCCTTTGGGAGAAGCGGATGACGGGCGTGTCGGAGCGCGACACGCTCGGAGCAATGCGGGAATGAGCAACGGAATGATTGGGCAAACGCTGCCCGTGCGAACAGCGAATCGATGTAGGCGAGCACGACTCGATCGCGGCGCAACACAGCCTCTCGGTCGAGAAACAGCTGCGTCAGCATGCCGCGGACGCGTCGTTTGACCTCGCTGATCTCGCCGCCCAATTCCGCAATGACGTTGTTGTCCTTCACCAGCGATGTCGGCTCACCGTACAGGGTCTG
>Ga0272444_10000895_pt1 | contig 30203 bp, 23 predicted proteins | sample SSMForm13_FD_201033 | JGI IMG/M metagenome (GOLD analysis project Ga0272444, IMG submission 201033) | Marine sediment archaeal communities from Little Sippewissett salt marsh, Falmouth, MA, United States - SSM-Form-13 | ecosystem: Environmental > Aquatic > Marine > Wetlands > Sediment ...
TTCCAGGTGCCCGATTTGGAGACGGAGACCGGGGCAGGCGTGCTTCCGGAGCCGGGAGCCCCTGCGAGGGCCGATGCCGTGTTGGAAGCCAGAGACGACCTGCTCGGCCACCTGAAAAACCATGGGTACCCTTTCGCCGATGCTGCACGGGCCAAGGCCTTCGTGAATCACGCCGAACGCACGGTACGTATCGAACTGGCCGTGGATCCGGGTCCCAGGGCCGTTTTCGGAGAGGTCCGCATCGCCGGTCTCGAGGACGTGGAGGAGCGGTTCGTGCTCACAAAAACAACTTGGGAAGAAGGGGCGCTTTTCAATGCCTCCCTTCTGGAGAAGACCCGGGAGCGCCTCATCGCCACGGGGCTTTTTGCCATCGCCGAGGTGAAGCCCGAGGAGTCCCTGGACAGGCAGGGGCGGGTTCCGATCCAGGTGACCCTCAAGGAGCGAAAGCACAGAACCGTGGGGTTCGGTCTTCGCTATCACACCGACGAAGGACCCGGAATCCAAGGATCCTGGAAGCACCGGAACTTTTTCGGTGAGGGGGAGCGGCTCTCCCTGGACGCCACCCTTTCGCCAGCCCTCCTCATGGCGGAAGGCGGGTTTCACAAGCCCGAGTTCCTGCACCCGGATCAGTCCCTGCTCGTGGAGGGAAGCGCGGGCGTGGAAAGCCCGGAAGCTTACACCAGCCGGCATCTTCGGGCGGCCGTCGGGCTGGAGCGCCGGCTCTCGGACAGCCTGGTGGCCGGCGGAGGCATCGGTTTCAAGGCTTCCCGGGTGGACCAGCTCGGCGAGGAGGAAGGTTTCGGGCTGCTTTCCCTTCCTCTGCGCCTTGACTGGGACATGAGTAACGACCTCCTCGATCCGCAGCAAGGATGGCGTCTGGCGGTCCGTGTGACGCCCTTTGTCGAGGTCCTGGACGAGCACGTGACCTTTACCCGGACCTCCGTGAGCCTGACTCACTACCTCGAGGTCCTGAAGGACCCCGGCCTGGTTCTGGCCACACGGTGGAAGTTTGGAAGCATCCTTGGGGCCGAGTGGGACGACATTCCAGCGGACGAGCGCTTCTACGCCGGTGGAGGGGGGTCGGTTCGAGGTCTGCCCTTTCAGACCGCCGGTCCGCTGGACGGAACCGATCCAGTGGGAGGACGCTCTTTGGTGGAGGTGTCGGCGGAGCTTCGAATGCGCCTGACACGCTCCCTCGGGTTGGCGGCCTTTCTGGACGGGGGGCGGGCCTTCGAGAGCTCCATGCCCGATTTCGAGGAGTCCCTGCTCTGGGGGGCGGGCGTGGGGGTTCGCTACTTCACCTTTCTGGGGCCCCTTCGGCTGGACGTGGCCGTTCCCTTGGATCGCAGGGAAGAGGTGGACGACGCGTTCCAGGTGTATGTCAGCATCGGCCAGGCGTTTTAGCCAGCGCAGGCTTCCTGTGGGGTTCACGTCTGTGAGAAGGCCCGATGAAAAAAGCTCAGGGGGCGAGAAGGATGCGCGCGTCCGCCACCCGGCAGCCTCGGGACGAGCACATGAGGGGGTTCAGGTCGACGGACTCGATGCGCTCCCCCAGATCCATCACAAGGCGGGAGAAGGCGATGAGGGTCTCGCTCAAGGCGGCCATGTCCACGGGATCGGCCCCGCGGTAGCCCTCCAGGAGGCGGCGGGCCGTGAGCCCACTCACCATGGATTCGACGTCGTGCTGGGTAAGAGGCGCCATGCGGATGACCGTGTCCTGGTAGATCTCCACAGCGGTTCCGCCGATCCCCAGCAGGATGACGGGACCGAACTGCTCGTCCACCTTGGCCCCGGCGATCAGCTCGACACCCTGCACGGTCTCCTCCACCAGGATCCCTTCATAACCCTCCAGGGCGGCCAGGCGCTCCATGGCGCGTCCAAGGGCCTCGGCGTCCCCCACACCCGTCACCACGCCCCCCACGTCCGACTTGTGCAGAATCTTGGGCGAGACGACCTTGGCCACCACGGGAAATCCGACCTCCTCGCCGAACCGGGCGGCCTCCTCGGGATCTTTCGTCTGAAGAAATCGGGGGACGTCCAGACCGGCCTCGGAGAGCAGTCTCTTGGCGTCGGGCTCCAGGACCCAGCCCCGGTCCCGGGATGATTCCAGGATCTTCCTCATGTTGTCGTTCAGCACGGCCGGCTCCTTCGCATAGCTTCCACGCGGTGAACCGCCCCTTCGATGGACGGCGAGACCGGTACGCGGTTGAGCTCGAACCCGTCGATCAGCATGCGGTACTTGTCCACGTGAGGCACGTAGGCCACAATGGGTTTGCCCGTGTGATGAGTGATCTGACTCAGGCGGGCTCCGAGGTCCGACGTGATTCCAGGCAGGTAAGGCAGGAGGAGAACCAGGATGCAGTCGATGTCTTCCACCCGGCTCAGATGCTCCACGGAGGCGTAGAAATCGTCGTCCAGGGCGCTTCCGGTCAGGTCCATGGGATTCCCCAGGGATGCAATCCCCCGAATGCTGGGGGAGAGCCTGGCCCGAATCGCGTCCTGGAGTGCGTCGTCCAGGTCCGGCACGGAGAGCCCGTGGGAAGCACAGGTGTCCACGGCGATGGCACCGTGTCCGCCGCTCCCGGTCACGATCCCCACCCGGCCCTCAATGGACCGGGGGTAGTAGCTCAGGGCCTCGCAAAAGGCCACGAGCTCGTACTCGTTTTTCGCCTCCACCACCCCGTGCTGGGCCAGGACCGAGGAGAAGACCCGGTAGTCCCCGGCCATGGAAGCCGTGTGGCTGGAGACCGCCCGGCTCCCGCCGGGGCTCTTGCCCGCCTTGAGCACGATCACGGGCTTGGGACAGTCGCAGGCCGCGAGCACAAAGGCGCGTCCCTCGTTTCGGGCGAACCCTTCCACATAGAAAGCGATGACGTCCGTGCGGTCGTCGTCGGCCAGGTAGCCGAGAAGATCCATCTCTCGGATTACGGCCTTGTTGCCGATGCTGACAGCCAGGGAGAGCCCGATCCCCTCCCCGGCGAACTTGACCATCTGGTCCACGAGGATGCCGCCGCTCTGACTCACGAGGGCCACGTTGCCGGGACTGGGCTGGACCATGCGCTCGCTGGGGGGAAAGAAGGTGTCCACCCGGGTAGGCGCATAAAATCCCAAACAGTTGGGTCCGATGAGTGGGAAGTCCGCATCGCGAGCCACGGACACGAGGCGGTCCTGGAGATCGGTGCGGCCGGTTTCGGCGAACCCGCCCGAGATGACTGCAGCACCCCCCACACCGTTTTGAATGCAGTCATCCACGACATCCGGAACGTTTTCGGCCCGCACGGCGATCACGGCCACGTCCACGGTCTCGGGGATGTCCGAAACGCCGGGATAGACCGTCTCCCCGTGAAGCTCGCCGCCGCGGGGGTTCACGGCATACGTCCGCACCGGATAACGGAGGTTGTTCTTTCGGTAGATCACGTTTGCGGGGTGGAGGTCATTGCCGGTGGACACGCCCACCACGGCCATGCTCTCGGGTGCAAACAGCTTGCGAAGATCCATGGGGTTCTCCTTCAAGGATCCAATCGACCCGCCCAGCCCTCTTTTATTCAGGATAGACGCTTTCAAACCGTTCGTCACGGGGAAATCCGTGGGTCGGTGTGTCTCAGAAAGGGTTCGGGCTCATGATCATTCGCAGAACAATCCTAGTCACCCGGGAGCGAACGCCCTCCCACCGGCCTTTACTTTGGCAGGTGCAATTCCTATCTTATTACGTGACAACGGAGAGGATCTCTGTTTCACAAGGGCCGTGGTCGAGCAGTGAATCGCGGCCAATTTTTGTTGGGATATCGTTGGCTTGTAGACGTTCATCAGGGCGGTAGACCTTTTCGTCCTTCGGGCAAGGCCGGGAAGCCCCGGGGACGTTCTTCCGGGAACAGGCTGCCTTTCCGATTTTTGTGGTTTTGCGTGATCATCGTGGCATACGAGGCCCTTCACTCGACATGAGAAAAGACCCTTCAAATACGCATGACCAGGCCGGCGGCGCACCGGCATCCGTGCGTCCGGAAGATCCCCGGCCCTCGGGCAAAGGCAGATCCAGGGCGGCCCGCTTGGTCCGCTGTACCGTGTGGTCGTTGCTGGTCCTTTGTCTTGGGATCTCGGGTTGCTTCGCGCTCGTCCAGACCCGGACGGGAAAGGACATGCTTGCCACCTGGGCCGCGAAGGCCGTGGAAGCCGCTACCGGCATGCCCCTTCGCATCGAACGCATTCGCGGACTCGTTCCCTTCGATTTCACGGTGGACACCCTGGTCCTTGGCGGTCAAGAAGATCCATGGCTTCGCGTGCAGGGGGCTTCCCTCCAATGGTTTCCGGAAAGCCTCTTGAGGGGAAAGCTCCGCATCGGACACGTGCAGGCGGACGAGGTGAGCCTCCTCCGCAGGCCATCCCTTCCCCGCGAAAAACCCGATGCCCGTACCGGCGAAGCGATCCAGCCGCCCTCCCTTCCCTCCGTCTTCCTGGAGCGATTTTCGGTGAGGCGGTTGACCGTGGATCCGTCCGTTTTCGGAGAGGCGGCGGAGTTCAGTGCATCGGGGCGCATGGCCCTCTCCGGCAAGGGCGGCACGATTCAGGGGCATTTTCAGGTGCAGCGGCTGGACATCCCGAAAGAGCGGGCCTCGGTGCGGTGGGTGCTCGAGACCGATCCGGAATCTCTGAAGCTCGATCTTCACATGGTGGAGCCGGAAGACGGAATGCTGTCCCGGTTGGCAGGCGTCCGCCCGGGCACGTCGCGGCTTCTCGTTTCAGGCCAGGGGCCGCCCGATGACTGGCAGGGGCGCATTCAGGCGGAAAGCGCGGCCTGGGGCGAGATCCATTCCGAGGTTCGTATCCGTGCCGCACGGGACCAGCTGGCCTTGGAGGCACGCGGGGATCTCCGATTGAGGGAGGCCCTCGTCCCCAAAGAGATGAACAGCCTCCTGGACCATGGCACCTGCAGGTATGCCCTGAGCGGGGCCTTGGACAGCGACGGCGTGGTGACCCTGGATCGATTGACCCTGACTGCGGCTGGGGCCGAGGCCCTGCTCTCCGGCCGCGTGGAGACGGCACGGGCCTCGGGAGAGCTCCTGGCCGACCTGGCGGTTCCGGATCTTGGAGCGCTCGGCGTACCCGGCCTGCACCGCCCGGCTGGAAGCCTGAAGGCCCGGGTTCGTTTGCAGGGCCACAAAGGTGCGCCTAGAGTCGATGTGGACCTGGAGATCGAGGATCTGGAAACACGCGGCGTCAAGGCCGCATCTGCGACAGGCGCGTTCCGGCTTCGCACGCAAGAGGGGGCACCGTTCCCTCACGTCGAGGGACTGCGCGTTCAGGGTGAAGGCGCAGTTCGAGAAGCGGTTTTCCGCTTCGCAGATCGGACGTTTCAGCGACAGCGGACGGAGTGGGAGGTCGATATGCAAATCCCGTCCCGGGACACGCTTTCCTTCTCCCGCTTGAGCGTATCCGACGGCAACATGGGTGCCCGTTTCAACGGCCGGGTCAAACCCTTCGGGCAATCCCTGGATGGCCTCCTTCACTTGGCGGTCGCCGATTTGAAAAAGGCGCCCTTTCTCGAGAAGGGGGATTTCCAGGGAAGGGGATCGGCCGTGGCTTCGGTCCAGGCCGATGGGTTCAGCCGGTCCGTATTCATGGATGTGAAGGGCCGGCTGGAAGGGATCGGCCCCGTGCCGGCAAAGCTTCGATCCATCCTGGGGCAGGGCGGAGATTTCGAGGGGAGAGTTTCCCTCCTGGAAGGCCACGAAATTCGAGTCTCGGGATTCCGGGTGGCGCTTCCGGGAGCAGAGTGCCGCGTGGAGGGCGGTCTTGACCTCCTTGACAAGACCGTGCAGGCCTCCTTTCGAGGGACCTTTCCGGAGGCCTCTCGTTTTTCCGATGCGACCGGGCGCACAATCGGGGGACGGATCGGGTGGAAGGCCGAGGTCCGTGGACCCGTTCAAGACCCCGAGGCCGATCTCGAGGTGATGCTCACGAATCCTTCCGTTGGGGCGTTTCATGCGCAGGAGGTGCGGGCTTTGTTTCAGGCCCACCGTCTCGGGCCGAACCCCGAGGCACGGGTGAGCCTGGAAATACTGCGCGATGGCGTGAACCTGTCGGCCCGGGCGGACGCGGTCCTGGACCTCCCGTTCCTGCGCCTGGAAGGGCTGAAAATCGAAGGGGCCGGGGCGCACATGACGGGCGGCCTGACCGTTCACGTCCCAACCGGGACCGCGCAGGGCGACGTGACCGGTTCGGTTCAGGATCTCTCCACCATCGCCGGCCTTTGGGGAGGGAACCTGAGTGGAAGGGCCGGGTTCTCGCTACGTCTCGCCCAGGAAAAAGACGCACAGAATGCCTTGGTGGACCTTCGGGTCGAGGCGTTGGAGTCGCCTTTCGGCACAGCGGGCCGGGTCCAATTGCAGGGGAGCCTTCAAAACGCGTTCAACGAGGTCTCGGTCGATGCCACGACCCGGGTGGACGCGTTTCGACACGGGAACGTTCGCCTGGCGACCATGGAGCTCAACACCCGCGGCGGAATGGGAGATCTGGAGTTCGCCCTGAATGGGGCGGGATCTGCTGGAAAACCCTTCCGCTTGTCTGCCGCAGGCGGGTTCCGCTGGTCCGGGAAGGAGAGCACTCTCGAACTCGAGACGTTCGAGGGCGCGTTCGACTCCAGGGAACTGAAGCTCGCAAAACCGACCGTGATGCGCCACGACCCCAGGAGCGGGTTCCAGTTAGCGCCCGTTCTGCTCGAGGTCGGCCCCGGATTTCTCGAGGTGACAGGACGGGTCGGTGATCGGATGAGCGTGCAAACCGATTTCGAGAAGATCCCACTCTCCCTTCTGGCCCTTGCAGGCGGTCCCCCCATGGCAGGAGAGGCTGATGGCCGCCTTCGTCTTTCAGGAACGCTCCAGGAGCCCGGGGCCGAGGCCGAGGTGACGGTCAAGGGCGCCAGGCTTACCGACCTGTCCTGGAAGCACCTGCCGGAAATAGATCTTGTCACCAAGGCTTCGTTTCAGGAAGGGCGTCTCGTGGTCCAAATCACAGCGGATGAAGGGGGTTCCCGCCTGGTGGAGGCCGGGCTGACGGCGCCCCTGCAGGCCTCTATGGCTCCTTTTTTCCTCGATCTTTCAAAACACGGGAGCCTGGAGGGGCATGTGGCGGCGAACCTCGACCTGGCGCCCCTGCCCGGGTGGCTGGCTCTCGAAGGGCAGCGGATCTCAGGCTGGCTCGAGGCCGATCTTTCTGTTAAGGGAACCGTGGCCGATCCCCTTTTCGCCGGGCAGGTGAAAGTGCGTGAAGGGGCTTATGAGCTGCTGCACACCGGGAGCGTGTTTCGGGATGTGGATGTGCTCGTTCTCGTGAACGAAAAAGAGTTGATCCTGGAGCACGCTCGGGCCGCCGACGGTAACAGCGGCCGCATCGAGGTGGAGGGTGTCTGTCAGCCCCTGCCGGATCAAGGGTTCCCGTTCAACGGTCGCCTTACCATGAAGGACTTCCAACTCGTCCGCCTAGACGATATCTTCGCAAAGACCGGGGCCGATCTGAAGATCTCCGGGACCGTCAGCGAGGCCGATCTCGCGGGGACCGTAAAGGTGGTCTCCGCAGAAGTACGCATTCCAGAAAGGCTCCCTCCCAAGATTCGAGAACTGGACGTGGTGGAGGTGAAGGGAGGCCCGAAGCCGCCCGTTGAAAAGGGATCCCCCGGAACCCCTTCTGCAAAAGGCCCCGAGGTTTCCCTCGATCTGGACGTCCAGGTTCCCGGTCGCACTTTCGTCCGCGGCCGCGGGCTGGACTCGGAGTGGAAAGGGCAGCTCCACGTGACCGGGACTGCGGCCCACCCTAAGTTTGCAGGGGATCTCTCCATTGTTCGGGGCCACTACGCCTTCTTCGGGGAGCGGTTCACTCTTGCCTCGGGCAAGCTGTTCTTTGACGGCTCTCATCCGCCCGACCCCTGGATGGACGTCACAGCGGAACGCCGCAGGGGCGACATGATCGGCCGGGTCGCGCTCTCAGGCACGCCTTCCACGCTTCGCGTCCGGGTCTCCTCGGAGCCGCCCCTGCCCCAGGACGAGGTCATGGCGCGGCTTCTCTTCGGGCGGAGCCTCACCAGCATCACGCCTGTCCAGGCCCTGAAGCTGGCACGGGCTACGGATGCCATGGCCGGGGGCGACACCTTCGGGTTTCTGGATCGGGCCCAGCAGGCGGTCAGGCTGGATCAGGTCGAAGTGACCCAGTCGGACGGAGGGGAATCCACCGCGCTCAGCGTAGGCAAGTACGTGGGAGACGGTGCTTACGTGGAGGTGGAAAAGGGGATCGGATCGGATGGCGGCAAGGTGTCGGTGGAGTACGAGGTTACGCCCAAGATCACCGTGGAGACCGAAGTGGGCGCGGACGCCGCCGGAGGGGTGGAGGTCAAGTGGAAGTGGGATTACTGATGGCGAGCAATAAGGCTCAGCGCTGGGGTCTGGCAGTGATTCGAGTTCAATGCCGGGCAGTGCTCGGGTATCGACATCGGGGAAGCAGCAGGGATGAAAAAGGCCGAACGTCCGGGCGGTGTGCCCCGACGTCCGGCCGAAAATCTTGTGACATCATGTGACATAAATTGTTTCTACTGGTTCTATTGATTCGATTGCCTCTACAGCTAAGTGGCTGAATCTTCTGAATAAGCAATGATGCCGGAACCTTATCAGATGGCGTCTGGACTGCTTTGGGAGTCCCGCCCAGGCGGGATCGGGGGTTCAAATCCTCTCGCCCCGACCAGAAAAATATAAAAAAAACAGCGGGTTGGCAAAAGAGCCTTCCCGCTATTTTTTTGAATTGTTGATTGAGTCGCAAAAAGCCGGGACCTAGAGATTTGCCTTTAACGATTCCAATAACTTAAGGGCGGCCAACAGGCGGTCGAGCGGATTTTTGCGAGATCGTCAATGATTGAAAAAGAGACCCAATAGGTACCTCGCCTCACCCGGCACGCAGCTCTCTCATCATCTCTGCAGGGCTTTGCCCGAAGTAGCGTTTGAATTCACGACTGAACTGAGAGGAACTTTCATACCCTACCTTGTCAGCCGCGATGTAGGCTTTCATGCTTTCCTGAACCATGAAATCCCTTGCCTTGGTCAGTCTGAGTTTTTTCAGATACTGCATGGGAGAATCCGATGTGATCTCCTTAAAGGCCCGATGAAACGTTGAAGCACTCATATGGGCGGTACTGGCTAATTTTTCCACATCAAGTTTTTCCGCATACCCATTTTGCATAAGCTTCAATGTACGGGCCACCTGGGAAAACGCACCGCTGTGCATGGCCAGTGAATAGAGTACCGGCGCCTGGGTTCCGCAAAGTGCCCGATAAAGTGTTTCCCGCACCAGACCGGGACCTAAAATCTGTGATTCCGCCTCTGACTGCAGGCACTTTACCAGCCGCATCGTTGCATCCGCCATATCTTCATCCATGACGGCCGGGCCAATCGCGCGTGGCAGCGCATTTTCGCCGCCATTGCCGATTTCCATCTGAAGATCCAATCGGCCGATCAGGTCATGTAACTGGGTCATGTCGACATCGATGTAGAGACCGAGCAGGGGTTCTTCAGGGCTTGCAAAGGTCTCGCATTCGAAAGGCAGGGTTACCGAGGTCACCAGGTAATGGTTGGCATCATATCGGAATTTCTGGCCGCCCAGATAGCCGATCTTGTGACCCTGGGCAACGATGCAAATGCCCGGCTCATAGATAAGCGGCATTCGGGGGGTAGGGCGTGTTGTTTTAAAAAAGCGCACCCCGTCGAGCCGCGATTCAGAAAAACCGTCACCGGATAGCGGATATTTTTCTAATAATTCAATCAGTTGTGACATACAAGGATTCTCCTATTTTATTTGACAGCTTTGGATAACATTCTTAGCAATTGGTCAATCAAAAATAAAGGGGTGAGCAGAATTAGGCAAGATTTGAAGAGGATCTGGTATTCCAAATCCGTCGGCCTGGCATTATGATTCATTTCAAACAATCCACAAACGGAACCAAGGAGGCCTATGATGAACTTTGATTTCCACAATCCAACCCATCTGATCTTCGGCGCAGGGACCCTCTCAAAACTCGGGGAAGTGGCGAGCAAGCATGGCAAAAAGGCCCTAATTGTCACCGGCGGGGGTAGCGTCAGGCGCAGCGGCGTGTTTGATCGCGCAATGGCGAGCCTGAAGGACGCAGGTGTTGCAGTGGCAGAATGATCCGGCGTCGAGCCCAACCCTCGGATTACCTCCGTGTCACGCGGTGCAGGGATCGTCCGCAACGAAGGTTGCGACGTGGTCATCGCCTTGGGCGGCGGCAGCACCATGGATGCCGCCAAGGTGATCGCAGCGGCAGCCCTCTACGATGGCGACCCCTGGGACCTGATCGGACATGGCCAGGACAACTGGGTGATCCCGACCCGGGCCCTTCCCATCATCACCTTGCCGACCCTGGCTGCCAGCGGTTCGGAGATGAACTGTGGCGCGGTTATCAGCAATGATGACGCGAAGATAAAATCCTTTGTGTCCGCCGACTGCCTTTTCCCGCAAGTCGCCCTGGTGGACCCCGAACTGACCCTGACCGTGCCGAAAGATCAAACCGCATACGGTGTCGGCGACATCATCACTCATGTGATGGAGGGCTATTTCAACGGGGTGGACGGCACGCCGATTCAGGATCGCTTCGCCGAAGGCGTCATCATCAACGCCATCGAATGGGGCCGTAAGGCCGTGGCCGACGGCAACGACCTGGAAGCTCGCGCACAGGTGCAGTGGGCCTCCATCGTCGCGCTCAATGGATGGGTGCAGGCTGGTGTACACATGGTACCCCCCATGCACATGATCGAGCACGCCCTTTCCGCCCACCACGACATTACGCATGGCGCGGGCCTGGCCATCGTGGCCCCGGCCTGGATGCGTTTCGCCGCCAAGTCCCGTCCCGAGCGCTTTGCCCAATTCGCCCAGCGTATCTTCGGCCTCTCGCCTGAAGGAAAGGACGACGTGACCCTGGGCCTGGAGGGCATCGATGCCTACGTCGACTTCCTGCGCAAAACCGGCTGCCCCACAAGTCTTTCCGACCTTGGTATCGGCGACGAACTGTTGGAACAGTACGCCGAGGACGCCGCGCTCGTGGTCCACGACGATCAGGGCAGGTTGCTCGGCCGTCCTCCCATGAGCACGGGGGACATCATCGAGGTGCTGAAATCGGCGCTCTAGAAAGGAACACGAAAAATGGAAATTAAAAGAGTTGGATCGCAGGCATCCATCAAAGGACCGGCAGACTGGTTTACCGGAACCGTGCGCATCGACCCTTTATTTCTTCAGGCAACCGATCCGGCCCGTGCAACCGGAGCCAGTGTCACCTTTGAACCGGAGGCATGGACGGCCTGGCATACCCACCCCCTGGGACAGACCCTGATTGTCACGGCCGGATGCGGCCGGGTGCAGCGGGGAGGCGGGCCGATCGAAGAAATTCGCCCCGGTGATAAGGAGAAATCCTGTGAAACGTATTTTATCTGTTTTCGTTTCCGGATTGATGATTTGCACGCTCGTTGCTTGCTTGGGCCAGGAGGGAAGAGCTTCTGCAACCGCCGATGAGGCGCACGGGCTGCCCCTATCGGATATGCGGGTCAAGATCACGTCCATGGGGCACACGGCAACCTTCCGGCTGTATGACACCGTTGCCGCAAAGGAATTTTTCAACCAGCTGCCGCTCAGGCTGGACTTGACCCGTTTTCGTGATGCCCAGTGGGTGTTCTACCCGCCCGAAAAGTTGCGCGTGACTGCGCGTGAGGGGTATCATGACGGGAAAAAGGGTGAACTGAGTTACTATGCGCCTTGGGGGGATGTGTTCATGCTCTACAAGGATTCCCATGCTGGCGACGAAATGCACCGGCTGGGAATCACCGTCACCGGGATCGCTAGGGGCAAATCTCTAGGTCTCGGATTTTTACAACTCAATCATGTTTTCAGAAGTTTGAACAAGAAGTCCTGTCCCAAGAGAACCGATTCCTTCAACCTAACGAGCGAGGTCCCGAATCAAGGAGGGAATATGTTTCCGTTAAACGTGAACGGCACGAAAAGGCAGGTCGATGTGGACCCGGGGACTCCGTTATTGTGGGTTCTGCGGGACAACCTGGGGATTACAAGTGTGAAGTACACCTGCGGCATCGGCGAATGCGGCATGTGTACGGTTCTCATTGACGGTGAAGCCCGGCGTTCCTGTGTTGAATATGTGGAAGACGTCCAGGGAAAGGACATCACGACCATCGAGGGTTTGCCCGACAATCATCCGGTAAAGGTCGCCTGGATCGAAAAACAGGTGCCCCAGTGCGGATACTGCCAGCCGGGCATCATGCTACAGACGGTTGCTTTCCTTTCCCAGGAACCCAATCCGTCCGAAGCGCAGATCAATGAAGTCATGGATAATGTCATCTGCCGGTGCGGTTCTTATCCAAGGATCAAAAAGGCCATCATGCTGGCTGCCGAATTGACGGCGAAACAGGGAGGGTAAGCCATGACAGCCTATATGACGAGAAGATCCTTTTTAAAGAAAAGCAGTCTGGTGATCGCCGCAACCGCCTTTTCACATCCTTTCACCCTGTTTAATGCATCTTCTGCCAGGGGGGCTTCGGATCTTCCTTTCAAGCCCCACGCCTTTCTGGAGATTGCACAGGATGATACGATCACGGTCTGGGTGGGACAGACCAATCTCGGCCAGGGCACCCACACCGGTATTCCCATGATCATCGCCGATGAACTGGACGCAGCATGGGACAGGGTGCAGGTCAAGATGGCGCTGGCAGCCGAACCGTTTCAAGACCCTCTGTGGCATGCCCAAGTGACCGGAGGTAGCACCAGCATTCGTCATCGATGGGACATGCTCCGCAAGGTCGGTGCGGCCGCCCGGCGGATGCTGGTGGAAACGGCGGCTGAGACGTGGGGGATTCCCGATGAAAAATGTACCACCCGGGATGGGAAAGTCCTTCATCCGGACGGACGCAGCCTCACCTATGGTCAGCTCACCGAAGCCGCAGGAAAACGCCCGGTTCCCAAAAATCCGCCCCTGAAAGATCCAAAGGATTATCGCATCATCGGCACTGAGAGGAAGCGACTGGATATCCCGGGCAAGGTGATGGGCAAAACCGTTTATGGCTTTGATTTCACCGTACCCGGTATGTGCATCGCCGTTGTGGCCCGTCCGCCCCATTATGGAGCATCGATTCAATCCTATGATGCCGAAGCGGCCAAGGCCGTCAAAGGGGTGATCGAGGTCGTGCCGCTCGATGGCAGGATTGCCGTGTGTGCCGAAACGACTTATGCGGCCATGCGGGGAAGGGATGCCCTTCAAATCAAGTGGTCCAAAGGATCCCGTCCGGACCTGAATGATGAAATCCTGGATGCTCTGTACAAAGACCATCTCGAGAAACCGGGAGCCGTGGCCAAGGCCAGCGGGGATGTGGAAAAGGCACTGGCAGAAGCCGCTCAGACCGTCGAGCAATCCTACAAGCTGCCCTACATCTCTCACGCCCAGGTGGAGCCGATCAACTGCACCGCCCATGTGGAAAAAGGACGTTGCCGGGTGTGGGTTCCCACCCAAGGTCAGACCGCCACCCAGATCACGGCATCCAAGTTGACGGGTCTCCCCGTTGAAAAGGTGGACGTCATGACCCTGCCTGCCGGCGGAGGTTTCGGTTTGCGCGGGGAACAGGATCCTGTTGTGGATTCGGTTCTGCTCTCTAAAACACTGAACCGGCCGGTCAAGGCAATATGGAGCCGTGAAGATGATTTTTCCAACGACTATTTTCGTCCGGCAAGCCAGTGCAGAATAAAGGCCGGGCTGGATCGGGACGGCCGGGTGATCGCCTGGTCCCACAAGGTCGCCGCACAGTCCGTCATGTCCGCGAAGATGCCTCAGGCCGTTCAAAACGGCATTGACCCGGATGCCGTTTCGGGCATCCGGGATATGCCCTATTTCATCCCGAACCTCACGGTGAACTATGTGATGGTGGACCTTCCCATCGCCGTGGGATGGTGGCGGTCGGTTGGATACTCCGTGAATGCCTTTACGGTGGAATCCTTTATGGACGAGCTGGCCCACGCGGCAGGAAAGGATCCGGTTCAGTTCCGCCTGGATCACATGGAAAAGGGTTCCAGACCCTATCAGATCCTGTCCCTTTTGGCTGAAAAAGGAGGATGGAGCCGTCCTGTTCCCAAGGGCAGGGCCAGAGGGGTTGCCGTGACATCATGTTTCGAATCCTTTGCCGCTCACATGGCAGAGGTGTCTGTCGGAAAAGATGGGGGAATCACGGTGCATAAGATGGTCTGCGCCCTGGACTGCGGCACGGCCGTGTACCCGGATGCGATTCAAGCCCAGGCCGAAGGGGGCGTCATCATGGGGTTGAGCACGGCTTTTCATGAAAAGATTCGTTTTTCGAAGGGCGGTGTGGAGACGGCCAACTATGACGATTACCCCGTTCTGACCCTGTCTGAGGTACCTGAAATCAAAGTGCACATCGCCAAAAACAACCTGAAAGCCGGGGGAATCGGTGAGCCTGTTTTCCCGTCGGTCGCCCCTGCCGTGGCCAATGCCATATTTCAAGCTACAGGGGTCCGGCTGAGGGAGCTGCCTTTTCATCGGGAATTGCTGGTTCAAAGCGGATCATGAACGCCTCCGCAGCCGCACGGAAGACCCTTCATATCAGACGGGTGGTCGCGGATTGTGAGAGACACTTGGTCAACGCAGACAAGGGACAAGGCGCGATCTACTCCAAGGCGCATCCGTCAAAAGCGGTACGCCAAGTGTGCTCGCATGGCATTCACGGATTGGTCATTCTATAGACCTCCTTGTTTCAGCTTCCATTTCTACAAAGTAGCTCAAAAAGGCTCGGTGGGCTTACGTTTCCAAGGAAAAGGCTTCTCCCCTGTGATGCCCATTGAATCCTCCCGCAATCCTGCCACGGCGAGCGAGGAACGCGCTGGAAAAACCCAATGCGTATTCGGTATGCGGTCTTCGCGCAACTCCACAGAGCAAAAGCTGCCCGCAGGGAGCGGCCTCCACCGGGCATCCGTCTTCATGGACGCGGCTACCCAGGGGTGGTACGCTGTGGGGCATCCCATAGAAGGGGCCGGACTAAAGGATTTTCTGGATGCGTGCGTCCAATGGGGCAAGTGAGAAAACACGCATGGAGAGCCTCAGCGACCAAAACCTCGTGGATCGTGCCCGAAACGGAGACGCCCGCGCTTTCGAGTGCCTTGTCACACGGCATTACCAGAGCGTGTACCGGGTCGCCTACCGCTGGTGCGGTGTTCGCGAGGACGCAGAGGACATCACCCAGGACGTATTCGTCAAGGTGGCTAAGAAAATCCGCACGTTTGAGGGGAGGTCCGCATTCCGGACCTGGCTCTACCGGGTCACCATGAATACGGCCATGGACTTCGGTCGAAGGCGCTCCACCCGGAGGGCCTTTTCCGAGGCCTGGAAGGCCGAGATGCACAGTTCTTCTGAAAACCCCGGCGAGCATGCGTTGGCCGTTCAGGAACTGTACGCGGCCATCGACGCCCTCCCCCCACGGCAGAAGGCGGCCGCCCTGCTGGTCTGGGCAGAGGGATTCACACACAGGGAGGCCGCCGGGGTGCTGGAGTGTGCCGAGGCCACGGTCTCTGCGCACATCTTCCAGGCGCGAGAGAAACTCAACCCTTTGTTTGCCGAGAAGTCGTGATGGAAAAAGACATTCAAGAGCGACTTGAAAAACTCGCCATTCCCGAGCCCCGTGACGGAGCCCGCGAGCGAACGCTTCGCGCCGCCATAACGGAGTTCGAGGCCGGTGCGAAAGCCGATGAAACTCGGAGTAAAGGATTTCTGCGGTGGATGCGTCTGTTGGGTAAATTTCTTCAAGGAGGTCATCCCATGAACAGACCCGCATGGATTACCGCAGGAGTGAGTTTCATGTTCGTCGCCCTCGTAACGGCCGTACTCATCCCCCAGTTCAGCGCGTACCGCTCGGGCCCCCAAAGAATCACCAGCCCGTCGGGCCTTGTCACGGAAAGCGGCCACGATGCAATGGACCTTTCCGTGGATGAGGAGGCCAAGATTTCACCACCCGCAAGCGCCCCCAATGAATGGGTCGCCGGGGCAGGGAGAGGCAGGATCGGAGCCAAAGCCGAGGCGCTCAGGAAAATGCCGAGCCCCGTTCTCCGGGAAAAGGAACAGCCGGCTCCGCCGCTGCCCCAGGAATACGTGGGCCGAGATCGTTTCGAGACCTTTGACCCCAACCCGATCAAACGCACGAAGGAGGAACCGGTGTCCACCTTTTCCGTGGACGTGGACACGGCATCCTACGCCTTTGTTCGAAGGGCCCTGAATGCAGGCCACCTGCCTCCGAAAAACGCCGTGCGGGTCGAGGAGCTGATCAACTACTTCGACTATGATTATCCACTGCCTGCGGACCGCTCCCGGCCTTTCCGACCGAGCGTCTCCGTCATCCCCACGCCGTGGAACCCGCAGACGCTGCTCCTTCACATCGGCATCAAGGGGTTCGATCTGGTCCCGGACCAGCGGCCCCGGGCCAACCTCGTCTTTCTGATCGACGTTTCCGGCTCCATGGACATGCCCGACAAGCTCCCGCTCCTGAAGAACGCCTTCCGCATGCTCGTGGACCGGCTAGAAACCAAGGATACCGTCGCTCTGGTGGTGTATGCCGGCTCCGCAGGCACGGTCCTGGAGCCGACCCCGGTTCAGGAAAAGGGAAAAATCCTGGCCGCACTGGACCGGCTGAAGGCCGGGGGCTCCACCGCGGGCGGTGAAGGCATTCGAAGGGCCTATGCCCTGGCGGAATCCTGTTTTGACGCGGAAGGGGTCAACCGGGTGATCCTTGCAACGGACGGCGACTTCAACGTGGGCATTCGGGACCCCGAGGCCCTCCAGCACTTCGTGGAGAGGGAGAGGGAAAAGGGCATCTACCTCTCGGTTCTTGGATTCGGGCAGGGGAATTACAACGACGCCCTCATGCAGAAGCTGGCCCAGAACGGAAACGGGAACGCCGCCTACATCGACACCCTCAACGAGGCGCGCAAGGTCCTGGTGGAGGAAGCCAGCTCCACCCTGTTTCCCATTGCCAAGGACGTAAAGATCCAGGTGGAGTTCAACCCCGAGCGCGTAGCCGAATACCGTCTGATCGGATACGAGTCCCGCCGCCTCCGACGCGAGGACTTCAACAACGACCAGGTGGATGCCGGTGAAATCGGCGCGGGCCACAGTGTCACGGCGCTTTATGAGTTGACCCCTGTGGGCAGCCCTGCCTTGCGGATCGATGAGCTGCGGTACGGCACCCCGGTGCAAAAGACGGGAAAGGCAGTGAACACGGCCGGTGAGTACGCGTTCCTCCGCATTCGCTACAAGCTGCCGGACGCCCGGAAAAGCCGCCTCCTGGAGAGGCCCGTCTCCACATCCGATGAGCACACCTCCCTGTCCGGTGCTCCGCAGGAGGCCCGATTCGCCGCGGCCGTCGCGGCATTCGGACAGAAAATTCGAGGGGGGACGTATCTGGAGGGGTTCAGCTGGGACGATATCCTCGCTCTTGCCGAAACGGCGCGAGGTGCGGATCGCTTCGGTTACCGCACGGAGTTCCTCAACCTGGTCCGCCTTGCCAAGACGGCCCGATCCATGGGAGAGAAATAGCTGAGGTGAAAGGGGTCAGCGATCTCGGTCGCTCACCCCTTTCACCTTGCGAGACAGCTCGTCCATGGCAAAGGGCTTCTGGATAAACCCGCTGCAACCCCTGTCCATGATCTCCTTGGCCTGGCCGTTGATGCTGTAACCGCTGGAGAGAAGGACCGTGACGTCCGGATCGATCGCTTTGAGTTGATCGTAGGTTTCTCCACCGCCCATGCCGGGCATGATCATATCCAAAATGACGAGATCGATCTCCTTCCTTTCATTTTCGAAAAGGTCGATGGCCTCTGTTCCGCTTCCTGCAGTCACGACACGGTACCCCAGCTTTTCCAACATCATGCGACCCACGTCGAGGATCATCTCCTCATCATCCACGAGGAGGACCGTACCCTGCCCGTACTCGATTTCCTGCTGCCCACCCTCCGATGATTCCTTTTCAACCTGCCTGTCGGATGCAGGCAGGTAGATTTCAAAGGTCGTTCCCTCCCCCTTCTCGCTGGACACCTGGATGAGGCCGCCGTGGTTCTGGATAATTCCGTAGACGGATGCGAGCCCCAACCCCGAGCCTCGCCCTGTATCCTTTGTGGAAAAAAAGGGGTCGAAGACCTTCTGGCAGGTCGCCTCGTCCATTCCCGTCCCTGTGTCTATGATGGAGATCTTCACATACCGGCCCGGACTCACCTTCAGGGCCTCGATTTGCTCTTTTGAAACAACGACGTTCTCCGTTTGAAGGTACAAGTCCCCGCCGCCGGGCATGGCCTGCCACGCATTCACGTAGAGATTCAGAAAGACCTGCCGGATCTGGCCCTGGTCCACCTCGACGGTCCAGAGATCCTCTTCATACTTGCCATGGACCCGGATCTCCTTTTTGGTACGGCCGAACATCCGGTTCTCATGCTTGATGAGGGCGTTCAAATCCGTGGGTTTGACCTCGTACTTCCCTCCTCGGGCAAAGCCCAGCAGATCCCTGGTGAGCTCGGTGGCGTTCTTGACGTACTCCTCGATCCCCTTCAAGTGCTCGTAGTCGGGATGGGAGGGATCCTTTTCCATCATCATCAGGGAGGCACGTCCCTGGATTCCCATCAGGACGTTGTTGAAGTTGTGGGCGATGCCCCCGGCCAGGGTGCCGATGGATTCCAGTTTCTGGGCCTGGGCCAGATGAGCTTGGAGGTTCGCGACCTTCCTTTCGGAGAGGATCTTTTCGGTCACATCCCGGCCGGTGCCGCTGATGTAAGGGGCTCCGCTTTCAGGGTAGATCATGGAGTTCCGATACTCGATAAAGATTTTCTTCCCTTCATTGCTTAGGTAGGCACTCGTGCCTTCGTGGTATCCCCGTTCCTTGATCTGCGCCAGGTACTCCGTCTCAAAGGCCGGGGCATCCTCTAGGTTCATGAACTCCGAAATCTTTTTCCCGACCACGTCGGCCTCATCATAGCCGAAGAGGCTGCAAAGGGCCGGGTTCACGGAAAGAAAGCGTCCCTCGAGATCGTGGGTGTACATCACGTCGCTGATGGCGTTGAACAGGTCCCGGAAACGCTGCTCCGATGCCTTCAGTCTCTCTTCGGCGTGCCTCTGCGCGGTCACATCCCTTGCCGCGCCGGCAACGGCCACTACGTTGCCGTCCACGTCCTTGACCGGCGATTCATCGACCTCCAGCCACATGATCGAACCGTCCCTTCTCTCGACTTCCAGGAGATAGGGATCCTGCTTCTCGCCGGTTCGAATCGCGGTTTTCGTAATCTCAAGCCCTTTCCGGTTGATGGGGTTGTCGGTCACCATATCGAACCGTTTCCTTCGAAGCTCCTCCGGGGAGCAGCCAAGCAAGGCTTCGGAGGTCGGGCTCACATAGGTGAAGCTGTGCTTTGCGTCGTGGATGTAGAACAGCTCGTTGCTGTGCTCGACAATGGTGCGGATCTTTCGCTCGTTTTCTTCCCGCTCCTTCTCGGCGTTCTTGCGCTTCGTGATCTCCTGATGGGTCCCTGAGACCAAAAGCGACCTGCCGTCTTCCATCCACTTGGTGACTTTTCCCCGATCCAGGATCCATACCCAGTAGCCGTTCTTGTGGCGCATGCGCACTTCGCACTCATAGTAATCCAACTCCCCACGCAAATGCCGTCTCAACAGATCGACGGCTTTCTCTAGATCGGCCGGGTGGGTCATCTCCTGCCAGGTTTCAATGGTCGTCGGGGAGAGCTCCTCCAGGGTGTACCCCACCATCTCCGCCCATCGCTCGTCAATAACGGTCTCCCCGGTCCGGACATTCCACTCCCAGATGCCTGCACGGGTGCCTTCGAGCACATCCGCCAGTCTTCTTCTTTCGGCTTGCAGCGCATCCTCCGCCTTCTTGCGCTCGGTGATGTCCCGGACGAACTCGACGACCCCGGTGATGTCACCGGTTTCCTCGTTTCGTATGGGATAGCTGTACAGCTCGATCCACTCCACGCCCGAGCCGGGCAGCCCCGGCACCACATCCATCTCCGTCTTCCCGGACGTGAGACAGCGCAGGGACGGGCAGGGATCGCAAGGTTTGTCTCTGTTCTGGTAGCACTCGAAGCACTTTTTCCCTTCGAGAGGAAGGTTTTCGGCGTACCACGCCTTCATCAAGTGGTTCGTATGGCGGATGGAGAGGTCGGGGTTCAGGGCGCTGATCCCGTCCTGAATACTCTCGAACAGGCTTTTCAAAAACGCTTCGCTCTGCCGAAGGTGCTCCCGCATGCGGTACTCTTCGGTCACATCCCGAAACACGAGCACCACCCCCGCCACCCGGCCCTGGGCATCGAGGATCGGCGCTCCGGAATCGGCGATCTGACAGGTCGTGCCGTTCCTTGCGATGAGCATGGTGTGATTGGCCAATCCGACGATTCCGCCGGTTTCCATCACCCGCTCCACCGGGTTTTCCGCAGGGATCCGGGTATGGCCATGCACAATACGAAAGACGTCGGTGAGGGCCTTTCCTTCGGCCTCCTCCGCAACCCAGCCGGTGAGCCTTTCTGCGACCGGGTTCATGAGAGTGATCCTGCCCCGGACGTCCGTCGTGATCACGGCATCCCCAATGGATTGAAGGATGGCACCTTTATCGTTCAGAACTCCGCTCGTTTCCATATCGCAATCCCATCTGCAGGAGAAAGGGTCTCCTCGCCCAAGGAGCGCCTCAACCTTGCCGAGCGTGAGGCATAAAAAGTTCTCAGTTCGTTGCTTATGGTAAAATCTTATCCCCGGATGCCATCGTGATCAAGGTTCATTTGAATCATCGCGGGGTTTCCGCTTCAGCCGGATGAGGAGTACTCCTGCATCCTCATTTCCGCCCTTTTCAGGAATGGAAATTCCCCGTACCTGCTCCGCAATCCACATGCTACGGCTCTATAAATGCCGCAAAATCCTGTACTTGGAGTCATTGGAGAAGGGGCTGAGGTCCGGGTCTCATGGGAGGAAAAGACCAGCGCCCACGTCCGGCAGGGAATCGCATCGTATGTAGAGAAGGAGGGCGCGTTTAGGATGCCGGGGCAGGTCCGGCCCTCGAGAGAGGCCGATGTCCCTCGGCCGGGTGCGCCTCAGTCAAAAAAGAAGCGAACCATGTGGACCGATTTGACGGGGTTGGTCATCACCTCATTGACCGTCTGGAGCACACGCTCCCGAATGGAGGGCAGGTCGTGTGCCAGGATGGCCATGGCCATCCGCTGCTCTTTCACCTCGTTCACGAGTTCATGCTGAATGCGTGGAACCTTATTCTGCGTTTCCTTTCGTTGTTGCTCGTTCCTGCAGCAAACGAGGAATCTCATCCGAACGACTTTGGATTCCATGGTGGCAATCATCGTGATCTCCACATCCTGCTTTTTCCCGTCTCCACGAAAGAAGTCCTCCAAGTGGGCCCCTAAAGACCATCCGCCCACATGATCAAGCCCCATCAGAACCACGATCAACAACCCGAGGATCAGAATGGATGCGCCTACTTGTTTCCATACGGACATAGAATGCCCTTGCCTCCTAAAAAAACGTCCGTCTCAAAACCCGTGAGACGGACCGATATCTCGTGCACACGATGTTCGCGTGCATCCCCATGGGCAACCCGGCTGTCTCCTTGAGACCCGTGGCTTTCCGTCCCCGTCTCACAACGGGTTTGGCTTTTTCCTTTTTTCTATTCCTATCGGCACATTGCGTGCCCGACTGAAATGAAAAATGGAAAACACTGCATCAGGGAGCGGACAGCTCGAACGGGTAGGAGGGCTGCGAGGGCGAGAGCAGGGCCGATTCGACCTCTGCCCCGCAGTATTGCTCCAGCATGCGGGCCACACGATCGCGAATCGCCAGCGCCCGGGCCTCACTGTCCTCTCCGAGGCCGTCGATATTCATGACCAGGACCCGGGTCTCCTCGGTAATGCGGGTCTTGAAACCGTTTCGCCAGTTCCAGCGGCGGCACATGACCTCACCGGTCTCCGCCACCACATAGATGATCTCGCCCGGATCCGGGGACTCGATTTTGTCCGGATCGCTCAAGGGCGAAAAGGACTCGTCCCCTCGGGCAGGGCGAAGCTCGAGGGTCTCGCCGGCCCGCTCTGCATCGTCTCCTCCCACGGGCAGGGCCCCCCGAATCGAGTTGTCGTTCATTATGGCCACGGCCTTGTTGATGAAGGGAATGTGCGCTCCGGGCTTCTGGACCCGCTTGAGCAGGGCGAGATGTGCCGGTGGAAATTTATTGGGATTGCACCCGAGTGCGCGGTAGGCCTCGTTCCAGACCGCTGTCCGCGGGTCCCCTTTTAGATCGAGGGGGTGGTCCGCCGCCTGGGCCAGGGCCTCCTCGAGCAGGACCTCCAGCTCCGGGGAGGGATCCCGGTTTTGCAGGTCCCGCGCCACCACAATGCCCCTGCGAAAGTCGGGGAACCGCTCGAAGACCTTCTCGTGAATGCATGTCTTTCCCATAATCACCTCTCTCCTTGAATCGCAGTGAAACAGGCCGGTTTTCGTATCTCATCGGGTTGGACGACCCAAGTCTCCGGCCTTTCAGTCCTTGAGGTAATACGCCACGGTGGACACGACACGGACCTTCTTGTGGAGCTGGCTTCCCTCCGTGACCCCGGGAGCCTTGTCCCGGGGCTGGATGACGAAAACACCCTGGTTGGCCCGCCGGATGCCGCCGATACGACTCCCCGAGTCCTGGGCGAACTGCTCGGCCCCCCGCCGTGCCTTGGCCGTGGCCTCGGCGATCATGTCCGGCTTGAGCTCGCTCAGGCGCGTGAACAGAAAGGTCGGGCCGCTGTAAGGACCGCGGTTCGAGGAAAGCACCACACCGGCATCGACCAGCTCTCCCACTGCCTGGCTGGCCTGAGCAATGGTCTCGGGCTCGCTGGATCGCACCATCACGGTCTGCGAGATGATGTAGCGGCTCTTCATGGGTCCGCTCCTGTATGGATCCGCCAGGCGATCCGTTACATCCAGGCGCTGGACCTCAGCATCATCTGCATCGATGCCGTGCCGTTGAAGAAAAGCCAGGATCCGTTCATGACTCTTCTTGATCTCTTCCTGGGCCCGGTTCAGGTCGTCATCCGTGGAAACGAACCTCAATGGCCAGAGTGCCACGTCCGCAGTGACGACCCGCTCCGAGACCCCCTTGACCGTCACATACCGGTCCGCAGCCCGTCCCTTGAGGAACCCGTTCCCGATGAACCACCCGCCCAGGGCAAGACCCAGGCCGACCAGAAGGGCCGCCACCACACCTGTTCCGTTTTTCATGCTATTCCTCCTCCCATTCGGTCCGGCAAGGAAATCCTCCCAGGCTTCCGGCCGATGTCACACCGCGCACCACGGCTTCGGAAAGGACCTCTGCCGCAGCAGTCCCTGCAACCGTGACATCCAGGGAAGGCGGGTTGTTTTCCTGCGGCACGGACACCGCGAACACGGTGTCGCCGTCCACCATGGTGTGGACCGGTTGAATGGCCCGCGCCAAGCCGTCGTGAGCCATCCCGGCGATCTTGGTAAGCTGTGCCTTGGTGAAAGGCACGTTGAAGGCCACGACAGCCAGGGTGGTGCTCGTACCTGCAAAGAGTGTCAGCTCGGAGTGCTCCATGAGAACGCGTGTGGAATTCAGGAATTCGCCCTTGCGGTCTCCTCGGGTCCCCGCCAATATCCTGCCGCTTCCTGGATCCACCACATCCCCCAGGGCATTGACCGCGACGACCGAAGCCGCAACAGCTCCCCCTGCAAGCTCGCGGAACGAGGAGCCCAGTCCGCCCTTCATGGCCCGATCCATGCCCATGACTTTGCCGACGGTGGCCCCGGTACCCGCGCCCACGTTCCCCTGGGCCACGGGATCGGTCCGCGGGTTCCTGCAGGCCTCGTACCCCTCGGTCCGGCCGGGACGGACAGAGGAGCTTCCTGCAGTGAGATCGTAAAGCACGGCGGCCGGCACAATAGGGACCCGAATGCCGCCGCCTGTATCCAGCCCGATCCCTTCCTCCTCGAGACGCTGGACCACCCCTCCTGCCGCGTCCAGGCCATAGCCACTCCCTCCCGAGAGCACCAGGGCATGCACCCGCTCCACCAGGTTCACAGGGTTCAGGAGGTCGGTCTCCCGAGTTCCAGGGGCCGAGCCCCGCACATCCACCCCGGCCACGACCCCTTCCCGCGGAAACCGGATCACGGTGCAGCCGGTGAGGTGCTCCGAGTCGCTGAAGCTCCCCACGGCCACGCCTTTCAAGGCCGTGAGCGTATCATTCTTTTCCATGCGCGCCCTTTCTTTCTCGTGGAATCCTCGAGCGCCCGACCATGATCGCTCCTCGAAGCAGGCGATTCACGAAACCGTCCATCCGGAGATCCTGTTCTGGATCCCGTTTTTACCACGAAAGACAGAAAGCGCACGAGCAATTTTCCGGATTCACCTCAGGCTCCGGCCGCATCGTTTGCTTCGCGAGGCTCCTCCTGCTTTTGTTCATCATGCGTCATACGATGGCTCATGAAATATCCTTTCCTGGCTCGGTTTCCGAGCACACGCATCATGTCGGCCCTCACATTACCACGCCTCGAACAGGAACCGTATGGGGTAACGACCCCATTTTTTTTAGAAAAACCGATCTTTCCTTCCCGACCCCTCCCTCATCGATTCTGGAACTCCCTTTTTCTCCAGCTTTCCCTTGACATTCCCCGGGTCGAACGCTATATTTGTTAACAATATGAACGTTCGACGGGGAAACCATGGAGAACAATACGCTGCTCGGCTACCAGACCTCGAGGCTGAGGCACCTCATTTCTGAAATCATTTCCTGCTGCGAAGACCGAAAGCTCTATGAATCCAAAAGGTTCGAGCTCACCCTCGCCGAAGTAAAGGTCCTTTTGCTCTTTGAAGGAGAGCGTTATCTCACGGTCAAGGGTATCGCGGAACGGCTCGAGGTGGCCAAAAGCCGTGTGACCAAGATCGTAGACGGCATGATTCAAAAGGAGCTCGTGGAGCGGAACGACGATCCAAGGGACGCACGGGTGAAGTTGATCAATCTGACAGCCAAGGGGCGCGGCAAAAACCGCGACCTGGAGTCCTTTTATCAAGAGGCCCACCGAAACGTGCTGCTCAACATGGACGTTGGACAAAGGAAGGAGGTCCTTTCCAGCCTGGAGATCTTACGCTCCTCCATGGAATCCGTCAAAGAGACGCTCGTTTAGACGAACCCCGGTCTGAGATGGCACAGCTCGGGGGAATTTTTTCACTATATAGTTCATAGCGTGAACAAATAGGAGGAACTTGTCATGGAACAAGCCGTACAGCAGGAAACCACCCACATCGATACCGGGGCCCTTGAACGGATCGAGGCCCAGGTCGCTGAGCTCAAGGGCCAGCTGGATGCACTGACCGACAACCAGCCCGCCAACAAGCTTTCCATGGTGGTCTTCAGCGGGGACATGGACAAAGTGCTGGCCTCTCTGGTGATCGGGACCGGGGCCGTGGCCATGGGCATGGAGGTGGTCATGTTTTTCACCTTCTGGGGAACCCCGGTGCTGCGCGACAAGAACAAGAGCGTTGGCGGCAAGGACATCATGGGCAAAATGTTCGGCACCATGCTGCCGAAAGGGGCGTGCTCGGTGAAGCTCAGCAAAATGAACATGGGCGGCATGGGAACCGCCATGATGAAAAGCCTCATGAGTAAGAAGAACGTGGCCTCTATCGAGGAAATGATCGAACTGGCCGCCGAACTGGGCGTGAAGATGTATGTGTGCGAGATGTCCATGGACCTCATGGGCTTCAAGCGGGAGGAGATGATCGACTATCCCGATCTCACCTTCTGCGGTGTGGCCAAGTTCCTTGAAGAGGCCAAGGACAGCCGTGTGCAATTATTCATCTAAGCAACAGAATATGCAGAAAAAGGAGGCAAACAATGAGCGAGAACATCACCGCAGCCAAGACGTTGGATCTCAAGGGCCTGGCCTGCCCCATGCCCGTGGTCAAGGTGAGCAAGGGGATCAAGGACGTGGGGGTTGGCGAGGTGCTCGAGGCCGTCACCACGGATCCGGGATCTCTCTCGGACTTCCCGTCCTGGGCCAAGAGCAGCGGCAACGAGATCGTCAAGACCGAGCAGGGAGACGGAGAGATTCGTTTCTTCATCAAGCGTAACGCCTAAACGTGGAATCAGACGCGATCGGAGTGGGTGCGCCCCCTCATGGGCGCACCCGCTGAAACGACCGTTCAGCGATGGAGGCCTTTTGTGGAAACCCTCTACTACATCGTCCTTGTCCCCATGGTGTACGCGGCCTTCGGGATCTTCATCCTGGGGACCGCCTGCAGGCTGATTCGCATCTTTCGAAGCCCCACGCATCCCTCTACCCTTCAGGTCTTTCCCGAGCGGAAGCCCCGTTGGCTCTGGGCGCTCCATGACACCCTTCTGCTTCCCACAGTCCGCAGGCACAACCCGGTTCACTGGGTCTTTCTGATGGTCTTTCACCTCGCCTTTCTCCTGGTGATCCTGGGTCACATCGAACTCTTCGCCGAGATCCCCCTGTTCCAGGTGATTGAGCACGAGGTGTTCATCGGCAAGGGGTTCGTGGGCCTGACACTCTCCGTGGTCCTGCTCTTTTTCCTGTTCCGGCGCTTTCACTCGCCCTACCGGGAGCTCTCCGTGCCTGAGGACTATTACCTCTTGATCCTCCTCTTCCTGACCGTGCTCTTCGGCAGCGAGATGGACTGGGCCCGCCGATGGTACGATTACGACGGCCTGATGGTGGGGGACTACAGGGATTATCTGCTGAGCCTCGTCCAATTCAAGCCGGACATCTCCTTTGTGAGTTACGGCGGCCATGCCTTCATGCTCGTGGTGCACGTCTTCTTTGCGAACCTTTTTCTTATGATCTTTCCGTTCACCAAGATCATGCACAGCTTCTTTTCACTCGCCATGAACAAATTGAGGAGAGGGTAACCATGGACGAGAAAACCCGTAACGACCTGCTCAAGCTCTTCGAGACAAAACTCACCCAAGCCATGAAGCTCTACCTGGAGACGTGCTCCCGGTGCGGTGTGTGCACCGAGGCGTGCCACGTCTACGCCTCGATGGGGGGTGTAAATTATATCGCGGCCTACCGCGCGGAGATCGTACGGCGCATTTACAAGAAATACTTCAAGGGCCAGGGCAAGGCCCTGCCCTGGATGGGCGAGAGCAAAGAAATCAACGACAAGAGTCTTCAAGAACTCTACGATGCGGCTTACTCCTGCACCGGCTGCCGGCGCTGCATGGTCTACTGCCCCCACGGCATCGACACCCAGTTGATCATGTCCGTGGCCAAGCTCCTCCTGGTAGGGGCGGGTGCCGAACCCGACGTCCTCACCATGCTTGCGGACATGTCCGTTGCAAAGGCCGACGCCCTGGACTCCTTTAAGGAGGGCTTTCTGGAAGGCATTCGGAACCTGGAAAAGGACGTGGTGGAGAAGTGGAAGTCCGAGGCCGGCGCCACACCCATCCCCGTGGACAAGGAAGGGGCGGACCTCCTCTACGTGGCCCTGGCCGGGGCCCATTCCATTGTACCCGCGGCCGCGGTCTTCAATGCGGCTGGCGAGAACTGGACCCTGAGCTTCTTCGAGGCTGTGAACTTCGGCGCCTTTGTGGGCGACCCCACCAAGACCAAGCTCATCATGGACCGGATCGTGAACGAGGCAAGGCGGCTCCGGGTGAAGGAGGTCTGCATCTGCGAGTGCGGCACCGCTTTCCGCGTCATGAAGCAGCTCTCGGGCGACCAGCCCTTCAAGGTCTCCTCCCTCACCGAGGTCCACGCACGCTATCTCCGGGAAGGGAGAATTACGCTCGACAAGGGCAAGGTCCAGGGGCGGGTCACCTATCACGACCCCTGCCAGATCGCCCGGAACGCCGGGGTTATCGACGAGCCACGCTATATCCTGTCCCACCTGACCGACGACTTTCGGGACATGACCAAGGACGCCCGATACAACTGGTGCTGCGGGGGAGGCGGGGGATTGGTAGCCCTGGGTGACGAAACCCACGACTTTCGCATGAAATCGTCCCGGGTCAAGGCAGATCAGGTCCGGGATACCGGTGCCACGGTCCTGGCGACCGCCTGCGAGAACTGCCACGCCCAGCTGAGTGACCTGAATCAGTACTATGACATGGGCGTGGAGGTCCGCTACTTGAGCTCTATGGTCGCCGACGCCCTGGCCTCCTGATCACGCACCTCCGTCTGAACCTGCAAACCCGGCCAGGACCTCCTCCTGCCCGGGTTTCATCCCTTTCCTATTTTTCCTTGACATATTATTCCAGATTGGAATATTCCCATTTGGAATTACTGAAAGGGAATATCCAATGAAAAACCAGCCCGCAGCCGAGTACGCCCTGCTCGGGGCCCTGATAACCGGCCCCCGGCACGGGTACGAGATTCGGTCCTATCTGAAAGAAGGCTTGGGCGCCACGTGGACCATCCCCACGAGCCAGCTCTACGCCCTGCTGAAAAGGCTGGAGGAGCTTGGATACGTGGAGTCCAGCCTGGAGTCCCAGGCCTCCCGGCCGGCCAAGCGGGTGTTCGAACTCACCAATGAAGGCAGAAGGGCCTTCCTCGACTGGGTTCATGCGCCGGTTCGGCACGTGCGCGACCTGCGGGTGGAGTTCCTGGCCAAGCTGTTCTTTATCCGCAAGCTCGGGTTGAACGGATCCCCTCTGGTACGGGACCAGGACGAAATTCTGGAGCAGGCCCTGAATCGCATGAACGCCCGGCTGGAGCAGGAAACGGATCCTCATCGCCGGCTGAGTACGGGGTTCAAGCGAGCCACCGCCGAGGCCTGGCGCCGCTGGCTGCAGGACGAAGCACGCCCATTTGTAAAGGAAAGGACGGAGGCATGAAGCCGCTTTTCGACGAGATCAAACAGAAGGCACGGCCAGTCCTTTCGGCGCAGGGCCTGATGAACAAACGGGTCCGGGTCGAGGCCCGGGCACTGAGCACGGAGGAGGCCATCGGCAATCCCGAAGGGGACGACTTCCCCTTACAGCAGGGCAAGGAGCGGCTCATGCAGGCCGCGCTGGACGGGGCCCTGGGCCAGGCCTTCACGGACCGCTACGGCGATTTCGAGGGGACCCTGGAAGAGATCTTCACCATGCCCCTGGAGAACAACTTCCGCCGCGCCGTGTTCGTAGCCACCCTGAATGCGGCCCTTCGCGCGCAAGGCAGCGCCGAACGCACCATTCACTGCCATGACGAGGGACCGGGCCTGTGCGCTCAAGACCTTGCCCGGTACATCCAGGACCGTTACGGGAACATCCGGATTTCACAGGTGGGCTTTCAGCCCGCCATGGTGGAGGTCCTGGCCGCCTCCTTCCCCTTGCGGGTGCTGGACCTGGACCCGGACAACATCGGGGCCGAGAAACGGGGGGTGCGCATCGAAGGGGGCGATGTCCAAGAGGACGTGATCGCCTGGGCCGACCTCCTTCTGGTCACCGGGACCACCCTTGTCAACGACACCATCGAGGACTTTTTTCGGGAGAAACCCGTGCTCTTTTACGGCACCACGATTGCAGGAGCCGCAGCCCTCATGGGCTGGGACCGATTCTGCGGAAAGGGCACCTGACATGGCGCGCTTTCCGCAGATACGCGTTCACTTTCGTCTGGAAACGGCCGGCTTTCTCGCGGCCCTTGCGGCGGCCCTTCTCTTTTCCACCTCGTCCGCTTCGGCCGAGGAGCTCACCTTCTTTGCCGGTGCGGGCCTTCGTCAGCCCACGGACGTGCTGGTCGCCCGGTTCGAGAGGCAGACCGGGCACCGCATCCTCACGATCTACGACGGCGGGGGCAGGCTCCTGACCCGCATTCAGGCCTCAGGCCGGGGGGACCTCTTCATGCCCGGGGCCCGCTTCTTCATTGACCGCCTCGAGGAGGCCGGGAGCATCCGTACGGTGCACCCGCTGGTGGCGCACACGGCCGTGGTGGGGGTGGCCCTGCACGCAAAGGAGCGTATTCACTCCTTCGAGGACTTGGCCAAGCCCGGCATCCGCCTGGCTCTGGGGGATCCCAAGGCCATGGCCTTCGGCCGTACCGCCCGGGCCATGATTCAACGCGCCGGCCTGGAGACCGAGATCCTCGAGAACGTGGTCGTATACGG
>Ga0272444_10000898_pt1 | contig 30152 bp, 21 predicted proteins | sample SSMForm13_FD_201033 | JGI IMG/M metagenome (GOLD analysis project Ga0272444, IMG submission 201033) | Marine sediment archaeal communities from Little Sippewissett salt marsh, Falmouth, MA, United States - SSM-Form-13 | ecosystem: Environmental > Aquatic > Marine > Wetlands > Sediment ...
TCGGTTCATTCCTGGCAACGAAGTTGAGACTATCGGACAGGGAACGTCGGATCATGTTGGCAGCCGGTATGGGAGCCGGCGTTGGAAGCATCTTCCGCGCTCCCCTGGCAGGCGCACTTTTTGCCGCTGAGGTGCTTTACCGCGACCCTGAATTTGAAGCGGAGGTGATCATCCCTGCAGGCATTTCATCGGTCGTTGCTTACTGCCTGTTTTGTCTCGTCTTCGGCTGGGGCTCCCTCTTTGAATCCAAAGATTTTGTGTTCCAGAATCCTTTGGAACTGGGTCCTTACATTGTCCTGGCCTTTGTGCTGGTCGGCGGTGGGATCCTTTATGTCAAATCATTCTACGGGGTACAGCAAGTTTTTAGGAGTATAAAGATTCCAAATCACATCAAGCCGGCCATTGGCGGTCTGTGCACCGGTGCCATCGGGTTTTTCCTCCCTGCAACGCTTTCTTTTGGCTATGGTTATGCCCAAATGGCCCTAAACAACGACTTCGCCCTCGTCCGATTTCCCACACTCTTCCTCCTTGGCCTGGCTTTTGGAAAAACCCTGACGACAGCCTTTTCGATCGGTTCCGGAGGCAGTGGCGGCGTGTTCGGTCCCTCCATTGTCATCGGCGGGGCCTTTGGGGGAGCCGTGGGTAGGACCTTCCACGCTATCATGCCAGGCATTGTGACCGAGCCCGGGGCCTTTGTCGTGGTTGGTATGGCCGGGTTCTTTGCTGCCGTCTCCAATACCCCCATCTCGACGATCATCTTTGTCAGTGAGATGACCAATTCATATCATTTGCTGCTGCCCAGCTTACTCGTCTGCTCCCTTGCCTTCCTGCTCTCCCGAAAATGGACCATTTATATCAAGCAGGTGCCTACGAGGTTAGACTCCAATGCACACCTCGGGGACTTCTTTGTGGATGTGCTTGGCACCATTAGAGTCAAAGAACTTATGTCTCAGGTGAGGAAGGTGAGTTTGATTCCGGAAGACATGCCACTAGTGGCTTTCAGAGAGATTTTTTCTTCAACCGATCAGCACTATTTCCCCGTTGTGAATAAGGAAAATCGACTCACTGGCATATTTTCGATTAACGATGTGCGAGGCATTATCTTTGATCAGGAAATCGGCGACCTCGTCGTGATGAGAGACATTGCCAACCGGAACATCATTGTCACGACCCCTTCTGAAGACCTCAGTGAAGTACTCAAAAAATTTACCATTCGTAACCTCCACAGGCTTCCAGTCGTCAAAGAGGAAGACCACACGTTCTTACTTGGAATGTTGGATCGGAGGGAGGTCATTCAGTATTACAATGAGAGGGTCGAAGAGATGAAATCCAGACACCGTAGAGTAGATATTGAATCAGATCGAGAAGTTAGCCAACTGAAGCATATACTGGTGCGCCAGGCGATGAGACGAGACGTCAAGACGATCCAGGGAAACATGCCATTCAAAGAACTCAGGGAGTTTGTTTCTCAAAGCAAGTTCAACAGCTTTCCCCTGGTCGATGCCCGGGGTCGGTTGATCGGAATCCTTTCCCTGTCCGACTGCCGGAAACCGCTTGATCAAGACAGCGAGAAAACACTCACCGCCCAAGACATCGCCACCCGTCAAGTGGTCACGGTCACGGAAGACGACACGCTGTTTCTCGCCCTTACGAGAATCATCCAAGGCGATTTCTCCATCATCCCTGTCGTCGACAAGAAAAACCCCACCTTTCTCCTGGGCGCTATCAGCCGAAGAGACATCATGTCTACCTATGATGATATTGTCATCAAGAAGGTTGTTAGGGACAGCTCAGCGGCCTGAAGCGTGGGAGGACGCGTATTTGACTTCCCCTAAGAATAACCCGTGAGCAGGAGCCGTTATCCCCGCCTGTTGGCGATCCTTTGAGGTCAAAATGCGCTGAAACTCGTCGGGGGATATCTTCCCCAGGCCCACGTCAACCAGAGTGCCCACGATGTTTCGAACCATGTACCGCAAGAACCCATCAGCTTCAACGGTGAAAACCAAGTAGCCTTCTGCATTCTTTGCCGTCAAGTTCACATCCATCACCTTTCGCACTGCGTGAGACCTGGGGCTTCCACTGGCCTCAAAGGCTGAAAAGTCGTGCTCCCCCTTCAAACAAACCATTGCCACCCTCATGGCATTGACATCGAGACTCTTTCTAACATGCCAGGCGTACTGCCGGAAGAGGGCAGTGGCGATTGGTCGATTCAATATACGATAATCGTAAACCTTGCTCCGAGCGTCGTACCGAGCATGGAATGACGCATCAACGCCTCGACAATCCTTCACCACTATGTCTGGGGGAAGGAGGCTGTTTAAGCCCTTTTCGAAGTTGTTAGCAGCGAGCCTTGTGTCGACACAAAAGCTGGCAACCTGGTTTCGGGCATGCACCCCAGCATCCGTCCGCCCCGAGCCGATGACTTTAACCAAACGTCCGGTCATGGTCTCCAGCGCAGCCTCAATGGCCCGCTGCACCGTGGGGATATCCTTCTGCCGTTGCCAGCCGTGATAGGCCGTCCCCTCGTATTCAATAATGAGCTTGAAGTTCGGCAATTAATACAGTACCTTAGGAGAAATTTGAGCAACTCATTTGAACCGCAAAAGCGCTCGCTAACCCCGTAGCTTCACTTCGACGAGCTCCATTCGGCCCGAGCCTTTCGGCAGTGAGCTCAAGGCCGATCTGCTCATGGCCGAGGGCAGTCGAGTCGCTACAGGGAGCTTCAATGGCCATTATGAACTTTTTGGGGCCCACATCTGGGCAAGGCGAATGGGCCTGGTGGGCAAATCCTAGACTGTTTGAGGTTGTTAGGCCGAGTTTGTGGGATTTAATGAGCAAGTCCCGACGCTGTCTGGGTCAAAACGTTCATAGGAATAAGTGAGAAGAAGCCTTTTAAAGATCTCCTAACGCCAACTAGAGCGGAAACGGGACCTGATCCAGGCCAGCTGTCTCCGGGAATCCAAACATGATATTCATGTTCTGCACCGCCTGGCCAGAGGCCCCTTTCACCAGGTTGTCGATGGCCGAGACAAGAATCAGGCGTCGGGTACGCTCGGCCACTTTGATTCCGATGTCACAGTAGTTTGTCCCTCTCACGTATCTGGTATCCGGAAATCTGCCAGGGGGACACATGCGAACAAAAGGCTTGTCTGCAAAAAAAGCATCAAGATAGGAGGTTACCTCCTGGGTAGAAACAGACCCTTTCAGGCCAACATAGACCGTGGTCAGCATCCCCCGCGTTATGGGCACCAGGTGAGGCGTGAAGGTGATGTGAATCGGCCGTCCTGCAGCCAGGCTTAAGACCTCGTCCATCTCCGGGTTATGGCGATGCTCAGCCACCTTGTAGGCCCTAAAACTCTCATTCACCTCGCAGAAGTGGGTGGCCAGGCTCACGGATCTTCCTGCACCACTGGTGCCGGACTTTGAATCTGCCACAATGTTGTCCAAATCAATAAAAGGCGCATTCACGAGAGGCAACAATGGAAGAAGGACACTTGTGGGATAGCAACCCGGGTTGCCAACCAACGAAGCCTTTTTGATTTCATCAGCATAGGTTTCAGGAAGCCCATACACGGCAGATTGAAGCAAATCTTTAGCCTGATGTGGTTCATACCAAGCCTCGTACAAGGCCGCGTCTTTAAACCTGAAATCCGCACTGAGGTCAATGACCTTTTTACCTCGATCAATCAGCCCGGGCACCACAGCCATGGATGCCTTATGAGGCAGGGCAGTAAAGACCACATCGGCCGCCTCAGACACGGTCTCTTGAGAAAACGCCTGGCAACTCAAATTCATCACTCCGACCATGGCCGGATAGATATCCGAAAAAGGTACGCCTGCCTGCTGGCGGGAGGTAATCATAGATAATTTGGCATGAGGATGACCTGACAGGAGCCTTACCAGCTCCGCGCCTGCATATCCCGTTGCACCAATAACCGCTGCCCTAATAACCATGTTTCTCCCTCAAAAAGGTTGGCCCTCTTCGCAGCCATTTCCATTCGGATACGCCTTGTCATGGCCGCCAAGCTGCAGTAACCACTATTTATCCCTACAAAACTCCTCTAAGACAAATCTCTGGTCTTGTCAAACCAAAAGATCTTCAATCAATCCTATGACGGGGGCATCTTCATAGGGCCTACGCGACGCGATGGGCAACGTGGAACATACCAGGGGGGAAACAACGGGTGAGAACAAGGAGGATCGAGCACCAATCCTTGTTGCCTCAACGGCCGCTGAAGCGGTAGGTGATTCTCCCGCGTGACAGGTCGTACGGCGAAAGCTCTACCGTTACAATGTCTCCTGGGAGAATCTTTATCGAATATTTTCGCATCTTGCCACAAGGATGGGCAAGTATCTGATGTTTGTTTTCCAGCTCCACCTTATAGGTGCCGTGAGACATATCCTGAATGACCTTGCCCCGCACCTCAATAGGTTCTTCTTTGGCCACGATCGACTAACCTCCTTGTTAGGGGATGTCCACGATAATCCACGGTATCACAACAGCCAAGACCGCAAGAACAAAAAGGAAGAACCCCTCCACGCCTTCCGAAAAAGCCCTGGGCCAACAGCCCCTCAACTACCGCTTCGAATACTGGAAGTGGGCACGAGCTCCTTTTTGGCCGTACTTCTTCCTTTCTTTGATCCTAGAGTCACGTGTCACAAAGCCGGCCCTTTTTAGAATCGGTCTAAATTCCGGATTCACCTGAAGCAACGCCTTGCTGATGCCGTGCCGAACGGCAGCCGCTTGGCCAGAGATACCGCCCCCCGACACATTGACGTTTACGTCAAAACTCCCGTACGTATCAGTCAGAACTAGGGGTTGTTCCACAATCATCTTGGCAGTTTCTCTCCTAAAATAGTCATCGACATCGCGCTGGTTGATCGTCATTCTTCCTTTGCCGGGTTTAAGCCATGTCCTGGCAACGGCGCTTTTTCGCTTTCCCGTCCCGTAATAAGCTTCTGCCATAAAATACTCCTATACCTGAAGTTGCAGTGGTTGAGGTTGCTGTGCCATGTGCGGGTGATCGGGGCCGGCATAAACCTTGAGCTTTTTTAGCATCTGGCGACCAAGCCTGTTCTTGGGAAGCATCCCCCGAACCGCATAGACGACCAGATCCCCGGGCCGCTTTTCCAAAAGCTGTTTGGCTGTCGTGGACTTAAGACCCCCCAAATAGCCACTATGACGGTAGTACACCTTTTGGTCCGGTTTCCTCCCGGTCAGAGTCACCTTCGCAGCGTTGATAACGATGACGTGATCTCCAGTATCCACGTGGGGCGTGTAAATGGGCTTATGCTTTCCCCGGAGTCGAGTGGCAACGAAGGTCGCCAATCTCCCCAATACACACCCGCTGGCATCAATAACATACCACTGTCTGTTCACGTCTTTTGGCTTTGCACTGTAAGTCTTCATGGCCCTATGTGTCTTTCCTCTTAAAAAATCGAAATTTTTTTTATACGTCGCTTCCGCCAACATGTCAACTGAAAAATGGACCATCTAGCGCCAGCTCCCTTTCAAACCGAGAGCTTAACCCATTTGAACGATCGTTATGAGCGTTTTTGGGCACCCATCCGGGTCCCGGACCCCGTCGGGATTTAACGCCCTTGGGCCCAGTTCTTAGGATTTAGCGAGCAAGCCCATGGATTAGGTCAAAAGGCTCATACGAACGCGTGAGAAGGAGTTTTTCAAAGGTCTCAAACCCCCTTGACAAAAACCCCAAATTCTTATATCTGACCCTTCGTAACAAATCAACTCAACATTCTGGAATGTTCTGGGCGTCCCAGAACCGCGTTCTGGCCAACCTCCCAATTCGCATTCCCGCGTGAAATCAGGAAGAAAGGAGACAGGTATGAACATTTTGATGTTTGGACCAAATGGCAGTGGCAAGGGGACACAGGGAGCAATCGTTAAGGAAAAATACGACTTACCCCACATTGAATCAGGAGCCATCTTCCGCGAAAATATTGGTAAAGGCACCGAACTCGGGGCCAAGGCGAAAGAGTTCATTGACCGTGGCGATCTGGTGCCAGACGAAATCACCATCCCCATGATCCTGGATCGCCTGCAACAAGGCGATTGCAAGAACGGCTGGCTCCTAGATGGATTCCCGAGGAATAAGAATCAGGCCATAAAGCTGGATGAAGCCCTGAAAGCTTCGGGTTTGGATCTGAATATCGTAGTCGAAGTGCTTCTAGATCGACAAATTGCCAAGAATCGTATCATGGGCCGGAGGCTCTGCGTGAACGACAACAATCATCCCAACAACATTTTTATTGATGCCATCAAACCGGATGGTGATAAGTGCCGGGTGTGCGGCGGTGACCTCACAAGTCGGTCCGACGACCAGGACGAAGAGGCTATCAACAAACGCCACAGTATTTACTACGATGCAGAGAGCGGGACCTTGGCCGCTGCTTATTACTTCAAGGGTCTGGCTGAACAAGGAGGCAAGGTTAAATACATCACCCTCGATGGCGCGCCCGGCGTCAAAGAGGTCACTGCTGAGTTGATGTCAAAACTGTGACACGTCCAGAACGAGACCCGTGCCTGCCTGGAACCATCCTTGTCCGGGCAGGCACCCATGATATCTTTCTCAGCCCTTGACGGATCCGCAGTCCGCCCATCTTGTCTTCAATCCGGCTGTAACGAAAGCACCATCATTTAGTGAACCCGTAAAAAGTCTTTTGTGAGCGACATTGCCTTTTTACCAAACCCTCATCATTTCAGATTGAAGATCCCTGCAGTCCCGACTCGTCGGGACAGGGAATCTCCGACCGTAAGGAAGTTTACCATTTTCAGATACGCTCGCTAACCCCGCAAGGACTCGACTGAGCTCGTCGAAGTCAAGCTGCGGGGAATGCGCTCGCTTTCTCGGTTCAACACATTATTCGTTGTTGCCCTCTTCCAAGATGACAGTAAGTCGGCCTGGGGTAGACGCCAGCCTGGCTTAAACCCTATCTTCCTGCAGAAACCTCATGGCATCTCATTGACAAGTTGAGGGCTTTGCATAACCTCGGAAAGCGACAATTATGAGGTTTTTGGGGCACCCATCCGGGCAAATCGCAAACTGTTTGAGGCCGTTAAGCCGAGTTTTTGCGATTTAGTAAGTGAGCACGTAGATGGGTCAAAAACCTCATACCAAAGAGCGAGACGAGGTTATGCAATAAAGGTCTCAAGTTGCCTCATCTTGAGACTGGCCTCCCCATCTTCGCCTGACAATGGCGAACGGGTTCGTTTACGACGCCCACAGCTTGCGAGCCGAAAATATTGACAGATGGGCAGAAGCTGATAAAATACAATGTTATATTAGAAAAGATTTCTTTCATCGGCTGTCTTACCTTATGACATCAAACTCCCGGGAACTGTTCGACAGGATCGAGACCTTCAAGAACCTTCCGACGCTTCCTCACATTCTTCTGGAGTTCATTGCCACCTGCAACAAGCCCGATAGCACCAACCAGGATATATCCCAAATTATCAATAAGGATTCCTCATTGACTGCCAAGGTCATGAGGATGGTCAACTCTGCCTACTACGGCCTTCCGAACCGGGTGACCAGCATGGAACACGCCTTGCTCCTGTTGGGAACGGACGCAGTGAAAAATATTGCCATCAGCGCATCGGTGTTCCAGGCCTTTGCCAAGACAAAAGGCGATTCTGTTTTTAATCTTAAGCTGTTCTGGCGCCACTCGCTCCTGTGCGCTACCATAGCGAAGCTCATTGCGAAAAAAGTCTCCTATGGCTCCCCGGATGAAGCCTTTCTGTCGGGCCTGCTCCATGACATCGGGAAGCTGGTGCTGTGGGTCAATTTTCCCAAGGAATATACCGCCATCCTACAATCATCTAACAATCAGTCCGATCTGCTGTTGGCCGGAGAAATGGGCCTGGGAGCCACACACTGTGAGGTCGCTGCCTGGATGATTGGTCAGTGGCATTTGCAGTCGTTTATGGCGGATGCCGTTCTTTATCACCACGAACCCGTGCATAGAGTATTGGATGCCCTCCCTTTGGTAAAAATTGTATTTATAGCCAATGCCTTGAGCAGGGAGACCACGGGAGACAATGAACTGAGATATAAGACAGCGCAAGAGGTTTTTGAGTTTCCCCGCTCTGAAGTAGAGACCGTGATGTCGCAGGCCGAGAAAGAGGTTACGGAAATAGCACGATCGCTGGGTATTGACATTGCGGCACCTGAAGTTCTGCCCACCATTGTGTCCGAGACGGATCGCGAAAAAGAAAATGACCTGGTCAGCGCCGTCAGAGATGTTTCTTTACTTCAAGGAACACTTCAAAATCTATTAGAAGCTAGCGGACAAGATTCTATTCTAAAGGTTGTCAAGCAAGGTCTCCAGATCTTATTCGATGTACACAGAGTCATTTTTTTGATTCATGACCCGGAAAAGGACGCTCTGGTTGGAAGAGGCGCCATGGAGTCAACGCAAAACGCCTTAGTCAAGGAACTTGTCGTCCCTCTTCAAACAAAGACTTGCCTTCCCATTGCGTCTTTGCGCCAGAAAACGCCCTTAGATTCCTTTGGCCACCTGAGACAAGTTGAGCTGACCATTTTGGACCATCAGCTCATTCGCCTAATAGGAGAAGACGGATTTCTTTGTCTTCCCATGATCGCCCGTGAGGAGAGTGTAGGCGTGATACTGTTGGGCACCGAACAAGTTCGCATTTCCCACTTGGGCAACCAAGTGAACCTGCTGAGGATGTATGCCAACCAATCAGCCTTGGCCCTCCATACGGATATGGTGCGGGAGGTTCAATCCAGGCTGGTTCAGTCCGAGCGTCTGGCAGCGGCATCGGGTATTGCCAGACGCGTGGTCCACGAGGTAAACAACCCATTGGGTATCATCAAGAACTACATTAAGATCCTAGGACTGAAATTGTCCGGTGAGGACCCTGCTCAAGAGGAGCTGAGAATTATCAGCGAGGAACTCGATCGTGTGGCTCTCATCGTCCGTGAATTATCTGATTTTTCGGAACCCCAAGCCGGGCCAAGCGAACCTGTGGATATCAATGAACTGTTGTCCGATCTTGTCAAGATTACGCGAGAATCCCTTATGCGTGATGCCAAGATCAATGTCCATCTCAATCTAGAGCCTTCTTTGCCAACCGTTCTTTCGGGAAAAAACAGTCTCAAGCAGGTTTTCATCAACCTGATCAAGAATGCAGTCGAAGCAATGCCTCAGGGAGGAAACCTTTACATCAATACACGATGCCTCGGAAACAGACTTCAAACCCAAACAAAACAGGATATGGAAGGCGCCTTCGACTCCGTGGAGATTCGTATCCAGGATGAGGGACCGGGGATACCTGATGCCATCAGATCACGGCTTTTCGAACCCTTTGTTACCTCGAAAAGCGGCGAACACGCGGGGCTAGGATTGTCCGTTGTATACAATATAATGAACCAACTAAAAGGCGCCATTACCTGTGAAAGCGGTGAAAAGGCTGGAACCATTTTCAAGATCGTGTTGCCACTGGGACAGAACCAAAAAGCTTAGCCCTGGAGGTAGGGATGGCCTATACGCCCAAAATCCTCATCGTCGATGATGAACCCCGTATGTGCGATAGTCTGAAGGTCCTGTTAAGCAATGAGGGTTATGAGACCCAAACGGGTTACAGTGGTCAGGAAGCGCTAGCATGTCTTGCCAAGTGCGATATTGACCTCGCCCTGCTGGACATTGTCATGCCTGACATGAATGGTCTGCAGATCATGGATCATATCAAGAAACGGAACCTGGACACGTTCGTCATCGTCATCACGGGGCATGCTTCCGTGGACTCGGCCATAGAATCTTTGAGAAGAGGGGCTTACGACTACCTTAGAAAGCCCTTTGAGTTTGAGGAATTGCTGAAAAGAGTAAAAAATGCCCTCGACCAGAAACGACTGAAGAAGGAATATGAGATTGTCAACGGCAAGTTGGCTCTGTCCGAAAAGCGATATCAATGCCTGGTCAACAATTCTCCAGATATTATTTACACCATGGGACTAGACGGGTCGTTCACCTACGTCAATCCTGCCTGGGAAAAAATCTTGGGACACAAGACGGATCAGGTGATAGGCAAGTCTTTTGCGGACTTTGCCCAGGAAGCCGATGTCCCCCAATGTGTCCGTCTTTTCACCAAGGTCAAAGAAGGAGGCGACACGACCAGAGATACGTCCTGCAACCTGATACCCAAAACAGGAGCTCCCCGACTCTTCAGTATGAGCGCTGCGCCCAATCTCGATGCGAGGGGAAACGTGATAGGGGTCGTGGGCGTTTTCAAAGACATCACCGAACAACGCCAATTGGAAGGCGAGCTCGCTCAAGCTCAAAAGATGAAGGCTATCGGAACCCTTGCCGGAGGCATTGCCCATGACTTCAACAACCTGCTCATGGGGATTCAAGGTCGGGCCTCTCTGATGTTTCTGGACACCGATTCTGATCATTCCCACTATGAACATCTCAAGGGAATAGAAGATATCGTTGAGAGTGGGGCCGGTCTTACGAAGCAGCTGTTGGGCTTCGCCAGGGGCGGCAAGTATGAAGTCAAGCCAACGAGTTTAAATGACTCAATCGACAAAACTGCCACCATGTTTGGCCGGACCAAAAAAGAAATAACACTTCATAAAAGCTATCAGAAAGACATTTGGCCGTCAGAAGTGGACCGTGGACAGATAGAGCAGGTGCTGTTAAATCTCTACGTCAATGCCTGGCACGCCATGGATGGAGGCGGGGATTTATACCTTCAAACTAAGAATGTGACCCTTGAGAAGAAGGATGTCACCCCCCTTGGCGTCGTGCCCGGAAACTATGTGAAGATATCTGTCACAGACACGGGTGTGGGTATTGATGAAGAAACCCAAAGAAGGATATTCGAGCCATTTTTTACCACCAAGGAAATGGGCAGGGGAACAGGCCTTGGCCTTGCTTCTGCTTACGGCATCATCCAAAACCACGGCGGTGTCATTGATGTAGACAGCAAGGAAGGCAAAGGAACCACCTTCAACGTTTACCTGCCAGCCTCGGCAAAGAAGATCCCAAAAGAGGAGGATGGACCGACAACGCTGTTGAGGGGAACAGAGTCGGTGCTCCTCGTGGACGACGAGGACATGATCATCGATGTTGGCCAGGAGATTTTGGAAGAAATGGGTTACAAGGTGTTTCTAGCCAGAAGCGGCAAGGAAGCCATAGAGACCTATGAAAAAAACAAGCACGAGATTGACATGGTCATTCTCGATATGATCATGCCAGACATGGGAGGCGGCGAAGCCTATGACCGAATGAAGGAGGTCGATCCCAATGTCAAAGTCCTTCTTTCAAGCGGATACAGCATAGAGGGGCAGGCCAGCGACATATTGGCCCGGGGCTGTAACGGATTTATTCAGAAGCCCTTTTCCGTAAAGCAACTCTCTCACACCATCAGGCAGGTTCTCGACAGTTAATCCATCATCGCTGAGGGCTTGCGCAAGAATAACTTCGCATAATTGGCGTTCAGATTTGTGTCAGACTGGGCCGATCCGATTGAGTAAAACCACAGGAACAGTCTGCTATTTCACGGATTTTGCGAATGAGGTGTCGGTCAAAGATGGCCTGAAGCTGGGATGCCAAAATGTTAAGTTACTTCTGGGCAAGCCCTTGGGCCGTTCTATAAAGGTAAGGCCGGAGAGAACCTACTTAACGGAGGGTTAAGATATTCCTAAGCTGTTTCCCGCCAAGAAATGGCTTTTTGGAAGGACGGTTCCTCCGGCCTTACCACTATAATAAGCACGATGCCGAGGCAGTCAAGGTTCATAACCTTCACAAAGAAAGTTCTTGTCCATATTTAAGTCGAATCCGGCTCCTTGTCCATCTCCTGCGGTTTCGCCCCCAGGGCTTCCACGGCTCGGGTTGCATCTTCTGCTTTCGCCGAGGCCTTGGCGGCCCGTCGGGCCGTTTTGCCAGCTCTCTCTCGAGCCTCCTTGTGAGCTGCCGCTAACTCCGCTATAGTTGCTTCATCGGCTCCGGAGCTTGCGGCTTCCGTCATCTCTCCCAGGATCTGCTCTGCTTTGTCCGCGGCTTCAGCTGCTTCCTTCTCTGCACCCTTAGCCTTCTTCTCGGCGTCCGCCAGAGCGTCGAGGGCTGCAGCAATCTCTCCCGCCCTCCCCTCCTCCGGTTCAGCATCTAGATCGATGTCCTCAGCGGCCAACACCAGTGCCGCGATGGGCAGGCAAGGCAGAAGGTCCTGTAGCTGATCGCCAAAAGGATCCATCAGTTGATTGCCTTGGAGGCGAAACGGGAGGAACACGATGGCTGACTCCGCCGAATACCCTGCGATGGCATCACAACTGCCCTTTGCCACGACTTCCGGCTCGGCTTCAATGCGCACCTCCTCAAGCGTCTTTCCAAGGTCTCGGATGGTTTCTTCGGATACATCCTCGTCGCCTGTAGCAAGGACCCTGATTTTCGCTTCCCGCCATTCATCGCTTCGAGTCATCAGGTAAGCCATCAGAAGCATGAGACGGCTGGTCGCATCACCCCACCACCAGACGTCAATGCGTCGCCTCTCGGAGGGCAACGCCTCCAAGGCCGCCCACTCTTCCTCCTTAGCATCCAACACAATGATATTACATCCAAGCCGGAAGGCCACACGGAGATTTCGTCCATAACTCAGCGCCCCGCGTCTTAGACTCCCCTCGGGAAACTGCTCCGGCCAGTTGAGCAAGATGGTATTCGCCTTCAGGGGCCCCACGCCAAAGGCCTGGACAAGACCGTGAATCCCACTCTGAAGGTTTGGAGCAACCACGACCAGGGGAAAGGCATCCAGGCCGTACTCCAGAATATCCGTCCGGAGTTCTACTTCAGCCTCCTCACGGGCCTTTAACATCCTGACCCCTTCACCCTCCAGGATCCGAACCGCTGTGGTAAGGCCACTGCCGCCTTCGATCCAAGAGGAAAACCGAAGGAGCTGCCGTCGCCTGTGCCGATCCTCGGAGAAGGCCAGGATTTGGGGACGCCAGTCTCGAGGATGCTCTGGCTCCACAGCTGCGGCCAGTAGATGCTCCCGCATATGCTGAAGGTGGTAGGAGCGGCGGCTGTCAGCCCAGCGCGCCGGACCAGCCGTGCGCTTCAGATATTGGTAAATGGCAAACAAAACAGCAATGGCCACCACACCAGCTGCCACGTTGATGGCTAGCATCGCTCCAAGGCATGCCACACAGCCCAGGAGGCTGAGTCGGAGGTCAAACCAACGGAACCGAGGGCGGAAAGAAGGACTGGATGTGCGGGCTTCGTAGAAGGTAGCATAGTTGATAAGACCGTAGGAAATCAGGAAGAACATGGACACAACTGGCGCGATCACGTTCAGATTTCCCAAACCAATCGTGGCGAACGCTATCCCCGCAGAGAGCAAAACCCCCCGTCGAGGATTCCCGGTCCGTCTGGATCCCTTGGCAAACGGCAAGAGGAAGGAAAAGATGCGATCGCTGGCCAAGGACTGCAGAATCCGGGGGGCCCCTAAAAACGAGGCCATTGCCGAGGACAGGGTGGCGGCTATGACGCCAGCGTCGATGAGTACGTCAATCGACGCCACTCGCTTCATAGCACCATAGTCGCTTATCATCACATCACGTGATAAAGCGGCAGCGAATACCATTGCCGCACCAAAGTACACAATGATCGAGATCCCCACGGCAAGAAAGGTGCCCAGCGGCAGACTCCTGCCGGCATCCTTAAGCTCCCCCGACATACTCACGCCTTGGGTGAAACCGGTCACGGCGGGAAAAAAGATGGCAAAAAGGATCCAAAAATCGGGGCGACCAACCGGCGTCACCCAATTACCCGCCAGAAGCGCCGTATCCCACTTGATCAAACCTCCAACAAAAAACGAGATCAGGGCAGCTGCGATTAAGCTCATGACGACATATTGAAAGCGCGTGGCCCAATCTGCACCCAGCCAAGCGAAGATGAATAAAAAGGACACGGCAAGGACAGCGATTGTTTGAGGCAGCACTTCAGCGCTTTCCGATAGCATAGAGGTCACTGCCTCACCAAAACCGATGCAGTAAAAGGCGATAGAAACAGATTGGGCAAGGAACAGGACGATGCCAATGGCCCCACCGAACTCCACCCCAAGGGTTCGAGAGATAAGATAATAGTCACCACCGCCTTTGACCTTGAGGTTGGTGGCAATCGCCGAAAGGGAAACACTGGTCAGCACGGATATGATGTTCGCCAAGGCAATAATGAGCAAGGCACGTCCCAAACCTGCATTGCCAACCACGTGTGCCAGTCGCAGAAAGAGTATGATGCCGAGAATCGTCAGGATGCTTGGCGTGAAAACCCCGGAAAAAGTCCCCAATCGCCCTTTGGGAATTCTAGGATGGCGGCTTTCACCAGCGTGCTGTTCCATCAGTGAACCTGCCTATAACCCTTTGCGGTCTTGCGTTCCTGTTTTCTCGGGACCTGTTCAAGGGCCCGAACAAAACCCCTTTGCATGGGTGAACATCCTACAAGAGGCAGGAGCGCAAACGACTCAAGACACGCTCCCATGCAGTAACCACCTTGCATTGACATACAAACGCATCTATCTTATATATTTTTCGTTCAACAACCAATTCCTATCAAATCCGCTGAACTCAAGCAAAGAAAAATCGGCTAATGCCGGCAAAGGGAGGTTGACTGATGAAAAAATGGTTGCTCATAGGGGGTGCGATCGCCATCGTCATCATCATTTTTCTCGTCTTGGGGGTGTCCAACCTTGGCCCCCTGATCAAAAATGCGGTCAACACATACGGGCCGAAAATCACAAAAACTGAGATGAGCCTTGCAGATGTGGGCATCTCCATCTTTTCCGGAGAGGCCAAGCTCAAGGAGTTTTATCTCGGAAATCCCAAGGGATTTAAGTCGCCGGAAGCCATAAGAGTGGGATCCGTTTATGTGGATGTGGATGAGAAATCCCTTGCCGGAGATACAATGATCATTGACAAAATCGAGGTGGTCCGCCCGGAAATCACTTATGAGAAAGCCCGCGGAACGGACAACCTCCAAACGATCTTAGATAACGTAAAAAGGACCGTGGGTGCGGGGGAGCCCTCAAAGAAGGAACCTGAAAAAGAAGGCGGGGGCAAGAAAATCCTGATTAGAAATTTCATTGTAAGGGACGGAAAGGTGAACCTGGCCATGTCTATGCTCGCCGGCCAAAGCATCAGCGCGCCGCTGCCGGACATCCACCTTAAGGACATTGGAAAGAAAAAGGGGGGCGCATCTCCTGCCGAAGCCTTTGAACAGATATTCGCCGTCCTGTATGAAAAGATTACTTCCCGTGCCGTGGCTGATGTCCTGAACCAGGGGCTCAAGGCGCTGGGTCCGGGCATGGAGGCCGTTGGCGAAGGTGCTAAGAGCAAGCTGGAGGGCGTCACCGAGGGTGCCAAGAAGGAACTGGAAGGCGCCACTGACAAAGTCAAGGGGTTGTTCGGCAAATAGAGATCTCTAATAAAGGCAAAGCGCGACAGTCATCATGTGTTTCAATTTCAATTGATTCGGATCGCGCCTTTTGCCTGGTAAGGCTTTCACTATTGACAACACATTGCAGCCAGCTTCCACGCGGCCTAAGGTGAGCATAGCAGGTAGAGCTACATGTATTGGCACAGACTTATAGTCATCCTTGTAGCGCTTTTCTTGGTCGGCTGTAGTCCGAAGATTGCCGTCCGGATTGACTCCATTGTAGCCCAGGGGACGGTGCTTCAAGAAAAAAACTATATCTTCTATAGCGGAATGAGCGGCACGTCAGCAAATGATCTATATTTTCGAGAATATGGTAAGTACTTTCTAGAGGTTCTCAAAAAGAATGGGTATCGCCAAGTAAACCAACCAGAGGCCGCTGACTTGGCCATTTACTTCAGCTACGGGATAACCGGAGGCACGGAGGTTCATTACACATACACGAGACCTGTTTATGCGATCGTTGGTGGAGAGACAGTCGACATCAGAGAGACGGAAACGGATGCAGCGGGTAGAAAGATTAAGACAACAAAGACTGTAACCATCCCCTCAACAACTCGCGTTGTGGGCGTGGAAACGAGAAGGGAAAGCTATACAGTCTTCACCGCCCATGCGGTACTGGAAGCCGAAGAAATACATGGGACACAGGGACAGACGGACAACAGCATGGAAACGCTGTGGAAAACCACCATAACGACTACCAGCAAGTTAGACGATTTAAGACGGATTATGCCCATCATGGCGGCTGCTTCTGTTCCCTATTTGGGGAAAAACACCGGTGAAATAGTCACAGTCGAGCTACGTGACGGTGATGCGCAGGTGTTGGAGATGAAAAGTTTGAGGTGATATCCACAGCTTTTGCGCTATGCACCAAACGCTTTTTTCTCTCCATGAAGTCCCTCTAACCCATCAAGTCCACGAAGAGTGCGCGGCCCGCAATGACTGCGGGGAGAACAATATTGTTCGCTCGATGACGAGCCGTCAGGGGACACCTTTTTTGAGGTCAGATCACGGGCTTGTGGCCTGTGAACCCCAGCAACGGCACCATATTCATCCGTCTCTCCCCTGTCTTCGACACCTCCTTCAATTTCTTATCTGACGTTGACACGCATTCAGGCGTCCCTTTTTTCCGCCTCGTGCGTCACAGCGGGACAAAGTACCAAAGCTCAGTGAAGCTCTCCGACCAAAAGTCGGAGCTTCCCGGAAAGGAAGTTTTACATTTTCAGATAGCTTCTCTTGACCCCGACCAAAGGTCGGGGCTTGCGAGAAGCAGGCCGGTCACTGGTATGGCGGCTGTTATCAGCCCACCATTCCCTTGTTCTAGCCCAACGGCTCAGAAGCGTGTCCATTTAGGCACCCCTCGGTTCTGTTGTCGTTGCGTTCCTCTGAGTCCTGAAAGTCGCATTGTTAGGAATCTATGACAACTCTGTAACGTGTGACAACTCCGTAACGCCGGTTGCCAACTTCCCTTGAGATGCGGTTTTGTCGAATGTGTGCTAACTAGTTGGATTAAATAATACTAATTGTAAATGTGTCCGGCGTTCTAAATTTGGCATCTATTTTGCTGCCGGTACGAAAAATGAACGGGGCCGTTTGGGCATCCTCACCCCCAGGAACCCTGACCACGGACGAAGTGCTTGCTTGTAGGAGAGCCTAGCCTTCCCTGTCGGCCTTCCCTGGAAAAAAGTCCACGGCCCTCCTTTTTTTCTTTTCTCGCTTTCCCGATATCTATTGTCAAAGAGCAGGGCGGGTCTGAGGACCTGCCTTCTTTGTTATTATTTACATTGTCCAGGAGAAATTCTTGTGTTTTCATTCCGTATATGCCACAAGATGTGGTGGTTGTGTGCGTTTAGGTGTGCAAATATGGTTATGAGCCTAGCTGGTAGGGCATGGCGGCCACAATGAACTATCCCGCCGCAAGCAGCGGGTTATCAAGAATTCAGGAGACAGAATTCAGGAGACAGAATAGGTCCCCCGACCGATCACGTGGGGTCCATACCAACCTTTTTCTACTGCATTCTGACTCCTGGCTCCTGGATTCCTTAACAAGCATCATAGACCTCCATGGCTAATGCATCACTAGTCGCGGCAAGCCGCGGGGAATTGGACCCAAAAGAGATTAAACTCTATGTGGAGAAGTCTGAAATGAAACACGATGCAGAGTTGTTAACAGAATTAGTGGCACTTATTGTTATTGGCACAGGGGTTGTTTTAAGCATTGTTTTGTTTTTCTTCATTTTAAGGTTTTCCGAAAAGCATTGTGGTCAGTTTTGTAGGGATGGGAACTTTTAGGGAAGGGAAATAGAAGAAAACGAACACAGCAGGGGGAGACATGAACAAACAACGACATAGCTTGACGATGTTGCTGGCCCTAATGGCTGGGCTGGTGGGTGGTGTGGTCTCCAATCAATTTTTCATGGGGCAGTTGGTATTTGCTGAGAAGAAGGCAGCACATGAAAAGGTGATTAGGGCAGAAAGCTTTGAAGTGGTGGATCAAGATGGTAATGTTCACGCTAGTTTGAGCCGCTCAGAATATGGCACCACATCGCTTTTACTGATTCCACAAGAAACAGATTATGCCTTCAGTGCGATTGTATCATCTTCTGGGGTTAATGTTGGCATTGATTCAGGCGACAGACATAATTCTATAAGCTTGCTAGTATCAGAGAATTTGGCACATTTTGGTCTAGATAGTAAAAAAAGCGAGATAGACATTCGTATAGACCGAACTGGCTCTCACATAGATTTGCTTGATAAAGATGGAAAGTCCCGTGCCGTGCTCGGGACCACCGCACTGATACATAAAGACACTGGGGCCGAGGAAATGCGTAATATATGCTCTCTGGTGTTGGCTGATGAAAAAGGAAAGGTGGTTTGGAAGGCACCATAGTTACATTTCGCCGCAAGGGAGAAGTTTCAGTCTCCAATAGTGGCCAACCCACATATGTTGTGATTCCCTCTGATATATAACATGCCATTTTCCGGGGTACCTGCCGCAGCAAGACACGATATTGCATAAAAGCCTTTTCAGATCATGATTAGAAAAGGCACCCCCTTTTCTTGTATGACTGCCCACATATTGAAAGGGTCCTGACAACACGACCTCGTCATGAAGAGCAGCGTCTTGTTGACAAGTCACTCCCCCACCATGCAAAGCCTACTGTGCCAGCGAGGCCGCATGAAAACGCCACCAGAAAGTTGGTGGTGGGCCCAATTTGCCATAGGAAGGCACCACCGAAGGCCGCTACTGAGACGATGACATCTCTCAGGAGATAATAGAGACCGAACATGGCTGCCTTGCGGCGTTCGGGGGCAAGATCCATGATCAGGGCCTTTCGAGTTGGTTCGCCAAACTCCTTGAGCCCCCGGAAGATGAATGCAAACAACAGCAAGGCAAAAGACCGGCAGAATAGAAGCACCAACGGAAAGAGGGTAAAAAAAATGAACGTCGTCACCACGAAGGGTTTTTTTGTGCTTTTGTCTGCCAAATAAGCCACTGGAATATAGACGAGTACGGCGGTCGCCATTTCAACGCTGGTTAGGACACCGAATTGGAGAGCAGTCACCGGTGCGGCGATGGTCTTCATGCACCAGACAACGACAAAGGCATAGGGGATCTGTTCACAAAACCGGATCAGGATGTCGGAAACAAGCAACCCTTTGAGTGGCGGACACATTTCACGGAAGAGTCGAAACGGATTCTTTTCCGCTTTGACATGTGAGTCTCTCTCTACCGTTTCCGGCGGGTCCACATCAATGAGCACTTGTTGTAAGACTGCCGCTACGCCAGATAGCACAAAGGCTGCCACAAAGGCCAGCCGGACGCCGTCACTTTCCCCCCAGGTGCCGATGCACAGACCACCCAAGATCGGTCCAAGGGCCATGGGGATGCGGCGCACGAGGGAATGCATGGAAACCCCCATGGTGCGCTTGTTCATCGGCAGCACTTTGGCGACGACGTCCATGGTTGCGGGCAGGGATATGGAGGTCCATGACAGGAAAAACACCGCCCCTGCCAAAACAGCCTGCCATGAGGGGATCAGTATGACTACAAGGAATCCGCCCATAGCGACGATATTGAAAAGGAGTAAGGCTCGTTTCATGCCGAGGCGATCGGAAAGATACCCGCCGGGGAAGGCATAGAGCGCCGAGAGAAGATTATCGAGGCCGTTCAGGAACCCGATTGACAAAGCACCCCCGCCGAGCGCCATGAGATAAATCGGCAAAAATCGCTCGGCCATTCGTTCTCCCATGCCAACCAGGATGACCATACTCAGCACGCCAACCGTGCTTCTTCGCAGGCCAAGAAAGTCGGATATCGGCTTCAGTCGCGCCATCTTTTTATGCGCTCAGCGGGTTGCGAGACCCTCTTCAAACCCATGGGCCAAGTCTTCTGGAACCGATAGACTGGAAGGTTGTTGTCAGAGGAAGGGGCCGAGAATAAAAGATCCCTGCAGCAGGGAGCGAACAGAATGGGTTCTTTGCAAAGCGGTCACGGATTAGTACAGAAACATGGGCTTGCCCACAACTGTGTCAACCTTTGGCCGATATTCATCGACGTCATAGAGTTCGCGAACATCGACCCGCTTTTGGCCCGACGTGACCGTGCTGATGGGGATATCCGTGTACCTTCCTCCAGACAACGCGACCATGCGGCCTGCGACTCCCTTCTTTGTCAGGTTAACCGTCATGTTGGCAAAATTCATGGCCACCATGAGATCAAGGGAATCTGGGGCACCGCTTCTCATGAGATAGGAAAGCTGTTGAAAGATGATCCCTTGACCCGTTAATTTCTTTAATGCATCTCCTGTCACAATGCCAATCCCACCGAGTTTTCTATGGCCGTATGCGTCCTCCTCGCCGTACTCATGGACCTTTCCGCCCACCATTTGAGCCCCTTCCGAGATAGTCAACATCGCGTAGTTGCTCGGATTGGCCTTCTTGTCGTCCATGATAAGTTGAGCCAGCTTTTCCGGATCAAAGGCAACCTCGGAAATCATGGCCCGGTCCGCCCCTGCAAGGTACGCCGATATCAATGACGTCTCCCCACAATTTCTGCCAAATAGTTCAACCACCGCAATACGCTCATGGGAACCACTAGAGGTTCGTAAGGCATGAATGAAATTCACAGACCGGGTCACTGCCGTGGAAAATCCTATGCAGTAATCGGTCCCAAATACGTCGTTATCCATTGTCTTAGGAATGGCAATGACTGGGAAGCCTTCGGCGTGTAGGCGCTCCCCGTAGCTCAAGGTATCGTCCCCACCGATGGGGATCATCAAATCAATACCAAGATGTTCCAGGTTCTTTAGGACATGGGGGGTCACATCGGTTTTCTCTTCAGTCGGATGAGCGTCTAAGAAGGCTGGCATCTCGCTCTTCTTTACCGCACTGGGATTCGTGCGTGAGGTATGCAACATGGTGCCGCCGGACCGGTCAATGGTTCGCACCATGCCTTTGTCCATGGCGATCACGTTGGCGTCATGGGTGGTTTCATCTTCAATGTGGTATCCCACGAGGCCGGCCCACCCTCTTCTTATGCCAAAAACACGCATCCCTTCGTCAATGGCCCGGCAAACGATGGCCTTGATGCACGGGTTCAGGCCCGGGACGTCACCGCCTCCTGTAAGAATCCCAATGGTTCCGACTTTTTTGTTTCCTTGCATGGTTCATACCTCCACGGTTCGGGGAAAAATCCTTGCGTGCAAATGACTGAGAAGGCGTTTTTCAAAGGTCTCATTTCTGAGACCCAGGGCGAAACCAGAGATACGGCCAACAGATTCATCACCGCTTGTATTTTCCCACAAGTTGCGCCTGGCCCAGTATATGATTATCCATTTTCTTTACAAGTTGCTCCTTGGTGGCCCCGGGGTCCAGGTTCAGCACGGCATCCAGGGCGTAGATCTTAAAATAGTACCTGTGGGTTCCGCTGGGAGGGCATGGGCCACCATAGCCTATCTTACGAAAATCATTGATCCCCTGCTTTGCGCTATTTGCGGTGTGCTCTTGGGGACCCACGTTTTCCGGCAGACCCCCTGTCCCTGGTGGTATGTCATAGTATACCCAGTGGACCCACGTGCCCATGGGAGCATCCGGGTCGTCGCAAATAAGCGCGAGACTCTTTGTGCCCTCGGGGACCGCATCCCACACCAGTGGGGGTGAGACATTGACCCCGTCACAGGTGTACTTGCCGGGGATCATCCCACTGTTCTGAAACGCTGAACTCGTCAAATTCATGACGACGTCTCCTTTTGCCCTGGCAAAGGGTTGATCCATACACTCGAAGGCGAAGAGAAGTGTCAGTAAAACAGGTAGGTAGATCCCCTTTCTCATTAAAGCCTCCTGATCCATATCCCATATCCAAGGAAGCTTATGGGGGATATTTTTATGTCGAAACACAACATTTGTCAAACTCTGGGGCAAGATGTTGGCGAAGGGCTGACTATTCCATATCCGATGCAGTGATGTTCCCATCCCTCGTGTCGACCGATGGCTCGCCTGAAATCACAGTGAGGATCTGACTGCTGATCGGGGGGCATCCTCGAATGAAGATGCCATTCCCGCGGTGGCGTGCCGTGCAATTACCGATGCAGATCGTCCCGTTGGGCACTTCCGCGTGGCCCTTGCCGATAGCAATGCGTATAGGGGTATCTGCGGGAAAGTAGTCAAAAAGGCGATTTCCGTAATGCTTCAGAAACAAGAAAAGAGTCGACTGGCAGGCGCTGCATGCGTTCTTGTCCAAGACATCGATGTTTGGAAACTCCATCGACAAATTTTCCGGTGGGGGAGAAAACGGAGAGGCCCGATCGTGCCAGCTGTCGGGGGTGACTGCCAGACAATCAAGGTCGATCACCCCGTAACCGCGCTCTGCGCCAATGCGAAGATGGGGAATGGCTTCCGCCTTTGTACCCATCAACTTGCACGCTATGGCGTCTGCTGCAAAGGCATCAGCGCTTACCACGATGATGCCCAGAGGCTTGGGTTGCCCAGCGCTAGGACCCAGCCCTTCCATACCCACAGTACCGTCGATGATGGAAAGATGGGGGCGCAGCACCGCGGACATATCGGCAATGGCAATGTCGATTGGTTTTTCGTCGAACCCTTCGACTGGCGGCAACATGTGAAAACTCACCTTACTGCGCCGCCAGAGACAGCCTTTCATATTCTTGATAGCCAGTGTCACGCCGGTGTGCATGTGCATCTTCATGACCGGCATGGACACGACAAGATCATATTCAAGCACTTCCGGGCAGACTTTGAGAGAATCGATTGCAAGACCATGGGGGACTGGCACCTCGACGAAGCGGCGGGCATTCATGTCTATCAGGGGACAACCCCGCTCACGTGCAATCGATGCGATACCTGTGGCGTCAAAGGCCTCCTCGGTCTTGACGCCTACTATGGGACTTTCGCCAACGGCCGCATCTGCCCCCGCTTTGCGAAACGTGTCAATAGCCGCAGCCACGACCTGCGGGTCTGTGGTGATCCCTGCTCCAGGAGGAGCAAGCCGACCGGCATTGGGTTTGAGGAGCACTCGTTTTCCACGGGCAGGTGAAAGATCCATGTTAGACAGTGCCGCGCAAGTGTCACCATAGGGACCTTCTCCCGCGGCCACATGAACTGACGGGCGGCTTTCTGAGTGCAGAAACGGGCTGTCAGTTAGACGGGTAGACGTCATGAATTTGGCCTGTCAGAAACGAAAGAGACGTTATCATCAGTTCCTCTGACACCTCCATTGAGCGAAACCGCTCAGTTGACGTATGTCCCCTGTCCGCGGGCCGTGGCCCGGGACAGAGGCCCCCTGTTTCGGTTCAATATACCAGAATGCAAAGATGAATGATATTAGCCCCTTTTCACAAGGGCTGGCGAGAGGCGCTTTCGTGCATCCTCGCAGTATCACCAGCGGCACAATGAAGAGCCCCAAGGCAGGTCTCTTGCCGAGCGAGACACCCATCAAAGACAGGATCTGATTGCAAATTTGTAAACGATGTCATAGGAGTTGTCAAATGCTTGCTCCAAGCTTCGAGGGAACAAAGAGGCAAGCCATGCAACGTTCAGAATGCGGCCATGATCCGCCAAGTAAAAAACGAAAATCGGGGCGCTCATGAGAGACTCTTGGTCATATATGCTCGGGCGGCTGGCCCTGAGTGTGGTCCGGATAGGTTCCTAAAGAAAATATGGGATAAGGATCGCTAACCATGCAGCCTGCCGAAGGTGTCGTCCGACACCGTTCGCTCCAAAAGGGGCGGACAAGGTCATCTTCCGGCACAGGGGAGGATAGGCACATGGGCGAAAAACCAACCAATGAGGCATTAGAACAGAAGGTCAAGGCGCTCGAAAAAGAAGCACGCGAGCAGATGAAGGCCAGAGAAGCGCTGAAACGCTATGCCGCCCAACTCGAGCGACGCCATCAGGAAGTAAAGGCGTCTGTTGACAGGGCGTTGCATGAGGTCCAAGAACCGCTAGACAGGGTAACAACTTACCTCCGGTTTGTAGACGCGCGGTACAAAGGTAGACTCGGTTCGGATGCCGATGCGTTCATAGCCTCTGCCGTAGACGGCGTGGACAGGATGCAGGGTCTCGTCGCCAACATGTTGGCCTGTGTAAGAAGAAAGAACCGCAAAGGGGATATTGCCGACGACTGAATATCTGCGAGGATAGAGGGCCATTTTCGACCGTGCCGAATATAAATATAAAGGGGAAGCCTCCCCCCAAGATCAGAACGTACAGCGGGGAAGACATCAACCTGATCCTTGAGATTGAGCAACAGGCCTTTCCAAAGACAGCTTATCCGAAAGAGGCTTTTCTAAGCTATGCAGACAGGTTCCCAGACCATTTTGTTGTTATGGAACGGGGTGAAGATATCTTGGGGTACATGATTTTTGATACGGACGGCCATATCCATTCTATGGCTGTCAAACCCACGCATAGAAGGCAGGGCCTCGGCACGATGTTGTTCATGCACGCTGCAAGGTGTGCCAAGAAGCGCTTATGGCTCGAAGTCAGATCAGAAAACAGGGGAGCCATAGCGTTTTACAAGTGTATGGGGATGGAAGTAGCTGGAAGGATTCAAGGCTACTATGGAGACGACGATGCGCTGATGATGGTGTTGAACCGCAAAAGCGAGCGCTAACCCTGCAGCTTGACCGGCCTGCTTCTCGCAAGCCCCGACCTTTGGTCGGGGTCAAGAGAAGCTATCTGAAAATGTCAAACTTCCTTTCCGGGAAGCTCCGACCTTTGGTCGGAGAGCTTCACTTCGACGAGCTCCATTCGGCCCGAGCCTTTCGGCAGTGAGCTCAAGGCCGATCTGCTCATGGCCGAGGGCAGTCGAGTCGCTGCAGGGATCTTCAATCAGAGCAAAAACATAGCCGCTGCGAGAGACAGGAGACCATGAACGTCATATTTTTTGCTATTATTCTGATCGCATTTCTCACCACCGGGTGGCACCAACTTCACTGGCTCCCTGTCAATGGAGGTCCCTCCCCCATGGAAGGGTTGTCCAAGGCGGTGGTGGAGTCTGCTGGCGGCTCCGTCGAACTGGCCTTGGGTCTTATTGGCGTGATGACCCTGTTCTTGGGGCTGATGAAGGTGGCCGAGGCAGGGGGGCTGTTAAGTGTGCTCGCCCGTCTTATTCGTCCCCTCATGGTGAGGCTGTTCCCTGGTGTGCCCGCGAATCATCCGGCCATGGGGGCCATGATCTTGAATATGTCCGCCAACGCCATGGGGCTTGGTAACGCCGCCACGCCGTTCGGGATCCGGGCCATGCAGGAGCTGGACAAACTCAATTCGCGCCCTGGAACGGCGACGGACTCCATGGCTCTGTTCCTTGCCATCAACACCTCCAGCGTGACCCTGTTGCCCACCGGTGTCATTGCGCTGCGGGCGGCCGCGGGATCGACCGACCCGGCAGGCATCCTCCCCACGACCCTGTTCGCCACCTTGTGCTCCACCGTGGTCGCTATATGTGCCGCCAAGGCCTATGGGCGGTTCTTTCGACGAGGACGGCCAGGGGAGGGTGAAAAGGACGAAAGGCCTGGGGGTCTGCCGGTCGAAGGCGAAGCGGCCCTGCCCGAAGGGTCCACGGAGGCCTATCCCGTATGGGTCAGTCTCTTGGCCGTCTGCTCCCTCTTTGCCCTGATTCCCCTGACCGTGGTGTATGGCAGGGCCATCTCCCCATGGATCATTCCGGGTCTCATGGCGTGTTTTCTGGGCTTCGGAGTCATCAGACGGGTCAGGGTCTACGAGGTGTTTGTGGACGGAGCCAAGGAAGGTTTTCAGGTGGCCATCAAAATCATCCCTTACTTGGTAGCCATTCTGGTGGCGGTGGGCATGTTCCGGGCGAGTGGTGCCATGGACGCCATGGTCTCTTGGCTGGGTCCGTGGACGGGACGGGCCGGCCTGCCTGCCGAGGCCCTCCCCATGGCCCTCTTGCGGCCCTTGTCCGGCTCTGGGGCTTATGGGATTATGGCTTCCATTATCAATGATCCGGCTGTCGGCCCGGACAGTTATACGGGCTATCTGGTGTCCACCTTGCAAGGTTCCACCGAGACCACCTTTTACGTGCTGGCGGTCTACTTTGGGGCAATCCAGGTGCGGCGGGTCCGTCATGCCTTGGCTGCTGCCTTGACAGCGGACGTGGCAGGGGTTATCGCTGCCGTGGTCGTGTGTACTTACCTTTACGGGTGAGGCAGAAAGGCCGGCGTTTGTTGGCGGTTTTGAAGATTCCCTGTAGCAAGCTACAAGGAATCTTCGACCGTAAGGAAGTTTGCTATTTTCAGATACGCTCGCTAACCCCGAAACGACTCGACTGCCCTCGGCCATGAGCAGATCGGCCTTGAGCTCACTGCCGAAAGGCTCGGGCCGAATGGAGCTCGTCGAAGTCAAGCTGCGGGCAATGCGCTCGCTTTCGCGGTTCAAGCTCTCCGCCCTTCCGGCCAGGGCTTAAGGGGAGAGACCTTTGCATAACCTCGTCTCGCTCTTTGGTATGAGGTTTTTTACCCATCTACGTGCTCACTTACTAAATCGCAAAAACTCGGCCTAACACCCTCAAATCCCGACGGAGTCGGGACAATTTGCCCACTGACGTGGGCCGTTCGTTTCGCCCGGATGGGTGCCCCCAAAAACCTCATAATGGTCGCTTTCCGAGGTTGTGAAGAGCTCTCGGGGACAGGCCAGCCAACAGGCTTACTTCTGATCTTCTGGCACCAGTCGATAAAGTTTCCCGTCCTGGTGACGCACCCAGGCACAGCTTTTCGTCCCGCCCTTCTGTTTCCAGCAAAATTGATTGAGCTGACGAAAGCCTTTTTCCTTGGCTTGTTCGAGAGTCATGGTGGGCAGTATTTGTTTGTGTTCCTCGATGTAAGCTATCAGTGAACGACCAAGCATCTCAAAGTAAGCTCTGTCGGCCGGGGAATCTTCGACGGTGTCGTCTAGAGATTTCATGAGTTCCTTCACACCTTAACGACCTCCTTTCGGCCCGGTCAGGACAGTTGAACGCTGGACAAAAAAAAGCGGAGCCGCTTCTGGTCCCTGCCCGTGCTGTTTACCCGTGCAATGGACCTAGATTGCCCAGGGTTTGCAGATCTTTACCGCCACTGCAGTACACCAGGAGAGCCAACTGTAAATAAGTATTTCGTAATGCTTACATATGGACATGCATAAACTTCTCTTCAACCCCGTATCTACCAAACGGCAGTAAACATGCAGGGGATTGAAACGGTGTTGAATGGTTAGCATGGCGTTTCGCAATGGGGTTTACTCCCTGCTCTTAATTCTTGGCCTTAGGGTATCCAACTGAGGAAGTTATAAGTCAAAAGCCCAACAGCGGTACCACAAGCAAGAGCGATAATTAGTAAGAAAGCAAAATCTTTCATTTTCTACCTTCGTCTCAACAACGCCTGGTGTGTGGCACTGTAACCTCAGAGCCAACACACATCTTTTATTCAACAGTATATCAAGTACCATGCCAATCGGGGCAAAACAAATGATTGGCATACATTCCAAATAGTTAGTTCATATCTTGCCGCAATGTCCATTCAAAATATTGGGCAATTAGGGTTATATACTATGAAAAGAAATGCCACTATGAACATGAAAAGCAACAGGACGACCAGGAAACGACGGATAAACGAAACCGGCATGAAGACCATGACCGCAAGGCATAGCCGTCCAAGTCGGGAACACAAAAAGAAAGCGGTCAATCTCTTGAATGGACTGACCGCTTCGAACAAACCTGCCGATGGCCACTGTCACAAAACTGTCACATCTTCCGAATCTTATGCCTAGGGCTCCAGCTAACCCTTTGATTTTGTTGGAGCCAGCGATGGGATTCGAACCCGCGACCTACTGATTACGAATCAGTTGCTCTACCCCTGAGCTACGCTGGCATTGAGTTTCCGAGTACCCCTGTAAAATCGGGAAAATCGGGAAACCTAAAGTCCTTTTTTGGAACAGAAAATACATAAAACATCAATAAGTTATGTCGCATATAAGCTCCTGAAATATCGGGAAAACTTTGTCCTCAATCCTAGAGTTCCGACCCTTTATTGTCAAGAACAATTCAAGTCGAATCACGGTGTTCAGGGTCGTGTCGTTCCCACGACCTTCGTTCGTTTTGAGAAGCCTAGCATAAAATCATAGGCGTTCCCCATCTCCCCCACACCCCCAAGATCATCAAGCTACCGTGTGCATGCAGTTAATTAATTCGCTTACATTAACAGTTGCTATGCCGCATGTAATATCAGACATGCCATAGGGAATGACCAAGTCGCTATTGTGCAAAATCGCGCCGCAGGTATAAACAACATTGGGGACATACCCCTCGCGCTCTTCCTCACGTGGGGTAAGTAACGGCTCTTCAAGGCGGGCGATGATTTTTGCCGGGTTTTCAAGATCGAGCAGCATGGCGCCGATGCAGTACTTACGCATTGGCCCGACACCGTGGGTCAGTACGATCCAGCCTCTATCGGTCTCCAGGGGTGAGCCGGAGTTGCCGATCTGAATGAATTCCCAGGGACGTGTGGGCTCCTGGATGATTTCGGACTCCTGCCAGAAATGGATGTTGTCTGAGAACATAATATGATTATTTTCACCGTCCTGGCGAGAGAGCATGGCGTAGCTACCGTCAATTCTACGAGGAAAAAGAGCCATACCCTTGTTTCGTATGGCTTTGCCATTGAGCGTCATAACTTTAAATTTGATAAAATCCTTTGTTTCAATCAGCTGCGGGAGGATTGTAACACCATTATAAGCCGTATAGGTCGCATAATAGGTGACCTCGCCGTCGTCATCAAAAAATTGCACGAACCGGGCGTCTTCAATGCCGCTGCTTTCGTTTTCCGAAACGGGAAAGATAACCCGTTCGGATATTCGGTGATCGGGTCGGAAATACATCTCATAATTGGAATTGGCAAGCCAGTACAGGATTTCGATGGTTGCGTTTTGGCGCGCCTCAGAGCAAATGGGTCTTGCGCGAAGCGCTCGGATTTTTTCATCTAAATCATCATGGGTGAAATCTTCCGGCAACTGGCTAAGAATACGAGCTGTTATGCCATTGGAGGCCGCCATTTCGTCGAGCTTCAGCTGGAAGAGGTGCCGGTCGTAAATCGGACTTAAACGGACGTCGGGCCTTTCGACATAATCGCTGACCGGGTCGAAGATAAACGTATTGTGCCGGTCAAGGACGCCGCTGCGAAATACAATAGAGGAAACATGACCTTCGCCGATTGCCCTCAGGCTCATGATAAAGCGCAAGCTGCCTTTGTCCAAACGGCTCTGATCAGGGTGGAGGACAATTGAAGGATTGAAAAGGGCAGCCGATTCAATGGAGTACTCCATCGTAAAATAGGCCCCGATGAGAGCCTTCTTAGTCTCGCTCAGCACGGCATCCCGAGGAACATGATCTCTTACCTCATTCAGGCTACGCTCAAAAACGCGTCTGATGTCTTTGTGCCGCTCGGAAAAATCAAGCATTATTTGTGAAAGAAGATCTTCGGCTATGGTGTCGGGCAAGCCCACTATGCGTTGAATGATTTTAGGTATGCGATGCGCGCCGTGGGGAATATGAGGGCGGGTTATAACGCGTGAAGCGTCCCCCTCAATTCTTTTCTTTTTACGTTTGATTCTTGGATGCGATAGTATTTTTTCGGGCATCAGACATGACTCCTTGATAAATATGTTCATTTGAGAATGTCCCTTTGCTTTCTTACAGCGCTGACCTGGTATTTGTCAGACATAACTGCACCAGATCATCAATCACTGCCGTGCCGGCGCACATGACGGTATCAGCACCGCCCCAGTATATTTTTACCGTACCGTCGTCTTCAGGAACGGCGCCGCATGTAAAAACAACATTGGGCACATAGCCGCTCACCTCCCAGGGATCTTCGGGCTGCAGTATCCAATGATCGGAAACGCCGATGATTCTTGCCGGGTCATTAAAACTGTGCAGGGCCACGCCAAGGCGATACACCGCCCCGGCCATAGTCTTAAAGACTCCATGGTAAATATGCAGCCAGCCCTTGTCGGTTTTGAAGGGCGGTGCGCCGGGCCCGATTTTCATTTCATCCCAGTGATAGGGAACCGGTTTCATAATCACCCGTGAATCGCCCCAGTGAACCAGGTCCGGGGAATAGGAAATCCAGATAGACCAGGGTGACATTTCGGAATGCGGCCGGTCAAGACGC
>Ga0272444_10000900_pt1 | contig 30133 bp, 29 predicted proteins | sample SSMForm13_FD_201033 | JGI IMG/M metagenome (GOLD analysis project Ga0272444, IMG submission 201033) | Marine sediment archaeal communities from Little Sippewissett salt marsh, Falmouth, MA, United States - SSM-Form-13 | ecosystem: Environmental > Aquatic > Marine > Wetlands > Sediment ...
GCCCCCCCAGAGCCGCCGGACGAGCCGGAGCCATGGCGGCGGCTGAGCTGGGTCATGCGCTCCATCACCTTGACGATCTGCTGGCGCGGCTTGCGCAGCGCCAGGCCCAGCGCCACCAGGGTCAGCACGCCCAGGCCGAGGCCCATGGCGAGGCTGATGCGCCCGGCCTTCTCCGCCTCTTCGGCAGCGCGCCGTGCGGCCTCGTCGGCAAGGCGCGCACGCTCCTCGGCCCCGGCCGCCGCCTGCCCGGCACGCGCGGCATCGCCGATGGCACGCTCGGCCTCGGCACGTGCGCGCCCGGCCTCTTCCTCGGCGCGACCGGCCTGTTCGCGCGCGGCATGGTCGGGACCGGCCGCGCCATTGCCGCCGGCGGCCGCAGTACAACCGCTATCGACCGTCTGCGGCGAGATGCCCAGGCGGCGCAGTTCGGGGATCGCCTCGGTGATACGCGAGGCCCAGAAGATGCCGTGGGTGTTGTCGCGCGCGCTCTTCTGCGTGTTGACGCCGACCACCCGGCCGCAATCGTCGAACAGCGGACCACCGCTGTTGCCGGAGTTGATCGCGGCGTCGTGCTGGATGATCCACAGGTCGCGCGAACTGCCGCTGCCGCCCCACGGCTGGTGGTGGAAGTTGCTGACCACGCCGCGGTTGACCGTGGCCTCGAAGGTCAGGCTGCCGTAATCGGAGGCGCCCGGGTAACCGAGCGCCCACACCGGCTCGCCCTTGCGCGGACGCTGCGTGGTCAGGGTGACATTGGGCAGGCCGCTCAGCCCGTCCACCTCCAGCACCGCCAGGTCGAGTTCGCTCGATGTCCAGACGACGCGCGCGGTGAGCACTTCGCCGGTGTGCTTGGAGCCCACGCCGAAACGCTGCCCGCCATCGATCACGTGGTTGTTGGTCAACACCCAGCCGGCCGCGACGATCGAGCCGGTGCCGGTGCTGGTACCGTCGGAACCGCGCGAGATGATGCGCACCACGCTCTTCTCCAGCGCCTCCACGTCCGGCGCGGCCTGCGCCACGGGCAACAGGGCCACCGACATCAACAGCAAACACAATCGCAGCATGCGCATCGCCTCAGTTCTGTTCCAGACGCACCGAGAGCCGCAGCTCACCGAGCGCGACCTGGCTCTGATCGACCAGCACCGTCTCCTGCCCGGCGGACAATGCCTTGCCATCCACCGTGGTGCCGTTGGTCGAGCCCAGGTCCTCGACCATCAACAGGCGCCCATCACTGAACAGACGGAAATGCCGGCGCGAAACTTCCATGTGGTTGATCACGAAGTCGCTGTCGCTGGGATTGCGTCCGACCACAGCCCCGCCGGGCGCGGCGATCGAGGCCCCGGGGATGCGCAGGGCGATCGCCTGGCCGGCGCTGTCCGCGCCTTCGAAGAACACGTTCGGCGTCTGGCGGATGCGCGCCTCGTCCTGTTCGCGCGCGGCCAGGTCGGCCTGCGCCGCCTCGGCATTGGCCGCGGCCTCTTGCGCACGCACCTCGGCGGCCGCCTTTTCCTCGCGCTCACGCGCCAGCGAGCGCTGCTTGAGCACCCACACCAGCAGGATCAGCAACAACAGCACGGCGCCGGCGACGATGCCCCACAGCATGTACTGCTGCTCGCGTTCGGCGGCGGCGCGTTCGGCGGCCGCCTTGGCCTCGAGTGCCGCCGCCTCCTGGGCGCGGGCCGCCTCGATGGCGCGCTGGCGCTCCTCCATTTCGGTCTGCAGGCGCTGGCGCTCCTCTTCGGTGGCGCCCTGTGCGGCCTCCATCTGCCGGCGCAGTTCGTCCAGCTCTGCCTGCGCCGCCTCGGCAGCAGCAGCGGCCTCGGCGGCGCGGCGCTCTTCCTCCGCGGCTCGATCGGCCGCGGCCTGGGCCTTGCGCGCCTCCTCGGCGGCCTTGGCCTCGGCGGCCTCGCGCTCCTGGCGTTCCGCCTCGGCTGCCTGGCGCTGCGCCTCGGCCTGCGCCGCTTCCGACAGGCAGCTCACCGCGGCGCGCACCGGGCTCAGCCCCTGCGCGCCGAAGCGATCGAGCACCCAGGCCGCCGGCACCGCGTAGGCGGTGGCGGCCGCGTCATCACCACCGAACAGGCGCGACAGGAAACCCGGCTTGGGCACCACCACGCCGACCACCTCGCCGCAGTTGTTGAGCAGCGGCGCGCCCTCGCCCTGTTCGCCGGCCAGGGCGTTGTGCAGATACAGGCTGGGACTGGATGAGGATTGCGCCGCCTCGACGCTGGCCAGCGTGCCACCGACCACGTTACTGGCGGCCAGATCACTGGCCGCGCGCAGCGTGTACACGTTGCGCTGCAACTCGGCCGGGTCCTTGGCGAAGGTGTAGTGCTTGAGCCCGCTCACGTCGCCGGCGATCTTCAACAGCGACAGGCCGCTGGCCGAGTCGTAGGCCACCTTGCGCGCCGTGTATTCGGCACCCTGGGCGCTGCGCACGAACAGCGCCTCCTGCGGGGCATTCATCCGTACCAGCAGGTGGCCCTGGTCGTCGGCGACGAATCCGATGCTCAGGCGGTTACGGCTGATATCGGCCGCGGTGCCGACAGCCACCACGCCATCGGCCACCGGTTCGGCGGCCGACACCGGCATGACGGCAACCCACCCGACAAGCAGCAAACCCAGTACTTTTCTCACAAACGCCTCCCCGGCCTGATCATGATTTCCTGCCGAACAAGCGGCTGAACAATCCTTTCTTGTGTGCAGCGGCGGACACTGATTCGCCCTCGACCGGCTGGTCCTGCGGCGCCGCTGATTCCTGTTCTTCGTGCTTGTCCGGCTCACCTGCGTCCACCGCAGGCGCCTGCGAGGCGGTGGTGGCCGGCGAACGCTTCTCGGTGGTCGCCTCCATCTGTTCCACGCAGCGCCCGACCGAGCCGGACTCGGTGTGGCGGTACACCACCACCGTGGTGTTGTCCTGCCCCGGGCGTCCCAGCGCCTCGATCGCGTCCAACAAGGCCGCCACCGCGTCGGCCGGTGCGGCATGACCCTGCACCAGTTCGCCAATCTCCTGCACCGACAGGCTTTCCAGGCCGTCGCTGGCGAGGATGATGCGGTCGTCGGCGGCCAGCGCCAGCGGCTGTTCGTTCTGATCGACCATCGGCAGGTCCTCGCCGATCAGCGCCGAGCGCAGCTGGTTGACGCGCGGGTCCGCTTCCAGCTCTTCCGGGGTCATGCGCCCGAGTTCCACCAGGTCCTCGAGCACCGGGCGCATCGAATGGTCGGCATTCAGGCGGGTCATGCCATCGGCGCCGAGGCGCCACAAGGGAGAGTCGCCGACACTCACCCAGTGCAGCCGATCGTCACTGACCAGGCAGGCCAGCAGGGTGCAGCCCATTTCCGCGTAACGCGGGTCGCTCGCGGCATCCTCGCCGATCGCCGCGTTGGCCGCCTCCAGCGACTCGCGCAGGCGTTCGCCCGGCTCACCGTCGGCCCGCTCGAAACGCGCCACGAAGGTCGCCACCGCCAGTTCGCTGGCGCGCGCCCCACCGATATGCCCACCCATGCCGTCGGCCAGCACCAGCAGCAGGCCCTCGCTGTCGGCCTGGCGGAAACGGGTGATCTGGAATGCGTCTTCCTGGTAATCACGCCCGCCGGGGATCTGCCCCCCGGCGAGCAGCTCGGATAGTCCCTGCATACGTTGTTCAGCCCTGCTGATCCCAGTCGAACTGTTCACCGCACAGCGGCACGAAACGCAAGGTGGTGTTGCCGATCAGGATGTGGGTGTTGGGCGCCAGTTCCTGCGGTGCCAGCACCGGCTGATCGTTGACATAGGTGAGATTGGTGCCGCCGCCGTGCTGGATGTAGAAACGCTTGCCGCGCGGATCGTAGGTGACGGTGGCATGCGCGCTGCGCGAAATCATCTCGTCGCCGAAATCCAGGCTGAGGCGCTCGGCGGCATCGCGACCGATCGAGTTGGCGCCGTTGCCGATGGTCACCACGCTGCCCTGGCCGGGGCCATCGACGATCACCAGCCAGCCGACCGGCGGATCGTCCATGCTGCCTGCCTGTGCGGCAGAGGGTGCGTCCTGTGGCTGCTGTGGCGCCGAGGGCGAGGCAGTCTGGCGACCGGGACGGTAGATACGGGTGCGCGCATCGTCCGCCTCGCTGGCCTGCTCCTGCGCCTCGCGGCGCACCGAGCCGGCGAGCACGGTCTTGGCGTCGTAGGTGCTGTTGCCGCCGCTGTTGCCCTGGCCGGGACGATAGTCGGTCGGCGCGTCGCTGCTGCTGGGGCTGCTGGCGCTGCCGCTGGAACTGCCCACGCGTTGCGTCGGCTCATCGACGATGTTGCCATCTGGATCACGTGTAACCGGCATATTGCCTCCTATCGCTTTTCGTAGAGTCGGTTGACCAGGTTGTCGAGACAGTACTGGCCGACCTTGTTGAGCGCGCCTTCCTCGCGGCCCTGGATCAGGTGCATGGCGAACATCAGCACCGCCGACTGCAGCAGCGCCAGCAGCGTGGTGTAGAAGGCCACGCCGAGTTCCTTGGTCAGGCCCTGCATCAGTTGCGGGCCGAGCTGGCTGAGATCGCCGCTGCTCGCGGCAAAGGTCGCGCCCGCTCCCTTCAGCGCCAGGGCGATGCCGACCACGGTACCGATGAAGCCGAGGGTCGGGATCAGCCACACCAGGTAGCGCAGCAGGTTGTAGCGTAGGTCGATCTCGTGCTGGTACAGCTCCAGGGTGGAGTTGAACACCGCGTTCACCTGGTCGATCGAACCGGTGCTCTGGAACTGCAGGATGGTGCGCGACAGCATGCGCTGCAGCCAGAATCTGCTCTGCGGGTCGGTGGCGCGCACCTCGCGGTAGATCGGGCCGACATCCTGCTGGCGCAGCACCGTCTGATCGTCCTCGGGCAGCAGGCGCCGGCCCAGCTGCTGCGTCTCGCCGCTGCCGGCCAGATGCCGCACCAGCAGCTCGCCGGCGCCGATGAAGAACACCAGCCACATCAGGTTCTGGATGGTGAAGGGATAGGTGAAGGACTGGGTGTTGCGATCGAGCAGCAGGTCGGCGGCGAGGCTTTCCTGGCCGGCCGGCATCAGCAGCGACAGTACGGCGATCCACACCACAGCGGTGACCAGCGCACCGAGAAACGCACTGAGACGGATATCCATGGCCATACCTCCCTGCTCAGGCCCGCTCGATGATCTCGCCGGTGACCGGGTCACGCACCAGCCCCCTGCTGGGGTCGGGGCCGCGCTGCGGCTGCGCCGCACCACCGCCCGCCGCCCGCACAGACGAACCACCGGCACCGAGCAGCGGCCGCAAGGCCTCGAGGCGCGAGGCGGCCACTTCCAGGTTGCCGAAACGCAGCCGGTCGTTGGGGGTAACAAAGGCCTGACGCAACGACTGCCAACCACCCTCGCTGAACACGAAGGTGCCGCCGGCGCTGTTGCGGTCGGTCAGGTAATAACGTCCATCCGGGGTCAGCACCACCTCGGCATGACGGCGCGACACACTGCCGTCGTCGAGCCGCAGGTCACAGTCCTGGTGGCGCCCGACCAAAAAAGTCCTGATGCGCGACATACATCCTCTCTTAGGAGTCATTCAGGCAAGCAGACGGGACGACTGAGCAATGCCTGTTTTTCTTATCTTGTGTTTATTTTGTTGCCGATTATTACCCGATAACGGCCCGGGCGCATCCCCAAACCCGGATTGGCCGCAAACTCAATGAACCCGATTCCCTCTCCGCACCCGGCCGATAGCCCACCGGTTTTGCTAGCATTGCGCCAATCACACCGAGCGGGGACAGCGTCGTGCAATACTGGCTGATGAAATCCGAACCCGATGTGTTCGGCATCGACCACCTCAAGGCCATGCCGAACAAGACCGAACACTGGGACGGCGTGCGCAACTACCAGGCGCGCAACATGATGCGCGACCAGATGAAGAAAGGTGACCTGGTGTTCTTTTACCATTCCAACTGCAAGGAGCCCGGTATCGTCGGCATCATGCAGGTGGTCAGGGAAGGCTATCCCGACCACACCGCCTTCGACCCCGAAGCCAAGTACTACGACCCGAAAAGCGACCCGGACAAGCCGCGCTGGTACATGGTGGACGTGAAATACAAGCGTCATCTCAAACGCAACATCAGCCTGCAGGAGCTGAAGACCTACGCCGACGAGCAGCTCAAGGACATGCCGCTGCTGCGCAAGGGCAACCGGCTGTCGATCATGCCGGTCAGCGAGGCGGAGTGGGAATTCATCCTCGGCCTCGAATGATGTACGACACCCTGGTCGATCCACAGACGCTGGCCACCCACCTCGGCGACCCCGACTGGGTGGTCATCGACTGCCGTTTCGATCTGGCCGACCACGCTGCGGGCGAGCGCGCCTACCAGGCCGCGCACATCCCCGGTGCCGCCTACGCGCACATGGAGCATGTGCTCTCCGGGCCGATCACGCCCAGCAGCGGCCGCCACCCCCTGCCCGACCCTCAGGCCCTGTGCGAATGGCTGGGCCGGCACGGTATCGGCACCCACACCCAGGTGGCGGTGTACGACCACAGCGGCGGCGCCATGGCGGTTCGCCTGTGGTGGCTGCTGCGCTGGCTCGGCCACTATCGCGCGGCCCTCCTGGATGGCGGCTGGCCGGCCTGGCAGGCGGCCGGACTGCCGACCGAACAGCAGCTGCCGCGCTTTTCCACCCGCCCCTTCTGCGGCGGCACCCCGGACGATGACATGCTGCTGAGCACACAGCAGATCGTGGCCGCACTCGGCAGCGATCGCTGGCTGCTGATCGACGCGCGCACTGCCGAGCGCTACCGCGGCGAGCACGAGCCGATCGACCCGGTCGCCGGGCACATACCCGGTGCGATCAACCTGCCGCTGCAGCAGCACCTGAACGAGGACGGCAGCTTCAAGTCCGCACAACAGCTGCGCGACCTTTACCTGCCGCTGATCGGCGAGCGGCCGCTGCACGATGTCGCGGTGATGTGCGGCTCCGGGGTCACCGCCTGTCACAACCTGCTGGCGCTGGAGATCGCCGGCCTGCATGGGGCACGCCTGTATGCAGGTTCCTGGAGCGAGTGGATCCGCGATCCGCAGCGGCCGCTGGCCAGCGGCTGAATCACAAAGCGCACAACCCCAATTTTCCGGCATCCAGACCACTGCTTGCATGCCGGGCACTCAAGCCCGATCGCTCGCTGCCGCTACGAGGGAATAATGTTCAATCCGAGGTGGAAAACCAGCCATGTTCCTGTCGCGCAAGACCCAACAACGCCTGACCGAGGCGGAAGATCGCATCCAGCAACTCGAACAGATGGTTTCCGCCCTGGAGGCGGACAAGGCGGCGCTGCAAGACGAACGCGACAGCCTTGAACAACAGTGCGAAGAGCTGGAAAACCAGTCCATGGTGGCCGGCGCCCTGTTCTCCAATTTCCAGTATTTCGGTCAGAGCCTTGGCATGCTCCAGGGCACACTGGGACAGATGGCCGAGCAACTCGGCAAAGAGCGAAATTCCGCGCTCACATCCTCCAGCGAATCGGAGGCTGCGCAACAGAAATCGACCGGGATCGCGGCCAACCTGACGACCATGGTGAACGAACTGAGTGCCGCCGCGACGCATGTCGAGGATCTCAATTCCCGGGCGGATGCGATCGGCAATATCGTCAGCCTGATCAACGGCATCTCCGAACAGACCAATCTGCTGGCGCTGAACGCGGCGATCGAAGCCGCGCGTGCCGGAGAACAGGGTCGCGGCTTTGCAGTGGTCGCCGACGAGGTGCGCAACCTGTCCCACAAGACCAGCGAAGCGACCAAGGAGATCGCCGGCGAGATCCAGGCGATCCAGAACAGCTCCTCGGATGCCGAGAAACGCATGCACGGCATCTCCGACGAGTCGCGCGAGTTGGCCGAGGTGGGCAACACCCTGGTGGACAGCATGAACACCATCATCGAGCTGTCCACTGAAATGCAGAACGCCGTGTTCTCCGGTTCACTGCGCAGCTTCGTCGAGCTGGCAAAGGTCGACCACCTGGTGTTCAAGTTCCAGGTGTATTCGGTACTGATGAAGCTATCGGACAAGCAGCCAGAGGATTTCAGCAGCCATACCCAGTGCCGCCTCGGCCGCTGGTACTACGAAGGTGAAGGCGTCAGCAGTTTCTCGAAACTGTCAGGCTATGCGGAGGTCGAGCAACCGCACGTCCTGGTCCACCAGGCCGGCACCCACGCCATCCAGGCCTTCCACAGCGGTGACATGCAGAGTTGTATCAACGACATCCAGACCATGGAACACGCCAGCCTGAAGGTGCTGGAGGCACTGGAAAAAATCGCCCAGTCCGGCGAGGCCCACCCGGACGTCCTCTGTCATCACTGAGCGGGCCGGGGCCGGCTGCTGTCGGTGCGCCGGGAGCCGGACACGCAAGCCGGCGCAAGGGACGCGCGCAGCGTCACAGCAGCTCAGTCACCGACCGAGAACATCTCGTACACGTCCGGGCCTGGTCTGACCGGCCGCTTGCTGGTCGGATCGATCGGCGCCCACAAAGACACCGCCCTGGCGATCAGCTTGTGGTCCGAGCGGCGGCAGACCTCGGTATGCCGGGTGAACAGGCGATGCGTCGCCTTGCCCACCCAGGTGCGAACCAGCAGCACATCGCCCAGCACCGCCGGCCGCTTGTATTCGATCTCGTGCTTCGCCACCACCCACAGGTAAAGGGCTTTCTGCTGCTCGGTCGCCGCTGCATACCAATGCTCGACTGCGACGTCCTGCACCCAGTGCAGGTAGACGATGTTGTTGACGTGGCCCAGCTGGTCGATATCCGACGGCCCAACCGTCCATTCGATTTCGTAGGGGCCTTGTGAGGCAATCCTGTTCATCCATCAACACCGCAACATGCTTGACCCAATGCTGGAGGCTGTCCGATTGAAGGGAAATCCGGGGCAGAGAAGAAGGCGCGTGGCGCTCCGAAGGAAGTTTTGACTCTGACCCCAGGAGTTCAAAGTAACACGAAACCAAACAAGGGCCCGGCGTACAAGCCATAGCGCCCGGGCACTTGGTCGACTATTGTTGGGCCATGCCTTGGTTCTGGAAAAAACGTCTCGTTGCGTGGCCGCTGTGCCTGCTTGTCCTGTCCGGCACATGGCTACCGGCGATCTCGGCGCCAAGCGAGCCGGAGGATCCGGACTGGCCGGCATGGGTGGATGCGGAGGAGTCGCAAAGGCAACGTATCGCCGCGGTCAATGAGGGGGAGCTGGTATTTCTTGATGAGCCCCCACCTGGCACCCTGCACCGCCATCAGGCCCGGCTCGTGATCACCGGGCAATCGCTGCTCGATGGCTGGGTACTGATGGAGCAGTGCCACGAAAATCTCGATCGCGTCGCCCAGGCGCAGATCGTATTCAACCCGGGGCGCACGCGCGCGCTGCAGATCGTCGATTTTCACAACATGGATTCCGCCTTCGTGGAAGGCGATACGATACAGCTGCGCGGTATCCGCGAGGCATCAAAGATCTGTGCGCGGCTCGAGACCCGGGCCCTGCATGCTCTCGGGATGCAGATGTTCGAGTTGCGCAATGGCCCGTTCATGCGCCGCTTCCTCGATGGTTACTATCCCTTGCAGCTGTCGATTCGGGTCGAATATCCCCCCGAGCTGGAACTGTTCGACCAAGAGCCCGAGAACCAGCCGGGTTGTGCCGTGCGCTCGGCTCCCGGCCTGGTGGAACTGGATGCCTTGTTCGAAGGAGAGCTGCGAACCCGCTTCAGGTTCGTGGTGAATTAAATCCCGAAAGCGAGCGCCTGCAGCTCATCACTGGGCAGGGTGAGCCTTGGAAACCTTCTGCCGCGATCGTCACGTCGATTCAGCCCACCTCACACTCCAGCCACGCCGGCGCTGCGGTGCATTGCGAATTGTCAACGCTTGAAGCTGAACCTGGGGATAGTTTGAAAATGAGAGTAGGAGTGAGAGCCAAGCGCGAATTGCTTGGAAGGAGGTGTGTGATGACATTACGCAACCGACAACTCCGATTCGGCCATGCGCTGAAGTTGCTCGGCATGTTCCTGCTGCTGGCCCTGTTACCGATGACGCTGGCAGCCGGCCAGGGAGGCCCGCCGGGCAAAGTCCCGCCGGTCCAGACCTTCGACTACCATGACTTCGGCTCAGGCCAGACGACCCAGCGTGTGTTTGCGGTCAGCAACGGCGATGGCGTGACACAGGTGATCGAGGACATCGCCCGCGCTCCGGGTTACGTGTTCGTTACCCGCAGCTACTGGTCCGGCCCGCTGCGGCTGAGGTATTCCGTGTATACCTTCATGCCGACCGAGACCGACCTGCTGATGGCCAGTGAGGAGGCCTACGATGGTGACGGCACCCTGCTGCACAGCAGCGACTACCAGCCGCCGCTGAGCATCCGCCAGTCGAGCATGCCGCTCGGCGCCTTGCAGGGCAGCGCCGCAGTACGCCTGCGCACGCCTGCCGGCTCACCTGACATCTTCGAGCAGGGCACCACGCGTTGGAATGTGGCACTCGGCCTCGACGATGTGAGCGTGCCGTATGGCGAACTGGCAGGCTGCCTGCGCCTGCTCGAGCAGCACAACAGCACCTTGCGCATGATCTGGTTCTATCCGGGTATCGGCCCGGTGCAACGGGTACAAAGCGACAACGGCCCGATCTGGACCCTGACCGGGTGCACCGGCTGCCCGTGATAGGCCGGCGTTGATCTGGCCGAAAGCCCTCCGGTTGACCGTCTGCCGGGGGGCTGTTTGTCTCCTGGCTTCACGGGAATACAGCGATAGAAAACCACTGAACGCCGACACCAGGCGAGGCTGCTTTGTGCTAAAGAATGCCTTCTGCCGGGTCGCGCGCTGCTGTATCCCTTGGCGGGATCGTCAGGCTGAGCTGCAGCGCGCGTTGCTGCGCAACGCCGTCGATCACCAGCAGCAGTTCGACCTCGTCCGCGCGGGCCTCGAGCACGGCCAGCCCTTCCGCCTTGCCACCCGGCGGCACGCCGATGTTGCCCAGGCGTATTGCCGGCGTAATGGTTCGGTCGGTTCCGGGCAACTGGTCTTTACCATCCCACCACCACAGGCGGAACGGGCCCGGGGCATCGCCGACCGGGCCGGTGAGCAGCAGTAGTGAATCGCCGAGCGAGACCATGTCGCGGATGCCGTGCCCGCGCAGCTCGACGAAGCGCAGCTGGTAACGCTTGGGATGCTCGAAGTCCAACACCATCACCGGCACCATGTTGTGGCGCAGCACCGGCCCTCGGAAGCCGAGGAACAGGCGCCCGCGGTGCAGCGCCAGGCCTTCGATATCGACGCCGTTTTCCTTGCCCGGGATCTGCGTGAACGGGGCGAGAAACGCATCCTTGCGCAGGCGCTTGTTCAGCTTGATCGATTCCGGCTCGCCCGCCTTGCCGGTGTCTGCGTCGAACGGGATGCGGTACAGGCGATTGCGCGATTTCTGCCCGTCGATGCGGGCAAAGCGCTTGCGGTTGTCCGCGACGCTCAGCTCGTCCGGCTTGAGGCTCTTGCGCCTTAGCGAGTGCGAGCCGAGTGCATACAGGTAGCCGTCCGCGTAAGTCAGGGCCTCGATATCGGCCTCGTGTCCGCGCTTGCCGAGCGCCAGGCTCCCGACCTGGCGCCAGCTCTCGCCCTCCTCGCCCGGCTCGCAGACCAGCAGCCGGCGGCCTTCGTCGTTGCCCAGCAGCAGCCGCTCGCCGATGCTTACCGCACCGCTCAGGTCGGCGATACCCTCATCCAGATGCAGCCGCACCGGCTTGCCGTTGATCTGCGCGACGTGCATCAGCTGACGTACTGCGCGCCCGGCAGCAGCGACTCGTCGAATTCCTCGGGCAGGTCCGTCAGCAGTTCGATGGCATCGGCCCAACTCATGTTCAGGCGCATCGCGCCCTGGCCTTCCGGATACAACAGTTCGACGAACACCGTCTGCTCGTCGTCATCCAGGTAGGCCTGCAGGATCAGGTCGTTGCGGTCGATCACGCCGAGGAAATTGTCGGCGTGCTGCAACAGGGTCTCGGCCAGCGGCGCGATGCGCTCCGCCGCCAGCGGCTCGGGCGCAGCCGAGGAGACAGCCACACCGTTCACATAGTCGAGGTAGAACACCTTGAAGACGCGCTTTTGCCCGCCTGGCACAGGGATGCCCATGCTCAGCCCCGGCGCCAGCTGGTACCGCCCGCGCCGTCCTCGAGCACAATGCCCTGGCCCTGCAGTGTATCGCGGATGCGGTCGGCCTCGGCCCAGTTCTTGTCCGCCTTGGCCTGGTTGCGCGCCTCGATCATCGCATCGATATCGGCATCGCTCAGGCCACCCGCTTGCGCATCGCCGCCACGCAGGTAGGCCTCCGGATCGTTCTGCAGTATGCCCAGCATGTCGCCCATGCGGCGCAGCGCGGCGCCCAGCGCGGCCGCGGCCTGCTCGTCCTCGGCGCGCACCCGGTTGATCTCGCGCACCAGCTCGAACATCGCCGCCAGCGCCTCGGGGGTGTTGAAATCATCCTGCATGGCGGCGTGGAACTTCTCCTCGAAGCCCTCGGCGCCGGCCGGCTCGGCATCCGCCAGGCCGCGCAGCGCGGTGTAGAAGCGGGTCAGCGCGCCGCGCGCATTGTCCAGGTGCTCGTCGTCGTAGTTGAGCGGCGAGCGGTACTGGCTGGTGAGGATGAAGTAGCGCACTTCCTCGGCCTGGTAGCGCTCGAGGATCTCGCGCACGGTGAAGAAGTTGCCCAGCGACTTGGACATCTTCTCGTCGTTGATGCGCACGAAACCGTTGTGCATCCAGTACTTGACGAAAGGATGCCCGGTGGCGCCCTCGGACTGGGCGATCTCGTTCTCGTGGTGCGGGAAGGTCAGGTCGGCACCGCCGCCGTGGATGTCGAAGGTATCGCCCAGCGCCTTGGTGGACATGGCCGAGCACTCGATGTGCCAGCCGGGGCGCCCCTGGCCCCACGGCGATTCCCAGGCCGGCTCGCCCGGCTTGGCCGACTTCCACAGGGCGAAGTCCAGCGGGTCGCGCTTCGCGTCGCCCGGCTCGACGCGCGCGCCGGCCTGCAGGTCGTCGATCGACTTGCCGGACAGCTTGCCGTACTCGGGGAAGCTCTTCACGTCGTAGTAGACGTCACCGTTGTCCGCCACGTAGGCATGGCCGTTGCCGATCAGGCGCTCGATCATGTCGATGATCTCGCCGAGGTGATCGGTGGCCTTGGGCTCGTCGTCCGGCGGCAGGATGCCCAGCGCCTCGGAATCCTCGTGCATGGCGTCGATAAAGCGTTCGGTCAGCGCGTGGAAGGGCTCGCCGTTCTCGTTGGCGCGGTTGATGATCTTGTCGTCGATGTCGGTGATGTTGCGGATGTAGGTGACATCGAAGCCGATCGCCTTGAGGTAGCGGTAGACCACGTCGAACACCACCATCACCCGCGCATGGCCGAGGTGGCACAGGTCGTACACGGTCATGCCGCACACGTACATATTGACCTTGCCGGGATTGATCGGCTCGAAGGTTTCCTTGGCGCGGCTCAGGTCGTTGTAGATCTTCAACATGGTGACTGCTGCGGTTCTCAGTTTTTTCGGAAACGCCGAATTCTACCGGAAAATCCACGGCGCTCCGGGTTTTTCCTTGCGCGCCCAACCGTTACACTCCGGCCTCTCCGAGCCAAAGAACACAAGGGAAGACCACCATGAAGCTTTTTCTCTCCGCCCTGCTGCTGGGCCTGTCGCTGATCAACCCTGCCGTGGCTGCCGAAGCCGGTACCGAGGATGCGCCGGTGTCGGTGCTGATCAAGACCAGCCTGGGCGAGATCACGGTCAAACTGAATCGCGACAAGGCCCCGAAGACGGTGGAGAATTTCCTGCGCTACGTGGACGAGGGCTTCTACAACGGCACCATCTTCCACCGCGTGATCGCCGGCTTCATGATTCAGGGCGGCGGCCTGACCCCGGACATGAACAAGAAGGACACGCACGCAGGCGTTCAGAACGAGGCCAAGAACGGCCTGAAGAACGTGCGCGGCAGCATCGCCATGGCGCGCACCCGCGATCCGCACTCGGCCACCTCGCAGTTCTTCATCAACCACCGCAACAACGACAACCTCGACTACCCGAGCTTCGACGGCTGGGGCTACGCGGTATTCGGCATGGTGACCGAGGGCATGGACGTGGTGGACGCCATCGCCCAGGTCAAGACCACGCGCAGCGCCGGCCGCAAGGACGTCCCGGCCGAGCCGATCCTGATCGAATCCATTACCCGCAAGTAATCCACCCCACTCCAAGGAACATCCATGATTACCCTGAAGACCAACATGGGCGACATCGTCCTCGAACTGAACCATGAAGCCGCCCCCAAGACCTGCGAGAACTTCGAGCAGTATGTGCGCGACGGCCACTTCGACGGCACCATCTTCCACCGCGTGATCAACAACTTCATGATCCAGGGCGGCGGCTTCATGCCGGACATGATGCAGAAGGCCACCCGCGAGCCGATCGAGAACGAGGCCAACAACGGCCTGAAGAACGTCGCCGGCAGCATCGCCATGGCGCGCACCATGGCGCCGCACTCCGCTTCCTCGCAGTTCTTCATCAACGTCAAGGACAACGATTTCCTCGACTACCCGGGCCAGGACGGCTGGGGCTACTGTGTGTTCGGCAAGGTGGTCGAGGGCATGGACGTGATCGAGCAGATCAAGGGCGTGGAGACCACCAACCGTGCCGGCCACTCCGACGTGCCGGTCGAGCCGATCGTGATCGAATCGGCCACCATCAGCGACTGAGTTGCCGCATGACACCACCGGCAGTTGCCGGTGGTGTCAACCGCGCATCACAACCACGACACCTGTGCCGTCGCCGGCAGGCGGCCGTCCTTTCCCAGCGGCACGATGCGCGCCTTGCCCGATTTCAGGTAGCGCACCAGGATCTTGTACACATCCAGGTTCAACCCGCCGGGGGTGAACGCATCGGCCAGGCTGTTGCCCTGCCCGTCCACGCAGTCGAGCACCCGCCACTGGTCGAGCACCAGCATCTGCGCGATGCCCGCCTCGCGGTTCTCCTCGATCACCCCGATCGGGTGCCGGTAGGGCCAGTCCTCGACGCGCAGCGGCAGCAGCGCCTGCCCCAGCCGCAGTTCGTGCTGCATGGGCGACTCCTCGCCCACACAGGCGCCGCGACAACGCTTCAACTGGTAGGCGAAACAAGGCCCCTTGCCCTTCTCGATACCCAGGGTCTTGAGGCACAGGCCGTGTTCTGACGCCAGCTCGCGCAGGGTCTTCTCCGCCGCCTTCCTGTTGCGGAACAGGCCGAACTGGTCGCCCAGCGGCCGCTTGAGGTTCTGCTCGTCGGCCAGGTCGAGCAACTCCGGCAGGCGACCCTCGCCCAGCTTCCAGTGCCAGCTGAACAGGCTCTTGTGACGCCGCAGCTGGCGGTTGAAGATCGGCGAGAGCTGCTTGACCAGTTGCGCCTCGCGCAGCAACGCACTCAGTTCGCCGCCGGTGCTGATCCAGTCGATGTCACGCACCTCCTGGCTCATGCGCAGTTCCTTGTCGCTGCGCTTGGCATCGGAGAAATGCGACAGCACCCGCGAGCGGATATCCACGCTCTTGCCGACATACAGCGGGATGCCCTTGTCACCGTGGAACAGGTACACGCCCGGACCGCGCGGCAGGCGCTCGAGCAGCGCGGCGTCCAGGTGCATCGGCAGGCTCTCGCGCTTGAGCTGCGCAGCGAAGGCCGCGTGCAGCGCCTCCCAGCCGTGCTCGTCGGCCATGCGCTCGACCAGCCTGGGCAGCACCAGGGCATCGCCCATGGCGCGGTGGCGCGCCTCGCAGGCCAGGCCATGGCGCTGCATCAGGCTGTCGAGGTTGTGCCGGCGATGCTGCGGATACAGGGCGCGCGACAGGCGCACCGTGCACAGCACCGGCACGTCGAAATCCAGCCCTGAACGTTTGAACGCCTGGCGCAGAAAGCCGGCATCGAAGCGCGCGTTGTGCGCCACCAGCGCGGCACCGGCGAGCAGGCGCGCGATCTCCGGCAGCAGCTGGCCGATCGTTGGCGCATCGGCCACCATGCTGTCAGTGATGCCGGTCAGCTGCTGGATCGGGTCGGGGATGGGCACTTCCGGGTCGACCAGCGAGGACCAGCGCTCGACCACCTCGCCCTGCTCGGTGCGCACGATCGCCACCTCGGTGATGCGATCCGAGGTGGGCCTGGTGCCGGTGGTCTCGAGGTCGACGTAGGCCAGCGTGTCGAAGGGGCTCAACGCTGCTGCCAGCTCCCGTTGGCGTTCTGGTACCAGTAACCGCGCCGTGCCTCCTGGGCCCACACCCGGGCGAAGGTGGCACGCACATCGCCCTCCCACTCCGGATGGCCGTTGGCCCGCGCGATCTCGCGGTACAGGGCGCTGCGGTCACGGTTCTCGTCGGCCACCAGCTTCTTCACCGTGGTGCGGTCGCGCAGACCGATCGCCGAGGCATCGCGCACCGCGACCATGCCGTTGTTGTCGAAGCCGATCGCGCCGGAGCGGTAGAAAGGATCGAGCTGCGACTGGCGTGCCGCCATCGAGCGACGCAGGGCGCTGATGGCCGGGCTGCTGATGTCGATATCCGCCTGCCCGGCGGCATGCGCGCTCGGGATCAGCGCATCGGTCAGGCGCTGCGCCACCAGTATCCAGGCGGAGTGTTGCAGCGAGGACTGCGGGGTGGCAGGTGGCTGCGCCTGTTCCTCGCCTTCACCCTCGCCCTTGCCCAGCACGTCACGCACAATGGTGCGCGCCGCCTCTTCCGCAGCCGCGGCCGGGAAGTAGATGTTGATGGTCACGCACGAGGCCAGCAGCAAGGCCAGCAGCGGCCAGCCAATGATTCTTTTGTTCAGCATGATTGCACCTGTTTACTGCAGTTGTACCCTGTCGAGCCGGATCGCCTTGAGGCGCGCCAGCAGATCCTTCCAGCTCACCTGGCGGTTGCGGCCGATCACGTCGATACGTGGAATGCCGCGCCCCTTGACCAGGTAGAAGCCGCCATCGGCATGCGGGATGCCGTCGATCGTCGCCTGCGCACCGCGCTGGCTGATCCTCAGTTCGACCCTATCATAGGAGAACTCCTTGAAGATGCTCAGGAAGCTGCCGGACAGCGCCCCGGGCACCCCGTTGCCCAGTTCGGTGAGGTTCTCCACGGCGCGCTGGCTGATGCGGTGCGGCAGGTCGTCGTCCGGCGAGGAGCGGAACAGCGCGTCGAAACGATTCGGCTGCCAGGCCACCAGCTGCAGATTGCGCACCTCGCCGTCGAGGCGCCCCTGGATGCGTCCGAAGGAGAAGGTCTCGGTCACTTTGGCAAGATCCAGGCGCTGCAGTTCCAGTTCGGCACTCAGCACCGGCGCGGCCGAGCTGAGCTGATCCAGCGCCAGGCCGCGCAGCAGCAGCTGACCGTCGAAGGCCTGCACCCGGATATCACCGGCCACGCTGAGGCGATCCCGGTAATAGCGGGCGCGCGGGATCTGCCCGTTCACCGTGCCGCGCATCGGCGGCCAGCCGAAGGCGCCGGTCAACTGCTCCAGCGAGACCTCGCGCAGGGCCAGGCTGAAACCGGCATCCGGCCCGGCATCGCTCTGTACCCAGGCGAACTCCTCGAGCGCGATCTCGCCGTCGAAGAACGGCAGCTGTAGCGGCTGCAGCAGGTGCAACGACTGGCCGGCGGCGTAAAGCCGTGCCCGCGCCGCGCCGAGCATCAGCGGCCCCAGGTAGGCGCCCTGCATACCCAGGGTGCTCTCGGGCACCTCGCCGCTGGCGCGCCAGTGCAGGTCGGCCCGCAGGCCGTTCGCCCCGAAGCTGCCGTCCTTGTGGGCGAAGTCCAGTCCGGTCACCGCACCGTCCAGTGCACTGAGACTGCCGCCCTGCCAGGCCAGGCGCATGCCGCCGCTGCCGGCCAGCTGCAGGTCGTCCAGGCGCGTGCCGATCAGCCAGGGCTGCAGCAGGCTGGTGTAGGTCCGGCCCAGGTCATCCGCCTGGACATGCAGCTCACCCGCGAGCATGCCTTGCTGCGCCACATCCAGGCTGCCGTTGCCGTTGAGCTGCAGCATGTCGCCGGCATCGATACGCAGTTGCCTGAATGCCAGGTGCTGCCGCTCCGCCTGCCAGCTGCCATCGAGCAACAGCTTGACCGGCTGTGCCTTGAAGTCCAGATACACGGGCTCGGAATACGCCTCGCCGCCCAGCACATCCAGCTTGAGGGCCCCCAGCCAGCGCTGGCCGACGACCCGCCCGGCCAGCGAGAAATCGGCACTCAGCTGCTCGGCTGCCTGTTGACCGGCCCGGTCGGCATAGCCCAGCCTGCTCAGGCGGCCGTTCAGCGACAGCCTGTGCAGGCCCTCGGCATTGCCCTGGGCCTGCAAGCTGGCTGCCAAGCGGCCGTCCAGCTGCTGCAGGCCGTGCTCCCTGGCGATCGCCTGCAGTTCGGAAACCTGCTCCAGCCTCAGGCGAGCCGATTTGGCCTCGACCTGCCACTGCCCTTCACTGAGCTGCGCACGACCCTGCAGGCTGTCGCCGCCGACACTCAGCCCGGAAAAGCCCAGCGACCAGTGCTCGCTGTTCTGCCAGTGCAGATCGAGCTGCAACTGCTGCGGGCCCCAGGGCGAGTCGGCCAGGCTGGCGCTCGCCCCCTCGCATTGCAGCTGCGGCCAGGGCGCGCGCGAGGCCGGACAGTCGAAACGGATCCCGCGCAACGGGGCATCGAGCTGCGGCAAGGACAGCTCGGCGATATGCCCCTGTACCTTGAGATCGCCGGTGCCGCTGTCGATCAGCAGCTCGATACCCTGTGCCGCGATGCCCTCGCGCTGCAGGCTGCCGATGTGCAGCTCGAACTGCACCCGTGCGTCGTCTGCGAGCGGCAGCAGCGGCAAACACAACAGGCAGGTCAGCAGCAGGCCGCGCCAGCGCATCTACAGCACCAGGTACAGGGCACCGGGGATGGTCAGCACGCTTGCCAGGTTGCCGAGCAGCACGATCGCCGCGACGCGCTGCGGCTCGATGTTGTAGCGCTCGGCCAGCATGTAGTTGAGCACCGCCGGCGGCAGCGCGCCGAACACGATCAGCTGCGCCGCCTCGATGCTGGAAAGATCGAACCACTGCGCGGCGAACCAGGCGATGGCAAAGCCGGTCGCCGGGCAGACGATGGCGCCGACCATGCCGATGCGCCAGTCGGACAGGTCCACCCCGGTCATGCGCACCCCCAGCGAGAACAGCATCAGCGGGATCGCCACCTGGCCGAGCAGGTCGATCGCCTCGTGCAGGGGACCCGGGATGGAGATCTGCGCCACGCTGACCAGGATGCCGGCAAGGGTCGCCACCAGCATCGGCATGCGCAGCAGCGCCAGCGGGTTGATGCGCCTGACCAGGATCGCGTTGCCGACGGTGAAGTGCAGGGTGTTCTCCACCAGGAACAGGATCATCGCCGCCGGCAAGGCCGCCTCGCCGAAGGCGAACAAGGCCAGCGGCAGACCCATGTTGCCGGAGTTGTTGAACATCATCGGCGGCAGGAAGGTCTGGCTGGAATAGCCCATCAGGCGCGAGATCGGCCAGGCCAGCAGGCCGGAGCCGAGCACCACCAGCATGGCCGCGCCGGCCAGCTCGGCGTAGCGCGCCAGCTCGAAGCCCTCGCCGCTGAGCACGCTGAAGATCAGCGCCGGGGTGAACACCTCCAGGTTGAGGCGGTTGGCCGAGGCCATGTCCGGGCCGTGACGGCGCGCGTAAAGGTAGCCCGCCAGCACGATGGCGAAGATCGGAAAGATGATGGAGAGGACTTGCAGCATGGGCGAAGCATAAACCCTTTTTACCCGCCATCGGTCTTGGCACGGGCAGCGGTCGCTGTGGCAATTGGTGGCCGGACAATCGCCATCCCAAATGCCTGCCGCAGCACGCACACACGCCCTCCCTCAGGACAGCCGTTCCTCAACCAGGGGCCGGCACTTGGTGATCGGGAGATGTACGGGTAGTCTGCGCACTCCAATCCCCTTATTTGGTTGTGTGATGAGTGACTGACAGTCCACTCAGACATATCGACTGACTCCACAGTGCACCCGACCCGCCCGATAGACATCCATCGCCAGTTTCGCCAGCGCATTCTGACCGCGGTCATGATCATTGCGGCGGTATCAGCAGGCGTGTTCGGCCTGATGTTCGATCTCGGACTGAACGATATCGGACGCTTCCATGCCAGCCTGGATTATGTCTACGCAAGCTCGACAATGGTGCTGGCGGCGCTGCTGCTCAGGCAAAGGCTGGGCCTGACCATCACCTTGCAGCTTTTCCTGGCACTGTCCTACCTGACCTTCATTTCCGCGCTGGTCAATGTCCCGGCCGACCAGTTTCGCGGCATCTGGTTCTACCTGCTGGTATTCGTCGCCTATCTGCTCGGAGGCATCCGCACCGGCCTGGCTTACACCTTGCTGTCGCTGTCAGCCATTACCTGGGTTGCATTGACCATCGACCTGCAGATGCAGCAGGAGACCGTGGTCAGCATGGTGCTGGGGCTGTGCATATTCAGCACCCTGTCCTTCGTCTATGTTCGCCAGTCTTTCAGTTATGCAGACCTGATCGAATCGAAGAATCAGCAGCTGGAGTTTCTTGCCAGTCGTGATCCACTGACCGGAATTCTCAACAACCGCTCCTATGAGAGCCGCGGCGATGCGTTGCTCTCGCTGGCCCACCGATCGGGAGAGCCATTGTCATTGCTGTACATCGATATCGATCACTTCAAAACGATCAACGACAAGTACGGTCATCACATCGGCGATGAAGTCCTGGTGTGCATGGTGAAGGGCGTGGCAAAGGTGATTCGTGAATCGGACGTCTTCGCCAGGACCGGGGGAGAGGAATTCTGCATCCTGTTGCCGAATACCGGGATGGAAGGTGCCCTGGCCCTGGCCGAGAAGGTGCGCCTGGCCATCGAAGGCCTGGAATGCGAGGTCAACCAGCATTCGCTGAAGTTGACCATAAGCATTGGCGTGAGTTTCGCCAGGCCTGAAGACAGGGCGCTGCTGGATCTGGAAAAACGTGCCGACATCGCCCTCTACCGGGCAAAGGCGTCCGGCCGCAACCGGGTGTGCAGCGAGGCGGACTCCGAACCATGACGCAGGGCAACTGCCGGCTGGCCCATACCTGACCCGCCGGGCCACGCCTTTCCCGTACAATCCGCGCATGCCCGAGAACATCTTCATCTCCGACCTGCACCTGGCCGAAGCGCGCCCGCAGACGCTGGCCCTGTTCCTGCGTTTCCTGCGCGAACGACCGCAGCCCGGCGACAGCCTGTACATCCTCGGCGACCTGTTCGACGCCTGGATCGGTGACGATGACGATGCCCCGCTGGCCAACAGCGTGCGCACGGCGTTTCGCGAACTGACGCAGCGCGGCGTCAAGCTGTATCTGCAACGCGGCAACCGCGACTTCATGATGGGCAAGCGCCTGATGCGCGAAACCGGCGCCGTGCTGCTGCCCGACCCGTACAAGATGATGGTTGCCGGCCAGCCTACCCTGCTGATGCACGGCGACCTGCTGTGCAGCGACGACCTGGCCTACCAGAAGGCACGCCGCAAGCTGCGCAACCCCATCTTCCAGTGGCTGGCGATGCGCAAGTCACTCGCCGGGCGGCGGCAGATGGCCGCCGAGTACCGCCGCCGCAGCGGCGAGGTGACCGCCATGACCGCCGCCGACATCATGGACGCCAACCCGCAGACCGTCGTCGATTACCTGCTGCGGCACAAGGCCACGCAGATGATCCACGGCCATACCCATCGCCCGGCGGTGCACGAGCACGATCTGGGCAATGGAGCCAGGGCGACGCGCTTCGTGCTGGACGAATGGCACGAGGCGGACGCGGCGGCCTGGGTGGACGACGGACGAAAGCTGAAGCGCGAGCCCATCTCCGCGTGAGCCAAGCAACCGCGGCAAGCCGCAGCTCAGCGGCGCAGCAACCACACCAATAAGGACACCAGCAGGCTCGCCAGCAGCATCGTGGTGAGCGGCAGGTAGAACCTGAAATTCTCCCGCTCGATGACGATATCGCCTGGCAGGCGCCCGAGCGGCAGCGTACTCAGCCAGGGCCAGGCAATACCTGCCAACAGCAGCGACAGGCCGAGAATGATCAAAAGTTTCTGCATCGCAGAATATTAGGCCTACTCACGCAAGATCGCCCACCCGGTGACGCCTGGCACACGCTCGCCATGGGCGCCGCTCCCCCGGCGAAGCCCACCCGTATCGGACCGGTATCCTGTCCGATCCCGCGCATCAGAATGCTTGCCCACCCGGCACTTCGGCCAATCCCTTCAACTTTCGGCCGATGTTGCCGACACACTGGTGATCAAGCTTGAAGGGCAACAATCCGCAATCATGGGATGCTGCCCGGGATTAACGCAGGGATGACGAGCAACCGACTGATACTGGCCTTCTTCCTGGCGCTGGGGATCGCGTCTGTCCTGGCCTTGCAACGCATCAACGACATTCAGCACGCACTCTACAGGGATGTCGAGACCACCCTGTCGCTGAGCAACCTGCGCGCCAATGCGCTGGACCAGATGATGGCGGCAGCGCGCGAGCGCTCGCTGACCGTCTTGCGCATCTCCTACGAGCCCGACCCATTCGCCCGCGATGAACTGGTGCAGACGATGCCCGGCCAGGCGTCGCGTTTTATCCGCAACCGCGAAATCTTCGAGGCCTCCGACCTGCCGCAGGGGGCGGCCGAGCAATTCGGGCAACTGATGACCGTGGTCAGCGGCATGACCGAGCTGCACAGGAACGCCGTGAACCTGCTGTTCGAAGAGCGCCTCGATGAAGCCGCCGAATTGATCTTAGGCACTATCCTGCCAACACAGGACAGCATCATCCGGCGCCTTAACGAACTGAAACAGCGCCTGGGTGAAGAGGCAAAAACCCTGCTCACCAGGCAGCAGGATCAGCTCGAGCGAAACAAGGTCTACTTCTACCAGCTGATCGTGTGGATCATCGCCCTGACCCTGGCGAGCATTGTGGCCATCTGGAAAAAGTTCCGCCTGGAAGAGGCCCGCCTGGCGAACAACAAGCGCATCAGCAACAGCATCCTGGACACCGCCTTCGACGCCATCATCTCCATCGACGAAGGCGGCAAAATCGGCCGTTTCAACCCCGCCGCAAGCCGGCTGCTCGGTTACCAGCCCGAGGAGATTCTCGGCAAGGATGTCAGCGTGCTGATGCCCGAACCCTATGCATCCTCCCATCATCAGTACATGTCCCGCTACCAGCAAACCGGCAAGAACCGGGCCATGTTCGAAAGCACGGAACTGGTGGCACGGCACAAGGACGGCAACGAGATACCCGTCGCCATTTCGCTGTCCGACACCGGGGTCAGCGGCCCGCAACGCTTCACCGGCATCCTGCACGACCTGACCAACATCAAGGCCGCGCAGCACGAACTGGTGCAGCAGAAATCGGCGATGGACCAACACTCCATTGTTGCAGTCACCGATACCGACGGCAGCATCCGTTATGTCAACGATGCCTTCGTCAGCATCAGCGGCTACGACAGGTCCGAACTGATCGGCAACAACCACCGGCTGGTCAGCTCGGGGGAGCTCCCCTGCAGCTACTGGCAGTCCATGTACCGCATGCTGCAACAGGGAAAAGTCTGGCAGCAGGAGATCAAGAACAGGAACAAGTCCGGCAGGTATTACTGGTTGCGCACGACAGTTGTTCCTTTCCTGCGGCAGGACGGCACACCCGAGAAATACATTTCCATCAGCACCGACATCAGCTATCGCAAACAAGTCGAATCGGAGTTGAAACAGCACCAGGAGGCACTGGAGAAAACCGTTGAAGAAAGGACCCGGGAACTGCAGCTGGCGAAAGAAAAAGCGGAAGCGGCGAACCGGGAGAAGAGCCGTTTCCTGGCGAACATGTCGCACGAGTTGCGCACTCCGATGCATGCCATCCTCAGCTTCGCCCGGCTGGCCCTGAAGAAGCTGGACAATAGCTCTGACGACAAACTGCCCGGTTACCTGCGGCGCATCACCGAAAGCGGCGAACGACTCACCGAACTGCTCAACGACCTGCTCGACCTGACCAAACTCGAGGCCGGCAATGCCGATTTCAACTTTGCCGAAGGCGATCTTGCCGAGCTCGCCAGGACAGTGGTGGATGAGCTGTCGCAACTGGCCAAGCAAAAACACATCACCTTGCACTTCGAGGCGCCACCGCAACCGCTCACGGGTCGTTTCGATCACAACAAGCTGATGCAGGTGATCCGCAACCTGCTGGGCAATGCGATCAAATTCTCCACCGAGTACACCAGCATAATGGTAACGGCTGATTACTCAGCGGATGCCTGCGACCCATCCAGATCCGGACAGGCCTCGCTGCGGCTGAGCGTATCCGACGAAGGGGTGGGCATTCCCGAAGCGGAACTCGAGTCGGTCTTCGATCGCTTCACCCAGTCGAGCAAGACCTGCTCCCAGGCCGGCGGCACCGGCCTGGGGCTGGCGATCTCCAAGGAGATCATCGAAGCCCATCAAGGGCTGATCTTTGCCGAGAACAAGACGGACGCTGGCGCCACATTCACTTTCTGCATCCCACAGTATCCGCAAGCCGGTTCGCACTGACGCGACACCCGGCCTGCAGCGTTTCCGGCCGGGGACGGAGTCAGCATTCGGTGATGCTGACCGCCAGCCCGCCGAGCGAGGTCTCCTTGTACTTGGCCGACATCTCCCGGCCGGTCTCGCGCATCGCCGCGATACAGTTGTCCAGCGACATGAAATGCCTTCCGCTGCCGCGCAGCGCCAGCCCGGCGGCCGTGTAGGCCTTGACCGCGCCGAAGGCATTGCGCTCGATACACGGCACCTGCACCAGGCCGGCGACCGGGTCACAGGTCATGCCCAGGTGGTGTTCCAGCGCGATCTCGGCGGCATTCTCCACCTGCTGCGGGCTGCCGCCACGCGCCGCGCACAGGCCGGCGGCAGCCATCGCCGCGGCCGAACCGACCTCGCCCTGGCAGCCCACCTCGGCACCGGAGATGGAACTGCGATGCTTGATGATGCCGCCGATGGCCGCGGCGGTTAGCAGAAAGTCATGTACCTGTTCGCGGCTGCCGTGCTGGTGTTTGACCAGGTAGTACAGCACCGCCGGCACCACCCCGGCCGCACCGTTGGTCGGCGCGGTGACCACCATGTGCCCGGCCGCATTTTCCTCGTTGACCGCGATCGCATACACGCTGAGCCAGTCGTTGAGCGTGGCTGCCTGATCCTGCAGCAACTGCGCATGCAGACCCCGGGCGCGCCGTTCGATGTGCAGGCTCCCGGGCAATACCCCCTCGCCGACCAAGCCGTTTTCCACGCAACGCCGCATCGCGTCCCAGATCGCGTCCAGCCCCTGGTCGAGATCGTCTTCGCCGCGACAGCTCAGTTCGTTGGCGCGCTTCATCTGCGCGATGGGCAGGCCGCTGTCGGCGGCCATCTGCAGCATGCTGTCGGCACTATCGAAGGGGTACGGACAGGTGGCGGCGCTGTACATCTGCAGTGGCGCCACCAGCCGCGTCAACTGCTCGTGGGTGGCGATGAAACCGCCGCCGATGGAAAACAGGGTGCGCTGGTAGCGCGGCTTGCCGGCGGGGTCGAGCACCTGCAGCAGCATGCCGTTGGGGTGTTCGGGCAGGGTTTCGTGCTTGTCGAAGATGATGTCGCGTGCCGCCTCGAAGGCCAGCACGGCACCGTTGGGCAGGGTGATGCTGCGCGCGCCGGACAGCTGTTGCAGCAGCTGCTCGACATCCTGCTGTGCCAGCTCGGCCGGCGCATGCCCGTGCAGCCCGAGCAGCACTGCCTTGTCGGTCGCATGCCCCTGCCCGGTCAGCGCCAGCGAGCCCTTGAGCCGGCACTGCAACCGGCAGCCTTCAAGGTCGCCCGCATCGGCAAAGCGTTCGAGCAGCGCGTCGAGAAAAAAGCCCGCCGCCACCATCGGCCCGATGGTGTGGGAACTGGAGGGTCCGATACCGATGCGAAACAGATCCAGCGTGCTGATGAACATGGGCTGCCCTAGCGAGTGGTCCAGGACCTAGCCTAGTCGCGCAGCCTGTCCCAGTCAGCACACCAAGGACCGGGAAATAGCCTCCCGCTCTACAGGGCCGGCAGACTCGGCATGCTGTGACGGCCGAAGCCCTCGGGAATCACGAACAGGCCGGCATCGACCTCGTGCTCCTCGGCGAAGTCGACCAGCACCTGTGCGCGGCCCTCGCTGCGCTCCTGGATCGGCAGACCGAAGTCGACAGTACGCGTCGCCGCGTGGATGTTGCTGGCCAGGTCGCACGGGGTCTGCAGTTCCTCGGGGCGCCCGGCGAGCGTCGCCGCCTGCACCCGTGCCAGCACCTGTTTGAACTCGTGCAGACCCTCCAACGCGTCGCCCATCAGCCCCGGCACCACCACCAGCTGACCGCATACCTCGTTGTTGGCCAGCAGTTCGATATTGTGCGGCGCCACCCCGGCGATCTTCGGCGCCTGCTCGTCCACCTGGTCCTTCTCGCTGAGCAGCAGGCCCGGGTTGGCCGGCACCTCGACCAGCTGCGGCGCGATCACCAGCACCGACTGATCCTGCATGGCGACGTTGTAGATGATCTCCTGGCGACGATCGAACAGGGTGAAATCGCCCTGGTCCGCGCCTTCGTCCAGGCGCACATGATCTTCGGTGATGAGCATGCGCGTGAGATAGGGATCGACGCCCTCCTCCCAGACCTTGTAGACCAGCAGCGCCGCCGACTCGGCGACGGCGTTGCCGCTGGTGATGGCGCTGAGCAGACCCAGCAATGCGGCACTCAGGATTTTTTGCATAAAGCCTCCAGTTGATCGAGTTCGCGTTCGCTGAAGCCGGCCTCGCGACGCGCCTGTTTGTGCAATGGGCAGCGGATGCCGCCCTTGAAGTAATCGTTGAGCAGTTCGAAATAATGGCTTTCCGCATCCAGCCCGCGTTGTTCACACAGGTAGCGGAACCAGCGGCTGCCCGCCTCCACGTGCCCCACCTCGTCGCGCAGGATGATGCCGAGGATCTCCACCATGCCTTGGTCGCCGATGCGCGCGAAACGTTCCATCATGCCCGGCGTGACGTCCAGGCCGCGCGCCTCCATCACCCGCGGCACCAGCGCCATGCGCCGCAGCGGGTCGTCGCTGGTCTTCTGCGCCAGCTCCCACAGGCCATTGTGCGCAGGGAAGTCGCCGTAGGCATAGCCGAGCTGTCCTAGTCGTTCCTGCAGCAGCGAAAAGTGATAGGCCTCCTCGGCAGCCACCTTCAGCCAGTCGCCGTAGTAGGCATCGGGCAGCCCCTGGAAACGCCAGGCGGCATCGACGGCCAGGTTGATCGCATTGAACTCGATATGCGCCACCGCGTGGATCAGCGCCGCCTGCCCCTCCGCCGTGCCGATCTTGCGCTGCGCCACCTGGCCTGGCGGCACCAGCTCGGGCCGCGCGGGTCGCCCCGCCTCGCTCACCTCTGGCAGGTCGATCGGTCCGGGACGCAGGCGCCCGGCCTGCCAGTCCTGCCACAGGGCAGTGGCGGCAGCGAGTTTCCGTTCGAGATCCGTGATCAGCAGGCACTGCTGTGCCGCCTGGTGAAGATTTTGTGACATGCGGCGATTTTCGCATTACCCGCGGGCAAAATCGCCACATAAATCGGCCGAGGGCGTATATTAACGTTCGCTAAACCTTGCAGACGCTATGGTAGACTGCGCCTTACGTTCCTGAACATGCAGACAGCCAGGCAGGCCCTGGCCGTGTCGACCCGCCGACAAGAGGACATCCCCGTTGGGCAACATCAACATCCGCCGCCACTACGCCCGCAACTCGCTGTTCCGCATGATCCTGCTCGCCGTGATCGCGGCCGCTCTGATGGCCTGGAAATGGGAGCTGATCAACGAGGTCTATTTCAAGGATCAGCTGACCCAACTCGGCTGGGTGATCAACGGCGCCATCGTGCTGCTGTTCGGCGTCGGCATCCTGCGCATCGTCATCAGCCTGCTCGGCTATATGCGCGAGGAGGCCGCGCTGCTGCGCTTCATCCGCAACATCGACAAGCACCCGGAGGCCGAGCCGCTCAAGGGCGTCGGTGGCGGCACCCTGATCGCGCAACGCTTCAGCACCCTGCTCAGGCTGCACGAGGCGCGCACGCCGATCAACCAGAACGCGCTCGCCTCCTCGCTGGTCGCCTCGGAGAGCACGCGCAACAGCATGCCCAAGTTCATCAACAACATCCTGATCCTGACCGGCGTGTTCGGCACCATCGTGTCGCTGTCGATCGCCCTGATCGGCGCCTCGGACGTGCTGGAGAACGCGGTCAGCGCCACCGGCATGGGCATGGTCATCCACGGCATGTCGACCGCGCTGTCGACCACCATCACCGCGATCGTCTGCTACATGTTCTTCGGCTACTTCTACCTGCGCGTGACCGATGCCCAGACCAACCTGGTCAGCGGCATCGAGCAGGTCACCACGGTGCACCTGCTGCCCAAGTACCAGGTGCAGACCGACAGCGTGCTGTACGAATTCACCGGCCTGATCCGCTCGCTGCAGGGCCTGGTCGCGGAGATGCAGAACTCGCAGAAGGCGTTCATCGACACCGAGCAGCAGATCGCAAACACCCTCGAACACTACCGCGACAAGCTCGACGGCATGGACGAGCACATGGACACCATCATCCACTACCTGCGTCTGGGCTTCCGCCTGCGGGATGACGAATGAGCGAGGGCTTCACCGACCTGCGGCTGAACCGCCAGGAAGGCCAGGTCCAGGAGAGCTTCTGGCCGTCCTTCACCGACATCATGACCACCGTGGTGATGATCTTCCTGATCGCCCTGGTGGTGCTGCTGGTGCGCAACATCGAGCTGGTCAACCAGCTGCGCTCGACCATGGAGGCCGAGCGCATCGCCGCCGAACTGGCGCGCGCCACCGGCGAGGAGAAAGACTCGCTGGCGGTCGCCCTGCACCAGGCCGAGGAAACCATGGCGCAGCTGCGCCTGGAGATCATGCGCCTGCAGGAAAAAGGCGTGGACCGCGAGACGGTGATCGCCGAGCAGCTCAGTGCCATCGCCAGCCTGACCAACGAGCGTGACGACCTGACCCAGCGTGCCGCCCAGCTGATGCTGTTGCGCAAGCGCCTGGAGGTCGAGGTCGAGAACCAGAAGGCGCAGCTGCGCACCGCCACCGCCGCGCTGCAGAACCGCGAGACCGAACTGACCGCGGCACGTTCCGACATCGGCAATCTGCAGGCCAATCTCGACAGCCTGATGGCGAGCCTTGCCGAGGCACAGCAGACCTCCAGCGACCTGCAGGACCGGCTGGCCGCGCGCAGCGCCGAGCTGGAGGCGAATCGCCAGGCGGCACAGGAGGTCGAACGCAAATACCTGGTGCTGGTCGGCGACTACGACAATCTCAAGGTCAAGTACGACAAGCTGGTGCGCCCGGCACGTTCGGCCGCCGGCCGTCACCTGGTCGAGGTGCGCTACTGGAAAGGCGACGGCCAGTTCAGGATCTCCTGGCGCGAGGGCGACCAGGGCGAGTTCCAGTCGATCACCCGCAAGCGTCTCGACCTGGTGCTGACCCGCCTGCGCGACGAGCATGAGAACGGCCTGTACGTGAAAGTGATCTTCCCGGAGAACGCCGGTCTGTCGTACAACGAGGCCTGGGAATTCACCAGCCACATGCACCGCAACTACGACTACTACTTCCGCGACGAGATCCCCAAGGCCGCCGGCGAATAACAAGCATGATCGCCGTCAACCTGGTCACCGGCTTTCTCGGTGTCGGCAAGACCACCCTGATCAAGCACCTGTTGCGGCACCACCCGGCCGCTGAGCGCTGGGCGGTGCTGGTCAACGAGTTCGGCGAGATCGGCGTCGACGGCGCCCTGCTGGATGATGAAGGCGTGGCGATCGAGGAAGTGGCCGGCGGCTGCCTGTGCTGCGTGGCCGCACCTGCGTTCAACGTCGGCCTCAACCGCCTGATCCGCAGCCAGCGGCCCGACCGTATCCTGATCGAGCCGAGCGGACTGGGCCACCCGGCGCAGGTGCTCGAGACCCTGCGCTCGCCGCTCTATCAGTCTGTGCTGGATGTACAGGCGACCCTGTGCGTGATGGATGCGCGACACCTGGCCTCGCCACGGCATCGCGAGCATCCCAATTTCATCGACCAGATCCACCTGGCCGACGTG
>Ga0272444_10000901_pt1 | contig 30121 bp, 27 predicted proteins | sample SSMForm13_FD_201033 | JGI IMG/M metagenome (GOLD analysis project Ga0272444, IMG submission 201033) | Marine sediment archaeal communities from Little Sippewissett salt marsh, Falmouth, MA, United States - SSM-Form-13 | ecosystem: Environmental > Aquatic > Marine > Wetlands > Sediment ...
TCTTCTGGATGAGGACATCGATCACCAAGAGAGTCGGCCAACGAACGCGTTCTACATCCGATCCCCAGGAGCCAGACTGCCCAAGGAATCTGCTCGTCCCACGTGGAATCGATGCGCGGCTCAGAGCAACTCGTCAAGGATGTCCTGCATCTCCTGATCCGCCGGCGGCGGCGGAGACCAGTCGACATGAATGGCAGGCTTCTTCTGGTCCCGGAGAGCCTTGGCGAACTCCACAAGACCGAGGTTGATCGCGATGGGTCCATCTTCCATCAGGCTCCGCAGCGTCGCCATCTAGCCTGTCACCTCCGCTCGTTGAAGCACGATGTCTCGCACGAAGGAGCTCGCACGAACGTTGCTGGCAAAGACGATCGCTCCAGCATCCCGGAGAGTCTGCTCTTGCTGCGCGAGGTCCTGAGGATCGCCGTCGGTGCCGCAGACCGAGGCAACGACAGACAGATGCCTCCCGGCCTCGCTAGCCACCTGCTTCGCGTTGCTGATCGCGTTTGCAAGATCTCCCGCGGGATCGGCGGAGGCGTTGTAGCCGAGGATGAAGTCCAGAAGGAGAACTGCAACCTGCGGATCGTCCGCCTCGGCGGCAATTCTTTTCGCCCGTTGGCTCGCATCAATCATGGGGTGCGGTGTTCCCACGGTGAACTCGTCGGAGCCCATGTCAATCAGCGTGTTCCCGATACTCGTCTGCGGATCGCCAAGGAATCGCATTCCGTCGAGCGGAGCATTCGAGTGGACGATGATCTCGCTGCGGCGCATGACCTGCTGAGTTTGATAGCAGAACGTGCCCCCCGCGAACAGGCCGCGGACGTACATCTGGCCGGCCGCCATTCGTTCGGCTTCGCCCTTGGCCAGGATGGCTGATTGATCCGCTGGCGAAGCTGGTATCTCAGATGCGTCTGTTCCTGCCAGGCGAAGAGCAGCTGCTACTGCATCGTCGAGCGTCGCGCAGACCTCAAAGCGTGCGTCCCCGTCCAGGGAGTCCGCGACGAGACCGAGGAAGCAGGCCACGGCAGGCTTGCTGCATCGATTCAAACGCTCAGTGATGGTTCGCAATGTGGACTCACCGGGCGGCTTCGAGAGGATGCCAATAACAGCAGTCTCAGGATCCTTTTCGAGCGCGTCGATCGCCGTGAGTGTGGAGAGCCCCCCCACGGCATCCGAAAGGTCCCGGCTTCCTGTACCCAGCCCATATGAGATCCCCGAGTCGGAGCGATGGACGAGACAGCTGAACTCCTGAAGTCCCGTCCCGGAGGCTGCTACAACCCCGATCGGTCCCCTGCGAACGACGTTGGCGAACCCGACTCCGGTTCCGCCAATGAGCGCGGTCCCGCAGTCTGGTCCCATCACGATCAACCCTGAATCCACCGCCTTCCGCTTGAGCGCCACTTCATCCTCCACAGCGACATGGTCGCTGAAGAGGAACACGTTCATGCCGTGATCCAGCGCGGCGTGGGCCTCTCGAGCCGCGTACTGGCCTGGGACAGAGATCACTGCGAGGTTCGAGCTTGCCTGTCGCGACAGCGCATCGTCGAGTGAAATCGCCATCCCTCCAGCAAGCTCGCTCTTCGGCCGAGCGAGCCACTCCTCGAGGTTCTCGGTCACCGCGCGGATGGCGTTCTCGTCGCCTTCAAGTGCAACGACCAGGTCGTTCGGCCCCGCCAAGTCGAGCGCCTGCCCGCTGAATCCCATGTCAATCAGGATCTTCTTGTTGGCTGGCGATCCCATGACGGCCGCGGCAGTCTCCACACCTCGCTGCTCGCTCAGCCGCCGCGCCACGGCCATCAAGAAGACGGAATCGAAGTACCGGTTCTTCCTGGTCGCGACTCCGCGTGTACTCATCCCCGCACTCCTGCCGTCTGACATACGGTCCCGAGTCACCTCGCCTACTGTGCAACCTTGTACTTCTCGGCGAATCGCTTCAGCGCCTTCGTGAAGCACTCCAAGGGCGGCCGGACGAGTCCGGCGCCAACAATCGGATGCCCCGGCTCTTTGTGCGCCATGGCGGTATCGATGATGGGCAGCACGCCGGTCTTCACCACTTTGCGGATGTCGATCCCCACAGCGGTCCCTTCGAATCCGAGCGCCGGGATGAGGTAGTCGGGACTCTGCCCGATCGTAATCTGACGCATCTGCCGGCTGTAAGCCAGCGCCTCGTCGGGTGTTCCGCCGACGAAACTGAGGATGCCCGCCGCGCCACCCAGAACGAATCCTCCCCATCCAACGGTTTCGGTGATTGCGGAGTCTCCGATGTCGCGCCCCTCATCGCCCTCGCTGTAGCCGGGAAGGAACAGCCCCTTCACTTCGGGGGCCGGGGCGGTGAACCATTCGCCGTCCAGGCCGCTGACCTGGATCCCGAACTCCGTGCCGTTTCGCGCCATCGCGGTCACCCCTGTGCAGAACGGGATGTCGCGAGCCGGGTCGGCGATGGACTTGGCGGCCGCCATGGAGAGCCCCAGGAACAGCAGCTCGTGCCCCCCGAGATAGCCGAGCGTGGCGGCGATCTGCTCCTGAGGGAGCCCGCTCTTCAGGAGCGGGATCGACATCGCATTGGCGAACAGGCTCGACGCCGCCACCGGCCGGTTGTGAAGCTCGTCGCCCATCTGCAGGGCCTTGGTGATGATCGGCTTGAGCGGGAGGCCGTCCATCGAACGGACTGCGGTTTGCAGCGCGGGCGCCCACACGTCGCGCCACGTCTCCAGTCCGCTCAGGGCTTCGGACGAGTACTGGCCGAACTGCTGACGACTCTCCACTTGCCGGCAGCTCGCGCGATTGCCGAATGCCCTGTTCTCGACCACCCAGACCCACATCGAGGGGGTGATCGTCCCGGCCATCGGCCCCACCATCCGATGATGATGGTTAGGCTCCAAACGGATCGTCCCGCTCTCCAGCAAGCGGATCGCTCCATCGGCATCCCCCGCCCATCCTTCGAACAGACAGCTCCCGATGCAGGCTCCGCGTTGAGCGCCACTCATTCGTTGCCAGTCGACCGGCGGGCCCGCGTGAAGAATCGTCTTCTCGGGGAAGTCGGGGTACACATCGCCCGCCGGGGCGACGTCTACCAGGACGGGATCACCCGATGTCACTCTCTTCAGGAACTCGGCGTTCGCCTCCTCGATTTTTCGCTTGACGTCAACGGACACGCACTACCTCCCTTCCCCAAGAACGGCCAACCACGGCTCTTGCCTGAGTGGGCGACTGCAGCCGCGAGCTTTCACCGCAAGCCTTTGCCACGTGGCTGGCTGCGCACACTCCTACCAACAGGCTTCGCCCGGACGACGCACCGATCCCGGCAACATCGACCACCAATTGAGCAAGTCGCTCATCGCTGGTCCCCTCGAGCGCTCCACGAACGAACTCGACCAGTGGGGCACACGCATCTCCACGGGCATGATCGACAAGCATGCAGTGGCTGATGGCGTTCGTGCGCTGTGCCACGCTGTGAAGCCACGCAGTCACGGCTTCCCAGTCGATGTTCAGCGTCAGACGACGAATCGAACTCAAAGAGCGTAGGGTGAACAAGTAGCCGCCCAGAATGTCGTCTCCCTCCGGAGTCAGCCCCTCTCCGAGGCCGACCAAGCCCGCTGCTGCACGAAGGGCGGGCAGGACACCTTTGCCCGTGGCAATGCCCGACAGGAGCCTTGTGTCTCGCGCCATCGCCTTTCGGATTGCACCCGCAGCGTCTTCCCTTGCGCTCGGCCTCCTGTCGCTGCCTGCCCGTTCCAAGCCGCGGCAGTTCCCAATAGGTCCTCTCTCAGACGTAACGGCCAGGCGAATCGCCTTCGTCACTCGCTCCGGGAACCCCACAGCAACGCGTTCAGAGCTCGACAGGCTACCAGGCGCCCAGGGCGCGGCTCCATGCCACGCTAGTCTGAATGCATCGCAATACAAGAGCCCGCCGACATCTCTCAAGACCGATCCCGCAGCGGGAGCGTCGCTCGGAATCTCAGGCAGGAGGACCGCCCGCGGGTGCAGAGCATGCGGGCAGTCGGTGATCCAGAGCATTTCCCCATCCCGGTTCACGATGTAGATGGCGCCAGCGACGGAAGCGAGCGTCTCCCATCGGGCGTTTTCTGTCCGGAGGAGTGTTCCCGCCTTCGCCCCGATGCTCAGTGCCTGCGAAGTCTGCGCCATGCCCTCAATCGCTCCTTCAATGTGGGCGTCCATCCTGTCTGCTTCACACAATTCCGACGGGTTGGGTCGCCGCCGTCTGTGTCCGGCGGCGACCCGAACTGCCGTTCTACTGAGCTTCTCCGACCATGCCTTCCAACAGGAAGTCCCAGTCGCCCATCAGGTCGTTGCCCCAGAACTCACCTTCCGGGATACGGATGACTCCGTCCTGGTCGGCAATCGGGCCGATGAACGTGTCAATGAGGCCAGCCTCATATCCCGCGGCTACTGCCAGAACGAACTGCTGTACGCGATCCGGGACGGCATCGCCGAAAGGACCGATCTCGAGCATTCCCTCGGCAAGCCCTTGACGATCCCAGCGGAACCCTTGCCAGGTTCCATCGATGACAGCCTGCGCGTTCTCCGTGAAGTAGTCGCCCCAAGATAGAAGCAGACCGGTGATCCAGCCATTGGGAGCGTATTCCTGTGCCCCAGCCGACATGAACCCGATCGTGTAGGCGCCGCCTGCTTCGACTGCCTGGATGACGGCAGCCGGCGAGTCCAAGTGATAGGTGAAGACGTCGCACCCTTGATCGAGCAGTGCCTGCACTGCGGCCACCTCTTTCGTAGGATCGTACCAGGCAAATGTCATCAGCAGATGTGTCTCCACATCAGGATTGACGGCTCTCGCACCAAGATGGAATCCGTTTGCATTCCCGTACATGTAGCCAAGAGGCATGCCCGCGATGAATCCGATCTTGTCGGTCTCCGTCATCATGCCGGCAGCCACACCCATCAGATAGAAGTGCAGCTGCGTCGTGGCGAAGAAGTTGATGAAGTTGTGCGTGGACTCCCAGCCTCCCGGGTGCATGAACTTGACGTCCGGATGGCGTTCGGCGACGGCGAGCGCCGGATACTGGAACGCAAACCCACACGCCAGGATCAGCTCTGCGCCCTGCTGGATCATGGTCTCCATCGTGCTCTCGGCGTCCGCGTCAGCCACCCACTCTGCGACGATGACCTCCACGCCAGGAATGTTCTCCTGAACCTCCAGCACCGCGTCGTAGAACGTCTGGTTGTAGCCGGCATCGGTCTTCGGTCCCGGAAGCATCAGCCCAATGATCAGGCTCGCATCCTGCGCGACTGCTAGTCCCCCGACGAGCGTCACTGCGAACGCAACGAGCATCGCCAGGGTAATCGTCTTCCTCGCTCTCATTCCTCTCCTCCTTGTGAATGATCTCTCACAACGCGATTCACTCCGCTTGCTCACTCGCTGCAGTTCGGCCGCCTCGATCACCTCCTCTTGTCGAGTACGCTCAGAACAGCCGTCTCGACGACACGCGAATGCTCTCCCTACTCCTCTCCCGAGTAGACCCGGCCAAGACCTCCTGGAGCGGCGAACCTACGCGCACCACCCCAGACCAAGAGAACTCCCAGGGTGAGCACATAGGGAATCATGTTGAGGACGAACGGCGAGATGCCCGCTCCCTGAGCCTGCAACTGAAGCTGCAACGTCACTGCACCACCGAAGAGCATGGCGCCAACGATCGCGCGCAGCGGATGCCACTTGGAGAAGATGACCAGCGCAACGGCAATGAATCCTCTCCCCCCGGTCATTCCCTCACTCCACGTTCTTGCCAGCGCTACCGACAGATGCGCTCCTGCAATGCCGGCCAGGAATCCGCAGAGCAGCGTCGCCTGGTACTTGAGTAGCGAGATGCGACGTCCTGCAGCAAACGCCGCCGAGGGGCTTTCGCCTACAGCCCTCAGACTCAGACCCCAGCGTGTGCGGAAAAGAAGCCACCACACAAGCACCGCGACAGGGAACGCCAGATAGACCATCAAGTCGTAGCTGAACATCGAGTCAGTTGCCCAGGAGAAGAGCGACACTCCAGGTATCTGATAGCGGGCAAGTCCGTTGCTCCCTCTGCCGACGAATGCCCTGCCGATCATCGCGCTAAGACCCATCCCGAGGAACATGACGGCAAGGCCACTTGCCAACTGGTTCGCTCGTCGTGTGATGACCAGGAATGCATAGGCAAGGTTGAATACCGAACCGGCGATTGCCGCGACGCACAGACCAAGCCACGGGTTACCCGTCAGACTGGAGACCGCGAATCCGACAGCGGCACCGACAAGGAGAATGCCTTCCAAGCCAAGATTGACCATGCCGGCTCGCTGCCCGATGACTTCTCCAAGCGTTGTGTACAGCAGAGGAACGCCGTACATGATGGTTCCCGAAAGAACTCCGCGGATGAGAGCCCAGGTCATGACTTCCTCCTCAAGGCAGACCACACGAGCCTCGGTTTCGCCAACACGACGAACAGGATGATGGCCATCAGCACGTTGATGGCTGCAAAGGGCACACCCTGCGTGATTTGGAGTAGTGTTCCGCCAGAGAAGACGACGGCCAGTACGAAGGACATCATGAGAATCCCAAGAGGACTTCCACCAGCCAACCAGCTGATCAGGAACCCCATGAAGCCGTATCCGGGTGAGAAGCCGGCACGCAGTCGACCGTGAAGAGCGCTGACCTCTGCCATTCCCGCCAAACCCGCGATTCCTCCGGCAATGAACATGACCACGACGATGTAGAGACCCAAGCGGATGCCCAATCTCTTTGCAGCTTCTGGATTCCCGCCGATCGCGCGCATCTTCAGTCCCCACTTCGTTCGCTCCATGACAAACCAGAACGCGAGGAGAGCGACAAGCCCGAGAATGAGTCCGAGGTGGACTCGCGTGCCAAAGAACTGTGGGAGTCTCGCCGCACTCGGGAACGCGACGGTCTGGGGAAACGCGGCGGACCCGACCTCCCGGGATCGCCACATCCCGTAAACGGAGAAACCCACGAGCAATGGCGCGACGTAGTTCATCAGAAGCGTCGTGATCGTCTCATTGACCCAGCCGCGAGCACGCAGGAATCCCGCGATCGCAGCCCAACATCCACCTCCGACGAAGCCCATGACGATCAAGACGGGGATGAAGACAGCCTGCGGAAGAGACGTGAAGGTGATCGCTCCCCACGTGGCAAGCCATGCGCCCATGTAGAGCTGCCCCTCCCCGCCCACGTTGATGAGGCCGAGTCTCGACGGGAGGGCTACGGCCACCGCCGTCAGAAGCAACGGGATCATCCTTACAAGGACTTCCGAGAAGCCGTAGCGAGTTCCCAAGGCGAAGGAGAACGTGTCCGCGTAGGCCCGAATCGGGTCCTTGCCGGCCAGCAGGAGAACCACACCATAGGCAATCAGGGCGATCGCCAGAATCATGGCATACCGCGCTCCTGCGATGGCCCATCTCTTCTTCAAGACACGTACGACCGCGGCCCATGCCCTACGCATCGGCCCCTCCAGAGTCTGTCATCAAGTGGCCGATCCTGTGCCGGTCGATGTCGCAAGGAAGGAACTCGCCGACGATCTTGCCCTCGCGAAGAACGAGGAGCCGGTCGCTCAGACGGCAGAGCTCGTCGAGATCCTCCGAAATCAGTAGAACGCCGCCGCCCCGGTCACGGAGCTCAGTCAGTACGCGCCGCGCTGCGATCGCACTACGTACATCGAGTCCTCTTGTCGGATACGACGCAACGAACAGGCGGGGATGCCTGCCGAGCTCCCTTGATAGGACTGCTCGCTGCAGTTGCCCGCCTGAGAAGGTTCGAACGGGGACCCATGCTTCGAGCGGCTCGAACGACAGCTCATCGAAGGAGGCCGCAATGTCACGCCGAACGTGCTCCCAATCGATCGACAGCCCACCATGGCGGGAATACGCCTCGACGTCTCCCAACGCCGCGTTCTGCGCCAGGGTCATCCACGGAACCACGCCCAGGCCCAGCGGATCCTCCGGAACGAAACCGACACCGCTCGCACGGATTCGACCGGCGCTCCACGAGGTTGCATCGGAGCCGAGGATTCGCCGTCTGCCCCGGACACAGGGAAGAAGACCTAGGACCACATCGCCCAGCTCTCGCTGCCCGTTGCCTGAAACGCCGGCCACACCGACGATCTCGCCGGCGCGGATCGCGAGATTCACGTCGCGGAGGCCCACGCCCATCCCTTCCGCGTGAGTGCTGACTCCCCGAAGCTCGAGGATGGAATCGCCAGGCGCTTGTGCTCCGCCCTTCGAGACCTCATCGGGTACAGATCCTCCGAACATCAGCTCAACCAATGCCTCCTCAGTCGCCGCCTCACGTTCAATCGTTCCCGAGACTCGCCCCTGCTTCATGACCGTGATGCGATCCGCACAAGCAAGGACCTCCCGCATCTTGTGGGTGATGAACACGATGGCGTATCCGTCCTTCTTGAGCATCTCGAAGATCTCGAAGAGCCCCTCAATCTCATGCGGCGCGAGCACACGCGTCGCCTCATCGAAGATGAGGATTCGCGCCTGTCCGACCAACAGCTTCAGCACCTCAATCTTCTGCTGATCTCCAATCGAGGTATCTCGAACAGGTAGGGTGGGATCAACTTCCAGGTGGTACTGCTTCCCCAGTACATCAATCTGTTCGGCTATCCACCGGCTATCCAGGAGCGCGGGCAGATCGGGAAGATACAACGCGATGTTCTCCGCCACGGTCATTGCGGGGATTAGCGTGAACGTCTGAAAGACCATTCCTATCCGGAGCTTTCGGGCGTCCGAGGGGGATCCAATCCGGACTTCTTCTCCATCCACAATGATCGAGCCACTATCGCCACGGTAGAAGCCGTAGAGAATCTTCATGAGGGTACTTTTCCCCGCACCGTTCTCGCCGAGAAGGGCATGCACCTCGCCTGGGAGCAGATCAAGGTCTACTGAGTCGTTAGCGAGCACGTTCGGGAACCGCTTGGTGATTCCTCGGAGCGCCACGACCGGCACGTCACCGTCAGTGTGCGAAGAATGAGTTGCTCTTGTCACATCGCGACGATCTGTCATGATCTCCTCGGATGTGTAAGAGATGCCGGATCACTCCGCGCCTGCGCAACCTCGAGCCATGATGTGGGCGTACTCAACAAGAAACACGCCTCCCGGTCCGCATGCATTATGAGACCTTTCGCCGTCTGTGTGAATGTCAAACCGCGACAACGAAACACACTGGGTTTATCACTAGTTGACAACTACCCATGTGCCAGATGTCCTCGCTTTGAATCAGTGCGAGACGTCGCGCAGCTCGGCGGATGGCGCAACGCCTTCGAGGAGTGGGTACAGGTGGAGCGCGACTTCAATCGCGAGCCTCCTCTGCGGTTCTTCGAAGATATCTCCGACCAATTGCCGGATCCGCTTGAGTCGATAGCGGAGCGAGTTGTAGTGAATCCCCAAGACACGCGCTGCCTCCGCATGGTTCTGATTGGAATCAAGGAACACGCGAAGGGTCTCAAGAAGGCGCGCCGTGCTGTGCCGATCGTGTTCAAGCAGTGGACCGAGCATGTCCAAGCAATAGCTGCGAATGCCGACCGACGTTTCTGAGACTTGCGCGAATCGCAAGAGGCCGAGCTCGTCGTAGTGCGTCACAGCGCTTGTCTTCTCACCTGCCAGCGCTCTGCCGATCTCGAAGCTCTGCTTGGCCTCTTCATACCCCTGGCGGAAGCGTCCAATCGCCTCGCTGGGGCGACTGATGCCGGCTGAGACTGTGTATGGGGCATTCTCCGTCTCAATGCGAGCACAGACTTCCTGCAGCATCGAGGCGATGGTTTGACGCGCGTCATCCAGATCACGCGTCCCAAGCGGGTAGAAGACAATCAGGTGAGGCCCTCTTCGCCAGAAGGAGAGGCCGTCTCTGTAGCTTCGGATGTACCGCTGCGCCAGGTGTAGGCTGGCATCCACATGGCTTTGCTCAAGCCTTTCTCTTGAGGCGAGTAGCCTATGAGACGGCAAATCCGATCCCACCAAGAGGATGGCAAACGGTGGATTGAGACCTTGTCCCAAACTCTCCGACAACTGCACGGCACTCGCTTGGGACGCGACCTGATCCGATAGCAGGCCTTCGAGGATCTCGTTTTGGAACTGCTGCTCAACTTGGCCGATGGAACGCGTCTCCATCATCTTCAGCGCTACGACGGTCGCGCCATGTTGGATGGCCATCAGAGCTCTTGCGTCGACCTCAGGACTCGCAGGCTCCCAGACTATGATGCTGCCTAATGACGTGCCGCTCACTTCCACCGGATACACGAGGCTGTGAACCTCGAGACCATCGGTCTCGACCACGGCGTGTCGGAGAAGCTGCTCTCGTTCTTGTGATGCGTCTCCCGAGTTGTACGCAGCGGCAAGGTACCTCTCCCCTGCGCGATCCTCGTCTACGACGTGCCGCGCCAGGGACTCACCGACATTGCCCCCTTGACCCAGAATGCGGCGGAACCGGTCGACGATGGATACCGGCCTGCCGCTGACTTCACTGATGACCTGAGCGATGTCCGCGTAGTCCCCACCGACCAAGACGAGATCCAGGAAACGCCGCAGGATGGCATCCGACTGCTGCAGCTCATCCGCTTGGAGATCCAGGATCTTCGATGTCAGTGGCTGGATGATGTCTACGAATGAGACGCGAGGCGGGAGCTCGATCAGCGGGAAACCTAGGCGATCCGCATCGCTGACCATCGACTGAGGAAGCTCATCGATGTACGACTCGGGAGTGACGGCCAAACCAGCGAGCCCTTTCTCGGCCAGCTGCGGGATGAGGCTCTCGACGGCGGCTCTGTCGTCGCGGAGTGGATACAGGGTTGAGACGAGGAGCTCATCAGGATGTACCCAGTCGACGATGTCTGGGACCTCCATGACGTTCACCGAGCCCACGACGTTGTCGAGGCCGCTTTCGCCGGCAACAACGCGAGCCTTGCGAAGCGGCTCGGCGAGCGTGAGTGCCTCCCGGAGCGTGAGCTGCATTGCTTTCCTCCCTCTGGTTCCGCAGATGACTTGTCATTATGACACAGGTCGCGTCTCGGGCGAAGAGCGAGGAAGTGGGTGGCGAATCGCGCAAGACGGCCTAATGCAGGGCAATAGAGGAGGCAGGAACGGCTCGGAATGAGTCTGCTCCAGCAACGGTGCTTGGTGTAAATGCACAAGTAGGGTGTCGCGGCTCAGCACGAAATAGCCAACGAACGCGTTCCGCAATCGGAGCATATCCCGCGCGGCAGCAGAGGAAGAGGAGATGATCGCTGGAACCAAGTTGCGACTTGCGATCCCATTCGGCGGATCCGATAGAGAGGCAAGGGCACACCGTTTCGTGGGATTTGCCTGGAAGGCACAGAAGGCGGGGGCAGCATTGCGAAGCTACCCCGCTCAGTCGAAGACTGAGCAGCCGTGCACCCATCGGCGGGGTCGGTCCCGCCCACGCGTGTAACCCATCCTCAGATCCGTCCCCTCTCGGATCGCTCCACTTGCTTGACCTGAATCCGAAGCTCCACCTCCGGTTCAGCCCACCTACGGGCTCAGAGGCAGCGCAATCCGAAAGCCCATGTGCCGGCGACCGCCGGGCCAGCCGTGACGGCGGCCCGCGACCCGGCAGGAGGCCGCATCGTAGCCCCACCGGCCACTGCGCACCACGCGGTACGAGCCAGATGAAGGGCCTCGCGGGTCAAACTCAGGCGATACCGAATAGTAGTTCAGATCGTGCCGGTCCCAGACCCACTCCCAGACGTTCCCCGCCATGTCGTAGAGCCCATACCCGTTGGGCGCGAAGCTCCCGACCGGGCTCGTAAGCGGATTCTCGCCGTCATCGTAGTCAGGATGGTTGCCGCGCGTTAAGCTGATGTCATAGCTATGGTTGGGCTTGCTCATGTAGTTCGCCCGGGTGTGCTGGATCGTGTCCGTGTCGCCCCACGGGAACCGATGCCCGGCCACACCCCCGCGGGCCGCCCTCTCCCACTCCGCCTCTGTCGGCAGCCGATACCCGTTCGCCGACCAGTCGCAGCTCCAGTCAGCGAGGTCATAGCACGGCGTGAGCCCCTCCTTCTCGCTGCGGTAGTTGCAGAAGGCCACCGCGCCGTACCAGGTCACCTCCACGCAGGGGTATCCCGAACCCTTCGCCTGCTTCAGGCCAAAAGCCCTTCCGCTCCAAGTGATCCGGCACTGAGAGTCATCCAGGTGCAGCAGCTTGCGCTGGTCTCCCGTGGCGTTCTGCACCATCGAGGCTGAGACCACGATCCTGGAGTTGTCATACGCCCACTGCAGGACCTCCACCATCTCGTCGTTGGTGACCTCGTAGCGGCCCATGTAGAAGGCCCCAACTGTCACCGTGTGCACTGGCCGCTCGTCGGAGCAGCCCTCGTTGAAGCTGTCCCCCATCTGGAAGCTCCCGGCCGGAATGAACGCCATCCCCGCCGGCGGTTCGGGATCGTCAAACGCTGCGTCCGCCTCCGTCGTTGACTGAGACCCCAAGCGTCGCGCCACTGCGACGGCTTCGGACCGGTGCCATCTCTGTACGGCGAAGTGAGTCACAGTCGCTTCCCCATAGGCGGGCACGGTCAAGACGTAGGTGTAGTCGAGACGTCCCGTGCCGCTGCCTGCGTCCGATGGGGAAGGCCAAGCGAACACATGGGCCACGGCGGGGTCACCCCCGCCGTCCAAGCTATCGTCCGTGACGACCCACGTGTCGCCACGATCAAGGAAGCAATTCCCATCTGATGTCTCGATAATCCCTGTTGAGGCCCTGGAGCCGAAGCTCGTATGAATGCTCAACGTGACATCGACTGGAAAGCCGAAGCGGTTGCTCAGGACCTCGGTGAAGCGAGCGTAGGTATCGTCAGAGGGGATGAAAACCTGCCTTGTTACCTCCAACCCTGCCAAGCTGGCAGGCCCGATGACGAGCTCTCTCCCCTCTGAGGTTGAGACCGCGCTGCTGAAGCTCGGGAAGCTCTCTCCATTGATCCTTAGAACCAAACCGGCGTCGAAAGCGCTACTTGCGGTGGAGCCATCCGGTTGCACATCCCAATTGAATCCCTCGCCGCCACTCAAGGTGGTTGGTAAACCGACGCTGCTCTGAGCGATGCCCACGAAACCTGTCGCTCCGAAGGCAAGAAGCAGCACGACCGAAGCCACACGAAGCCAGTGCATTTCCGAGTCCCCCTTTCTGTCTGGCCCTATTGCGCTCAAGCGCTGCTCTGGGTCAATCGCCCCTGCGACCAGGGCGGACGAGGCTCACCGGTTTCCGCGCATTCACGCCTGCGGGTCGCCATGACGGCCAATCGCCACGCACACGTATCCAAGCACGATCTCCCTGCTGGCGCTCCCAGCATTGCGGCACGACGTCTATGGAGACGAACCGCGATCCAAGCCTAGAGCGTATGGGCTCCCCCGGCATCCTGTCTGCAAGTCACCATAACATGCCCTTCGCCGCTACTGCTACCAGGCAGAACCGAGCAATCTCCAGTCGATTATAGGCTTCAAGGAACCGAGGACAAAGGCTCCGGACTACCTCATCGCGGCGCGGATCTATCTGTGGGACAGATGCCGCATCGAATGCCGATCTCCCTCTGAAACCCGCTGGAGCCATCGACCTTCACCCGGCAACAAGACCGGGGCACTCTGAGAACCGACCTCAATCCAGGTCCACGGAGAGGGCGGTCTGCATGCGGGCGTCGCGGCCTCCGAGACCGAAATCACCCGCGTCGCCCATCCGGTGAAGATGGGGAGTACGCCTTGCCGATTCGGTCGACTGCGTGTCGGCGCTTCATCGGACTACAATGAGGGATTGCCGGGTGCGGATCGGATTCGAGCGACCGGACAACGTTGATCTTGACGCCTACTGGGAGACGCAGCGAGAGCCACAGGAGCGGGCTCGGTCATCTGCGACATCGCTCTTCTCGCGCGAAAGCATGCACTCGAGCCTGTCCCTTACGCGTCCGGCAAGCGACGCGGCGTCTTCCCCGAGCCTGCTGTTGAGCCGAGTAAGCGGGTCCAGATCAAGGCCTGCTTCTCGTTCTTCGAGGAGGCGCACTCAGCGGCCGCTCCCCTCTGGCGTTACGGTGGAGGTGATCCGCCCGAGGGAGCTTCTCGCCTCGATGGCAGACTTCGCGAAGCGGATCAGCCGACACGACCACAATCTGCGACCCATTCGGCCGAGGTTGATCCGATCCGGGAGCCGGCGCTCTCGTGTCACGAACCAGCGTGTCGGCAGCGGCAGAGCACCATTTGGCGCAAGCTGGATTGGCCTCACTACTAGAAGATGCTCTAGACTCGCTTCCGATGAAACTCGATTGCACTTGGCTGGGCCATTGGAGGCGATAGACATGCACGGTAGAGCGTATGACTTCTTGATCGTGGGCTCCGGAGCAGGTGGAGCGACGCTGGCAAAGGAATTGAGTAGCCGGGGCAAGCGCGTGCTGGTAGTCGAACGAGGCTCGTACGCAAAGAAGCTGGGGAGCTTCCGTCATACGCTTCCCTATTTCGACATCAACGCCGTAACCAAGACGCCCAAGAAGTCCAAGGAGGGCGTGATCCTCTGGAGAACGATCATGGCGGGCGGATCTACGATCGTCTCTTGCGGAAACGCAACTCGTTGCCTTGAAGAGGAGTTGGCCGATCTCGGCGTCAGCCTGGAGAGCGAATTCCGCGAGGCCGAGGAAGAGATGAGCGCTGCCCCCATCGATGAACGACTCCTCTCAGAGGGCTCGCGGCGGATCGCGGAATCTGCCGAGGCTTTGGGCTACCGAATGGAGCCGATGTCCAAGTTCATCGATCCGGTCCGATGTAAGCAGTGCGGCCAATGCGTGTTCGGCTGTCCGAACGACGCAAAATGGACAGCCGTTCGGTACCTGGACGAGGCAACGAACAACGGAGCTGAGATCTTGTACGAAACGACGGTCGAGCGGGTCTTGATCGAGAACGGAACAGCTCGAGGAGTCAAGGCCAAGGGGCCACGCGGGAATGATGTCGACATCGAAGCGAACACTGTCGTTCTCTCTGCCGGCGGCCTGGGAACTCCTGTGATCCTTCAGCAATCTGGAATCGACGAGGCGGGCTCGGAGCTCTTCATGGACCTGTTGGTGAACACGTACGGTGTCACGGAGAACCTCAACCTGATCGGCGAACCGCCGATGGCTCTGGTCAACCACGACTTCCACACGGAGAAAGGATTCATCCTCTCCCCCTACGTGAATCATCACAGACTGGTCCGTTTCATGGAGCTCGGAGCCAAAGGGCTAACTCTTCCGGGCAACAGGCTTATCGGGATCATGACGAAGACTTGCGACGACTCTGCCGGTCGTGTGTACGCCGACGGATCGGTGTCGAAACCGGTCACCGACAAAGACTGGTCGAGACTACGGGAGGGCTCTTCCATCGCGACACAGATCCTCATCGAAGCGGGCGCGAGTCCAAACTCCATCGCGATGTCCGCTCCGCAAGGAGCCCACCCGGGGGGCACCGCAGCGGTCGGCAAGGTCGTAGACGAGAACCTGCAAAGCCGAGTGCGCAACCTCTTCGTCTGTGACGGCAGCGTCCTCCCCACGGCTCCCGGGATGCCGCCGATCCTGACCATCGTCGCTCTGGCAAAGCGGCTGGCTGCGTCGCTGGCAGCGTAGCTCGGTGCGATTGCGCGACGGCACCGAGTGATGTGCGATCTCTTCAGATGCAAACCTGACCGCGGGCCACCACGAACCAAACGGCTAGCAGTCCGTCGACCATTCAGCCTTCCAGCCGCGGGTGAGCACTACCCCGCGAGCCTCTGTCCGAGTTTGCCTGCGCGCTCGAGGTACCGATCGATGCCGACCTTCTCGACGCCGCCGGCGTAGAGCGTGCCTACGAGCTTCGCGTTGAGGGAGTCGCCAATGGTCGATTTGATCAGCCTTGTCGCGTCATCGCAGAATACGCGCAACAAAGGGACGATGATCCCCGAACTCATGATCGCGATCGCGCGCTTCCGCTCGGATGTCCTGGGCTCCGGGCATCCCTTGACGGGCCATCGGCCCGGCCGCGCCAGCGTCCAGCAGATCCGCTCGAGGAACGTCTTCGTCACTGCGTTGACCGTTCCTTCGAAGATCGGGACGCCGAAGACGTACGCATCCGCCTCGCGCATCAGCGGAAGGATCTCCTGCATGTCGTCGCCAATGGCGCAGCGAGCGATGGGTTTCGCCGGATCGTCGCTCCGGCAAACGCCGCAGCTGCGGCAGTACTCGATCTTCCGATCGATCAGCGTGATCTTCTCGATCTCCGCCGCCGGATTGGCACTCTTGGCGCCTTCGATGGCACGATCGACCAGCGTGTCGATCGTTCTCCCTTTGCGGTAGCTCCCCATGATCGCGACGATCCTCATCTCACCCTCCGATTCCGACTCGGATATCGATCACGACTTTGCCGCGCGCGTGCCCCTTCTCGACATACGCAATCGCGTCCGGCACCTCGGCCAACGGATAGCGTCGATCGATGACTGGACAGACGACACCGGCTTCGGTGAATCCCTTCACGACGGCCAGGTCGGCCTGGGTGGGGCGCTGCAGCATCTGTTTCAGTCGCCTACCGCTCGTCAGCGCGACCCAGAACGACCGAAGGAGAAGGCCCAGAGAGAAGGCAGTGCTAACATAGATCCCGTTGCGAGTCAGCGCGCGCCGGCACTCACCGAATGTGCGCTTCGCGGCGACGTCGAAGATCAAGTCGTAGCGCGTGCTCTCATGGGTGAAGTTCGTCTTGGTGTAGTCGATGACCCGATCGGCGCCGAGGGACCGAACAAGCTCGAGATTCGGCGTGCTGCACACGCCGGTCACCTCGGCTCCGAACGCCTTGGCGATCTGCACCGCGAACGTTCCGATTCCACCGGATGCGCCATTGATCAGTACCTTCTGCCCTGGCTTGACCTCCCCCTTGTCTCGCAGCCCCATCAGCGCCATCAGACTCGACACCGGCACCGCCGCGGCGCTCTCGAACGACAGACTGGCCGGCTTCTTCACTACGATCCCAGACACTGGAAGGCAAGCGAACTCGGCGAACGCTCCGTGCTTGAAGCTGAAGCCGAAGACCTCGTCCCCTGGCTTGAAGGCCGACACGCCATCGCCGACTGCCTCGATCGTCCCTGCCAGATCGGAGCCCAATACCTGATGCTTCGGCTTGAGCAGCCCACCGACAAGCAACCTCGCCAGGAGAGGCACTCCGCGGAGGCAGTGCCAGTCCTGTGGATTGACTCCGGCAGCATAGATCTTGATGAGAAGACTCCCCGAATCGGGGATCGGTTTCCCGACCTCGCGGAGCGACATTACTTCCGGTGGTCCATATCGCTCGAACACGATCGCTCTCATACAGCACGCACGTCTTCGATTCCCCGCGTCCATCGTTTCGCCCCCACGGCCGCGACGATGACGATTGCCGCCAGTGTGAGTGTCCCAGCCGTGATGAGATCGCTCCGGAGCTCGGCTGCCGCAGTGCTTACGGGCAGCGCGAAGACGATAAACCCGCCGGTGATGCTGAAGTGGGTCAGGATCATCATCAGCATGCTCCGCCGCGCGCTGTTGTGAATCCACACCATGGGGACCGTCTGCACGATCGGCAGAATCGCCAGAGCGAAGAGGATTGGCACCGCCTGCCAACCGTACTTGGAGAGTCCCATGTAGTTGATCGGCGCGTGCCAGAGCGCCCAGACGCCACCAACGATGAGCGCGGCTCTCAGGGCGCTTCCCTGCTGCAAGAGCCTCGGCAGCATGAACCCACGCCAGCCGAACTCTTCCATCACGGCGGCCAACAGCGCAATCGGAATCGCGAATGCGAGCTGGTCCAGCACATCGAGCCCCGCGAGATCCGCGCCGAGCAGGCCGCGGATCAAGACGCTCGCGCCAATGACAGCCGGAATCAGCAGCAGGGAAGCGGCGTACCAGATCGGATGCACTCGCCACCGCCCTGCGCGGGCAAGGAGTGCACGAACGCCCTCCTTGCCGTCGACCATCCGCGCAAACAGGAAACCAAAAACGCTCGGGCTTGCGACGAAAAAGACGAGCGCCACGTGCACGAACTGCGGTCCCTCGACCGGGTCGACCGGCACGAGCGCGATGATCACCGTCATCAGAATCCAGGTCCACAGGACGATGAAGAGCGAGAAACTGAGCACGGGACTCTTCTTGATAAACTCTCTCATCCTCTTCCCCCTCAATGCACGCTTCTCCGCGGGCAATCTATGTATCCTGCGACTCGTCTCGCGCCATGAGTCCCTTGATCTTGCGCTCTTCCCAGCCAGACCCCTTACCGGGCCCGAATGCCCGGAAGGCGTGCAGTGTCAGGAAGAGGCCCCAGCCCATGGCGGGCCAGTAGACCCACCAGCTCCCGCGGTCTGAGTAGTCCACGATGAACAGAACGATCATCACGACGACGTACGCCGCCAGGCTGATGTAGAACTCCCGAAGATCCCTCACTCGCTTCCGCGCCCGATCGTACCGTTCCTCTTGTGTCACGCTCTCTCCCTTCTACTCAATTCCTCACGACTTCTTCCTGGGCCGCATCCCGAAGAAGAAACGCACGACGTTGAAGCGCCGGACAAGCGCCTCGTACAGCCCAAGCGTCACGATGAATGATGCGACTGTCACGATGATCAACTTCCAGATCAGGTGTAGATCCCACCGAATCGCGAACCATCCGATCGAGAGAATGACCGTCTGGTGGAACAGGAAGAACGGCAGCACCGCTTCGTTAGCGTAGGCGAGGGCGCGACTCGGCCGATTCCAGTGTTTGGCGGCCAGGCTCATCAGGAACACGATCAAGCCCCAGATGCCGATGCTCAATGTGATCTCGTACAGGACGAACACCGTCGAAAACGGCTCGTGGAACATCTGGTAATCCTGTTTGAGAATCAGGAAACCCTGCACGGCAAAGCTCACGATCCCCAGAACCAAAGCAATCCAGCCGTTGCGTTTGATCGATTCCGTGAAGCGGCCATCTGCAGCCACCATGTACCCGATGAGGAAGAGCACGACGTAGAAGACGAGGTACGCCCAGGTATGCTGCCCAAGCACGAATCCCATCAGGGCAATCCGAGCCGCCGCAAGCGGCAGAATCAGCAGGAAGATACCGCCACGATGGCTGCACCATCCGGCTACCCGACCGACAAAGCGCTGTCCCAAGTCACTCTTGAGGAACAGAAGAAGGGGAAGGACGAGCACGGACACGAGGAAGAGGAACTGCAGGAACCAGAGGTGTCCGAGGAAGAGGTTCGTCAGGCCGGGCCAGGTCAGCGTGAAGCGGAAGGAGCCCAGGCTTTGCCCGACGGCCTCCCAGAATCCGCCTTGAAAGCCATTCGTGGTTGCATCGAAGTAGATCTGCGGCAGCACGATCAGGAAGGTCCCGATCGTGTAGAGCGGGATCAGTAGGCGCCGCGCACGCTCGACAAGAAATCGCCCGCCGCTTCGCTTCTTCAGCGCGTACCACGCGCCGAAACCGGACAGAACGAAGAACAGCGGGACAGCCCACATGTCGATCAGGCCTCTGAAGACCAAGACGAGAGTACTCTGATCCCCATTCACTAGATGCCAGTCCGAACCCTCATCGAACAGATGCGTCGCGTGCAAGAGAAAAATCCCCAGCATCGCGAAGACCCTCAGCCAATCGATGTCGTACCGGCGCGCCCCTTCACTCATCTCACATCCCCCCTCTGGGCCCGAGTACCGCTCGCCGATTGAACTGGACAAGTAGATCCTCAATTGATGTTAAGGGAGATGCGGATCGACTGCTAGTCCCAGTCCCCTGAAGATGAGTGTCGCCTGTAGATGCTCAGGGGACGAGTCTCGCACTGGCCCCCTCCTACGACACGCAGGCATCCGCCGCTGTGCGAGGGTTCGAGGACACCGTTTCCCGGCAGTGCTCCGCGCCCCGGCCCGGTGTACGGGTCGGGAGGTTCCATCGTCTCGCTGGATGGTTGGATCGACGGCTAACGGGGGCTTCTGCTGCCAGAGCTACGGCTTCTGAAGGAGCGTCCAGATCTGGCCGTGTTTCCACTGCTTCGCGGGAATTGCCGCCCGGGGTCGAACCCGCCACCGTAGTCGAAATCGGGCAGTCGGCGCCGTTCGAGCCGGGTCCCCAGCGTCTTCTCGATCTGCCGGACCATCAGCCCGTCTCCCCGTATCGCAAACGTGAACGCTTCGCCCGTACTCCCAATCCGGCCAGTACGCCCGATCCGGTGAGTGTACGCGTCGACCGTGTTGGGCATGTCGAAGTTGATCACGTGGGAGATCTGCGACACATCGATTCCGCGGGCCGCGATGTCGGTGGCCACCAGCACGTCGATCTTCCCGTGCCGGAAACCGTCGATCGCCTGCTGTCGCTGGCTCTGGCTCATGTTTCCTTGCAGAGCGGCCGCACGACGTCCCTGCTTCTTCAGGTAAAGCGCCAGGCTTCGGGCACGGTGTTTGGTGCGCGTGAAAACGAGGACACGCCCGGTTGACGTCCGCCGAAGCATCGCTTCGAGGAGCTCCTTGCGGCGGTCCTCGGGCACCGGGTAGAGCGCGTGAGAGACCGTCTCCGCAGGTGCAATCGCCCCAATCTGCACGGTCTCGGGCGCATTCAGGATCCTGTCAGCAAGGATCCGGATGTCCTTGGGCATGGTCGCTGAGAAGAAGAGCGTCTGCCGCTTCTCCGGCACCTGCCGAATGATCCGGCGGATGTCGGGAAGGAAGCCCATGTCGCACATGCGGTCGGCCTCATCGAGGACCAACACCTCTACGTGGGACAGGTTGAGGGCACCGGCATCGACATGATCGAGCAGGCGTCCAGGGCAGGCGACGACAATCTCAGCTCCGCGCCGTAGGGCCGCGAGCTGTGGTCCCTTGCTCACACCGCCGTAGATCGTGACGCTTCGGATCTTCGTATTGCGCCCCAGCTTGACGATGTCTTGGTGGATCTGCTCGGCCAGCTCGCGGGTCGGAGCGACAATCAGAGCCCGCACCTTCCCGCGCGGCCCTTGACTCAGGCGCTGGAGAATCGGCAACACGAAGGCAGCCGTCTTCCCCGTCCCTGTTTGAGCCAATCCCAAGATGTCCCGCCCCTGCAGAACAATGGGGATGGCCTTCCGCTGGATTGGGGTGGCGTTGGCGTAGCCAACGGACTTCACTCCGGCGGCAATGCGCCGGTCAAACGAAAACTGCTCGAAACTCAATAGACACTCCTTGGCTCCGTTGAGCCAAGTCGCACGCTCAGCTCGGGTTGATTGCAGTCGATGTCTTGGTTGGTATGCGAATGAACTGCCTACGAAACTGAGGAGGAGTATACTTGTTCCATCCGTGCCACGCCAGGTGCGCGTCTCGAATCGTGTCGCACAAGCCGATTCCTTGCCGCGGGCAAACGCTGGCGAACGCGTCCCGCGACGGCGAAGCCTCATACCCGCGGTGCACTTGTAGGAGCGCGATTCGGGCCGAGCCCGATGCAATCGCGAGCCACAGGGGGCGTAAGCTACGCGCGTTCCCAATCGGCCCGCAAACCCCATAGCGTGTCAGAACGCGGGGCTCCAAAGGGCGCCGCCGTCTCGCCAAGTCCTTGAACCTAGCGGTACCCGGGATTTGGATGGTCGAAGCGGCATCCGGCGTCTCAAGTGGAACGCTGCTTCCCGTGGACCGGAACCCTGCCCGCGTCCTTGACGCATGCACGCCATGTGGAGCGGGTTCCAGGTCATGAACGTCGTGTTGCGGTTCGTGAAGTCGTCCTCCGGTCTTCCTGAGCCCGGATCGAGATACGACGGTCCCGGGCCGACTTCTCCGATCCATCCCGCGTCAGATTGAGGCGGGATCGTGAAGCCCAAGTGCGGCAACGCGTAGAGAACCCTCGCGCTACAGTGCTTGACTCCATCCTCGTTTCCGGTGACCAGGCACCCTCCGGCGCGGCCGTAGTAAATGTACTGCCCGCGCTCGTTCAGCTCACCTGATGCTCCGTACAATCGCTCGATCACTCGCGTGCAAGCGGATGACTTCTCTTCCAGCCAGATGCGTGTCCCGATCACGAGAATGTCGGATGCGAGCACCTTCTCGTAGATCCCCGGCCAATCGTTGCGTTCTCATCCATGTCGTGTCATGTCCGAGTACACGCCCGATGCGATGTCGCAGTCGACGACGCGCAGCGTCACTGTCGCTACGCCGTTTCGCTCCATGATTCCTCGCGACGTCCGGGCTAGCCCTTCCGCGTGCGATCGCTCGGGCAGCGTCCTTTGCGCGCAGTTCAGAAACACGGCACCAAGACCAGAGAAGTCCGACTGGCTCGTCTCGCAAAGCTCCTCCTGCTGTCTGGTAAGCACCATGCCCACCTCCCGCCCCATCATGTCGACAGAGGAGATCACAGAAGGACTCACGTATCCTGTCCCGCGACAGACGATCCCTCTCTCACGGCGCCATGCCCCCTGACCGTGGGCACAGAGCAGGCTTGCGCATCTCCAGCGCCCGGAGGATTCTCCCGATTCGCCGGCGCACAGGATAACGGACATCGACCACTCAGAGGTCGCTAGCGGACACGTTTGGAAGAGCCCCGGGCTGCTGTCACCTGCCGCCACGCCCCTACCAGACCTCATCCCGCCCCGTTAGGCCGCGGTGCTCGAGTCCCCGCTATCGTTCGTGCGGAGCGGCATGATGCTTCGGGAGTTCTTCTTCGATCTGATTCGGTCGTCCGTAGCGCCGCTGCAGCTCGATTCCGCGTCCTGGACAGACGAAGGTTCTCGAGTTGGCTGTGCATCCTTTTCTACTGCATGGCATACGTGTCCGGAGTCATCTGGCTTCGCGTCGACGGGCTCGCTCTCTTCGCCAAGCCGTGGCTCGTGCTGGCTCCTGTTGTCTACTACCTTGCCGAGGCAGTCTATCTGACGCCGCTGATCTTCCTCGTGTGGATTCTCGGGGCAGGGATGATCCAGGTGCTCAACAGACTAGTGGGTAAGCGAGGGCGTTTCGACGTCACAGTGAGGATGACGGGCTACGCGTTCTGGGCTCCTTGGTATCCACTGATTGTCGTTGACTCTGTCCACTCGACGCTCTGGAAGCAAGGCGCGATCTCACGATTCGCCATCGACGGCACCCTGTCTGCCCAGGCATCGCCCTCGCTCGCCGCCTTGTGAATGGATGACGTTCTTTCAGTCTGCTCGTGGACACCGCGGCCAGCCCGACCCGACAAGCCCGTCCACATGCCACACGGAATCGACACATCGACGCGCACGGGCGCACACACCAGGAGCCGATACTACCTAATCAGTGGAGAAGTCTGCGACGTGCGAAGATCAGAGACTCTACGTGATCGATGCGGTCCCCGAAACGGCACCAGTGTCTACGAGAAGTGGGAAGGGAAGGCATGGCAGGCCGACGATCGACCGAATGGACGGGCGTCCTTCTTGGAATGGGACTGAGCGCGCTGCTTGCCCTTGCCGGCTGTAACTTGGACACCGGCGACGCGGCCGTCCCGCCCACTGGCAACCAGCCTCCCGCGGCAGTGTCAGTCGAGCCCAAGGATACCATCAGCGCTCCTGGGGCCGTGACAGCCCAGCAGGATGCGACACCTCCGCATGTCGACAGCTCGAGCCTGCCCGATGCTCCGCAACCCGAACGCACGGCGGAGGAGGAAGTCAAAGAGGGATCGGAGGCACCGTACGCCACGGTCGATGGGGTCATCGATCCGGGGGAGTACGCACACAGACTCCCACTCGGCGGCATGGAAGTCCATTGGTCGAACGACGAGGTGCTACTGTGGGTCGGACTGTCCGCCCCTGCTACCGGCTACGTGTCGGTGGGGTTCGACCCAGTTGAACGGAAGGTCGGAGCCAATTTCATCATTGGATACGTAAGGGAAGGCGTAGCGCTCATCCCCGATCACGTCGGCACACGGGGGAACCTTCACGAAGCCGACATCGAGGTCGGGGGAGAGGACAACCTTAACGCCGCCGCCGGAACGGAGGCGGCCGGCCGAACCGTCCTCGAGTTCGTCATCCCACTCGACTCTGGCGATCCGAACGATCGTCCTCTGCAGCCGGGAGGCACGTACGAGATCCAGGTTGCGTATCACTTGACCCGGGACGATTTCACATCGTGGCACAGTCGCCACGGAATAGGGGAATTCAGTCTCGACCAGGTGCCGTAGTCGGGGAGGCGATTGCGGCGACACTGCAGTAGACATCTTGGACCCCGTAGGGGCTGCCCACTGCCCGCTGAACGGTTGCCAACGCCGGGAGTTTCGTATATATTGTTGCCACTTCCATATAGTCAAAGGATGGTGACGACGTGTGGCCCGAGAGTACCTGAACAAGTCGCTCGATCGAGGTCTTCGAATCATAGACCTGTTCGATGAATCGAAGGCATCACTGACCGCCTCGGAGGTCGCGGCGACCCTTCACACCACCCCTGCCACGCTCTATCCGACCCTGCACACGCTCACGTCTCACGGTTACCTCATCCGGGATGAGCAGAAGCGGTACCGCCTCGGGATGAAGCTGCTCGAACGGAGCGGCCAGGTCCTCGCCCAATCGGACGTTCGCCGGGTTGCGCGGCCTCATCTCAGGGATCTCGCTAGGCAGCACCAGGTGACCGCCGACCTTGCCATCCTCTACGGCACCGAAGTTCTCTACCTCGAACGAGAGGTCGGCCACCCGACCGCGATTCTCACCGAGGTCGTGGGGCGACGCGTCCCCGCTCACTGTACGTCGTTGGGGAAGGCACTCCTTGCGTTCCTTCCCGACGAGGAGCGAGACGAGCTAGTCCGCTCTCTGGATCTCGAGTCATTCACCCCCAACACGATCGTCGAGCCCCTGCGCCTCCTTGAGGAGCTCGCTGAGGCGAGAGCGCGTGGCTACGCACTGGACCTCGAAGAGTTTCATCGCGGAAGCGCGTGCGTCGGCGCCCCCGTGTGGAGCCACGGCGGGCGCGTGGTCGCCGCCATCAGCCTGATGCTGCCTATCGACGATCGGATTCGGAGTCGCGAGTACAGCGAGGAGGCGGCGGCTGTGGCGGCCACCGCGACCACCATCTCCAGCGAGCTGGGGTACGTACTGGCGGCGGAGGGACCCGAGAACCACGGGGATCGCTCGGGCACGATGTAGCTGCCTGAATCGATGAGGAAGGCGGTAGATGCCAAGTGGCGTTTCTCCTTGCCGTGTCAGCTGCGGCCTCTTGGGGCGTTGCGATGACGGTCGCAAAGCCAGGGGCACGCCACCTCGATCCGATTAGCTTCCTCCTGGCGCGCTGGACCCTCGCCCTGATCCTCGCTCTCCTGGCCGGACTGATCACCGGCAGGCTTCGCTTCCCGGGATGGAGCGCAGTCGGATTCGTTGCGCTCGGGAGCTTGCTCAACGCCGTCGTCGGCTGGATGCTCTACCTGCTGGCGATGCGCAGAGCCCCCGGCTTTCAGGTCACCGCCCTCGCGAGTACGGCTCCACTCTGGGGCGTCCTCGGTGCAATCCTGTTCGTCGCCGAACCGTTTCGATGGCCCGCTTTGGTGGCCGCGCTCCTGGTCATCGTCGGGGCATTCTTCCTCATCGGGGGCCGATCCGCGATCCGGTCCACGAGACCAACGGGAGTTGCACCGGCGCTAGCCGCGGGGATGCTTTGGGGCGTGTCTGAGACCGTGCCGATGAAGCTGGCGACGCAACGTGGAATGCCTGCGGAGGCGTCGATCATGGTGTTCGCGGTAACCGCCATCGCGGGGCTTCTCGTTCTTGCACCGGTTCTCCGCCGTTGGATTCCACGACGGGTCGATCGGCGCGGCCTTCACCTCGCAGCGATCTCCGCCGTCTCCGGCGCGTTCCTCGGATGGCTACTCTGGTTGAACAGCCTGCGGCTTGCCCCCGCCAGTGTCCTGGCGCCGGTCCGTGGTTCGACGCTCCTGTTTACATTCATCTTCTCGATCCTCTTCCTTCGAGAGCGTCCGGCGCGAATCGCCGTCGTCGGCGTGCTCCTCGTGTTCGGAGGTGTTCTCCTTGTGTCGATCGGAACGTAACGTAAAGAACGCGACGCGCGGCCGCGGACAGGAAGAGAAGATGGAGGAGGCCTTCGACGTCGTCGTCATCGGTGCCGGCGTCGTAGGATCGGCCATCGCCCGCTGGTTGAGCCGGTTCGACGGCTCATTCGCGGTGTTGGAGAAGGAACATGACGTCGGGATGGCGGCGAGTGTGCGCAACTCCGGCGTGATCCACGCAGGGATCAACTGCCTCCCCGGAACGCTGCGAGCCCGCTTCTGCATGGAGGGGCGCGAACTCCTCCAGGACTGGAGCAGACAGCTGAATGTCCCGTTCTCCATCTGCGGGAAGCTTGTCGTCGCACGATCCGAAGACGAACTCCCCGGCTTGATGCAACTGATGAAGCACGGTGAGGCAAACGGCGTTGTAGATCTGCGGATGGTCTCAGGAACGGATGCGGCGGAGCTCCAGCCGGGTATCGAATGCATCGCGGCACTGCACGTCCCTACGAGCGGGATTGTCTCGCCGTACGCGCTGACGATCGCGATGGCCGAGGACGCCGCGACCCACGGCGTCCGATTCTTCCTCGGGACCGAGGTAATCGGGATCGAGCCCGAATCCGACGCATTCGCGGTCACCACGACGGCAGGCACGGTCCGCGGGCGAGTCGTCGTCAACTCGGCCGGGATCCACGCCGGACGCGTCGCTCAGCTCCTCGACCCCGATGCGCCCAACGTCTATCCGTGCGTCGGAGAGTACCTGATTCTCGACAAACAGGTCGGCGAGCAATTGACGATGTCAATCTACCCCGCGCCGCGGACCGACAACGCCGGTCTCGGCGTCCACATCACGCCGACGATGGAGGGGAACGTCCTCCTCGGCCCGTCGAGCGAGTACGTCCTCGACCCCGAGACGACGTGCTGTACGCGCGCTACCACCAGCCGTCTGCTGGATGAGACACGTATAATGTGGCCGGGGATTCCGGCGCATCTTGTGATCGGAGCCTACGCGGGCGTCCGCTCCAAGCTGACTCCAGCGGAAGTCGGTGGTTTTTCCGACTATCGGTTCCGGCGTACTCCGGACCACCCGAAGGCGATTCACCTGCTCGGTATCGAGTCGCCGGGCCTGACCGCGGCTCCCGCGATCGCGCAGTACGTCGTCGAGGAGCTCGTCCGCTCGGAGGTGGCCATCGAGCCCAAACCGCGGGAGGAGATCCCGGTGCGCCGATGGCCCGACCGGTTCGAAGGCCTCCCCGAAACCGAAAAGCGACGGCTCGTCCATGAAAACCCCGACCACGGCGAGATCGTCTGCCGATGTGAAGGGGTGACGAAGCGCGAGCTCCTCCACGCTCTCGACAACCCGCTCGGCGTCAGGACGCTTTCCGGGATCAAGTTCCGCTCCCGTGCGTCGATGGGGCGATGCGGCGGAGGCTACTGCTTACCGCGCATTGTTGAGATCCTTCAGGAAGAGCGGGGATGGACGCCGGACGACTTCCTGCTCCGCGGGCCCGAATCGCCCGCGTTCGCCGGACGACTGTTGGAGGACGACCATGTCCCGACGAGCCCGTGAGATCGACGTCGTCGTCATCGGAGGCGGTCCAGCCGGCCTAGCCGCCGCCGCGTCGGCCGCCGCCGCTGGGGCCAATGTGGTCCTGGTCGATCGGAACCCGCAGCTTGGAGGAATCCTCAACCAGTGCATCCATGACGGCTTCGGACTGCACGCGTTCGGCGAGCTCCTGACCGGGCCGGAGTTCGCTGCGAGGTCCATCGAATCGGCCCTCCAAGCTGGTGTTGAGATGCACTCCGACACCCTTGTCGCCGAGCTGACACCAAAGCGCGAGCTGATCTGCACGTCAACGGGAACGCGCTACGGTCTCCGCGCGTCGTCGGTCGTCCTGGCGATGGGCTGCCGCGAGCGGACCCGCGGAATGCTCCGGATCCCAGGCGAGCGCCCCGCCGGCGTCTACACGGCCGGGACCGCGCAGTGGCTGACAAACATGGCGAACGTACGCGTCGGTCGTCGCATCCTCGTCCTCGGCTCGGGCGACATCGGGTTGATCATGGCCCGCCGCCTGACCTGGGAGGGGGCCGACGTCGTCGGCGTCGTCGAACTGCTCCCGTATGCCTCCGGGCTGCCGCGAAACATCACGCAATGCCTCGAGGACTACGACATCCCCCTCCATCTCTCACACTCCGTGCTGTGCATCCACGGGAGAGATCGCCTCGAAGGTGTGACCGTCTGCCGCTTCGACGAGCAGCGGCGTCCGATCCCTGGAACGGCGTTTGACGTGGCCTGCGACACGCTCCTGCTGTCGGTCGGGCTGATCCCGGAGAACGAGATCTCGCGCCGTGCCGGTGTCAAGCTCGATCGGACGACGTCCGGTGCTTACGTCGATGATCGATACATGACGAACGTCCCCGGCATCTTCTCGTGTGGGAACGTTCTGCACATCCACGATCTCGCCGATTGGGCGGCCGAGGAAGGAAGCCGGGCCGGCCGGAGTGCCGCCGCCCACGCGCTGGGCCGGGCCGCGGCAGTGGATCTCGAGCAAGTGCGAGTCGAGCCGGGCGCCGGCATTCGCTATGTTGTACCGCAGACTGCTGCACGCGCCGCGCGTGATCTCCTCCTCTCCTTCCGCGTGACCGAGCCCGATGACCACCGGACCGCAGAGGTCCTTGCCGATGGCCGCGTCCTCGCAGCACAGTCCTTGCGCCACGCCCATCCGGCAACGATGGTTCAGATGCCGATTCAGTGCGCCGGCGGGTTCGATGCGGCTCGACTGGAAGTACGACTGCTATGACGCAGAAGCGGATGACGTGCATTCTGTGCCCCAACGGCTGCGATCTCGATGTCGCCTATCACGGTGAGCCGTCGGGCCAAACGCTCTTCGTCCAAGGGAACCTCTGTCCGAAGGGTGAACGCTACGCTCTGGAAGAGCTGCTTCATCCGAAGCGGACGTTAACCACGTCGATCCTCGTGCGCGGTGGGGCTCAACCCCAGACGAGCGTGAAGACTGCGGCGGCGATCCCGCGGGAGACGCTCCATCGTGCACGTGACGCCCTGCGGGCGATCGCGATCGATGCGCCGGTCGAAATCGGCGACATCGTCGCTCGAGACATCGCGGCAACCGGCGTCGATGTCGTCGTGACCCGGCGCGTCCGGCGCACGGATGGCGTTCGATGACGACGCCTCGCGCATACCGCCTCGGGCCCGAGCTGACGCTCGTCGGGCCTGACGCGTCTCGGCGGCTTCCGACGATCATCGCGGTGCGGGGCCGCTCCTGCTTCGTCCTCGCAGACCGCGACGGACGCCGCGCGGCAGCCCGACCGCTCGCTGCTCTCGGAGAAGAAGTCCCGGATGTCCGCCTCATGCCGTTCGAGGGTGAGTGCACCGAAGCGGCCATCGAGCGAATCGCTACCGAATCCGAGCCGTTCGACGTTCTCCTCGCCGTCGGGGGGGGGAAGGTGCTCGACGCCGCCAAGGCGGCCGCGTCCGCCGCCGGGATCCCGTGCGTCACCCTTCCCACGTCGGCGGCCACGTGCGCCGCGTATACGCCCCTGTCGATCCTCCACGAGCCCGGAGGAGCCTACGTCGAGAGCCGCCGGCTGTCCCGACCGATCGCCGCGATGATCCTCGATCCGCATCTGATCCTGACCGCGCCGCCTCGTCTGCTTGCTGCCGGAATCGCCGACGCCGTCGCCCGCGCGTTCGATACCCTCCTTGCCGCGAGGATCGCTGTCCCAACGTCGACGGCCGGCCTGTCGCTCGCGGTCTGTTCCGCCTACCTCAATGACTGCCTGCTTCCACTCGGCGAGCAAGCGCTCGGCGACAACGCCCTCGGTGAGACAACCGACGCCTTCGTTCGTGTCGTCGAGGCCTGCATCCTTGGTGCCGGGCTGGCCGGGGAAACGGGCGCCCGATTCTTCGGCCGCAGCTTCAGCCATGCCGTCGGCTACGCGCTCTCTCACATCGTCGATCCAGCGCGCGTTCTTCACGGCGAGGCGGTCGGCCTGGGAATCCTCGTGCACTGCATCCTCGACCCGCAACCTCCCGTGACAATCGAACGGATGCTTGCGTACTTCGAGGCATGGAGCCTGCCGAAGTCGCTATCTGCAATCGGGGTACGAGGAATCGACGAAGGAACCGCCCTCCGAATGGCGGAACTCGCGCTCGGCTACCTCGATCTCGAGCGCGCCGTCCCTTTCCCCGTCGGCGCCA
>Ga0272444_10000904_pt1 | contig 30032 bp, 31 predicted proteins | sample SSMForm13_FD_201033 | JGI IMG/M metagenome (GOLD analysis project Ga0272444, IMG submission 201033) | Marine sediment archaeal communities from Little Sippewissett salt marsh, Falmouth, MA, United States - SSM-Form-13 | ecosystem: Environmental > Aquatic > Marine > Wetlands > Sediment ...
TCGAAATCGACCGAATCCTGGTGACCTGCACAGCGGACAATGTCGTGTCGGCACGGATCATCGAGTCCTGCGGTGGGATCCTCGAAGAGGCGTCGTTCTACGAGCCGGCACAGAAGGTCGTTCGACGATACTGGATTGCGCTGTGAGCCTTCCGTAGAGCAAGGGCGCCCCGTCTCGTCGGCTGAGTTCCCCCTCAAGCCTTAGGCACCACCCGGTGGTCGCACGTGTTGTGTTGCTGGTCCCTACCCGAGCCGGGGCGCCGATGGAAACCGCCGCAGTCTAGCACGGCGTTAACGGTTTGTCAAGTTTTAGGTGATGGACGTCTGTCTAGCATCAGTCTATATGTCTCTTCGATGACGGAGAGAATCCAAAGGTAGCCAATAACGGATCACAGTATACTGGTCGTAAGATCATGCCGCGCAAGTACTACCGCATCGTATCAGCACAGGACGCCGTGCGCCGCGCACGGATCGTCGCCGGATTCACGTCGGCGGAGCTTGCCGAAGCGATCGGCATCTCCCGGCCGATGCTCTCGTCGATCGAGAACGGTGCGGGCACGAGCGTCAAGACGGCGCACAAGATCGCCGACGCGGTCGGCCGGTCGTTCGAAGATCTGTTCGTCGTGTTGGATGCGCGGTAGGCCGGGCTGTCCGGACGAAGCACGAAGGAGACGTCCGCCGTGGCTTTCGGCCACGGCGGATCCTTTCCTCAAGCCGATCTCGGGGTTCGCGAGACTAGTCGTCGTCCTCCTCGGGCGCTTCGGTTCCATGGCCGAGGATGTCGGCGATGTTGGCCTTCGAATCGATCACCGGTTCGATCAACGGCGTCGCGCAGGTCATCAACGTGGTGACGCCGGGACCGTGTCCGCCGAGCAGGCAGTTCGAGTGGACGACGATTCCGATCGTGACCGCGCCCCTTCGGTATGTCCGACCGAAGCGGTTGTCGTGATCGAGCAGCGCGACGAAATCACCGAATCGAATCCGGTCGAGCTTGTACTCGGCGACGGTCTCCGGGTCGCTGGTCATGATGTCGTAGTCTCCGGTCGCTGGTTGGGTCGCGCCGACGCCCGAGCCCATGCACGCCGCCGGGACGGTCGTCGTGACCGGTACGCGGAGCACCCCGCCGGCCTCCTCGATCCCCATACGCTGGAGCAATTCGGGGTCGAGATTGAACAGCGAGATGTCGGGGAAGTCGGTCAGTGCAAGGCCGAGCCCGCGTCCGCGGATGACGATCTTGTCGTCATAGGTGAGCTTCTCCTTCACGGTGCGAGGGAACTCGACGATGACGTGCTCCGAGCCGCCATGGTGGCCGATGGCGTAGCCGGTGCTGTTCTTCGCACGGCCGGAGACGATGACCGCTTCGTTCCCGGCGCAGGCATAGAGCTGTAGCGAGTTGTTGGGATGTTCGTACGGCTTCTTCGTGTTGGCGCTGCAGCTGACGCTCGGCTCGACGTGATCGCCGGCCCAACCGAACGCCGGATCTCCGACGGCCACGTTGGTCGTGATCCCGCCGATCGAGGGCAGGATGAACGCGGCGCCCTGATGATCGACCGACCACCGGGCTCGGGTTCTCGGAGGTCCCGGCTGGCATTGAAGTAGAAACTCGACGACGCGGTCCGCGTTGGTGTTGAGCATGATCCCTCCCTGATGTGCGGGGCGTGGTGTCGCGGGCCCCGCACGCGATTGTACCGGCGTGCGTCGGGCTGTGGTACCCGAGTCGAGGCGGTTGTCGGCTGGTGCGCCGGACGCTACGCTTCCCGTCGGGCGAACGCTCGAAGGAGGAGGTTCATGGCAAACAGCCTTTACGAAAGGATCTACGACGTTGTGCGCCGGATCCCGGCGGGCCGAGTCGCGACGTACGGACAGGTCGCTCGCCTCGCCGGGATCCCGAAGGGTGCTCGCCAGGTCGGGTACGCGATGGCAGCGCTCGGCCGCGGTACGCCGAGGCCCGATGTCCCGTGGCATCGGGTCGTCAACGCGAAGGGACAGTCGAGTATCGGTGGGGAGCAGGTCGCGCGGCTCGAGGCCGAGGGCGTCCCGTTTGACGATCGAGGACGGGTGGATCTGACGCTCTACGGATGGGGGATCGATGAGATGGAGAGCCTGTTCGGGTGAGTGAACGCGTCGGCTAAAGCGCGGCGAACGCGGTGTCGACGCGCTCGCGAAGCCGTGCCTTCAGTTCGTCGGGGGCAAAGGCGGCGTCGACGCCATATAGCACGATCGTCTTGACGTCGTCGCGGCTGAAAGAGAATGCCTTGACGATCGCGGCGTACTCGTGCGTCAGGTCGACCTGCGACATCAACCGGTTGTCGGTGTTCAGCGTGATCGGGATCCCGAGATCGAAGTACCGTTTCAACGGGTGGTTGGCGTAGGTCTCGATGAACCCGGACACCTGGAGATTGCTTGTGGGGCAGATCTCGAGGGGCAGCTGCATCTTGGCGACCCGCTTCTCCACCGCCGGCTGCTTGAACAGGTAGACTCCGTGCCCGATCCGTGCGGCGCCGAGATCGATGGCCTCTTTGATGTGTTCGGGACAACAGCCCTCTCCGGCGTGGAGCGTGACCGGGACGTTTGCGTCGTGTGCCAATTCGACCGCGGCGCGGTGCAGCGTCGGCGGGTAGCCGCGCTCGGGGCCGGCGAGATCGAAGCCGACGACCCCCTTGCCGCGGAATTGGGCCGCGAGCTGCGCGACCTCCATCGACCGTTCGGTGGACTCGTGTCGGAGGGCGGCGAGGATCAGGCCCGCTTCGATGTCGTGGAGCTCGCCGGCGCGAGCACAGCCGGCGGCGGCGGCCTGGACGACGTCGCGCGGCGACAGTCCGTCCTCGGTGTGAAGCAGCGGATCGAATCGGATCTCGAGGTAGACCACGTGCTCCTTTGCCGCATCCTCGCACAGCTCGAATGCGGCTCGCTCCAGGGCGTCGGCCGATTGCAGCACGGCGGTCGTGTAGCGGAACGAGTTGAGATACTGCTCGAGCGAGCTTTTCGCCGGCGGCAGAACGGCCTTGCGCAGGTCGACGGAACCGGGGAAACGGCGCTCGGCCGGCAGCTTCTTGGCGAGTTCGAGAAAGGTCTTGAGTCGCAGCGATCCGTCGAGGTGCACGTGGAGTTCGACCTTCGGGATCCGCCGCAGCCACCGCGTCGTCATGGCACTACTCTACGCGGTTCAGGCAGATCGATCAAAGGCGATGGCGGCCATCGCAGTCCGTCGAACGCCCGCCCATCTTCCGGCGCGCGGCGTCGACCTTGTGCGCTAGCCGATCGGCGGATCCGATGCGGTCGTCGATCTTGATCGACAGCGTGACGCGGCCCGCCGACTCGAGGAGTCGATCGCGACAGGCCTTGATCACGGCCATCACGTCGTCCCACTCGCCCTCGAGGTTCGTCCCCATGCCGTGCCGTTCGAAGGCGACGCCGCTCGCTTCGATGACTTCATAGGCCTTCGCGACATACGCACTGAGGCTCTCTCCGACACCGATCGGAACGATCGAGAACTCGGCGATCATTCAACCCTCCTCGCTACGATCCGTAGGGTAGCGTGTAGTTCGCTTGATCCCCCTCCCCTTCGACGACGATCGTGCGACGGTCCGGATCCAGCGTAACCGACGCCCACGACGGCGGGGTTCCTTGATCGACGAGCGCTTCGAACGTCACGTAGTGGATGCCGTCGATGACCTGATGGGCGTTGCTGTGTGTGTGCCCTTGGAAGACGGCGATAACGTTCCCGGTCGCGGAGAGGACGGCACGCACCTGATCCTGGTTCAGCACGGTGGGACGCCCCCAGGCTTCGATGTAGTCGTCGAGTGGCTGATGGACGAAAACGATCGTCGGGGCGTCCGATGCGGCGAGATCGGCCTGTAGCCACGCGATCTCCGCCTCTGGGACGAAACCGGCGACGCCGGTGTACGTGTGGGCGAGATCCGAGCCGTCCTCGGCGAACTGGACATCGAGCGCGACGAAATGGTACGCCCCGACATCGAAGCTGTACGCGGTCGAGTCGATCCCGAGAACCTCTCGGTACCGGTCCTTGTCCAGGTTGTACACGTCGTGGTTTCCGAGGACGTGATAGCGCGGTCCGTCGAACTGCGCATACAGACCGTCGGCCCACGCAAGCACGTCGGGAATCCGCTCCGGGTCGCCCGGATCGGCGCCGAGAACGAGCCACCCATTGACGAAATCGCCGAGTTCGACGACGAAGTCCGGCTCCCAGGCGTTCATCGCGTCGGTGAACGCCGTGATCCGCTCGGCGGTGTTCGTCATCCACTTCCCCTCGATCGGCGAATCGACATCGTGTGCGTGGAGGTCGGCGAGGACGCCGAAACGGACCGCCCCCGGCTCCTCCGCAGCTGACGCGACGGCGATCAGCAATAGAGAGGCGACGAGGACACTGACGACGCGGAACCACCGCCCCCGAATCCCGTGGACGATCGCTAGTATGGCAGCTCCCACGACGCTTGCAGGCCGAACCCGTCGATCCGGATCATCCGCTCGATCGGATCGAGCGTCATCTGAGCGAACGTCGGCGGGGCGGGCTCCGTATGGTCGACCATCGCCGCGAACGTGATGTAGTGGATCCCGTCGATCTCCGCGTAGCGGTTCTCGTGATCGTGCCCCTGAAGGACGGCGATGACGACGCCGGACTCGTTCAACACGCGCTGGACGTCCAGACGGTTCACGATCGGCGGGCCGCCGGCGAGCGCCTCGAATTCCGCATCGAGAGGCTGGTGGACGGCGACGATCGTCGGACGCTCCGTCGCGGCGAGGTCGGCGACGAGCCAGTCCATCTCCTCGGGCGGAATGAAGCCCTTCGTCCGCATGAAGACGTGATCGTAGTCCGTCCCATCCGGATTGAACTCCGCGTCGAGGACGACGACGTGGTATTCGCCGAGATCGAAGCTGTAGTAGCTGCGCTCGAGTCCCAGTGCGGCGAGCACGTCCGGCTTGGACAGGTCGTACATGTCGTGGTTTCCGAGGACGTGGTGCAGCGGCGCGGCGAGGCTCGACAAGCACGCGACGCCGTCGGCGAGAAGGGCGCCGATCCGCGTCGGATCGCCGGTGATGCCACCGAGGACGAAGGCCCCGTTCACCAGGTCGCCGAGTTGAATCACGGCGTCGGCCGGCCACGCGTTCATCGCATCGGCGAAGGAGGCGAGGCGTTCCGCGTAGTTGACCATGACCTTTCCCTCGCCGGGCGAATCGGTATCGTGCACGTGGACGTCGGCGACGATGCCGAGGTGCAGCGCAGCCGGGTCGGTGCCGGCAACGCAGAACGATAGGGATGATACGAGGGCGGCCGCCAGGGCCCACAGACAGAGCTTGTTGCGCATGGTTCTCCTCCCAGACGGTGGTGTTCGCCGGAAGCCTAGCGAGCGGGGGCGGTCGGGGCAAGGGTTGAGCCGGCGGAGTGCGCCCGGTACGCTCCGATCCCATGGACGGAACGAACGGGTTCGCGAGGCTTCAGGAGGAGATCCATCGGGTCGCGGTCGAGCATGGCTGGTGGGAGCGGGATCGGCCGGTCGGCGAGGTGTTGATGCTCGCGGTGACCGAGCTTGCCGAAGCGATGGAGGCGTATCGAGAGGGCAATCCGCAGAGCGAAAAGGTGCCGGGATTCTCGAAGATGGAAGAGGAACTCGCGGACACGATCATCCGGATCCTCGACTTTGCCGGCGGGATGAACCTAGATCTCGACGGGGCATTGCGGGCGAAGATGCGCTACAACGAGACGCGGCCGTATCGGCATGGAGGAAAGCTGGCCTGAGCGGCTACGCGTTCGCGATTGCCTCGGCGCCGAGGCGATATGCCTCGAGGTTCGTCTCGAGGAGTGCGTCTGGCTTCCCGGCGAAGAACGTTCGGATCGCCGCGGTCAGGGCCTCGTCTCCGAGACCGAGGACGGAGGAGCCGGCTCCGAGCATCACCATGTTGGCCGCCTGCAGCGCCCCCGCTTCCTCGGCGAGTCCGGCCGCGTCGACCAGGTATCCGTTCTCGATCGCTTCGAGTTCCTGGCGGACGGCCGTTTCGTCCGGATAGTCGGGGATGTTGATGAACGGAGCGCTGTTGGCGATGACGACGCCGTCCGGCGCGAGGTAGGCCAGGTAGCGCAATGCTTCCATCGGCTCGAGCGCCAGCACCAGGTCGACGCGGCCCGTGCTGACGAGAGGGGAGTGGACCGGCACATCGCTGTAGCGGAGATGGCTTTGGACGACGCCGCCTCGCTGCGCCATCCCATGGACTTCGGCCTGCTTTACGTGGAGGCCGAGATGTCGCGCCGCTTCTCCGATGACCGCGGCAAGGGCGAGGAGTCCCTGGCCGCCGACGCCGGCAAGAATCAGGTCGCGTTTCATCGCTACGCTCCTTCCTTCCGTGTCCGACGCGCGCGGCGCCGTGCCGTCTGAATGCATTCGCGCTGAGAGATAATGACCGACGGGCCGTGATGCTCGATCTCACGTCGGAGCACGGCGAGGTTCTCCTCGTGCTTCCCGGGCAACGGCTCGATCACGTGCACATGATCCGGATCCACGCCGAGTCCGGTGCAGATGGAGGCAAGGCGTGTGTTGCCGGAAGAGGGTTGGCCGCCGGTCATCGCCGTCGTCAGGTTGTCGACGATGACGACGGTGACGTCGGCCTTCTCATTGATGCAGTCGAGAAGCCCCGTCATACCGGAGTGCGTGAACGTCGAGTCGCCGATCAACGCGAGCGCCGGGTGGAGCCCTGCTTGCGACGCCCCCTTCGCCATCGTGATCGATGCACCCATCTCGACGCACGTGTCGATCACACGGTAGGGAGGAAGGGCGGCCAGCGTGTAGCAGCCGATGTCGGAGAAGACCTTCCCCCGATCCGGGTAGGATGCCAGCGCGTCCTTCAGGAGCTTGCTCGTGTCAATGTGTGGACAGCCCGGACAGAGCGCGGGAGGGCGCGGAGCGGGAGTCGACGAAGGCTTCGCGGGCGTCGGTCGAGGCCGGCCGAGCGCGTCGGTGACGGCCTCCGGTGTCAGTTCCCCGGTCCGGGGAAGATGCCCGGACAGCCGGCCGTGGATGATCGGATGCGTGCGCATCGGAAGCCCGCGGAGCTTCGCTTCGACGTACGGATACCCCTCCTCGATCACGAGGATGCGCTCGCACGTCTCGACCATTTGTTCGATCAGCCCTTCGGGTAGCGGATACTGGCCGATCTTCAGGATCGGATACTCGGATGGATCGGCGAGTACTTCCCTCAGATGGGTGTAGGCAAGTCCGCAGGCGATGATTCCAAGCGACGTGTCGTGCCCCTCGACGTACTTGGTGAACGGGCTTGTTTCGCTTGCCGAGACGAGCATCGGCTGCCGCTCGATCAGGCGCTCGTAGCTGTTGCGGGCGATCGCTGGCAGAAGGATGTAGCGGCGAGGATCGTCCGGAAGACGCACGGGATTCCTGGCCCTGGGGCTGCCGGTCTCGATCGTCGCACGCGAGTGACAGAGGCGCGTGGTCAGGCGAACCAGGACCGGAATCCTGTACCTCTCGGACAGGTCGAAAGCCACCGAGGGGGCGAGGTAGGCTTCCCGCTGATCCGCGGGCTCGAGGCACGGCATCCACGCGATGTCGGTGAAGAGCCGCGAGTCTTGCTCGTTCTGTGACGAGTGCATCGACGGGTCGTCGGCGACGGCGATCAGCAGTCCTCCGTTGGCGCCGGCGATCGCCGCGTTGACGAACGGATCGGCGGCGACGTTGAGCCCGACGTGCTTCATGCTCGCCATCGCCCGTACTCCGGCGTAGCTCGCGCCGATCGCCGCCTCGAGGGCGGTCTTCTCGTTGGCAGTCCATTGGGCGATGACGTCCCCCGCGGCGACCTCCGGGCTGCGCCGAATCGACTCGGTGATCTCGGTCGACGGGGTTCCCGGATAGGCGTAGGCGGCGGAAAGCCCTGCGTCGAGCGCCCCACGGGCGAGCGCCTCGTTCCCCAACAACAGTTGGGTCGGCATGCGAACCTCCTGTATCCGATGAGAAGGGTTCTGATGGGCCATCCGTGACAGGGTACGAGGCCCGGTGTTGGCCCGCAAGGCGGGTCGCGCAGGGTGCCGCAGATCCCGATGCCGTACGCCTTCGAGTGTCGTGGTCGGTTGCTCTGCCCAAAGGGGCTCGATATACTGCGCACGATTCCTTTCGAAGATTCATCCAAGGGGGACACCGATATGGGGCAGGCACGAAACATCTGCTTGGTTGGACATTCAGGATGCGGCAAGACGGCCCTCGCGGCCGCGCTGATGAAGAAGGCTGGGATCAAGGAGCAGCTCGCGTTCGATGCCTCCCAAGAAGAGAAGGACCGGGGTCACACGATCGATCTGAACATCGGGACGTTCACCGCGAAGGATCTCACCGTGACGGTCCTCGATGCGCCGGGCGGCGATGAGTTCGTCGAGGAGATGGTCAAGGGTGTCGCCGTGGCGGATCTGACGTTTCTCGTCGTCGGTGGGGATCGCGGCGTCGAGGTGGTGACGGAACGTGGCTGGGAGATCACCGGCGCTGCGAAGCGGCCGACCGCGGTTCTGGTCAACCAGATGGACAAGGAGAACGCCAAGTTCGACGACGTCCTCGCCTCGCTGCGAGACCACTTCGACGGCAAGTTCGTCCCCCTGCAACTGCCGATTCGAGAGGGCACCGACTTCGTCGGCGTCGTCGACCTGATCGCGAACAAGGCGATCCGATTCGCGGACAAAGGAAAGAGTGAGATCCCGGCGGAGCTCGCCGACCCAGCCGAAAGCGCGCGGGCGACACTGCTCGAAGAGGTCTCGACCTACGATGACGAGCTGATGATGAAGTTCCTCGAGGACGAGGAGATCACGACGCAGGAAGCGGCGGCGGCGCTGACCGGCGCGGTCGGATCCGGAGACCTCGTCCCCGTCTTGTGCGCATCGGCGACCGAGGGGAAGGGGCTAGATCAGCTGATGGATGCGATCGGCGCACTGGCCGCGACGAGCGGCGATGCATCCGCTGCGCCCCGCGCCGTGGCGTTCAACCTGTCGAACGATCCGTATCTCGGCCGCCTATCGTTCGTCCGGGTGCTCGACGGGACCCTGCAGGAAGGGAAGGCGCTGGTTGAGGTCGGAACGGGGCACAAGATCGACATCCGAGACCTGTACGTGCTCGAAGGGACGACGCAGAAGCGTGTTCCGAACGCCGAGTCCGGTCGAATTGTCGCGATCGGCAAGGCGGAGAATCTCGCCCTTGGCGTGACGATCGCCTCCGATCAGGGGGCCGAACCATTTCCGCCGATCGACTTCCCGAAGCCGGTCTACTCGCAGACGATCGAACCGAAGAGCCAGTCCGACGTCGAAAAGATGAGCGAGGCGCTTCGCGAGATCTCGACGACGAAGGCGACGATTCACGTCGACCGCGACCCGGTGACGAAGGAGATGCTGATCCACGGGATGGGGGACATTCACCTGTCGGTCTTCCTCGAGCGATTGAAGAACCGGTACAACGTCTCGCTCGAGACCCACCGCCCGAGCATTCCGTACAAGGAGACGATCCGAAAGCAGGCGACGGCCCGCTACCGGCATAAGAAGCAATCGGGAGGGCGCGGCCAGTTTGGCGAGTGCGAATTGCGGGTCGAGCCGTTCACCGGAGAAGGTGGATATCAGTTCCTCAATGAGATCAAAGGGGCGTCGATCCCCGGGCAGTACATTCCCGGCGTCGAGAAGGGCGTCGTCGAGGCGATGGAAGAAGGGAACCTGGCGAAGTTCCCAGTGACGAACGTTTCGGTCGCCGTCTTCGACGGCCAGTACCACGACGTCGATTCATCGGAACTTGCGTTCAAGATCGCCGCGCGACACGCGTTCCGCGAGGCATTTGACAAGGCCCAGCCGGTCCTGCTCGAGCCGGTGATGAGCGTCGAGGTCAAGACGCCGGAGGAGTTCACCGGCGACATCATCAGCGACCTGAACGGTCGCAGGGGGCGGATCCTCGGGATGGAGCCGGCCGGCAAGACGACGACCATCCGCGCCGAGGTGCCCCTGGCAGAGGTGCAGAGCTACGTGCTCGATCTGAAGTCGAGAACCCAGGGACGCGCGACGTTCCAGATGGAGCCGGCGCAGTACCAGCCGGTTCCGGGCAACCTGCAGGAGAGGATCATCGCGCAAGCGAAGCAAGACGAGGAATGAACGTACGTCGACATATGCAATCGAGCGCGGTCACGGTCGCGCCTGACGCGCCGATCTCCCGGGCCAAGGAGCTGATGGACGAGCACGGGTTCGGGCTTCTGTTGGTCGTCTCCTCCGACGGTGCGCTCGCCGGTTTCGTCACCCGTGCGGGGCTCAAGGATGTGAAGGAATGGGACGTCCCGGTGGAACGGTTCTCCCATCCGGCACGCTTCGCCGTCTCGCCGGACGATACGCTCGAGAAGGCGGCGCTGATCCTGCTCGGCAATCGACTCGTGCTGCTTCCGGTCGTGGAGGACGGGAAGCTCGTCGGCGTGATCACGCAGGGGGAGTTGCTGAAGGGGCTGACGAAGGGGCTCGGGATCGGGCTCGAGGCGACACGCTTGACGGTGACGGTCCGCAGCGAGAGCGAGGATCTGTACGACGTGATGTCGGTGCTTCGCGAGCACGGAGCCCGGATTCTGTCCGTCGTTCGGGGAGCGACACGAAACGGCACGAGCGACGTCGTCCTGCGTATTCAAGGCGTCGAGGAACGGGACAAACTGCGCGACGAGCTCGAGACCGCGCTGAAGCAGGCCCGATGAAGCGGTTCACCGTCTCGACGTCTCGGCAGGTCGAGCTGGTGGACATCACGGCGCGGCTGCGAGAGGAGATCCAACGCGCCGGCGTCGAGAGCGGGTTTTGCGTCGTTCACTGTCCCCATACGACGGCGGGGTTGACGATCAACGAACATACCGATCCCTCGGTGGCCGACGATCTCGTCACGGCGCTCGATCGGCTCGTCCCCGAGGAGGGGCCGTGGACGCATCGCGAGGGAAACGCGCCGGCGCACGTCAAGGCGTCGTTGATGGGGGCGTCGGTCCGGATCCTGATCGATCGGGGCGAGCCCGCGCTCGGTACGTGGCAAGGCGTGTTCCTGTGCGAATTTGACGGGCCGCGGTCGCGGGAGGTATGGCTTCGATTCGTGGCTTGAACCGGCGGTTTGCGACCGGTACAATCCGCGACATCGAGCGAGTGTGCCAGCGTAGCTCAATTGGCAGAGCAACGGTTTTGTAAACCGTAGGTTGCCAGTTCGATTCTGGCCGCTGGCTCTTACGATTGTAGTTGCTTGGAGGGGTACCGAAGCGGCCAAACGGGGCGGACTGTAAATCCGTTGGCGGACGCCTACGGGGGTTCGAATCCCTCCCCCTCCAGTTGTTGTTGGAACAGGGTTTCGGTTACACTTGGTGCTCGTGATCGGAACGCCCGTGTAGCTCAGGAGGTAGAGCACCCCCTTGGTAAGGGGGAGGTCGTCGGTTCGACTCCGATCGCGGGCTGAAGGCTCGCGAGGGAGTCATCCCGTTGAGTGAGTACGTCAAATCGGAAGATCGAGACTGCACAGACTGTCTCAAGGAGGTTTAGGCGATGGCGAAAGAAGCGTTTGTGAGGGACAAGCCTCACCTGAACATCGGTACCATCGGACACATCGACCACGGGAAGACGACGCTGACCTCGGCGATCACGAAGGTCCTCGCGACCCAGGGCAAGGCTGCGGCGATGAAGTTCGAGGATATCGACAACGCGCCGGAAGAGAAGGCGCGCGGCATCACGATCAACGTCCGGCACGTCGAGTACCAGACGGAGACGCGACACTACGCGCATATCGACTGTCCTGGACACGCCGACTACATCAAGAACATGATCACCGGGGCGGCCCAGATGGACGGAGCGATCCTGGTTGTGGCGGCGGACGACGGTCCGATGCCGCAGACGCGCGAGCACGTCCTGTTGGCGAAGCAGGTCAACGTGCCGGCGATGGTCGTCTTCATGAACAAGATCGACATGGTCGACGATCCGGAACTCCTCGATCTGATCGAGATGGAGATCCGCGAATTGCTGACGGAGTACGAGTTCCCCGGCGACGAGATTCCGATCATCCGCGGCTCGGCGTTCAAGGCGATGGAGGCCGGCGACGAGGCCGGCCATGCGGACACCGAGTGCATCACCGAGCTGATGGCGGCGGTCGACGACTACATTCCGCTGCCGGATCGTGAAGAGGACAAGCCGTTCCTGATGCCGATCGAGGACATCTTCTCGATCAAGGGTCGCGGAACGGTGGCCACCGGCCGTGTCGAGCGCGGGAAGATCACCCCCGGCATGGAGATCGAGCTCGTCGGCGTGCATGACCAGACGCAGAAGACGGTCGCGACGAGCCTCGAGATGTTCAACAAGACACTCGACTATGCGATCGCCGGCGACAACGTCGGGATTCTCCTGCGCGGGATCGACAAGGACGAGATCGAGCGCGGTCAGGTCATCGCGGCGCCGAAGTCGATCACTCCGCATACGAAGTTCGAGGGTGAGATCTACGTCTTGACCAAGGACGAGGGCGGTCGGCACAAGCCGTTCTTCACCGGGTACAAGCCGCAGTTCTTCTTCCGTACGACCGATATCACCGGAACGATGTCGCTGCCTGAGGGCGTCGAGATGGTCATGCCGGGCGACCACGTGAAGATCAACGGCGACCTGATCCACCCGGTCGCGATGGACGAGGGTCTCCGGTTCGCCGTCCGCGAAGGCGGAAAGACGATCGCGTCCGGCGTCGTCACGGCGATCCTCGAGTAGAGGGACCGACATGGCCAAGAAGGGCGAGACGGTCCTCCATGTCACCCTCGCGTGCAGCGAGTGCGGCCGCCGCAACTACCACACGCGGCGGAACAAGAACAACACGCGCAGCAAGCTTGAATTGAACAAGTACTGCAAGTGGGATCGGAAGCACACGTTGCACAAGGAGGTCTAGCCCGCGGTCGCCGGCAGGTGACGGCCGCGCCAAGACGTCACAGGCCCTTAGCTCAACTGGAAGAGCGTCCGACTCCAAATCGGAAGGCTGGGGGTTCGAGTCCTCCAGGGCCTGCAACTGAAAAGGTGGAGCAAGGAGACAGCCGATGGGCGAACGAATCGTGAACTACCTCAAGGGCGTCCGAGCCGAGGTTGCCCGTGTCAGCTGGCCGACGCGCAACGAAGTCATTTCTCTGACGGCGTTGATCGTGCTATTGACCGCGCTGATTACGGTCTACATCTGGGGCGTCGACGGGATCATCGGCACGCTTCTGCGTCTCCTCGTCCGGTAGGAAAGCCGAGTCAACGCATGCGACTGAAGAAGTGGTACGCCATTCAGACCTACGCCGGATCCGAGTTGAAGGTCAAGGAAGACCTCAACGAGCGGATCGACAAACGTGCGTGGGGGAAGGCCGTTGAGCGGTTCACGATCGACGGCGAGGCGACCTATTTCCTCGTTCCGGTCGAAGAGGTCATCACGTCGCGAAGCCGACGAGGCGCCGGGACGGAGTATCGGATTCCGTACGAGTACGACTTGGTGGCGAAGCCGAACGAACGCGTCCAGCGCGGCGAGGTCATCGCACGCAAGCCTCCGCGACACATGGAAGAAGCGGCGAAGGTGACCGAGGTCGAGGCGCTGCAGCGGGTGATCATTGAGATGACCAATCGCAACGAAGAGGTCTATCTGATCCCCGCGGAGAAGCGCATCCGCCGCGACATCCGGGTCGGAGAGAAGATTCGCAACGGCGTGCCGCTGACGTCGGACTCGGACGAGCAGTACGTGGTGATCAACCGCGGGGCGATCGTCAGCCGCGACAAAGTTCGTCGGGTCACATTCGAGTACGAGGACGGCAAGGAGAAGACGCGGATCATCCCGGAGAAGTATCTGGTCAAGGTGCGCAAGGGGATCGAGCTTGCCGCCGGCGACCGGGTCGAGTCGGAGGACCAGATCGTCAGCCGCGCTTCGGGCCTGCTGAAGGTCAAGGAATACAAGGACAAGCGGATCGTCATGATCCAGCGGATCGAGAAGCGGCGGCTCTTCCCGGGTTACGTGTTCGGCCGGATGGGGCTGGACGAGGAAGACATGATGTCGCTGATCGACGGGATCAAGGGTGCGGTTCGTTATGTCGGATCCCGCTACAAGCCGATGCCGATCGAAGGGCCGGAGATGAAGCTGATCAAGCGCAAGGCCGGCCTCCTTGCGGTGCCGGTTGCCGCGGCGGCGTCGTCGGCCGACGCGCCGTCCGAACCGCGGGTCGAGATCGACTTCACGGTCGGCGAAGTCGTGGAGATTATCGAGGGGCCGTTCGCGGACTTCACCGGCTCGATCAAGGAGATCGACAAGGACGCCGAAGAGGTGACCGTCATGGTCAAGATCTTCGGGCGCGAGACGCCGGTGCGACTCGGCTTCGACGGGATCGAGAAGCTGTAGGACGAAACGAAAGGGGAGGAGGCACGATGGCGAAGAACGCGATCGCGAAGATCAATCTGCACATTCCGGCGGGCCAAGCCACGCCGGCGCCTCCGGTCGGACCCGCGCTGGGCGAGCACAAGCTCAACATCATGGACTTCTGCAAGAAGTTCAATGATGCGACCAAGGGTGAGACTCCCGGGACGATTATCCCGGTCGTCATCTCCGTGTATCTGGGAGGGACGTACGATTTCATCCTGAAGCAGCCTCCGGCCGCCGAGTTGATCAAAATGGCGGCGGGGGTGCAGTCCGGATCGGCCGAGCCGAATCGGATGAAGGTCGCCCGGATCACGCGTGAGCAGGTCCGTCGGATCGCCGAGCGCAAGCTGCCGGATCTGAACACGTACAAGATGGAATCGGCGATGCGGATCATCGAAGGAACTGCGCGCAACATGGGAGTCGAGGTGGTGGAAGGGTGAAGCGGAGCAGAAGATACCAAGGAGCCGCGACGCTCGTCCCGCCGGACACCCAATTCGGCATCGACGAAGCGATCGAGAAGCTGAAGGCCGGTGCGACGGCCAAGTTCGACGAGACCGCGGAGGTGACGTTGAGCCTCGGGATTCGTCCGAGCCAGGTCGTGGTACGGGGCACGGTCAACCTGCCGCACGGAACCGGAAAGACGGTGCGCGTTCTGGCCTTCGCGAAGGGCGAGAACGTCGCCGAGGCCGAGGAGGCCGGGGCCGACTACGTCGGCGGCGAGGATCTCGCCAAGCGGATCCAGGACGGCTGGTTCGAGTTCGATAAGGTCGTCGCCACGCCGGACATGATGCCGGTCGTCGGGAAACTGGGAAAGGTCCTCGGCCCGCGAGGCCTGATGCCGAGCCCGAAGACGGGGACGGTCACCAAGGACGTCGGGGCCGTGATCGGCGAGCTGAAGCGCGGGATGGTCGAGTTCCGGACCGACCGATTCGGCGTCGTGCATACGGTGTTCGGGAAAGCGTCGTTCGAAGCGAGCGCGCTGAAGGAGAACCTGACCGCTGTGCTCGAAGCCGTGGGCGAGCGGAAGCCGGAGGATGGGCTGAGGGGGCGATACATGAAGAAGGTGTGCATCGCCTCGACGATGGGGCCGGGGATCATCCTCGATTCCGCCGAGGTTCAGGCCATCGCGGAAGCCGCGAGCTAGGAGAGCGAGATGCCGACACAGATCAAGATCGACGAAGTCGCCCTTCTGAAGGAGAAGCTCGAACGGGCCGTATCGTTGGTGCTGGCCGACTACCGCGGACTGACCGCCAACGAGATGGTCGAGCTGCGTGAGAAGTTCACGAAGGAGGGCCTCGAGTATCGCGTCGTCAAAGATACGCTCGCGCGGATCGCGGCGAACGAAGCGGGGATCGAGGGGCTCGCCGAGTTGCTTGCGGGGCCGATCTCTATCGCTTTCGGATACGAGGATCCGGCGGTTCCGTTCAAGCTGAGCGACCAGTGCCGGAAGACGTACGCCCCCCGCTACGACCTGAAGGGCGGGGTGTTCGAGGGCGTGCTCGTTTCGGAGGCGGAAGTCGTTCGCTACGCGAAGCTGCCGTCGCGCGAGGAGCTTCTGGCGAAGCTGGCGATGCTGTTGTCCAGTCCGATGCGGGCCCTGGCCTTCATGCTCCAGGCCAAGATCCGCGAGCTGGCCGTACTGCTGGCCGAAGTGGCCAAGGTGCGAGAGCAGGAACCGGCCGCCCAGGCGCCGGAGGAAGCGGAGGATTCACAGCAGGATTCGGAACCGGAGGAGCAGTCCGCTCCGGAGTCCGAGGATGAACCGGCCGAAGAGCCGGCGGAGGAGCCGCAGGAAGAGCCTGGCGAAGCGCCGGAGGGCGAGCCGGAATCACAACAAGAAGAGAACGAAGAGCAGAAAGAGGAGGAGTAGCACATGGCCAAGGAAGACATCCTTCAGCAAATAGAGGAGATGTCGGTGAAGGATCTCGCCGAGCTTGTCGAGATGATTGAGGAGCGGTTCAACGTCTCGGCGGCGATGGCGGCCCCGGTGGCTGTCGCTGCGGCGCCGGCCGGTGGCGGGGACGGCGACGCCGGAGGCGGAGCAGCCGACACATTCAAGGTCGTCATGACCAGCGCGGGGCAGAAGAAGATCCAGGTGATCAAGGAGATCAAAGAGATCACCGGCAAGGGCCTCAAGGAATGCAAGGAGCTGGCGGACAACCTCCCGGCGACGATCAAAGAAGACGTCAGCCCGGACGAGGCGACGAGTATCAAGGAGAAGCTGGAGGCGGCCGGAGCTGATATCGAACTGCAGCAGTAACCGGAACGAGACGCAAACGAAGAGCATGCTGCTGTTGCACGCCTGCCTTGAGGCGGCCGAGGCCGCCTCGAGGCAGAGCGTCGTTTTCAAGGGGAGATCATGAAACACCGAGAGCGTAGGTCCTACGGACAGATCCAGGAGATCCTTCCCCCGCCGTATTTCCTTGCCGACGTGCGTACCTCGTTCAACGAGTTCGTCGAGCGCGGGATTGCACGCGCCTTTGGGGATATCACGCCGATCGAGGGACACGGCAAGGACGGGCTGGTGCTGGAATTCGTCGATCCGTATCTCGGCGAGGCGCGCAACTCCGAGTTGGAGTGCAAGGACAAGGACCTCACGTTCGCTCGCCCGCTCCGCGTGACCGCGCGGCTGCTTCAAGAGGGCAAGCTGGTGCAGGAGACGGAGCTGTACATCGGCGACTTCCCGATGATGACGAGCCGTGGAACCTTCATCATCAACGGGTCCGAGAATGCGTTGGTGAACGAGCTGACGCGCGCCCCCGGCGCCTACTTCACCCAGGAGGACGCGCGCCAATACAAGGGCCACATTCTCCCCGAACTTGGGGCGTGGCTGGAGATCCTGCTCGACACGCGGCGGATGACGCTTCGAGCCAACCTCGATCGGAAGGGGAAGGTCTCGGTCGCCACGTTGCTGAAGGCGCTCGGCTTCGACGAGACGAGGATCCGGCAGTACTACTCGTTCGAGGTCGCCCCGGTCACCGCGGAGCGTCTGGAACGATACGTGGGATTCCTCTCGGCCGACGATGTCCTTGCGAAGAAGGCCGAGGAGCCGATTCTGCTCGCCGGCCAGACGCTTCAGGAAGAGCATCTCCCGGCACTCGAGACGGCGAAGATCGAGTCGATTCGGCTGGTGAACCAGTACGTCCAAAAGGCCCTGGAAGAGGACCAGACCACATCGCAGGAGGAGGCGCTGCGCGCCGTGTACCGGCGGCTGCGTCCGTCCGATCGGTCGTCTCCGGCGCAGATGGGGGAGTATCTGGAGAACCTGTACTTCCACCCCACCAGCTACCAGCTCTCCGAGGTCGGTCGGTTCAAGGTGAACCGGAAGCTCGGATTGGAGCTGACGCAACCGGTGATGTACCTCGCCGACATCGTTCGGACGATTCGTTTGCTGCTCGAGGCCCCGACGAACGAGGCGATCCTCGATGAGAAGGATCACCTGGCGAACAAGCGGGTTCGCCTGCCCGGCGAGCTGGCCGAGAACGCGCTGCGCACCGGGCTGGTTCGGATGGCGCGGATCGCCCGGGACAAGCTGTCGAAGTACGCGCTCGACGAGAAGGATACGATCCGCCGGTTGATCTCGACGCGGACGGTGCAGGGGGCGATCAACCAGCTGTTCTACACCGGCCGGTTCTCCCAATTCCTCGAGCAGACCAACGCGCTGGCCGAGCTGACCCACAAGCGACGCCTGAACGCGCTCGGCGGCGGGCTAACCAAGCGGCGGGCGAAGATCGAGGTGCGCGACGTTCACTCGTCGCACTACGCGCGAATCTGCCCGATCGAGACGCCGGAAGGCCAGAACATCGGGCTGATCACGTCGCTCGCCTGCTATGCGAGCGTGAACGACTATGGATTCCTGATCGCTCCGTACCGCAGGGTCGTGGACGGGAAGGTGACCGAGGAGATCGTCTACCTGATGGCGGATGACGAGGAGCGATACAAGATTGCGCCGGCCACCTCGGCAATCGGAAAGGGCGGACGCCTGCTTGGCGAAGGGGTCGAGGTTCGAACGGGCCGCGAGGAAGTTCGGATGGTGCCGCCGAAGGAGGTCGACTTCATCGGCGTTTCGCCGAAGGCGCTCGTCGGCGTCTCGTCGGCGTTGATCCCGTTCCTCGAGCACGACGACTCGAACCGAGCCCTGATGGGCGCGAACATGCAGCGGCAGTCGGTGCCGTTGCTTCGCCCCGAGGCGCCACTCGTCGGGACCGGTCTGGAGCGACAGGCAGCGATGGATTCGGGAATGCTCGTTGTCGCCGACCAGGAGGGCATCGTCGAGGAGGTCGACTCGCGGCAGATCGTCGTCAAGAAGGGCCGAAAGAAGACGACGTATCCGTTGGTCAGCTTCGATCGTTCGAACCAGGACACGATTCTTCACCAGCGGCCAATGGTCGCCGAGGGGGATGAGATCTCCGCCGGGGATCTGCTCGCCGACGGGCCGTCGAGCGAGTTCGGAGAGCTCGCGCTCGGCCGTAACCTGCTCGTCGCGATCATGCCGTACGAGGGGTACAACTACGAAGATGCGATCGTGATCAGCGATCGGCTCGTCCGCGAGAATCTGCTCGACTCGATCCATATCGAAGAGTTCGAGGTGAAGGCCGAGGAGACGAAGCTCGGGCCGGAGGAGATCACGGCGGACATCCCGAACATCTCGAAGGAAGACCTGAAGAACCTCGACGAGGACGGGATCGTTCGCGAAGGGACGGTCGTGCGGACCGGGGATATCCTGGTCGGAAAGATCACGCCGCGAGGCGAATCGGAACCGACGCCGGAGGAGAAGATCTTCCGATCGATCTTCGGCGAGCGCGCACGCAACGTTCGAAACACGTCGCTGCGGATGCGGCCGGTCGCCGGCACGGCGAAGGTCATCAAGGTCAAGAAGTTCTCCCGCGACGCCGGGGACGAGCTCGATGCCGGGGTCAATGAGCTGGTGAAGGTGTTCGTCGCCCAGCGCAAGACGATCGGCATGGGCGACAAGCTCGCCGGTCGCCACGGCAACAAGGGGGTCATCTCCACCGTCCGGCCGATGGCGGAGATGCCGTTCCTCCCCGATGGAACGCCGGTGGACATTGTGCTGAACCCGATGGGCGTCCCCTCCCGAATGAACCTCGGACAGATCTTCGAGGCGAACCTCGGATGGCTGGCGCATTTGCGGGACGAGCTGGTCGCCACGCCGATCTTCGACGGGGCGAAGGAGGAGGATATCCTCCAACAGCTCCACGACGAGCGGGAGAAGGCCGGACTTGGCGAGGGTGACGACTACGACGGCAAGGTCGTACTGCGCGACGGTCGAACGGGGCTGCCGTTCGAGCGTGCGATCACCGTGGGCTACATGTACATCCTGAAGCTCGAGCACATCGCCGACGAGAAGATCCATGCACGTTCGACCGGTCCGTACGCACTGATTACGCAGCAGCCGCTGGGCGGGAAGGCCCAGTTCGGCGGGCAGCGGTTGGGCGAGATGGAGGTCTGGGCGCTGGAGGCGTACGGTGCGGCGGCGCTGCTTCAGGAGATGCTGACCGTGAAGTCGGACGACACCCGGGGACGGATCCAGCTGTACAAGGCGATCCTGAAGGGCGAGGAGTTCCCCGATCCGGGTCTGCCGGAGTCGTTCAAGGTGTTGCTGCGCGAGCTGCGCAGCCTCGGCCTGTACCCGCGGGTCTACGATCGCAGCGATCATGAGGTCGATATCACCTAGCGAGATGGAAGAGGGCGAAGAACGTTCAGCCGGCTTCGTCCTCTTCCGCCGCGACGGCAACCGGAGGCTCTACCTGTTGCTCCGTCATCGCGACGCTGGGCACTGGGCGTTCCCGAAAGGGAGGATCGAACCGGGCGAGGATGCGCTGTCCGCCGCGCGACGCGAGCTTTCCGAGGAGACGGGGATTGCCGCACCGATGCCGCGGGATCGATTCCGGGCTACGAGCGCGTACCGATTGAGGCGTGGGGAGCGGCGGATCTCGAAGACGGTCGTGTATTTTCTCGGCGAGACGCAGACCGAGGACGTCCGCCTATCGGAGGAGCACTCCGAGGCGGTTTGGCTCGATACGGACGGGGCGCGGCGCCGGCTGACGTACGACGAGGGCCGTCGCATCCTCGACGAGGCCGAGACCTATCTTGACGGTGTCTTGGGTGATGAGATCGCCGACTGATTCCGCCGCACGCGTGGCACACAGCGTCGTTGTCGTCTACAATTCCGGCACTACCGGCACCATGACGAGGAGGGACGTCCGATGGGCAAGCAGGACTTCATCGATCAGGCCTTGAACGGTCTTCGGGAGAAGGGGCTGTACAACACGATCCGCACGATCGAAGGGCCGAACGAGGCTTGGGTGACGATCGAGGGGAAGCGCGTTCTGAATCTCTGTTCGAACAACTACCTCGGATTCGCGAACGACGAACGGCTTCGGGAGGCGGCCAAGCGGGCGATCGACACCTACGGTGTCGGCCCGGGTGCCGTCCGATCGATCGCGGGGACGCAGGGTATCCATCTCGAACTCGAACGGCGGATCGCCGCGTTCAAAGGGGCCGAGGCGGCGCTGTCGTTGCAGTCGGGCCTGTACGCGAACCTGGCGACGATCCCGCTGCTCGTAGGCAAAGAGGACGTCCTCTTCACCGATGAGCTGAACCACGCGTCGATCATCGACGGCGTGCGGTTGACGAAAGCGCAGCGGGCGATCTTCCCGCACCGGGACATGAACGGCCTGGAGGAGAAGCTCGAGGAGCACAAGGACATCCCGAAGAAGTTGATCATCACCGACGGCGTGTTCTCGATGGACGGGGATCTGGCCCCGCTTCCGGAGATCGTCGAATTGGCCGAGCGGTACGATGCGATGGTCATGGTCGATGACGCGCACGGCGAAGGCGTCCTCGGTCGAAGCGGTCGCGGGATCGTCGACCATTTCGGCTTGCACGGGCGGGTCGACATCGAGGCGGGAACGATGTCGAAAGCATTCGGCGTGATGGGCGGCTACGTCGCCGGAAGCGCGAAGCTGATCGAGTACATGCGCCAGCGGGCGCGGCCGTTCCTGTTCTCCTCGGCGTCGACACCGGCCGATGTCGCCGGATGCATTGCGGCGATCGACATCCTCGAGGAATCGGACGAGCCGGTCGAGACGCTGTGGGCGAACGGCGACTACTTCAAGGCGAAGCTGGCCGAACTCGGCTTCGATACCGGCGAGAGCGAGACGCCGATCACGCCGGTGATGCTCGGAGAGGCGGACACGGCGTGGGCATTCTCGAAGCGGCTGTTCGAGGAGGACATCTTCGCGACCGCGATCGCGTTCCCGACGGTGCCGCGCGGCAAGGCGCGGATCCGAGTGATGCTCTCGGCCGCACACAGCCGAGAAGACCTCGACTTCGCCGTCGAGACGTTCGCTCGCGTCGGGCGGGAGCTGGGGGTGATCGCGTGATGGCCAAGGACGCGATCCGCACGGACGGTGCACCGGCCGCGGTCGGGCCGTATTCGCAAGGGATTCGCTCGGGCGAGCTCGTCTTCACGTCGGGGCAGCTGCCGATGCCCGCGGGCGGCGAGCTGATCACCGATGACATCGCGCAGGCGGCGCGGAAGTGCCTCGAGAACGTCCGGCAGGTGTTGCGCGAGGGCGGCGCGACGATGGCCGACGTCGTCAAAGTGACCGTGTTCCTGACCGACATGGGACAGTTCTCGGCGGTCAACGCGGTGTACGGCGAGTTCTTCCCGGAGCCATTCCCGGCGCGGTCGTGCATCGAGGTGGCGGGACTGCCGCTCGGTGCGCCGATCGAGATCGAAGCGATCGCCCGGACCGACGCGTAGGATCGATGACCGATCGATCGAGCAGCCAGGGGGGCGGCGTGCGCGCCGTCCCCTTCTTCGATGCGCACTGCGATACGGTGCTGAAGGTGCTGGACGACGGCCTCGACTTCGTGCGTGGCGGGCCGGCCCACGTGACCTTTCCCGACATGCTCAAGGGGAACGTGCGGGCGCAGATCTTCGCATGCTTCGTGTTAGGCGAGCGGCATCCTGGCGAGGAAGCGGAGCGCGCCGAGGCGTTGATCCGAACCGTCGAACGGATGGCCGACGGCACCGATGGGGCGATGCGGATCGCGCGGACCGGGAAGGATCTCCGCGACGCGTTCGACGGTGGCCCGATCGTGGCGATCCTCGGCCTGGAGGGCGCGGACCCGCTGCAGGGTGTCGCGGAGAACCTGCGGCGGTTTGCCGATCTCGGGGTTCGCGATCTGATCTTCGCCTGGCAGGACAACCCGTTCTCCGGGACGGCGTTCGGGGAGAATACGCCGCTGACGAGAGAGGGAGAGCGGCTGCTCGGCCTGGCCGAAGAGCTTCGGGTCATGGTCGACGTGTCGCATCTGTCGGATCGGGCGTTCGACGATGTCTGCCGGATGGCCACCCGGCCGTTCATCGCCAGCCACTCGAACTGCCGAGCCCTCTGTCCTAGCCTGCGGAACCTGACCGATCCGATGATTCGGCGATTGGCCGATCACGGTGGGGTGATGGGGATCAACCTCGGAACGTACTTCCTCGATCCGGCGACCCACGACCATGTGATGCCGCGGTTTGCTGCGTCGCGCGCGCCGGGGGTCTCCGAGGACGAGAGGCGCCGTCTCCGGGCCGAGGCGGATGCGATTCCGCGTCCGACGCTCGAGTGGGTGGTCCGTCACATTGTTCACGCGATCCGCATCGGCGGCGAGGACTGCATCGGCCTCGGGGGAGATCTCGATGGCGTGCGGCGTACGCCCGAAGGGATGGACAGTATCGCCGACTACCGACAGCTACTGCCGATGATGCGGGATGCGGGATTGGGCGAGCGGCAGATCGAAAAGGTCGCGTCGAAGAACATGCTTCGCGTCTTCTCCGAGATTTTGCCTTCGTAACGATGGGGACACGGATCGTTGCCTCCGGGAGCGGCGCGCCGATGGGACGGATCGTTGGCGGCGGAGTCGATGCACCGAGGCGAACGGCATGGCGCCTCTTGAAGGCGAGGGGCGACCGGGCTACTATGAGCGAGGCCCAGAGCTAGCACTATGCAACCGCAACTTCAAACAGGCATCGGGATTGCCGCTGAGATTCGCGACAGGATCCTGAGCTACGTCTATCCGCCGGGGACCACCCTCTCGATCCGAAAACTTGCGCAGGAACTGAAGGTGAGTACGACCCCGATCCGTGAGGCGCTGCTGCGGTTGGAGGCCGAGGGGCTTGTCGATCGGTCGCCGAACAACTCCGCACGGGTCGCCGAAATCACGTACCGGGATTACCATGACGTCTTCCCGTTGCGGCTTGTCCTGGCGCGTCAGAGCGCCCAATTGGCCGCCCAGCGGATCAGCCCGTCCGAACTCGCCGAGTGCGATGAGCTGCTCGCGCAGATGAAGGACGTCGAGGATTTCCACAGCGTCAATCGCATTGACCTGCAGCTCCACTCGATCCTGTACGCGGCGTCGAGGAATCAGTTTCTTCAACGCGCGTTCGTGTATATCCGATTCCAAGCGACCTACGCGTATGGCTTGGGGGCGCAGCAGAGGGTCCTGGCGGACCAGATGTATGAAGAGTGGTGTGCGATCCTCGATGCGCTCCGAGCCTCCGACGGCGCGAGAGCGGCGAACCTGATCGAGTCCCACGTGCAGCGTTCGGTCGAGGAGTTACAGCGACTGACGCACGTCTCGTAGTCCACGTCACAACAGGAATCCACCCCCGCCTTTCGGCTTCGACTTGACACGCGAGGCGAACCGTGATAGGTTTGTGATCATGAGGGAGTACCAGGCATACATCGCTGTGATACCACTCGAGCAACGCCTGTGCGTTTCCGCCTCTCCACGGGCCGAAGCTGTCTGAACGCAGGACACGACATGCCGTAGCGATGGAGCATACGCACGTACTCCGGAGGAGGTGTGCAAGCAGACTCTGGGCAGCCGAGAGTGGAACTACTGAGCCAAGGAGGCTACACGATGAGAAAGAGTCTACTGGGGATTACGATTGTGTTGCTCGTCTGCTCGATCGGTGCGAGCGCGCAGATGAAGAACCCCGATACGCTGACGTTCTTGTGGACGAATGATATCAAGTCTCTGGATCCTGCATTTGTGGGCAGCACGCCCGGAAGCTACCCGATCTTCAACTGCTACGACCGTCTGATCAACTACTACGAGGATCAGATCTCCGTGTTCATCCCGGGGATTGCCAGCGTCGTGCCTTCCGTGGATAACGGCCTCATCGCACAAGGGGATGATGGGAAGGTGTTCTACACGTTCCCGATCAAGGGCGGGGTCTACTGCCATCAGGTCGGCGTCCGAATGGACGACGGATCGATCGTTTGGAAGTACTACGACGACCTCACCGAGGCCGAGAAGGACGACATGGTTCCCGGCTACGGTGAGATCACGGCAGAAGACGTGAAGTACTCGTGGATGCGGGCGATGATGCTCGGAATCTCGTGGATGTCGGATGCGGTGCTGTCGATGGTCACGGGAGGAGAGTACGCCAACATCGAGGAACTCGCTGTTGCGCTTGCCGGTGTCGAGAGCTTCGAAGATGTCGATGAGGCAGGCCTCGTCGCGGCGTACGAGGAGCTGTCGCGTCATCTGATCGTCAAACCCGGAACGTTGGAACTGATCCTCGATCGATCGTTCCCGGCGACGCTGGGGATCACGGCCCTTCCGTTCGGTGCATCGATCGTGGACAAGGAGTGGGCGATCGCACAGGGTGCCTGGCCGGGCACGGCAGAGACATGGATCGACTACCACAAGCCGGAACTGGAAGCGGATCCTCTGTTCGAGGTGGAGAACGGAAGCGGTCCGTTCATGATGGAATCGTGGGATCGCGCCGAGAACAAGTGGATCCTGAAGCGTTTTGAAAACTACTTCCGCGGACCCGCGAGACTGGACCGGGTCGTCGTGCGGAGCGTGCCGGAATGGACGACTCGACGGCTCGAGTTCGAAGCGGGCGACGCCGATCTCGTGGCCGTTCCGACGGAGTTCCTCGAGGAAATGGCTGCGACAGACGGCGTGACGGTCGAGGCCGATCTTCCTGCGGTGTGGACGGCGAACGTCTTCTTCGTCTGGCCGGTACGGGAGGATAGCGCGTTCATCGGAAGCGGGCAGCTCGACGGCGAAGGAATCCCTCCGGACTTCTTCGCGGATCTGGACGTGCGCAAGGCGTTCTGCTATTCGATGGACTACGACGTCATGCTCGAGCAGGTTCTGCTGGGCAATACCGTCCAAGCGCGGGGGCCGACCGTTCGCGGAATCATGGGATACCGCGACGACAGCTCCGTCTACAGCTACGATCCTGTGAAGGCGGAGGAGCACTTCAGGGCCGCGTTCGACGGTGCCGTGTGGGAGAACGGGTTCAAGGTCACGGCGATGAACATCGCGGGGAACACATCGTGGGAGTCGTGCCTGAGCATCCTTCAGCAGAACCTCGCCGCGATCAACCCGAAGTTCAAGCTGGAGATCATCAACCTCCAATGGTCTTCGTTTGCCGATCACCTCTGGGGGGCGACGAACGAAGACGTCCCGCTGAACATCTGCAACTGGGGTCCCGACTACACGGATCCCGGCGGGCCGCTGGGGGCGGCATCCTACTATCTCGACAGCACCGGATTGGTCGCGGGCTTCTGCGGCGACGGATATCGGCAGTTGATGATCGACGAGTTCGATCCGCTGCTGGATCAGGCGTGGGACGAGATCGATCCGGCGGTTCGGGAACCGATCTACGCGCAGCTGCAGGAGATGAGTTACGACTACGCCACATCGCTGTTCCTCTACGAGGGGTACGCGGTGGCGGTGTATCGTGACTATCTGAAGGGATACACGTACAACTCGATCACGTACGGCGCACTCTACTTCTACCCGATGTACAAGGAGGAGTAGACACTGGCACCGAGCACCCAATCAGGCTCCTCGGGGGCAATACGCCCTCGGGGAGCCGTGCTTCGTCGATTGCGCGGCGCGGTGTGAGAAGGGAGGTCCATTCTCGATGTTGACATACATCTTTCGGCGCTTGCTTTTCCTGCCGGTGGTGTTGTTCGCATTGGCGTTGATGGTCTTCTCGCTGAGCATGCTGCTGACGCCGACCCAGCGTTTGGCGGTGTACTGCCCGGATCCGAGCTACATGAAGGGAGGGGTCGAGCAAGCCAAGGCGCTCGTGGAGTTGTACGGCCTGGACGACCCGTTCCTGGTTCAGCTCGGCCGATGGCTCGGCAATGTGATCCGAGGGAACCTAGGATGGTCGGAGTCGACGAGCATGCCGGTGGGACAGGCATTGCTCGCGCTCTTCCCCGCGACGGCCGAGCTCGGTCTGCTGGCGATGCTTCCCATTGTGTTGGGGGCCATTTGGTTTGGCACGAAGGCGGCGATTCACCACAACGGCGTGATCGACCATTCGATCAGAGTGTTCACGATTCTCGGCTGGTCGTTCCCGACGTATGTCTTCGGCTTGATCGCGTTGATGATCTTCTACGGTTGGCTGGATTGGTTGCCGTCGGGCCGGCTCAGCCATTGGGCGACCATGGAGGTGGCCTCGGAGGCGTTCCGCTCCTATACGGGAATGAACATCCTCGATGCGATCCTGAACGGGAACGGACGGGTCTTGCTGGATGCACTTCGCCACATGGTGCTGCCCGTGATCACGTTGGCCTACGTGTGGTGGGCCGGGATGGTTCGGATTATGCGCTCGAGCATGCTCGAGACCTTGAGGCAGGACTATGTGACGACGGCGCGAGCCAAGGGATTGCCGGAGCGTGTCGTTCACAATCGCCATGCCCGACGCAATGCACTCCTGCCCGTGACGACGATCGCGGGGATCATCGTCGCCCAGCTGATGGGCGGACTCGTGATTACGGAGATGATCTTCGACTACCACGGTCTGGGGCAGTTTGCCGCACGCGCCGCTCAGAACCTGGACTTCCCGGCGGTGCTGGGCTTTGCGCTATACTTCGCCCTCATCCTGGTCGTGATGAACCTTGTTGTGGATGTGCTCTACGCATTCCTGGATCCCCGAGTTCGGTTGGAGTGATCGCAGACCATGAAGACGTTCAAGTACATGCTACGTAACCCGCTGTCGTTGACGGGGACCCTTCTGCTGCTCTTCTTCATCATGATCGCCAGTCTGGCCCCGGTTCTGACGGAGCAACTGCCCTATCAGGTGACCCCGTATCAGATGCCGCGGGATGGGTTCTGGCAGCGTCCGCAGGACCCGAGTTCCGAGCATCTGTTGGGGACCACACAAGGGCAGTACGACATCTTCTACGGCCTGGTGTGGGGAACGCGGACGGCGTTCAAGATCGGGCTCGGTGTGGTCGCCATGGGCGCCGTATTCGGGACCCTGATCGGGTCGATTGCGGCGTTCTATGGAGGGCTTCTGGACGAGATCTTGATGCGCGTGGTCGACGTCTTCATGTCCTTCCCGTTTCTGATCGCAGCGATGGTGATTACGACGATTCTCGGGAAGGGCTTGTACCAGATGATGATCGCACTGGCCAGCTTCGGCTGGATGGGATATGCGCGGCTCATCCGAAGTGAGATCCTGCGGATCAAGGAGATGGACTACATCCAGGCGGCCCGTGCAGGCGGCGTCGGGGATGTGCGACTGATCCTCAAGCACATTCTCCCGAACTCGCTTTTTCCCGTCCTCGTGCAAGCGACGATGAACACGGGCTCGATGGTCCTGTCCGCCGCGGCGCTCAGCTTCCTCGGTGTCGGAACGGAGGTGGGGTACGCGGATTGGGGGCAGTTGATCTCCCTGGCGCGCAATTGGATCGTGGGAACCGGAGGCAACCCCTTCGCGTACTGGTACACGATCGTCTACCCGGGCTTGGCTATCTTCCTGTTCGTGTTGGCCTGGAACCTCGTAGGCGATGCGCTGCGAGATATCTTGGACCCGAGACTGCGCGGGGCATCTCACGTCTAGCCGAGGCGCGTCGGAGCCTCGAGGCCCGATGCGTTCCGAAGAGGAGGTAGGCGGTATGCACATTTTCGTGTCTGTCGACATGGAAGGGATCAGCGGCGTGACGATGTGGCAGCAGGTCATGCGCAAGGAGCCGGAGTACGCCGAGGCACGAGAGCGGATGATCGCGGACACGAATGTGGTCATCGACGCTGCATTCGAGGCTGGCGCCGGCGATGTTGTGGTCAACGATGCGCACGATCGCATGGGGAATCTCGTTCTCTCCAAGCTGAACCCGAAGGCTCGTCTGATCAGCGGGCAGACGAAGCCGCTCGGGATGATGCAGGGGGTGGAAGGAAGCGACGCGGCGCTGTTCGTCGGGTACCACGCGCGAATGGGTACGACGCCCGCCGTCATGGACCATACGCTGTTTGGCAGCACAATCAGCCGGATCCGGGTGAACGAGCGGGAGGTCGGCGAGCCGGAGTTGAACGCGCTGCTTGCCGGCGAATTCGGCGTGCCGGTGGTGTTCCTGAGTGGGGATGACACCGTCTGCGAACTCGCGAAACGCGACATCGGTCCATGGCTCCGAACCGCCGCGGTGAAGACGGCGATCGGACGAGGCGCCGCGGAATCACTCCATCCGGATGTCACGGCCGGCCTGCTACGCCGCGGCGTGCTCGATGCTCTGGAGGATCTGAGTGCGGCCCAGCTGGCTGCGACCGACCTCCCGTGCGGGGTGGAGATCGAGTTCATGGCGACGGAGATGGCCGACGCGGCCTCGATCTCCCCGGCGGCGGAGCGGATCGACGGACGCACGCTCCGGTTCCAGAGCGATACTGTGCTGTACGCATACCAGACGATCCAGACCCTCGGGATCATGGCGACGTTTCCCCTCTTGCTTCGGCACATCTAACGGGCGGGTTCTCGGACAAGGAGGCATGACTGTGAAGCCGACGATCAAGGAGATCGGACAGGAGTGGCGGACCGCGGTCGAACACCAGGTGCGGGACAAGCGCATCCCTTCGATCTCGTATGCGCTCGTGGATCGCGAGGGGACGCTGGCGTCCGGTCACGCAACGGCCGCCGGGCTGCCGCATCCCGTGACGGACGAGAGCGTCTTTCGCGTCGGTTCGTGCTCCAAGATGTTCACCGGGATCGCGCTGATGCAGTTCGCCACCCAAGGCAAGATCGAACTGGACGCGGACGTGTCGAAATACGTTCCCGGCTTCGCTCCGATCAACCCGTTCGCAGCTAACGATGCGGCGCCGACAACCGGTCGGGTTACGCTGCGCAAGTTGATGAGCCACACCTCCGGGTTGGTTCGGGAGCCGTCGATCGGGCACTACCTGGATGACACCGAGGTTTCGATGGAGGCGATGGTCGAGGAGCTGAAGACGTCCACGCTGAAGGAGGATCCTGACGGCGGCGTTTTCCAGTACTCCAATGCAGGGATCAGCGTCGTCGGGTACTTGGTGCAGCAGCTTGCCGGCGTGCCGTTCGCGGAACATGTTCGACGGAGCGTGCTGGAGCCCCTCGGGATGCATGACAGCAGCTTCGTCCAGACCGAGTCCCTGCGACGCCGGCTCTGTCCTGCATTCATGTGGACGTTCGACGAAGACATCCCCGCCCCCGTGTTTGACATGGGCGGCGGAGGCGCGGCCGGGAATCTGTTCTCGACGATCCCGGACATGAGCCGGTTTACACGCGCCATGCTGCGCGGCGGTTTCACCGACTCCGACGTGTCGATCCTTCCCACCGGGACAC
>Ga0272444_10000906_pt1 | contig 30017 bp, 29 predicted proteins | sample SSMForm13_FD_201033 | JGI IMG/M metagenome (GOLD analysis project Ga0272444, IMG submission 201033) | Marine sediment archaeal communities from Little Sippewissett salt marsh, Falmouth, MA, United States - SSM-Form-13 | ecosystem: Environmental > Aquatic > Marine > Wetlands > Sediment ...
CCTCGCACCGCTTCGAGCGCGGCGTGGACCCGGAGCTGCAGCGCAACGCCATGGAGTACGCCACCAGCCTGCTGCTGGCCATCGTCGGCGGCCAGGCCGGCCCGCTGGTGGAGGTCGCCAGCGAGGCCGATCTGCCCACGCCGCCCACCATCCGCCTGCGCCGCGCACGGGTGACCCGCATCCTCGGTGTGAGCATCGACGACGCCACCATCGTCGATATCCTGACCCGCCTGGGCATGACCCTCAGCGACACCGCCGAGGGCTGGGACGTGGTGCCGCCCAGTGCCCGCTTCGACTGCAACATCGAGGTGGACCTGATCGAGGAGATCGGCCGCATCTACGGTTACATCAACATCCCCGAGTCCAGCTCCGCCGCGCCGGTGACCCTGTGGGGCGAGCCGGAGACCGCCTTCGGCCTGGATCGCGCCAAGGACCTGCTGGTGGACCGCGACTACCAGGAGGCCATCACCTACACCTTCATCAGCCCGGAGATGGCCGAGCTGCTGACCCCGGGCGAGCCGCAGATCACCCTGGCCAATCCCATCTCCGCCGACATGGCGGTGATGCGCGCCAGCCTGTGGCCCGGCCTGCTGGCCACCCTGCGCCACAACCTGGCCCGTCAGCAGACCCGGGTGCGGGTGTTCGAGTCGGGCCTGAGCTTCCGTCGCATCGACGGCGAACTGGTGCAGCGGCCCAAGCTGGCCGCCGCCATCACCGGCAACCTGCAGGACGAGCAATGGGGCCTGGCGACCCGCAAGGCGGACTTCTTCGACCTGAAGGGCGACCTGGAGTCGCTGCTGGCGCTGGTGGATACCGGCGCGGCCTTCAGCTTCGAGGCCGCCGAGCACCCGGTGCTGCACCCCGGGCAGAGCGCCCGGGTGCTGCGCGACGGTCAGCCGATCGGCTGGATCGGCATGCTGCATCCGGTGCAGCAGAAGGCCTTGGATCTGCCGGCCACCTACGTATTCGAGATCGACCTGGATGCCCTGGAAAATGGTCGCCTGCCGGCCTTCAGTCCTATCTCCAAGTACCCGGCGATCCGTCGTGACCTGGCGGTGGTGGTGGGCCGCGATGTACCGGCCGGCGAAGTGCTGGCCTGCGCTCGCGCCGCGGCGCCGGCCGTAATCCGAGAAATCGCGCTATTTGATGTATATACGGGCGATAACATAGAAGTCGAACTAAAAAGTCTCGCTTTGAGCTTGATTTTACAGGAATCTTCCCACACCCTTACCGATCAGGAAGTGGACCAGGCGACGACCCGCGTGTTGGACGCCCTGGCATCAGAACTGTCGGCTAAGCTGAGAGAATAATTCCATGGCGCTGACCAAAGCGGACATGGCCGAGCGTCTTTTCGAGGAGCTCGGCTTGAACAAGCGAGAAGCCAAGGACATGGTGGATATGTTCTTCGAGGAGATCCGCGAGGCCCTCGAGAACGGCCTGCAGGTGAAGCTGTCCGGCTTCGGCAACTTTGATCTGCGTGAGAAAAAACAGCGTCCTGGCCGCAACCCCAAGACCGGCGAAGAGATACCCATCTCGGCCCGTCGCGTGGTGACCTTCCGTCCAGGGCAAAAGCTGAAGGCTAGAGTCGAGGCGTATGCTGGATCCAGAGAGCAGTAATACCGAGCTGCCGGCCATCCCCGGCAAGCGCTACTTCACCATTGGCGAGGTCAGTGACCTGTGCCAGGTGAAGCCGCACGTGCTGCGTTATTGGGAACAGGAATTCCCCCAGCTCAAGCCGGTCAAGCGCCGCGGCAACCGCCGTTACTACCAACGTCACGACGTGCTGATGATCCGGCAGATCCGCAGCCTGTTGTACGAACAGGGTTTTACCATTGGCGGTGCCCGCCAGCAGATGTCCGGCGAACACGCGAAACAGGACAGCAATCAGAGCCAGCTGATCATCAAACAGCTGCGTACCGAGCTGGAAGAAATCCTGCAGATACTCAAGCGCTGAGGGTGGTTCTCGTTGACAAAGCGCTGCCGCCTCAATAGGATGCGCGCTTCTTCCGGAGCGTAGCGCAGCTTGGTAGCGCACCACAATGGGGTTGTGGGGGTCGGAGGTTCGAATCCTCTCGCTCCGACCAGATCGACAAATTAGCCTCGCGTCAGCGGGGCTTTTTTGTGCCCGACGTTCGGGATAATCAGGGGGCTTTTACGCCCGACCGGGGGTTTGGCAGAATCGGCCCATCGCCCGCCCACGACACGGTAACTGCGACCATGACCCAGCCCCTCCGCATCGAAGCCCTCTACCAGCGCTTTCTGGGCCTGTGCGATGCCTATGCCGAAAATCCCGAACTGCTCACCGGGCTGACCCTGGATGAGGTGGCCGGTCAGCTCAAGCAGGCCTGCGCCACGGAGCTTAAGGACCCGGTCATGCAGGAACTGCTGCATCGCCTGCTACGGGCCATCCCCCGCGGTGACGTCGCCGAGTTTCATCGCCTGCTGGACGGCATCCGTGCCGCCGCCCTCGAACACGGACTGCCTTGAAGGTCGGGTCGGCGCTGTCTATACCTCTGAGGCGGTCCCCGGTTTTATTGTCGTCCTGGAGGAAAGATGCATACCGTTCATATCCATATCGACGAGACCCTGGGCATTGCCCAGTTGCAGACCCTAGAAGCATCCCTGATGCACCGCCCGCACGTGGCCAACGTGCTGTTCAGTGAAAAGACCCCCCACGACCTGCTGGTCGAATACGACGAACGGCATATCCACCCCATGGATATCCTCAACAACATCGCCTACAGCGGCCTGCATACCGACGTCACCTACTGCTGAGGAGCTTGTGCCGGCGCGGTTCACTGCTATGCTGCGCCGGCCATGTCAGTCACCCCCACGCCTTCCCGAACTAGTCCCCGTGCCGTCCTGCTGGACATGGATGGGGTGCTGTTCCACGGTGAGTCGCCCTTGCCCGGCGCGGCCGAGCTGCTGAGCGCCCTGTCTGGCACGCCGCACCTGTTCCTGACCAACAACCCGATCCTGTCGCCCGCAGCGGTGCTGGCCAAGTTCGCCCGCATCGGCCTGCCGGTGCCGGCGCTCGAGCAGATTCTTACCTCCGCCGCGGCCACCGCCGCCTGGCTGGCCGCGGAGCGGCCGGGCTTCCGCTACTTCGCCATCGGTGCCGATGGGCTGCACCAGGCGCTGGCCGAGGTCGGGCAGGCGGATCCGGATCATGCGGAATACGTGGTGGTGGGCGAGGGCGCCGGGCTGGACTACGCCAGCCTGACCACCGGCATCAACCTGGTGCTCAAGCAGGGTGCCCGGCTGGTGGTGACCAATCCCGATCACACGGTGGACGCGGTGGTCGATGGCCGGCACCGGGTACTGCCCGGTGGTGGCGCCCTGGTCGCGCCCTTTGCCGTGGCCACCGGGCAGGCGCCGGTGGTGATCGGCAAGCCCGAGCCGCTGCTGTACCGGATGGCGCTGCAGCGCCTGGGTGCCGATGCCGCCGGTACGGTGATGCTTGGTGACCGTCCCGATACCGACATCGCCGGTGCCGCCCGCCTGGGGATGTGGACGGCGCTGGTGCGCACCGGCCGCTTCGCCCCGGGTGCCGACTGGCCGGCGGCCATCCCGGTGCCGGACTGGGACTGCGCCGACCTGGCCGGGGTGATGCGCGCCTGGCAACGTGATTTCCCGGGGTTGCTCGGCGAGGGCATCGAAAGCCGTTAAGCTGGCTGCCCGAAAAACCAACGACAGCAAGGGTGTCGCTGCGCGCGGATGCCCCGGGGAGGAGAGCCCATGTCCCGCCACAGCCGTAGCCGTTCCATCACGCGCCTGTCACTGAGCCTGCTGCTGGGCGCTGCCGCCTTGCCCGCGCTGGCTGCCAAGCCGGTGCTGTTGAAGATGCCGGTGTATGTGGGTACCCACCTGACCGGCCTGGGCAGCACCCCCAAGTGGCTGGCCGAACAGATCAACGCCAGCAGCGGCGGCCGGCTCAAGATCAAGCTGTACGAGCCGGGCAAGCTGATCCCGCCGAAGGAGATCCTGCAGGCGGTGAACGCCGGCCAGGTCAACGCCGGCTTCACCACGCCGGGCTTCAACACCGGGGTGCTGGGCAACAAGGCGGCGATCTTCTCCGCCGTGCCCTTCGGCCCGGATGCGCCGGAGATGCTGGCGTGGATCTACTACGGCGACGGCCGCAAGCTGTGGCAGCAGATGTACGACCAGGCCGGGCTGAAGGTACACGCCATCCCCTGCGGCATCCTGGCGCCTGAGACCTCCGGCTGGTTCGCCCGGCCCATCGACAAGCCGGCGGATCTGCAGGGCCTGCGCATGCGCTTCTTCGGCCTGGGGGCGCTGGTGATGGAAAAGCTCGGCGTGTCCACCAGCCTGCTGCCGGGCAATGCCATCTTCCCGGCGCTGGAGAAGGGCGCCATCGACGCCACCGAGTTCTCCATGCCGGCCATCGACGAGCGGCTCGGCTTCCACAAGATCCTCAAGTACAACTACTACCCGGGCTGGCACCAGCCGGCCACCCTGCTGGAACTGCTGGTCAACGCCGACACCTGGGCAGCGATGGATGCACAGCAGCAGGGCCTGCTGGAAATGGGCTGCAAGGCCGCCATGCTGGACGGTTTCGCCCTCGGTGAGGCCATTCAGTTTCCCGCCATGAAGAAGAACCTCGCCGAGCGCGGCGTGGAAAACCGCTACTGGTCCGATGAGATGCTGAACCTGTTCCGCGCCAAGTGGGACGAGGTGGTGGCCGAGGAGTCCGCCAGTGATGCCGGCTTCCAGCGTATCTACGCCAACCTGCAGGCCTTCCGCGCCGACTACCGGGTGTGGAGCGAATGGGCCTTCATGCCGCGACCGGGCACGGTGCGTCAGCCCGTGCCCTGACGGCGCATTCAAGCTTGTAGGCACCACGCCGTAAACCTATTGAGAACCGGCCACCCGTTCTGCCCCCTGTCAGGGGCGGAGGGTATGCCGGCGTCTGGTGCGTGGGCGTACGACAGGTTTTGTGCCCGGTGCTGTGAACGGAACTTACGCAGAGGGGCTAGATGCCTTACCTCATCCTGACGGGCCTGATGTTGCTGGAGATCCTGCTGCTGGCTGGTGGCTTTTTGATCTTTCGACGCTATCTACAGCCTCGTCTCCGCAAGCGCCAGGGACATGGTCAGGAGAGTCATGCTGATCGACTGCTGACTTTCCTCGACTTCGAGATCCAGCGCATGCAGAAGATCGTCGAGGAAAGCCCGGCTGGCGATGCCAACCGCCAGGCCCTGCTGAAGCGGCTGGCCGTGTTCAACAGCGAGCGCAACATGCTGGTGGAGCTGCGGGCCGGCGGCAAGCTGGACGGCTATCCCGAACTGATCACCAAGTACTACCAGAGTGCGGATGTCAGCAGCACCCCGGAATACGACAAGTTGCAGGGGGCCATCGGCACGTACCAGGAGCGCATCGCCAACCTGGAGAAATTCCGTACCCTGTTCTTCCGCAGTCAGGATGACCTGGCCAAGTCGGTCAACCGCACGGTTGATCTCAAGCGGCGACTCGACCAGGAAATACTCAACGAGGAGGAAAAGAACAAACTCATCCAGATGCTGAAGGAGGAGAAGGCGCGCCTGGCCAAGGAACTGAACATCGCCGACCACGAACTGGAGGCGATCATGGCCAACATCGGCCAGCTTCACGATACCGAACTGGACTGCAACCTGCCGGACAAGGCCGAGGTGGACGCCATCATGGGACAGATGCGCGCCATCGAGGAGGAGAACGAATTCCTCCAGGTGCAGATCCAGTACCTGCTCAAGGCCGAGGTCGAGAAGGACTCCGCCTGCAAGGAGGAGATGATCCGGCTCAAGCAGGAGCTTGCGACGCAGGTCGGCCGATACGAGGAACTGGAGGCGAAATTCGCGGACATGGAGGCGCGCTACCTGCAGGCCGTGAGTTAGGTGTTTCAGCCCGATAGCCGGCGCACCCTGCAAACTGCAGGGTTGATCTAATGCCCAGGGCCCCGACTATCTCCTCAAGTACAAGTCCCTGGAGGTCGACATGGCTGAATGGCTGCAGGCCCGCGTGGTGGCGAACCACGCCTGGACCGACCGTTTGTATTCGCTGCAATTCGAGGCCGAGCTGCCGAGCTTCAAGGCCGGTCAGTTCGTCCGGGTCGGCTTGGATATCGACGGCGAGCGTGTGGCGCGACCCTACTCGCTGGTCAATGCACCGGGCCAGTCACCGGCCGAGATCTACTACAACCCGGTGCCCGATGGCCCGCTGTCGCCGCGCCTGGCGGCCCTGCGGCCGGGCGACCTGTTCTGGATCAGCGACAGCGCCAACGGCTTTCTGACCCTGGATGAGGTACCCGATTGCCGCCACCTGTGGTTGCTGGCCACCGGCACCGGCGTCGGCCCCTTTGTCGCCATGCTGGCCGACGCCGACGCCTGGCAACGCTTCGAGCGGGTGCTGCTGGTGCACTCGGTGCGCAGCGCGGCCGAACTGGGCTATCGTGATCGTTTCGAGGCGCTGGCCAGCCAACACCCCGAGCGCTTCCATTATCTGCCCACCGTTACCCGGGAGGCCTTGCCAGGGGTGCTGCACCAGCGCATCCCCGATCTGATCGCCGCTGGTGACCTGGAGCGGGCAGCCGGCGTGACCATCACGCCGGACCATGCACACGTCATGCTGTGCGGCAGCAATGACATGATCACCAACACCCTCGAGGTGCTCGGTCAGCGCGGCCTGCAGCGCCACCGGCGCCGCGAACCGGGACATATCAGCATGGAGAAATATCACTAGCCGGCCCGGCTGTGCCTAGTGGTTTGACAGGGTAGAACGGTCCGCATAGCGTGCGGGCTGGTTTTCACATCGGCTCCCTGTCTTGATCGACACCCTGATATCCCGCCTTGGCCGCGCTGCCGCCTGGCTCAACCTGCTGCTGGTGGCCGTGGTCATCACCCAGGTGGTGCTGCGCTACGGCTTCCACCGGGGGCTGGTGCCGCTGGAAGAGTTGATGTGGCACCTGTATGCCACCGCCTTCATGTTCGGTTTCTCCTATGCGCTGGTGCGCGACGCTCACGTGCGGGTGGACCTGCTGCATGGCCGCTGGCCAGCCCGTAGCCGGGCGCGGGTGGAGATCGCCGGCATCCTGCTGTTGCTGCTGCCCTTCGCCTTCGTGATCTTCCACCACAGCCTGGACTGGGTGGCCAGTTCCTGGCGGCTGGGCGAATCCTCGCAGAACCCCACCGGCCTGCCGTACCGCTGGCTGATCAAGGGCGTGATCCCGGTCAGCTTCGGCCTGCTGCTGCTGGCCGCCCTGTCCCGGCTGTGGCGCGAACTGCCGGTGGCGCTGGGGCGCGGCCGCTGATGGCGATAAACGAGATCCTGGTCATCGCCATGCTGGTGAGCTTCGTGCTGCTGCTGTTCAGCGGCTTCCCGGTGGCCTGGGTGCTGGGCGGGGTGGCGGTGCTGTTTACGGGTCTTGGCTGGCTGGCGGACACCTATTTCGACGCCATCACCGGGCTGGACTACGCCACCCTGGGGCTGGCGGTGGGCCGGGTGTTCGCGGTGATGGACAACTGGGTGCTGGTGGCGGTGCCGCTGTTCATCCTGATGGGCCAGACCCTGGAGCGGGCCGGGGTGGCCGAGGGCATGATGGACTCGCTGCAGCAGCTGTTCGGCCGCGTGCGCGGCGGGCTGGCCATCGCGGTGACCCTGATCGGCGTGATCCTGGCGGCGGCCACCGGCATCGTCGGCGCCTCGGTGACCCTGCTGGGGGTGCTGGCGCTGCCGCTGATGCTGCGCCAGGGCTACCGGCCGTCGCTGGCGGTGGGCACGGTGGCCGGCGCCGGCTGCCTGGGGATACTGATCCCGCCGTCCATCATGCTGGTGATCATGGGCGACCAGCTGTCGCTGCCGGTGGGCGACCTGTTCATGGGCGCGGTGTTGCCGGGGCTGCTGCTGGCGGGCCTGTATGTGCTCTACATCCTCTACCGCGGCTGGCGCGAGCCGGATGCCGCGCCGTTGCCGGCCGGTGAGTCTGGGGTCGACCTGGCGCTGCTGGCGCGGCTGCTGCGCGACCTGCTGCCGGCTGCGCTGCTGATCCTGGGCGTGCTGGGCAGCATCTTCGCCGGCATCGCCACCGTCACCGAGGCGGCCGGCGTGGGCGCCGCCGGCGCATTGCTGCTGGCGCTGTTCAAGGGACGGCTGGATGGCGCCACGCTGCGCGGCATTCTCGACCAGAGCCTGCTCACCACCAGCTACATCATGGCCATCCTGGTGGCGGCCACGGTGTTCTCGCTGGTGTTGCGCGAACTGGGCGGCGACGAGTTGATTGCGTCCAGCTTCGCCGGTCTCGACCTGTCACCGTACTGGCTGCTGGCGGTGATGCTGCTGCTGGTGTTCCTGCTCGGCTTCGTGCTGGACTGGATCGAGATCACCCTGATCGTGCTGCCGCTGCTGGCACCGGTGGTGACCGGGCTGGATCTGGCGGTGCCGGGCTACGGGGTGGTGGAGAACCCGTCGCTGGTGTGGTTCGCGCTGCTGGTGGCCATCGCCCTGCAGACCTCGTTCCTGACGCCGCCGGTGGGTTTCGCGCTGTTCTATCTGAAGGGGGTCTGTCCGCCCGCGGTGCGGGCCGCCGACCTGTACCGGGGCGTGCTGCCCTTCATCCTGCTGCAACTGCTGGCCCTGCTGCTGGTGGCGGTCTTCCCGTCGCTGGTGACCTGGCTGCCGGCCGTCACCTATGCCCATTGAGGACGTCCCGTGATCGACCAGATACTCGCCATCGTCTTCCCCATCTTCGCCATCGTGGCGGTGGGCTTCCTGTTCGCGCGGCGCCGGCCCACCGACATGTCGGTGGCCAACGGCCTGAACCTGACGGTGTTCACCCCGGCGCTGATCCTGTCGATCATGTCCGCCAAGAACTTCCAGCTGGCCGAGTACCAGCAGCTGGCGCTGGCCGCCGCGTTGATCGTGCTGGGTTCCGGCGTGTTGGCCTGGCCGTTGGCGCGCCTGGCCGGCTGGCAGATCAAGACCTTCGTGCCGCCGATGATGTTCAACAACTCCGGCAACATGGGCCTGCCGCTGGCGCTGTTCGCCTTCGGCGAGGCGGCGCTGCCGGCGGCGGTGGTGCTGTTCCTGGTGGAGAACCTGCTGCACTTCACCGTCGGCAACGCCATGATGGAGGGCCGGGTGCACCCGCTGCTGCTGCTGCGCATGCCGATGCTGCTGGCGACCTTCGTCGGGGTGGCGATCAGCCTGGGGCAGCTGCCCATCTGGGCGCCGCTGCACGAGACCATCGACCTGATGGGGCAGATCGCCATCCCGCTGATGCTGTTCTCGCTGGGGGTGCGCATGACCGGTCTCGGCCTGAGCGACTGGCGCATGGGGCTGGCGGCGGCCATCGTGTCGCCGGCCACCGGCATCGTCATGGCGCTGGCGGTGGCCTGGCTGCTGGGACTGGACGGTCGCGACTGGCAGATGCTGATCCTGTTCGGGGCGCTGCCGCCGGCGGTGCTCAACTTCATCGTGGCGGAGAAATTCGGCCAGCAGCCGCGCGAGGTGGCCGCCGTGGTACTGTTCGGCAACCTCGGCAGCGTGGCGGTGATGCCGCTGGTGCTGGCCTGGGTGCTGTAAACCACCGGTCAGCGCACGTTCCCGATGGTTATTCGGCTTGGACTGATCGTCCGATTCGGTTGATAATGCCCTGATATTTCGCAAATTCTTCCTGCCTACAAGAACACAATGATGCAACTTGGTGTGCCCAAAGAGTCCGTGCCCGGTGAGGCGCGGGTGGCAACCACGCCCGACGTGGTGAAGAAACTGGTCGGCAAGGGCTTCGCGGTCCTTGTCGAGCGCGGTGCCGGCGACGCTGCCGGCTATCACGACGACGCCTACGCGGCGGCCGGCGCAACCCTGACCGATACCGCCGGCGCCCTGGGCGCCGACATCGTCGCCAAGGTGCGCAAGCCCAGCCAGGCGGAGATCGCCCAGCTGAAGGACGGCGCCGTGTACCTGGGTCTGATGGAGACCTGCGAGGACGACGGCACCCTGAAGGGCCTGCTCGCCAAGGGCATCAAGGCCATCCAGCTGGAACGGATCCCCCGCACCTCCCGCGCCCAGTCGATGGACGTGCTGTCCTCCCAGGCCAACATCGCCGGCTATCGCGCGGTGATCGAGGCTGCCGCCAACTACGGCCGCTTCTTCCCGCTGATGATGACCTCCGCCGGTTCCGCCAAGCCCGCCCGCGTGGTGGTGCTGGGCGCTGGGGTGGCCGGGCTGCAGGCCATTGCCACGGCGCGCCGCCTGGGTGGTGACGTGCATGCCTACGACGTCCGCCCCGAGACCAAGGAACAGATCCAGTCGCTGGGCGCCAAGGCCATCGAGCTGGACCTGGGCGAGAGCGGCGCGGGCGAGGGCGGCTACGCCAAGGAGCTGTCCGACGAGGCCAAGGCGAAACAGCAACAGCTGCTGGCCGACGAGCTGGCCAAGGCCCACGTGATCATCACCACCGCGCTGATCCCCTGCCGCCCGGCGCCGGTGCTGATCCAGGAAGACGTGGTCAAGCGCATGCGCGAGGGCAGCGTGATCGTGGATCTCGCCGCCGCCAACGGCGGCAACTGCCCGCTGACCGAAAAGGATCAGGTGGTGCGCAAGCACGGCGTCACCCTGGTGGGTCACACCAACTACCCGTCCATGGTGCCCGGCGATGCCAGCGCCTTCTTCGCCGGCAACATCGCCAACCTGCTGGCCATCATGGTCGAGCAGTCCGACGACGGCCTGGTGCTCAAGGACCTGGACGCCGACGACATCACCCAGGCCGCGCTGCTGCGCGCCGAGTAACAGAGAACACGACCATGCCTGACACACTCGTCGCGCTGTATGTCTTCGTACTGGCCTGCTTCATCGGCTACTACGTGATCTGGGGCGTCACGCCCTCGCTGCACACCCCGCTGGTGGCGCTGACCAATGCCATCTCCGGCATCGTCATCGTCGGCGCCCTGCTGGTGACCGGCCTGGAAGAGGTCGGCACCAGCGCCGAGATCATGGGCTTCTTCGCCGTGCTGCTGGCGTCGATCAACGTGTTTGGCGGCTTCCTGGTGACCAACCGGATGCTGGCCATGTTCAAGAAAGACAAGAAGAAGCACTGAGGGCCTGATCCGTGGAACTTTCCGTTAACGCTCAGGCTATCGCCTACCTGGTTTCGGCCATCCTGTTCATTCTGGCGCTGAAGGGCCTGACCCATCCGTCCACCGCGCGGCGCGGCAACTACCTGGCCATGGCCGGCATGGCCATCGCCATCGGCGCCACGCTGTGGGGCACGGAGGTGCAGTCCTACGGCTTCATCATCGCCGGCGTCGCCGCCGGTGCGGTGATCGGCTCGGTGCTGGCGGCGCGCATCCAGATGACCGCCATGCCGCAGCTGGTGGCGGCGCTGCACAGCTTCGTCGGCATGGCCGCGGTGCTGGTGGCCATCGGCACCTTCATCAACAAGCAGGCTGCCGGCACGCTCAACGCGGTGCTGATGGGCGAACTGTCCGCCGGCATCATCATCGGTGCCATCACCTTCACCGGCTCGGTGATCGCCTTCGGCAAGCTGCAGGGCATCATCTCCGGCAAGCCGGTCAAGTTCGCCGGCCAGCACGCGCTGAATGCGGCCATCGGCATCGCCACCATCGCGCTGGGCGTGCACTTTGCCATGACCGGCAGCGTGTGGTCGCTGGCGCTGATGACGCTGCTGGCATTCGTCATCGGCGTGACCCTGATCATCCCCATCGGCGGCGCCGACATGCCGGTGATCGTGTCCATGCTCAACAGCTACTCGGGCTGGGCGGCAGCGGCCACCGGCTTCACCCTGGGCAACAACCTGCTGATCATCGTCGGCGCGCTGGTCGGTTTCTCCGGCGCCATCCTGTCCTACATCATGTGCAAGGCGATGAACCGCTCGATCATCAATGTGGTGTTCGGTGGCTTCGGCGGCGAGTCCGGTGGTGGCGAATCGGCGGCGGCCAGCGCCCACGAGAAGGGCGTCAAGTCCGCCTCGGTGGAAGATGCGGTGTACTGGATGGAAGACGCCAACCGCGTGATCATCGTGCCCGGCTACGGCATGGCCGTGGCCCAGGCCCAGCATGCCCTGAAGGAGCTGATGGAGCTGCTGGAGGCCAAGGGCGTGGAGGTGCGCTTCGGCGTGCACCCGGTGGCCGGCCGCATGCCCGGCCACATGAACGTGCTGCTGGCCGAGGCGGACATCCCCTACGACCACGTGCAGGAGATGGACGAGATCAACCCCGACTTCGCCAGCACCGACGTGGTGCTGGTGGTGGGCGCCAACGACGTGGTCAACCCGGCCGCCAAGTCCGACAGCTCCAGCCCCATCTACGGCATGCCCATCCTGGAAGCCGGCAAGGCGCGCAACGTTTACTTCCTCAAGCGCTCCATGCGCCCCGGCTACTCCGGCGTCGACAACCTGCTGTTCTACCAGGACAACTGCTCGCTGGTGTTCGGCGACGCCAAGGACACCATCGAAGGCATGGTGTCGGCGCTCAAGGGCGGCGGTCACTGAGGCCGCTGCACCCCCCCTGAAAAGGCTGCCCTAGGGCAGCCTTTTTTGTGCCTGCGGCGGCGCCTATGCGTGATCAAGCGGTTTCAAGTTTGCCCCACTTCGGCCGCTGAAGGCACTATCGATCAGGGGCGCTAAGTCCCGAAAAATCTACACAAAACGTAGGGGCTGTATGCATTCAAGGCGGGGCAAGGCGGTTAAGGCCAGGCTGCTGTTCAGTCCGGTGGCGTGGCTGCGGTCCCTACTGTTCGTCCTGCTGGGGCTGCCGACCGCGGCGCTGGCCCTGGACCTGAGCGCGGAGGAGCGTGCCTGGCTGGATGCTCACCCGGTGATCCGGGTCGGGGTCGACGTGGACTGGGCGCCGGTGGAATACGTCGATAAGGACGGCCGCTTCCAGGGCATCTCCGCGGACTACCTGGACCTGTTGCAGCAGCAACTCGGGGTGCGTTTCTCACCCGCCATCGAACTGAACTGGCAGGACACCCTGGCGGCGGTCAAGCGTGGCGAACTGGACATGCTGTCCTCGGTCAAGCGCACCCCGGAGCGCGAGACCTACCTGGCCTTCACCGACACCTACGTGTCCATGCCGATCATGATCTTCGCCGGCCCCGAGGTGTCCTACATCGGCAACCTGAAGGTCCTGGACGGGCACAAGGTCGCGGTGGTCAATGGATACGCCATCCACGAACTGCTCGCCAGCAATCACCCTGGCATCCAGCTGGTGCCGGTCAAGAATGCCGCCGAGGCCTTGCGCCGGGTTGCCAGCGGCGAGGTACGGGCCTTTGTCGGCAACGTGCTGACCACCAGCTACTACCTGTCCAAGCTGGGTTTCACCCAGATCAAGGTGGCCGGCGAAACGCCCTACGCCAACGACCAGGCGATGGCGGTTCCCAGGCAGCATGTCATCCTGGCAGGGATCCTGAACAAGGCCCTGCGAGCGATACCGCCGGCGGAACACAACGCCATCTACCAGCGCTGGCTGGCGATCCGCTATGAGCAGGCGGTGGTTTACTCGGCGCTATGGAAATACCTGATCGGCGCGCTGCTGGTGCTGGTATTGATACTGATCTGGAACCGCACCTTGCGGCACCAGGTGGGGCGTCGCACCGCACAGTTCCATGATGAACTTTCGCGTCGCGAACGCAGTGAACAGCGCTTTCTGATGCTGTTCGACAACGCTCCCGATGCCATTGTCGTGCTCGATGCAGAAAGTGGTCGCGTGGTAGCAGCCAATCACAATGCCGAGCGGCTGTTCGGCATGAGCCACGAGCAACTGCTCAGCGCCAGCCCCTGGGACCTGAGCCCGGCGCAGCAACCAGACGGACGTCCCAGCAAGGACCAGGCACTGGAGCGGATCGGTCAGGCACTGCAGGGCGAGGAGGTGGTGTTCGAGTGGACCCACCAGGCCGCCGATGGCCGGCAGATCCCCTGCGAGGTGCGCCTGGTCGGCCTGCCGTCTACGGAAGGGCGACAGGTGCAGGGCAGCATCATCGACATCACCGCGCGCAAGCGGGCGGAGGCGGACATGCAGCTTGCAGCGGGCGTGTTCGACAACACCTCCGAGGGCATCTTCGTCACCGACGCCGATGCCCGTATCCTGCGGGTCAACCAGGCGTTCACCGACATTACCGGCTACAGCAGCGAGGAAGTGCTGGGGCAGACCCCGAGCTTGCTGCGTTCCGGCCGTTATGACGAGCATTTCTACCGTGCCTTCTGGCAGACCCTGCATGACACCGGCTATTGGCAGGGCGAGATCAGCAACCGCAAGAAGAACGGCGAGCTGTTCCCGGCCTGGCAGAACGTGTCCGCGGTGCGTGACCACGCCGGCAAGCCGGTGCAGTACATCAGCATCTTCTCCGACATCTCGGAGAAGAAGATGTCCGAGGCGCGGCTGCAGAAGCTCGCCCACTACGACGTGCTCACCGGGCTGCCCAACCGGCTGCTGTTCAACGAGCGCCTGGAGCACGCGCTGGTCAGGGTGCGCCGCACCAAGACCCAGCTGGCCCTGCTATTCCTCGACCTCGATCACTTCAAGGACATCAACGACAGCCTGGGACATCCGGTGGGCGATGGCCTGCTGTGCCAGGTCGCAGACCGGCTGCGTGCAACGCTGCGTGAACAGGACACCGTGGCACGCCTGGGAGGGGATGAATTCTGCGTGATCCTGGAGGAACTGCGCTCGGTGGAAGATGCGGCGCATATCGCCAGCAAGCTGGTGCGGGCCATGCAGCGCCCGTTCCAGGTCGACGATCAGGTGCTGACCATCACCACCAGTATCGGCATCAGCCTGGACCATCAGGATGCAGCCGACCCGGCAACCCTGGTCAAGAATGCCGATTCGGCCATGTATCACGCCAAGCAGGCGGGACGTGATCAATACCAGTTCTATTCGCCGGAGCTGACCACGGCCGCGCTGGAGCGGGTGACGCTCGGCAGCGAGCTGCGGCGTGCGCTGGAAGAGGATGAACTCGAGGTCTGGTACCAGCCGCAGTGGCGCCTGGGCAATGGCAGCTTCTTTGCCGCCGAGGCACTGCTGCGCTGGCATCATCCGCAGCATGGCCTGATCCCGCCCGGCCGCTTCATACCCATCGCCGAGGAGCAGGGGCTGATTGGCGCCATCGGCGAGATGGTGCTGGAGACGGCCTGCGCCCAGATGCGCGCATGGCTGGATCAGGGGCTGGTGCTGGACAATGTCGCGGTCAATGTCTCCGGGCAGCAGATCCGCAAGGGCGATATCGTCGCCATCGTGCAGCGGGTGCTGCAGGCCAACCGACTGGCGCCAAGCCAGCTGGAACTGGAGATCACCGAGAGCAGCATCATGGAGCGGACCGACCGCACCATGGCGCTGATGGATGGGTTGAAGGACCTAGGGGTCACTATTTCCGTGGACGATTTCGGCACCGGCTATTCGTCACTCAGCTACCTGAAGCGGCTGCCCATCGACAAGCTCAAGATCGATCGGTCCTTTGTCATGGACATCCCCCAGGACAACAGCGACATGGCCATCGTACGGGCCATCATCGCGCTGGGCCGCAGCCTCAACCTGAAGGTGCTGGCCGAGGGCGTGGAGACCGAGCAGCAGCAGGCCTTCCTGGCCGTCGAGGGCTGTGACGAGGCGCAGGGTTTCCTGATAGGCAAGCCGATGCCGGCGGCGGAGTTCGAGGCCCTGCTGCGCCTCAATATCCGCATGGTGGCGGGTGGTTGATTCCCGCTCGACGGGCAATAAAAAGGCCGCCTGTAGGCGGCCTTTTTATTGGGTAGTCCGGCGGGCTCAGGCCTCAACGGAACGCTTGTAGCTGGTGCCGCTGCACTTGGGGCAGGGCGGGATGTGGCCGGGCTTCTTGAAATGCAGGTGCTCGCCACAGCCGTTGCACACCAGGGTGCCAGGGCCGGCGATCTCACCGGTCTTGTATTCCATGGACTCGGCGCGTTGCTTGAGCTTCTGCAGTTCCAGCGAGGTCTGGTCGGCGGCCTTGATGAACATGTCCAGCAGCCGGTCGCTGATCAGCGCGGTCTCCATGCCCAGCCAGTCCTTGAACTCCTCGCCGGTGTCGGCCAGCCAGCCGCCGGCGGCCTTCAGGTCACGGTCCAGGTAGTCGGCGATGCGATCCGCTTCCTCGCGGCTCAGCTCGCCCAGTTCCACGGCCTTGTCCTTGGCCTCGGACAGCGCGTGGCCCACCTGGGGCTCGACCTTCTTCTCCAGCTTGCGCAGCCGCTCGATGCCTTCACCGGTGCGCTCGAGCATCAGTTCGTAGGCCTCGCCCATGGCCTCGACGAGATCAGAGGGGGGCTTCAATTCGGACATGATGGCAGGCTCCTGAAGTCTTGATGAGTGTACATGTCTAGCATGGACCGTTATGGCCGTGCCGCCCTTGAGATGGATCAAGGAAGGCAACCCGTTCGGGTAACCCACATCAAACCTAAACAATAGGTAACGTGGGTGCAAACACCAACCGCCGGCACTGTGGGCGGCGGTTGTTGTTGCCTCAGGCTGCCTGATCGGCAGGCTTGCTGGTTTTTTCCAGGATGGGATCCGGCACGCTGCCTGGCTCGCCGCATTCCAGGAAGATGCGTCGGGTGCAGGTCTTGCAGATTTCCGGGTTCAAGTCGCTGATGATGGTGTGGATCGCCTGGCTCTTGGACTCGAACAGGTTTTCGCGGCCGATTTCCTCCGCCAGGCCGGATTTCTTCAGCGGGGCGCAGACGCCTTCCTTGACCTCGTACAGGTACAGCCTGCCGCCCCGTGAACGGCGGTGCTTGGCCTCTTCGGCCAGGAACTCGGCGCCGGCCACGTCGAGGAAGTTGATGCCCTTGGCGACGATCAGCAGGCTCTTCTGGAATGGCTCAGCCTCCTCGTAGGTGCGCAGTTTTTCACGCACGTAGGGCACGGCGCCGAAGAACAGCGAGCCGTCGATGCGCACCATGCTCATCTGCGGGCACTGCGGCAGCGTGGGGTCGGTGACGAACTGGCGCTTGGGCAGACGCGGGTCCGGCACGCGGATGCGTACCGCCGGGCGTGAGGTCTTGGAGAGGTACACCACCAGCGACAGGATGATGCCCAGCAGGATGGCGAATTCCAGCTCCAGGAACAGGGTGGCGAAGAAGGTCACGCCCAGCACCAGGGCCTCGGAGCGACTGGCCTTGAGGATGTGGCCGATGTGATGGAAGTCGATCAGGCCCCAGGCCACCAGGATCAGGATGCCGGCCATGGCCGCGTTGGGCAGGTAGGCGGTCAGCGGCGCCACGGCCAGCACGATGCCGATCAGCAGCACGCCGGCGATGACGGCGGCCATCGGGGTGCGGGCGCCGGCGGCGTAGTTCACCCCGGAGCGGTTGAACGAGCCGGTGGCCACGTAGGCGGAGAAAAAGCTGCCGAAGATGTTCGACAGGCCCTGGCCGACAAACTCCTGACTGCCGTCGATCACCTGGCCGGAGCGTGACGCCAGCGAGCGGGCGATGGACACCGCCTCGGTCAGCGCGAACAGGGTGGCCGCCAGGGTCAGCGGGGCCAGTGCCTTGATGGTGTCCAGGCTCAGGTCCGGGGCGGACAGTGGCGGCAGTTGGGCGGGCAGGGCGCCGACGGTCTGGATGCCGGTGGCATCCTGGCCCAACCAGGCGTTCAGCACCACCGACAGCCCGCTGCCCAGTACCATGGCACCGATCATGTACGGGATCTTGGGCACGAAACGCTTGATCAGCACGCCGCTGATCAGGGTCAGCAGGGCCACGCTGGTGACGTACAGGTTGATCTCGCCGAAGCGGTTGACCACCTCGGCGATCACCTGGTGGAAGTGCAGACCGCGAGCCATTTCCAGGCCGAAGAAGTGCTTCAGCTGGCTGCCGGCGATCAGCAGCGCGGCACCGGCGGTGAAGCCGATGATCACCGAGTGGGAGATGAAGTTGACCAGCGTGCCGAGCTTGGCCATGCCCATGATCAGCTGCACCGCGCCCACCAGGAAGGACAGCGTGATGGCCAGCGACACGTACTCGGCGGAGCCGGGCTCGGCCAGCGCGCTCAGCGAGGAGAACAGCACGATGGAAGCGGCGGTGGTGGGGCCGGATACCAGGTGCCAGGACGAGCCGAACAGCGCGGCGATGATGGCCGGCACCATGGCGGCATACAGGCCGTATTCCGGCGGCATGCCGGCGATGGTGGCAAAGGCCACACCCTGCGGCAGCACAACGATGGCGCCCGTCAGGCCGGCGCTGGCGTCGGCCTTGAGGGTGTTGCGGTTGACCATGGGCCACCATTGCAGGAATGGGAACGCCATAGCGCGCCAGCCGCGCATCTTGCTGTAAGCCAAGAGAGCCTCCGGAATATCCGATGTAGTGGGGCGACCGATCGGCGGGGCCGGCCACAGGCCAGCGGGGAAAGGTCGCCCGAAACCGCGCAGTATAGGCGAAGCCGACAGGCGCAGAAACTAACCGAAAGGAATATGACGGTCGGCACAGGAAAGTCGCGGCCGGCGAAAAAGGTTTGTTTATACTGGATTATTAGTATTGAAAGATATTCGTACGGGTAATTTACTGGGCCGCAGCCCCGCAGCCCCGCAGCCCCGCAGCCTCCGCGGACACGGAAGGTCCGGAGTGGGGCCGCATGCGTGGGCCGCTGCCGTCATCAGGCCTTTTGTTACACTGGTCGCCCCGTCCAGCCCATGCCCCTATCCGTGAAAAGCCCCCTGTCTACGCTGCGCACCATCCTGGGCCGGCCTTCTGGCAATAGCCCAAGACTTACCGCGATTTACTATTGCGCGGCGGCCGGCGAGCCGCTGATTGCCACCGAGCAGGCCGAGGTGGTCAGCGGCAAGGGTCTGAGCGGTGACCGCTACAGCCTGAATACCGGCTTTTGGCATCGGGTGGAAAGTTGTCAGCTGACCCTCATCACCGAGCACGAACTGGCCCGGGTGCGCCGCGTCGGCACGGTCAACGTCGACAATGGTCAGCATCGCCGCAACCTGGTGGTGACTGGCGTCACCGCCAGGCAGCTGGCCGGTCGCAGCTTCCAGATCGGTGATGCCCTGTTTGCCTACCACAAGCCCAGGCCGCCCTGCGGCTACATCGATACCGTGGCGGGGAAGGGCATGGCCAAGGCACTGGGCAGGCACAGCGGGGTGTGTCTGAAGGTGATCCGGGGTGGGACGATTCAGGTGGGGGATGCGCTGGTGTGGCGGCCGGACCGACCGGTATCGTGATGAAAGATTGCAGTGCCCTTCTCCCCCCCCCCTCTCCTCTGCCCGGAGCGTCCGCCAAGGGGATAGGCAGGGAGTCAGGGTGGGGCTGGAGTCATGTGGTTGTGTGTTGCACTTGCAACTGGAGTCTAAGATGACCCCTTTATTTCATTGGCGTCTCTTGAATGGTTGTTGCTGCAGTTACTAATAACGACGGTTATCCGAATCGCCTTAAATGCTTGTAGATTAGCTAAGTGGCTTTCTCGATTGAAAATGCTCGGAAGGCTGTCCGCGTCAATTTTTCTTGTCAGGTTTCCTGGCGGCTATTGCGAAAATACCTATTCCAGGCGTTTCCCAATCCTTCGCCTTGGTCAAGTTGTTATATTTTGATAAGTGGGAAGTAAGTCGCAGCGGATTTCTGATAATTTTGTTCAATAATTGCGCTCGGGATGGCCCTGCGTATCCTGTAGTGCCGTTCCAGCCTGGCCGAAGAGCCTTTTCAGACACTATAAATTCGGAAAATCCAGCGTTTTCAAGTAGGTGTTTGATTGATTCTGGTGAAAAATACCACCTGTGGTCAATTTGATAAATCCAGTGATTGGTCCCGCCAATTATGCGGTCTGTGCTTTTGTAATTACCAGTTTCTATGACAATCCAGCCCCCATCCTTTAGGTGTTGCTTGGATTTGTGGATGAGCTCGATTGGTGTTGCGGCATGCTCGATGACATCCCACAGCGTGACAACATCATATAACTCTCCATCAGGAATTTTATCTGTTGTTCCTTTTATCGCTCTTATCATGGGGTTTCTTTCTGCCAATTGGGGGTCTAGCGCGGGGTCTATTGCCGTCACGGCCCAACCATTTTCATAGGCCACGTCAGCAAAGATTCCTGCGCCTGCGCCAATATCCAATATTGTTCTTCCATCAACGGGGAGGCCTGCAACAAACTCATACTCCAGTTTTGATATATTTAGTTTGTAATCGGAATTGAAGTATTTAGATTGTGTTTTGCCATTATCAGCGTACGCAGACTCAAAAAAATTTATGCTTTGCTGGTCGTCATGGTTCAGTGGGAATTGCCATGCGAAGGAGCAGCTGCCACATTCTACAATGCTAACAAGCGTTGAATCTGTCGCATCGGACGCATGGGCTTTGAATCTATGTAATTTATCAGACCCACAGATCAGGCATTTATCTTTCTTTGGATTTAGTTCATTGATTTCCATATAAGCTCTCCTCCATTGAGTATAATGACCAAGATCGGCAGCGGATGTTAATCTTTGGTGCGCTTTTAATCCGGTGCGGCGTCTAGTCAGAATTTTTCATAGATATAAAAGTCGGCAAATGACCCGGTGTTTGTGTCTCTGTTGAATGGGAATGCATTGGGAATGTGCCTTAGTAATTGCCATTCTGGCTTTCTGGCTTCGATCCATTCGGAGAATTTCCGATGCCTTACATGTGCTGCCCTGTCTTCCGGGTTATCATCCGTATTCGAAGAATAAATTATGACGAATCTTTTGGCTGAATCGAACAGCCTATTCATGTAGTCTTCGAATACGCAGTCTTCTATTAAGTGGTATATGACGTCCAATGACAGGGTCAGTTCGGCGGTATCATTGCTGAAATCGTCCAGCAATTTGAATTGTTTTGTATGGTCGTTTAGAAACGCTTCGCCGCACATGGATACTGCTTTTTGGCTTACGTCAAAACCTGTGTATGAGGGGTACTTGGCCAACTTGAGTTGATTGCCATCACCGCACCCGTATTCAATTACGGTTTCGATTCTGTTATGCAGTACAAAATCGTTTAGTACTTGTGCTTTGAATTCGGCAAGCTCGTTGTAAGATCCATCACCAGAGTTTCCTCCTGACTCGTATCTATCTATCCAATAGCTTCCTGAGCCGGGAAAAGGTTTTGAAGGATTGGTAAATTGATGGTAAATGCGTTGGACGATTGGTCCGAAGATCGGAATGCTTTTGATGATCTGCTTCATGTTTGCTTGTTCCTTTCGATGCCTAACAGTTGATTGGGAAGTGCATCGTGATTTCGGGATATACGCTTAGCTCTGGTATTGGAATATGCAAGCGTTTGTTTGCCATTGGCTTTCACTGTATCCCACTGAATTCACTTGGTGAAGTGGCGTTCAGTAGTTCTTGGCTGTGGTGTTACTGCATGGATTTTATGCCTCTATCACCTGATGAACTTGGTGACGGGATTTTTGTGTCTGACAATTTGCTGGCGCGACATGAGTCCCGTGCCTCAATCCGCTAGAATGTCCGGCCCGCGACTCATCCTGCCGCCGTGTCTACCGATCTCGATCAACTCAGCCAGCAGCTCGACCAATGCCTGCTCCGTGACCGTGCCCCACTGCGCAAGCGCTTGCAGGGGCTGCGTCGGCGCGCGGCGCAGGGGCAGCCGGTGGATGAGGGGCTGGCGGCGGTCGCCGCGGCCGTCGCCCGGTCGGTGGCGCTGGCCGGGCAACGCCAGGCGGCGCTGCCGGTGCCGAGCTTTCCGCCCGAGCTGCCGGTCAGCGAGCGGCTGGACGAGATCCAGGCGCTGATCCGCGATCACCAGCTGATCGTGCTGTGCGGCGAGACCGGCTCGGGCAAGTCGACCCAGCTGCCCAAGATCTGCCTGACCCTGGGGCGCGGGGTGTTCGGTCGCATCGGCCACACCCAGCCGCGGCGCATCGCGGCGCGCAGCCTGGCCAGCCGCATTGCAAATGAACTCGGCCAGCAGGTGGGCGCGTCGGTCGGCTACAAGGTGCGCTTTGCCGACCGGGTGGGCGATGCCACCCACATCAAGCTGCTGACCGACGGCATGCTGCTGGCCGAGATCCAGCGCGACAGTCTGCTCACCGAGTACGACACCCTGATCATCGACGAGGCGCACGAGCGCAGCCTCAACATCGATTTCCTGCTCGGCTACCTGAAGCAGCTGCTGCCCAAGCGTCCGGATCTGAAGGTGATCATCACCTCGGCCACCATCGACCCGGAGAAGTTCGCCAGGCACTTCGGCGGCGCGCCGATCATCAACGTGTCCGGCCGCACCTACCCGGTGGATGTGCACTACCGGCCGCCGGCGGAGGAGGGCGCCGGCGAGCGCGACGACCCGCTGCAGGCGGCCATCGTCGACGCGGTGGATGAGCTGTCGCGCATCGACCGTGGCGACATCCTGGTATTCCTGTCCGGCGAGCGCGAGATCCGCGAGACCGCCGAGACCCTGCGCAAACATAAATTACAAGTGACCGAGGTGCTGCCGCTGTACGCCCGTCAGAGCGCGGCCGAGCAGTCGCGCATCTTCAAGCCGTCCGGCCAGCGGCGCATCGTGCTGTCCACCAACGTCGCCGAGACCTCGCTCACCGTGCCGGGCATCCGCTACGTGATCGACGCCGGCTACGCGCGCATCTCGCGCTACTCGGCGCGCAGCAAGATCCAACGCCTGCCGGTGGAGAGGGTGTCTCAGGCCAGCGCCGAGCAGCGCAAGGGCCGCTGCGGCCGGGTCGCGGCCGGGGTGTGCATCCGCCTGTACTCGGAGGAGGATTTCGCCAGCCGCGCCGAGTTCACCGAGCCGGAGATCCAGCGCACCAACCTGGCAGCGGTGATCCTGCAGATGCAGCTGCTGGGTTTTGGCGACATCGGCCGCTTCCCGTTCATCGACCCACCTGATTCGCGCCTGATCAAGGACGGCTACCGTGTGCTGGAGGAGATCGGCGCGGTGGACGGGCTGCGCAAGGTCACCCAGCTGGGCAGGAAGATCGCCCGCCTGCCGGTGGACCCGCGCATCGGTCGCATGCTGCTGGAGGCCGCCCATACCCACTGCCTGCGCGAGACCCTGGTGATCGCAGCCGCCTTGTCGGTGCAGGACCCGCGCGACCGTCCGATGGACAAGCAGCAGGCCGCCGACGAGGCCCACGCGCTGTTCAAGGACGAGCAGTCGGATTTCCTCAGTTACGTGAAGCTGTGGCAGTTCATCGAGGAGCAGCGCCGCCACCTGACCCACCGCAAGTTCCGCGAGCTGTGCAAGCAGTACTTCCTATCCTTTACCCGCATACAGGAGTGGCACGACATCCACCAGCAGCTGCGCGTGCAGCTGCACGAACTGGGCTACCGCGACAACGAGGTGGACCCGGGCTACGAGACCCTGCACCGCGCCATTCTGTCGGGGCTGCTCAGCCACATCGGCTTCAAGGAATCGGGCAAGGATCGCGAATACCTGGGTGCGCGCGGCACCAAGTTCCACGTCTTCCCCGGTTCCGGCCTGTTCAGCAAATCGCCCAAGTGGCTGATGGCCGCCGAGCTGGTGGAGACCACCAGGCTGTACGCACGCGGCTGCGCGCTGATACAGCCGGAGTGGGTCGAGTCGCTGGCCGGCCACCTGATCAAGCGCAGCTACTCGGAGCCGCACTGGCAGGCCAAGCGCGGCCAGGTGGGCGGCTACGAGAAGGTCACCCTGTACGGCCTGACGCTGGCGGCCCGGCGGCGCATCAACTACGGGCCCATCGAGCCGGAGACGGCGCGCGACATCTTCATCCGCTTCGCGCTGGTGGAGGGCGACTTCCACACCCGCGCGCCCTTCTGGCGCCACAATCAGGAATTGATTGCGGAGGTCCACGACATGGAGGCGCGCTCGCGCCGCCGCGACATCCTGGTGGACGAGGAGGTCATCTACCAGTACTACGCCGAGCGCATCCCCGAGGGTATCTATTCCAAGGCCCAGTTCGAGGAATGGCTGCGCACCGCCAGCAAACAGCATCCGAAGCTGCTGCACATGCGCCTGGAGGATCTGCTGCGTCCCGGCGCCGCCGGCGTGGAGCAGGCCCAGTTCCCGGAGACGCTGGACATCAACGGCATGGCGCTGCCGCTGGAATACAGCTTCCAGCCCGGCAGCGACGCCGACGGCGTCACCCTGGTGTGCCCGGCGGCGGTGCTCAACCAGGTCACCGAGGGCCGCGCCGACTGGCTGGTGCCGGGTCTGTTGCGCGACAAGGTGATCCATTTGATGAAAAGCCTGCCCAAGGCGCTGCGCCGTAACTTCGTGCCGGTGCCGGACTTCGCCGACCGCGCACTGGCCGGCATGGTGGCATCCGACACGCCGCTGGTGCAGGCGCTGGGCGCGGCGCTCAAGCAGCAGTCCGGCGTGCACATCCCGGAGGGCGCCTGGGACACCGCCAGCCTGCCGGACTTCCTCAAGCTGCGCATCCGGGTGGTGGATGCCCAGGGCCACACCCTGGCGGTGGGGCGCGACCTGCCGGCGCTGCAGCAGGCCCATGCCGGGCAGGGCGGCGCGCTGGTGGAGCACACCCTGCCGAGCACCGGGCTGGAGCGGTCCGGGCTCAATGACTGGGACTTCGGCGACCTGCCCGAATCGGTGGACACCGAGGGCGGCGGCATCCGCCTGCGCGGCTTCCCGGCGCTGGTGGACGAGGGCGACAGCGTGGCGGTGAAGATCATCGACTCCGCGCCCAATGCCGTTGTCGCCCACCATGCGGGCCTGCGCCGGTTGATCATGCTGAAACTCGCCAAGGAGATCCGCTACCTGCGCAAGAACCTGCCCGGGCTGGCGCAGATGAAGCTGCAGTACGCCAAGGCGGCGGCCGCTGACAAGGCTGCCGGCGACCTGGCCGACCAGTTGGTGGCGCTGATCGTCGACCTGACCTTCCTGGTCGACCGCCCGGAGATCCGCAGCCAGGCCGCCTTCGCCGAGCGGGTCGAGTCCTGCAAGGGCGAGCTGATGAACCAGGCCAACCAGGCCTGCCAGCTGGCAGCCGAGGTGCTGGCCGCCTACCAGCAGGTGCGCAAGCGCCTGGCCGGCATCACCCAGATCAACTGGCTGGCCTCGCTCAACGACATGCGCGAACAGCTCGACGGGCTGGTCTACCAGGGCTTCCTGCAGCAGGTGCCCTACGACCAGCTCAGACAGTACCCGCGTTACCTGAAGGCGCTGGCCTCGCGCATCGACAAGCTGGCCCACGCCGCCACCCGCGACCAGCAGCAGCTCAACGAGCTGCGTCCGCTGTACGACGACTGGCAGGCGCGGGATGCGCAGGTGCGCGCCAAGGGTCAGGCCGATCCGCGCCTGGACGAAATCCGCTGGATGCTGGAGGAGTGGCGGGTGTCGCTGTTCGCCCAGGAACTGAAGACCGCCTATCCGGTGTCGGCCAAGCGCATCAAAAAGCGCTGGCAGGAACTGGGGCTGTAGCGCGGTTCACTAGTGCAGGTTGCTGCGTCAGGTGTCGTAAGGTGTCAGGTGTCGGAGTCGGTATACCGACTCCGACACCTCATGTTCAGCCCAAGCCACGCAGCGGGCCTGTAGCCTTCCTCAGCCGGCCGCCTCGTCCAGCCGGCGGTATTCGTTCAGATAGGCCATGTCCAGGCGCTGCTCGTCCTGCGCGACGCGCACGCCGGTGGGCAGCGGCTCGGCGTGGCTCTGCAGCCACTGGTCCAGGTGGTGGTCGATGCCGGTCAGCAGCAGGGTGGGCCGGTCGAGTTGTTGATGCAGATCCCGCACCGCCGCCAGGCGCTGCTCGGGACGCCCCTGGGTGGGGCTGCCCAGCACCACCACCTGTGGTTGCCAGGCGGCGATGGCCTGGGCGTCGCTCGGGTCAATCTGGCTGGTCGCCGGGATATAGGCGAGGCGCTGTTCACCGCAGGCGATGCCATAGGCCAGCAGTTCGGGGTCGGCGGCCAGGGCGAAGGCGTGGACCCGGAAGCGGCCGATGGGGGTTTCGTGTTCGGGCTGCAGGGTCGCCTGCACCGTCAGTTGTCCCGGGGTGCGGCTCAACCAGCTCGGGCTGGCGCTGTCACCGGGGCCGAACACCGGCAGCGCCGCGCCGCGGCCCAGGTGCAGGCGCACCAGGCCGGTCCAGTGGGGTGGCGCCCAACTGCACAGCAATACCGCGGTGGGGGATTCCAGCCAGTCGTTGCGGGCCAGGTCGGCGTTGCCGGCTTCGATCAGCAGGCGCTCGTTGCCTTCCTGCAGCGTCAGGCAGGTGGGGCGCCGGCGCAGGTGCCGCACCGCGCGGGCCTGGCGGCACAGGCTGCAGTCGCAGCCGTGCACGGGAATCCCCGCAGCGTCGCCGCTGCCGTTCAGTGTCAGTCTCATGACAACACCGGAGCTATTGGGTATCCGACGTGGCGGTTAAGATAGGCAAATCGGCGGATGAGCATGCATGTTCCCTGTGTCAGCTCCGTTGTGTCGTGTTTCTTTACGTCTTTGTAAACAGGAAATGTTACAGATGAGTGAATGTCCCTGCGGCAGTGGCGCCAGTTACGCCGACTGCTGTGAACCGATCCTGACCGGCGCCCTGCCGGCGCCCACCGCCGAGCGCCTGATGCGCTCGCGCTACACCGCCTACCAGAAGGCGGCCATCGGCCACCTGGGTGACAGCCTGCACCCCGAGCACAAGTCGGACTGGGACGAGGCGGCCACCCGTCGCTGGGCCGAGTCAGCCGAGTGGCAGGGGCTGGAGATCGTCGCCACCGAGGCCGGCGGCGAGGATGACGATGAGGGTACGGTGGAGTTCATCGCCACCTATCGCGAGGACGGCATCACCAAGCGCCACCACGAGACCAGCCGCTTCGCCCGCAAGGACGGTCGCTGGTACTACGTGGATGGCAAGCTGCCGTCGCCCGAGACCCATCGCAACGAAGGCCCCAAGGTCGGCCGCAACGACCCCTGTCCCTGCGGCAGCGGCAAGAAGTACAAGAAGTGCTGCGGCCGATGAGACCCTACGCCGAGTCCTGCGACCAGAACCGGGAGCCCATCCTGGCGGTGCTCAAGCCGCGCCTGGCCGATGCCCTGGCGCTGCTGGAGATCGGCAGCGGCACCGGTCAGCACGCTGTGTATTTCGGCGCGGAGCTGCCACACCTGTCCTGGCAGACCAGCGAGATGGCCGAGCACCACCCCGGCATCCATGCCTGGCTGGCGGAGGCGGCGCTGGCCAACGTGCAGCCACCGCTGGCGCTGGATGTCAGCGATCGCAGCGCCTGGCCGCGAGATGCCTACGACGCGGTGTTCACCGCCAACACCGTGCACATCATGGGCGAGCCCGAGGTGGCAGAGCTGTTCGCCGGCGTGGGCGGGGTGCTGGGCAGTGGCGGCCTGTTTCTGATCTACGGTCCGTTCAACTATGGCGGCCGTTACACCAGCGACAGCAATGCCCGCTTCGATCAGTGGCTCAAGCAGCGCGATCCCCGCTCCGGCATCAAGGACCTGGACTGGCTAAAGTCCCTGGCGGATGCGGCCGATCTGGTACTGGAGGAAGACATCGAGATGCCGGCCAACAATCGCGTGCTGGTGTGGCGCAAGGCCTGGGCCGTCTGTGACGCAACTTGAAGCAGTTCGCGTATCTCATGGATCTGCTTGCTGTTTTTCATGCAACTTGGACTAGAATGGCGCTATGACACGTAAATCACACAGGGGCATCCTGGTCCTGCTGCTCGCGGCCCTGGGCCTGGCGGCAGGCGGTGCTTGTGCGGACGTGTACAAGTACCGTGACGCCTACGGCCGTATCCACCTGACCGACCAGCCGATGAAGGGCAACGTGGTGTTGCTCAAGGTCTATCGCCTGGGCGGGAGCAGTGGCAGCACTGGCGGCGGGGCTGCGGTGCTGCAACAGCGTCGCAAGGCCTATGCGCCGTTGATCAGCCGTATCGCCCGCGAGCAGCGCCTGCACCCGGAACTGCTGCATGCGGTGGTGCGGGTGGAATCGGCCTATGACCCGCGGGCGGTGTCGTCCAAGGGCGCGGTCGGCCTGATGCAGCTGATGCCGGCCACCGCCGAGCGGTTCGGCGTGAGTGATCGCGAAGACCCGCAGCAGAGCCTGACCGGCGGCGCCAGCTACCTGCGTGAACTGCTGGCATTGTTCGATGATGACCTGACCCTGGCGCTGGCCGCCTACAATGCCGGTGAGAATGCGGTCATCCGCAACGGCAACGCTGTCCCGCCCTATCCGGAAACCCAGAACTATGTGCGCAAGGTGACCAGCCTGTATCGTCAGCAGGCCGGTGACAGCATCGAGCGCAGCCTGGTGGTGCGTTAGTCATCCGCCAGCGGTTGCGACCGCAACCGGTCTTTCATCTCCCTGTTGTTACCTGAGCCTGTGCATGTCTGAACCCGAACCAAGCATCCCGCGCCCACGGGCATCCCGCTGGCGGCGCTGGCTGCTGGAACTGGCGCTGATCGCCCTGGTGCTGGTCGGCATCCACTGGTGGCAGACCCGCGGTGCACCGAGCGGGCCGGCACCCGCGCTGGCGGGCCAGCTGCTGGACGGCAGCACCATGAACCTGGCGCTGGAGGGGGGGCGACCGGTGCTGGTGCACTTCTGGGCCGAGTGGTGCCCGATCTGCCGCCTGGAGCAGGGCAGCATCCAGTCGCTGTCGGCGGACTACCGGGTGATCAGCGTGGCCACCACCTCGGGCGATGCCGCTGAGGTGCGGGCCTACATGGCGCAGGAGGGGCTGAGTTTTCCGACCCTGGTGGACGAGGCCGGTGATGTGGGCCGGGACTGGGGCGTGAAGGGCGTGCCCGCCAGCTTCGTGATCGATGCCGACGGGCAGGTCGCCCACGTTGCGGTGGGCTACACCACCGAGCTTGGTCTGCGGCTGCGCCTGTGGCTGGCGGGCCGCTGAGGCCCTGGCTCAGTCTTCGCCGATGACCCGTTCTTCACGCGGGGCGCTGAGCAGCTTTTCGGCTTCCACCTGGTTCTTGGCGAAGATCATCCGCACCTCGCCATTGGCCGGCAGGTCGCCTTCGGCGCGCTGGCCACGGGCCAGGCTGCGGGCCTCTTTGTAGCTGTCGCAGGTCTCGACGTGGGTGAGCTGCTTCTTGCCGCTCTCGGCGTCGGTCACGATCTGGTAGACGAAGTAGGGCATGGCAGGCATCCGGATAACTGAAAAACGGCGCAACCATAGCATGCCCCGCGCGGGCCAAACAGCCCGAAACCGCCGCGGTTGGCCGCTGCCGGTATGGGGTATTTCCCGGTCCCCTGTGCGTTGAGTCGGGACCGTCCCTTGGGTAGTCTGAGCGGCTTAGCATTCACCCCGGTACCGGAATCCTCATGAGCCAGTTCCCCAATATCCGCACCGCCATCCCCAAACGCCGTTATCAGATCAGTGATTTCAGCGCGACGCTGCTGGGCGAGATCGAGAGCAACGACCCGGCCAACTATCAATACATCCTGGCCCTGGTGCCGATGGGCGAGGCCAAGCCGAACTTCTTTGTCTGCAGTGAGAAGGTGCCGCCCAAGGATCGCGCCGACGGCGCTTACCGGCTGCGGGTGATCAACAGCGCCATGTCCGAGGTGATGGACCAGGCCGACAGCTGGGGCGATATCGACGCCTTTGCCGACCAGGCGCTGCAACTGGCCCAGCAGGCGCTGGGCCTGACCGGGCACGAAGCGATGAGACTGATGTGATGAAAATGCCAACCAGGGATGGAATGACGCACTGGGCCGCAGGGCTGCTGCTGGTGCTGGCGCAGGGTGCGCAGGCCGGCGAGGTGGCCATCGAGCAGGCCGACTTCAGCCGTACCGGGGATGCCTGGCAGGTGGCGGTGACCCTGCGTCACGGCGACACCGGCTGGGATCACTATGCCGACGGCTGGCGGGTGGTGGATGACACCGGCAAGGTGCTGGGCCATCGCACCCTCTACCATCCCCACGTCAACGAGCAGCCGTTTACCCGCTCACACCGGATCACTATCCCGGCGGGCGTGCAGCGGGTATTCGTGGAGGCCCACGACAAGGTCCACGGCTGGTCGACGCAGCGCCTGGAGGTGCAGTTGGATCAGGCCGAGGGACCGGGTTACCGGGTCAGGCCCTGAGGCGGGCCTAGTCTGCGGCTGACGGCCG
>Ga0272444_10000908_pt1 | contig 29971 bp, 14 predicted proteins | sample SSMForm13_FD_201033 | JGI IMG/M metagenome (GOLD analysis project Ga0272444, IMG submission 201033) | Marine sediment archaeal communities from Little Sippewissett salt marsh, Falmouth, MA, United States - SSM-Form-13 | ecosystem: Environmental > Aquatic > Marine > Wetlands > Sediment ...
GCGATTATGCATCATCCAGCCAAATGCTGGCGGTAATGAATCGTCAGACCGGCAAGCTCCTGTGGCAGCGGCAAGCCGAGCAGGCCTTCCGCCACAACACCATCATCGCCGGCAAGGGCAGGATATTCTGCATCGACGGCCTCAGCGACGCCAAGCGCCAGGCCGCCAAGCGCCGCGGAGAAGAAGTGGATGGCAAATCATCGATGCTCTACGCCCTCGACGCCGCCACGGGCAAGGTTTTCTGGCAAACAGACAAGGACGTCTTTGGCACATGGCTGGGCTACTCTGCCGGGCGAGACGTGCTGCTCCAGGCAGGCAGTAGCGAACGCGACCGCGCCGACGACGAAGCCAAGAAGGGCCTGGCGGTCTACCGCGCTGCCGATGGTAAGGTCATCTGGAAAGACCTCGAACTGCCCTACAAAGGCCCGTGCATGCTGAGGGGCGATACGATCATCACCAACGGATACAATGGCTTCGCGATGGACCTGATGACCGGCAAGCGCTTGACCAGGCCCGACCCGCTCACCGGCAAACCGGTGGACTGGCGATTCAGCCGCACCTACGGCTGCAATACCGCCATCGCCAGCGAAAATCTCATAACGTTCCGCAGCGGGGCTGCAGGATACGTGGACCTCACTACCGGCCTGGGCACGGGCAACCTCGGGGGGTTCAAGAGCGGCTGCACGTCGAACCTTATCCCTGCCGATGGCGTGCTCAACGCGCCGGACTACACTCGCACGTGCACGTGCTCCTACCAGAACCAGTCTTCGCTGGCGATGGTCCACATGCCGGACGCCGAGCAATGGACCTTTATTGAGGATGCCGGCAAACTCGACGGCGCCCTTGCGCGAGTCAACGTAAACTTCGGCGCGCCCGGCGACCGCCAGACCAGGCAAGCCTGCTGGTACGAGTTTCCGATCGTCGGCGGACCTTCGCCGGCACTGGATATCAACGTGACCGGTGGACAAGCCTACTGCCACCACAGCGCGTTCTTTACTGGCAAGGAGCTAACCTGGGTAGGCGCGTCCGGCCTGGCCGGAGCGGGCAAGATCACAATCAAGCTCGACCATTCCAAAGTTCCCACCAGGCGAAAGTACACGGTAAAACTGATCTTCGCCGAACCCGACACCAAAGCCAAACCCGGCGACCGCGTTTTCAACGTGGCGATCCAGGGCAAGGGGGCATTTGCAGGCCTGGACATTGCCAGGGAAGCCTCCGGACCGCGACGGGTAATCACACGCAAAGTCACTGGCGTATCCATCGCAAAAACGCTCATCGTCGAGTTTGATTCCGTCAAGGGCGAACCGATAATATGCGGCATCGAGGCCATTGCTGAGTGATCACCGCTGCAAGGGCCTTGACCCGGGCCGGGGCATGTGGAGTATCTTGACACCCACGCGTTTGAACCGCCATCGCCTCAGTGCGCGGGCCGGTGAGGCGCTGACTTCAGAAAATCCCCTGTGACAAGGAGAATCCTATGAAGATGTACCAAGAGTTCAAACAGTTCGCGATACGCGGCAATGTGGTGGACATGGCCGTGGGCGTAATACTCGGCGGTGCGTTCGGCAAGATCGTCAGTTCGCTGGTCACCGACGTCATCATGCCGCCCATCGGCCTCCTGCTTCGTGGGGTAGATTTCACCAATCTCAAGATGACCATGAAGGAACCGGTAGTCGACCAGGCCGGCAAGCAATTGCCTGAGGTCGCCCTGGCTTATGGCAACTTCATCAACACGATCGTCAGCTTTGTAATCGTCGCGCTTTGCACGTTCATATTGGTGAAGTTGATCAACTCGCTCAAGAGGAAGGAAGAGGTCAAGCCTACCGCGACGGTCCCGTCAGTGACGAAGGACCAGCAACTACTGACGGAAATTCGCGACCTGCTTAAGGCGAAAGCGTAGCTGGATTTGATTCGCCGGCGCCGGGCGGCGTTTACTCGGCGTCAGGCTCGGGCGCTCGCACCTCGGCGATTATCGCGCCAAGCATCGCCAGCAATGTGAAGAAGAACACACCCCACAGCCCCAGCCGGAGGGCCTGATCGACGGGGCGCGGCGTACCGATCGCCCCTGCCATGGCGTTGTTGACGCCCGTGTACACCAGCGACAGGGCCAAGCCGGCAACCACCCCGAGAATAATGCGCCTCGACGTGGACCATCCACCCGCCCAGGCCGCGACTGCCACGCCGGTCAGAAATGGCACCCACATCGAAACCTGCCAGGTATCCCACAGAATCGGCACACGCCCAGTCCACCGCCATTGCAGCAGGTCGGTCTGGGCGAGCACTATCGCTCCGACGATAACCGCTCCCACACAATGCCAACTGCGGCGCAGAAGTTTCTTGCGGTGCTCTGCCAGAACTCCCATTCGACGTCGAACGGTCAGCGGGTAGTTGTAGAACAGGTCGAAGACGAAGTGCTCCAACAGCGCGCCCTTTTCGCCGAAGACCGGCACGACGTGGACGGCGCCGGTGGCCCAGTGCCCAGCCATGAACCGGGCGAGCGTCGGATATCGATACGCCATTTGGATCGGGAAGGCCAGGTATCCTACGTATTTGAAGAAGCCCAGAAACACGGCGATGTTGTAGTCCTTGAAGTTCCGCTCGCGGATAACCAGATACAGCACATAGAGCCCGCGAACCAGCGAGCCGGGCGAGATCGGTGTTAGCTGGAACGCCACCATAATCGCCCCGCCGGCCTTGAGGGCCTCGCGCCAAGACAGGTTATGCACCCAGCAGTACCAGATCGCCACACCCATCGCCACCACCTGCGTGATCGGCAGCGTACAGACGTGCACCGCGAGGCTCTTGAGGTACTTTTGGATAAACGGCTCGTGCAGGCGGGAGAGGATTTTCTCGGCATCCTCGTCGGTGACCATGTGGTTACGGCGTCCCTCGTCCACCATGTCCCGCAGCCACTGCGCGCGGGCCTCGGCGTTGAAATACAGCCTGACCGGGCGAACGAAAATGAAATGCAATTTTTCCTTCGCGAAGGACCAGTCGGTGAACATCCTGTGCAGCCCGACCGGCAGGAGCGACAGGGGCCTGTGCAGCAGCGCCAGCAAGGGGCGATCAACCAGTTTCTCCGCCGTCGCCGAACTTATCCGTCCGCGCTGCAGCCAGACTCTGAGCGTCTCGATCATCCGCGCACGTATGGCCCTTAGCAGCCACTTAGGCCTGAGCAAGGACAAGTAGTGCATCCGGTACCGTTTACGTCCGGTGAAACGCCTCAGCATACGGCTTGCCGCCGGGGCAACCACCAGCAGCACCACTCCGATCACCAAGCCAATCCAATGCAGGCGAAACGGCGAATCCGGAGCGCTGAACATTCGCGCCCAAAGCCCCACCGCGAGAATGGACGCCCCAACAACTCGCCCCACGGTAGACAGCATACCGAGCGTCCAGAACATCGCGAACAGGCCGAACTTCTTATTGATTAGCCTCTCGGCCGGCCGATCGATCTTACCGGATGTTCGCCACCCGCGAATCGTCGCCCGGTGCAGCGACTTCCAAAGCTCGCCATCGTAAAACAATCGAACGTGATGGCCGGTGATGTCCACCTGGGAATTTCGATATGTAGCCTCGGCTGCTCGAAGTTCCTCGACCGCCGGCGCCATATCCGCGAAGGCTTCGCCGCCTTCTTCTACGTAGGCGGAAAGCTTTTCGACGTCGCCGCGGTCGAACTGCACCAGCCGACCGCGAGCCAGACCGCGACCGATCAACTTGAAGTCGCCCGGACTCATCGGCAGAAATGCCAGCAGCGCCAAACCCGCCCGGAAGTCCACCGCAGTCAAACCCGCGGCTGGGTCGTCGTCGAATTCACTTCGCTTGAGACAGTTCGGCTGGCTCTTGCAGGTGGACCACTCGTACTGGCGGGCCAATTCCGGCGCGCCCATGTCGTGGAGCATTCGCACAAGCTCCGCCATGAAACGTTTCTTGGCACAGTACTCCGGCGAACCGCTCGGTTCAGCCGCATCGGCGGCGGGTTGCTGGCCTCGACGGGTCACATGGTTGTCCACTTCAAACCGCCACGTTCGACCTTCGAGCCATTCGCTGATCTCCCCGCAACTGCCGATTGTCCGGTCCACAAAGGTCGCCAGTATGTCCACCACGCAGCTCTCGCTGCCAAGCCGCTCGGCTGCGGCACGGCGGATGAACTTCTGCCAGAGCGCCCCTGCCCTGGCGGCGGTGGGGTTTACCTGCAACTGGAACGGGCTCTGAAACCCCATCCGGTATATCAGATTCCGAAAAATCTGCGACGCGCGGCTGGGCGGCACGAGAATCTTCATCGCATAACTGCCGCCAATGTTCAGGCCCGTAATGTCCGGGCCAGCCTCCTTGCCCTTCTTGACCTTCGCCAGTTCGATGGCTTTTACCCGAACTCGGTAGACCTGGCCTGCAAACCCGCCGCCGACGAAGCGTTCGACGACTACCGTCACCTTTCGCCGACCGGCCGGAATAACGCCGGTCATCTCGTACGTGATTTCGTCACCGGGCTCGTAGCGGTCCACGCGAAGCGGGCGCAGCACTTCCAGTTCTTTGAAGCGCCTGGCCAGCATCCGTGACGTCTCAATCGAGTACTCGACCGCCATCAAATCTCCATCCAACGAGCCGACAAACCGACCACCATGCCTATAGCACGTGTATCTTCTATCGGCAAGTAGCGTCAGTTACTGTACGTCGAGTGCCGAATCCCTGTCGGATTCAGCGAGATAAGACGTATTCGACCAAGTCGGATAGCTGCCGAGCGGTGAGATCGGAGGTGGCGCCATGCCTGTCGGATTTGTTGAAACGCGTCAGCACATCGGTCACCGTCGCGGCCCGACCGTCATAAAGGTACGGCGCGGTCCGCCAGGTTTCCACAAGCGTAGGCGTGTCGAACTCCTTGATACCCAGTTGGTCCGGCCCGTTGCCGACATCGTAACTCCTCAGGTCGGTCGCGAGTTTGCCCGAGTGGCACGAGGCGCAACCGGCGGAACGAAAAACCACCTCGCCCCGCTTGGCGGCAGGGCTGAGCTTGCCGGCGACAAGATGCGGGCTCGGCACGGGGGTGAGGCTCTTGAGGTACGCATCAATCGCCTTGGCCTCGGCTTCGGGCCTGTGGGCGAACTGGATGAAACGGACACCCGCCCGCACGGCCACCTCTGCTTTGGCTCGTATGCCGGAAATCATCGAAGGCGGGGTACGGTGGGCCAGGAGCATGCTCTTGGCGTTTTTCGGATTCCCGATGCCGTCGTTGAGCAGGTCCCAGTTGAGCCCATCCATGCGGGCGCCCGGGTGGCAGCTTGAGCAACTCTGCCATTGCTGCAGGCACAACGTCCCATCATGAAAGCACAACTCGCCCAACCGCCGGCTCGTCATGGGCTTTGGGGGACACAGGAGGATCGTCTCGCACTTGGGGTATCGGTTGGATGGATCGATGTCCACCACGGCGAGCGAATCGCTGAAATACTGGGCGGCGTATAGAGTCCTGCCGACTATCGCCAGACCGCGAGGACCCTTGCCGGTCAACTTGATACGTCGGCGAATCCCCGCAAGAAAACCCAGATCGTTGGGCACGTTGTCGGCCGAGGCCGAGACGGCATTTACCGATACGCCGGCGGCAGCCTGGTCCAGACGGGCATGCATGGCGACCCGATCGATCACGTTGACCTCGTGCGACCCGGCGTGCGTGACGCACAATAGCTTGCCATCGGCGGTGCAGGCGACTGACCAAGGGTTGGCTGCACCAAAGTCCACGGCGTCCAGCAGAACGGTGTTGACCAGTTTGCCGGCCCGGAGATCAATCACAGCCAGGGCGTTGGAGCACATCCAGCCGCGTTCGACCATGGTCGTCGGTAGGTGGTATCGTCCGAGCACATGCGTTGCGTAGGCGAACCGCCCATCCGGCGAAACGCAAACGCCGCGAACACCGGTAGCGCCGTCATGCAGGCCGATATTGGAGGCCTTGCCGGCGGCGGTGTCGATAATGGTTATCGCCGCGGCTGCGTACGGACCGTTCGTCGGGCCGGAGGGAAGCTGATTGCCCACCACCACGTATCGCCCGTCCGGTGAAATTGCTATGGCCACCGGATCGCGGACAGCAGGGAACCGCCTGGTTTGACGCCCGGAGGCGACATCGACCACCGACACATCGTTATTGAAGCGGTTGCAGACATACAGAGTCTTGCCGTTCGGGCTGACAGCCACTGCACTGGGCGTATGGCCCACTTCTATGGAGCCTGTCACCTTGGCGGTTTTCAGGTCGATCACGTGCACCCGGCCTCGCGGCGCCTCGCCGGTTACGTAGAGTCTGCCGCCGTCGGGCGAGATTGCCACCCCTCCCCCGTCATCGGGCAGAGGTATTTCCGAGGCGACCATCCCGTCTGCAAGGTCCACGACCGCCACGTGCCGGCCTGTGTGCTCGACAACGTAAAGTTGCTTGCCGTCCCGGGCTGCAACCATATCCCGCGGCGACAGGTATCCGCCATTGTCCGCGGCAGCGATGGTGCCGGCGGCGACGGCCTGCACGGGCCCGGCGTTCACTTCACCCTGGTGCAGCGAACACACCGCCAAGGCAATCATTCCTACGCAAAGAAGACTCAGTACTGCATGCTTGGACATTACTTATTCTCCGCGGCCTGTCACTTGGCCGGTATTACTATACGGATACCCACGTTGTAGACCTTCTGGTACGGCTCGTATGCAAAGCGAGCCGAGGCGGTCGCGTTGACCGGCCTGTCCTCCCAGGATCCGCCGCGGGCAACTTTCCGCTCCCGGGGATTCGCATCATTTCGCCCGTCGGCTTCGGCGTACGGGTACGGACGATAACTCGACCGCGTCCACTCGCTGACGTTGCCCGCCATGTCCTTGAGGCCCCAGGCGTTGGGCTGGTACTGACCGACGTAGTTGGTGACGAGACACTTGTCGTCGCTGCGATCATCCCGGAGCGGGAAATTACCCTTGGGATCGTGCGAACGCCTGATGTGAACCTTGCTGCCACCGTCCCAACGGTTTGCGGTGAAGAGCATCTGGTGGTCGGCGAGGTTGGCGAAAGTCGAGAAGACACTGTCCAGGTCGCCGTAGTAGAACGGCCCGGCCGAACCGGCGCGAGCAGCCCATTCCCACTGTGCTTCCGAGGGCAGGACGACCTCTTGGCCGGCCTTTTCGCCCAACCACTTGCAGAACGCCGTCGCCTCCTGCCACGAAACGCGAGCGACGGGCTGATTCGGATGGTTGCCGATATATCCCGGCGTAGCCAGGTCCTTGCCCTGCTCGTTGTAGTATCGTGTGTCGTGATCGGGGTCGAAACAACTGTACTGGGCGTTGCTGATCTCGCAGACGCTCATCCAGAAAGGCTTTTCGATGCGGATTACAGCCCGGGGCTGTTCGTCCGGATACCCGGCCTGGCAGCCCATCACAAACTCGCCGGCGGGGATCAGAACGAGCTTTATCTTCTGACCGGCTCCGAGGTCCAGTTCCCGCTCAGCGGTCTTGCCGGCCTGCTTCTGGAGTTGTTGGGCCTGCTCGGCGGACATCGGGAAACCCTTGACGATGAGCTTGTCCGGTTTGGGTTTGGCGGCGGGTTCGGGCTTGATGAAGGGCTCGGGCTTTCGCTCGCCGGCGGCCTTGGCAAGGCGGTTGTATATTTCCTCGGGGTTATCCACCACATCGGCATAGAGCTTCGCCAATTCGGCGCGTCTGGCGGTCTGGTCCTGCCCGCGGTACTGAGGCGGATTCCAACTGCCGCGATACGGTGCGTTCAGGTCGATCCAGCAGTAGAGCTTTTCGAGCGATTCGGTGTCAAGTTTGACGTTGTGATGACCCTTTTCGAGCATTCGGATAAGCGGGCTTGTCGAAGTGTGCCACTCCATCGGCCTGGTCAGGGCCATGTCGCTCTCGGGACCGGGGCGACGCACGTAGGGGTGCAGGCTGTTGTAGGCTGTACGCACGTCCGTGAACACGGGCATGCGTTTTCCACCCTCGGTCTTCTTGCCGTCGTGGCAACCCGCGCAGTACTTGTTGAGCACTGGATGAATCTCCAGCGGGAACGCGTAAGGCCTGGCCGGACCGTAGAACGGATCGATCGGCGCCGGCGCCCGCCGGGCCGCAACGCCCATATAGTTGCGGGAGGCCTGGTTCTGGTTTTCGTGACAGCCGCCGCAGGAGACGTTCTCGCCCGGCTTGCCAACCAGCCAGGACCGCATGATCTGAAGGGCCTTGCCATCCTCGTCAAGCGGCTGGATTGAGATCGGTGTGTTGGCCGGTATCGTGAAACTCGCCGAACCGTCTTTCTCGACGGTTGCCGTGCCGAGTATGCACTTGATATCCCAACTGCTCTCGACGCCGCAGGAGGTGTGCCCGCCGGTCCGATTGTACGCAAAGTGATACGAAAACAGCCTCAGCTTCTTGACCTTGCCTCGCGGAATCCCCGCCAGCCCCGGACCGTTGTAGACATCCGTTATGTAGACGTTGGCGGTCTTGGCGCCAGGGATTACGCGGTCGGCGATGGCCGGCGGACGGGAGCGTGGCACGAGCGGGAATGCCTCGAATATGCCCGCGTCTTCCTGCTCGTAAAGCAACGTCATGTTGTCGTAAACATCCACAAGGTACAGCCCCCACAGCGACCCGGAAGTCGGCTTCATCGACACGAGAATGTACTTTTCATCCAGCGGATAAGGATAAACGAAACTCGGGTAAACACCCGTCCCCTGCCCGTCGCGGACGTTGCCGACCACGTCCTTGCCGTAACCGGGTATCTCCTGCACAAAGCCTGTCTTCTCAGCCGGGAGGACCTCGGTGGCGATATCCAGAATGCTGCCCTGAGGACCCCACTCCAGGCTGGTCGGCTTATATTTGAAGGGATACTTTCGGCCAAGGGCGGGGTCGATAATCCCCATCCGCCCTGTCTCAGGCGTGGAGTGGTGACCGCTGATTATGCCGATGATCTTCCGCGGGTGGCCTGGCATCGGGCGGGCGTGCTTGAACGCCGTCGGGAAGAACGACCCGCTGCCCCAATACTCCATCTGGTTCGTGCCATCGGGATTGCAGGAGAACATGATCCGCGAGAAGTAATGCTGGATGTCGCTGTATTCCCACCGCGTATAGAGAATGCGCCCGTTGCTCAGAACGCAGGGGTGGAAATCGCTGTCCTGCTCGAACGTCAATTGTCTGATCGTATCCTTCTTACGATCCAACAGATAGAGATTCACCATCGGCGATCCGCCACCGACGCAGGGCAGGCCCTGGTACCCCGCGCTCGAGCAGGTGACGATCCGTCCGTCCGGCAGGTAGCAGGAGTCGAAGAAGTCCACGTCCGGGGTGTCCGTCGGAGTTAGCTGACGGCGATTTTGTCCGTCGATGCTTATCTCGAACAATCCCCAGCGGTCATCCGGAGTAATGCTGGAGAACATGATGCGCTCGCCGTCGAAGTCCAGGTCCGTATCACGAAGGATCGGCGATCCGTCCGGCTTGTATATGACATCCACCTTGGCGCCGCGACGGAGGTCGGACACCACGGCTATCTCGTTGTCCCATCCGCTGTGACGAATGGTGTCGTTGGTGTATGCGTTCAGACTCGGAGCGCCGATGGCCCCGCCCTGGACCCTGCGGGCAGACTTGCCGAATCGGCGGCGGACGACCATGATCTTATCGAAGTCCAGCAGCGGATTGGCAAGCAGCGCCTTCCGCGAGAATTCCATGATCTCAGACGCCTTTGTCAGCGCCGCAACATCGCCGGCTTCGATGCCCTTTTCCAACTGCCCCAAGAGCTTCTCGTACTCGTCGAGTTTGCGAAGATACTTGTTGTCCTTGCCGTAAGTATCCGGATACGTCGCGGTCAGGTCCGCAACCGCCAGGCGAAGGCTCTTGAAATTCACCGACTTGATGTTCGCCTTCACGAAGGCCAGATGCTTGGCCTTGACGTAGAGCTTTCGCAGCCCGACGAGATCGCCGGGCGTCTTGGCCGCTGCGCACAGGGCCTCGGCCTGCTTGCGCATCTCGCCTGATGTAACGCCGACGTACCTGGCAGCAAGGGTCGCGACGGCCTTGTCATCCCACTGGAAATCCCACAGTCCATCCACCATTTCCAGACTGATCTGCTTGCGCTGCTCGGAGGACTGACAGTCTCGCAAGACAAGCGCCCAGAACTTCTCCCGCTCGGCCTGAACGTCTATGCCGGGCTTCGAGCTGGTGTGGAAGTAAAAAGCGTTGGTCCTGCCCGGATTGTACATCTTGATCAGCAGTTTGTTGTCGCCTGGCGCCAGCGGCAGCATAATCTTATCCTGCTTGGCGGCGCTGCCGTCGGTATTACCGGTGAAGACTGCCTTGCCGTTCAGTTTTACTGCAAGTCGTCCATTGCAGCCCACCCAGATCGGCAGATCCATCGCTTTTTCGACCGTGAGGGTGCGGAAAACGTACGTGATTGCCCTCGGACCTCGCCCCAGGTTTACAACCTTACCGTTGGGCCAGTTTCCGCCTTTGCGCCAGATGCTTTTGCCCTTGGCCGGAGTTTTATCCGTCGGATCGTCGCCCTTGTCCGGCGCCATGACGGTATCAAGGCCCTTGTCCGCTCGAGTGGGCTTGGTGGCGAACCAGGGGCCAAACTTCACCTTGGCAGCCGGGCTTGCCTTGTACTGGGCGACCTCGGCCTCGACGGCTGACGCCAGGGCAACCCGCGAGGCAAACATTGTTTCATCCCAGGTGCCCTTTCGGACGTACCATTGGGGATCTGCCGCCAGGGCTCCGCCAGCCAAAGCCGGAACGACCAGCATAAGAACAAACAGTCGCAATCTATTCATAGTCAAACACATACGCATTGTGCTTCCTTTCCGACAGCCCACGTGCCGTGCTCGATATATTGATGCGTCAACGACCTCAGCGTCCCAAGTGAAACCCGCCGGACGACTCAGGGTCGCGGACAACTCTACCAGAGACTGCCCGCCGGCCGGCGCCGACATTCCGGAAGATTCCTGACCCATGGCGTGTTTCGCCAAACTGGCCTTGCTCAAAAGAAGACCCAACGCGATATTCTGCGCATCGGCGACCGAAGTGCAACCGTAACGACAAAACGCCGAATACGTGATCGGCAGTCGCGAAGCTCCCGCTGTTTCTGCTGCGTCTGAAGCCTTCCCCCTGATGCCTCTGGCTCGCGGAGCATTGTGTGCCGCGACCAGGCAGGCCCGCCGGGCAAAGAATTCTGGTTTGGCCGACCTGAAACCTGTATCATTCCTGGTGAGGTTAACAACCATTTTGGCCTGAGGAAGGGCTTTCTTCGATGAGCAGGCTTGCAGAATCCTGGAACCAGCACAGAAAGCGCATGCTCGATGAGACGTCGCGATTCATCGAGTGGGGGCTCAAGCACCCGGATCTCGTTATCGAGATCCCCGCCAAACCAGTCGGAGAGGGTAGCTTTCCCAAGGCCGTCGGCGCGTGGTTCTGGCGGGTCGCCCTTTCGACCAGCCCGGACTCGACAATCCAGCGATGGCGAGACATTCTGCTAAGCCGCCCCCGGGAGTTCCTCAGACGACGGCGGTAGCAAGACCTCGCTGCTCCCGGCTTCACTTTGGGCCCTGAATCCGCCTGGTGACACTTCAATGGGCTGCTAAACTCTGGCATTTTACCGGCCTCTGCGGCATCATATTGCCATGCCTGCATCCAAGACCATCCTGACGCGTGTCGTGTTCGGTGCGATCATGATCGCCGCCATCGGCGGGGTTCTGACTTTGGAGTACCTATCCCCCTGGCCGGACATGCTCGACGAGATGAAGGGCGGACCCCTGACAGTGGTGATCTTCGTCCTCTGCCTGATGGGCCTGAAGGAACTCAAACGCATGACCCGGGCCGCCGGGGCTGGGCTGCTCGGCGTAAGCGCCACCATCGGCGCGATAGCCATTGCAACCCTGCCCATCTGGCGAAAGTTCTTCCTCCTGGCCTGGCCCGAGACCATCTCCATGCCGGGGTTCCTCTTCGCCATGACCCCAGAGGACATCTGGTGCATGCTCGGACTCCTGCTGGCTGGGGTGTTCCTCGAACAGATGATCCGCCATCGACTCAACGCCGCCATCGCACGAGTGGGCGCCACGATCCTGACCATAATCTACCTCGGCGCCGGCGGAGCGATCATACTGACTATTCGCATCGAAAACGGCGTGCCGGCGCTCATACTGTTCCTGGCGGCCGTCAAGTTCACCGACATGGGCGCATACTTCACCGGTTCAGCCATCGGGCGACATAAGCTCATCCCATGGCTCTCGCCAGGCAAAAGCTGGGAGGGCCTGATCGGTGGCCTGGCCGCAGCGGCGGGCGCCAGCGTGCTGGTCGTCTGGCTGTTCGGTATGCCGATATCATTGCCCTGGGCGGCGGGTTTCGGCGTTATCATCGGCGCCTGCGGGCAGTTCGCCGACCTGTGCGAAAGCCTGCTGAAACGCTCGGCGAAAATAAAGGACTCCGGCTCGCTCGTCCCCGAGTTCGGCGGCGTACTGGATGTGCTGGACTCGCCCCTGCTGGCAGCCCCCGCGGCCTACGTTCTGCTGAACTTGCTGATGTGAAAGCAAGGTCCGGAGTTACATCGTTGGCCATAACGGACGGGGATACGGACTGACCTGCAAGGCCAGCGTAGACGAGTACGAAAACCACGAGGCGAACTGAACCACCATGACAGACACGCTATATATCATCGACGGACATTCGCAGATCTTTCGGGCTTACTATGCGCCGTTTCGGGACCTTACCAGCCCTACCGGCGAGCCTACTCGGGCTACGTTTGTGTTCTGCCAGATGCTGCTCAGCTTCATCCGCCAGAAAAAGCCGACTTACCTCGCCATGGCCGTCGATGGCCCTGCCGCCAAACTCGAGCGGCGCAAACTCTACCCCGAGTACAAGATCACGCGGAAACCCACTCCCGAGGACTTCCATCCGCAAGCCAAGCGCATTATGGAAATCGTCCGCAAGATGGGAATCCCCGTGCTGGAATTTGAAGGCTTCGAGGCCGACGACATCCTCGCGACCGCCGCTGCGCGCTTCGCCTCGCCCGAACTGGACGTGGTGCTCGTCAGCCGCGACAAGGACCTCGACCAACTCGTAGGCCCGCACTGCACACTCTATGACCCGATGAACGACGTGACCATCGACGCCGCTGCCATCGAGCGAGAAAAAGGCTACCGACCCGACCAGGCCATCGAGATCCAAACCCTCACAGGCGACTCGACAGACAATATCCCCGGTGTGCCGGGAGTCGGGCCAAAGACTGCCGCCAAACTCATCGCCCGCTATGGCACGGCCGACGAGGTGCTCGCACACGCCGACGAACAGACGCCCAAGCTCAAGGAAAACCTTAAGGCCGCCGCGGCGACAATCGAGATGTCCCGTAAGCTCGTCACCCTCGACCGCAACCTGCCTATGGAACTCTCTCTGGAAAACATGCGCCTGGACAAAATCGACGGCCAGGCCGTCAGGCCCGTCCTGGCAGAGCTGGGCTTCAACCGCCTGATGGACGTGCTGGACAACATGGGCGTCGATGGGCAGACCGAGGCCAAGGTAGACATCGAAACCGCCGCCGAAGAAGCCGGCGGGCAGACCACGGCCGGGGACTTCGACTACCGACTGATCGACACGCCCGAGGCGCTCGAAACACTCGTCAAGACACTCGCGGGCGTGAAACGCCTGGCCGTCGATACCGAAACCACCAGCGTCCAGCCAATGCGGGCAAGCCTCGTGGGAATATCCCTCGCGTGGGAACCCGGAATCGGTGCGTACATCCCCGTGGCCGGGCCGCTGGGGGCTCGCACACTGGAGGTGGAGACTGTCCGCGCGAGCCTCGGCCCCATCCTCGCCGATGAGTCCGTGGAGAAGGTAGGCCAGAACCTCAAGTACGACCTGCTCGTGCTCGGCGAGGCCCAGTTCCCCGTGGCCGGGCCGATGTTCGATACCCTCGTAGCCGCCCACGTGCTGGACTCCACACGGATGACGTACAAGCTCGACGCCCTCGCGGCCGAGTATCTCAACCACCGATGCATCCCCATCGAGGATCTCATCGGGCGCGGCAAGAACCAGACAACCATGAACACCGTCGCCACCGACACGGTGGCCCCCTACGCAGCCGAGGACGCCGACGTGGCGCTGCGACTGGCGGACGTCCTGGCCGGCATGCTGGAAGAGCAGGGGCTGACCAAGCTCTTCACCAACCTCGAAATGCCCCTCGTAAGCGTGCTGACGCAGATGGAGCGCACCGGTATATTGCTGGATCAAGGAGTGCTCAATCGCATGGCTGTCGAACTGTCCAAACAGGCAGACTCCCTTCGCGACCGCATTCTCGCCGCTGCGGGGCGACCGTTTAACCCGGACTCGCCGAAGCAACTCGCCGTTGTGCTCTTCGATGAACTCGGCATGACGCCGCTGAAAAAGACAAAGACAGGCCCCAGCACGAACTCATCGGTGCTCGAACAACTCGCCGTGGAGCACGAACTGCCCGCGCTCGTCCTGGACTACCGCAAACTCACCAAGCTGCTGAGCACCTACATCAAAGCCCTGGGCCAATTCGTCCTGCCACGCGACGGGCGCGTCCACGGCAGCTTCCACCAGACAGGCACGGTAACGGGCAGGCTCTCCAGCAGCGACCCCAACCTCCAGAACATACCCATCCGAACCGAGCAGGGCAGAATGATCCGCTCAGCCTTTGTCGCCCCGCCGGACTGCGTGCTGCTTTCGGCGGACTATTCACAGGTCGAACTGCGCGTGCTGGCACACTTCTGCGAAGACCCTACGCTCCGGGCCGCCTTCGAGCAAGGCCAGGACATCCACCGCGCCGTCGCGGCAGAGGTCTTCGGCGTGGCGCCGGAAGAAGTCACCTCGGAGATGCGATCCAAGGCAAAGACGGTCAATTTCGGCATAATCTACGGCCAGGGCGCATACGGACTTTCAGTCAGCCTGAGAATCTCACGAACCGACGCTGCAGAGTTCATCAAGAAGTACAAAGCACGCTTCCCGAAGATCGAAGATTTCTTCGCCAACTGCATAAGCGGCGCCAAGTCAAACGGGTACGTTGAAACCATCTTCGGCAGGCGGCGGCAGGTGCCGGAAATAGACTCCCGCAACGGCCAGCGGCGAGCGATGGCTGAGAGGTTGGCAATCAACACCACCATCCAGGGCTCTGCGGCGGATCTGATCAAGCAGGCAATGGTGAACATCGCCCGGCGCATCGACGCCGAGAGCCGTCCGGCTCGAATGTTGCTCCAGATCCACGATGAACTCGTCTTCGAAGTGCCCGAGGCCGCCGTAGATGCCGAACGGAAAATGGTCGTCGACGAGATGACCTCCGCCATCGCCCTTAGCGTGCCGCTGAAGGTGGACGTGGGCATCGGGCCCAACTGGATGGAAGCGAAGTAGCCTCTCAACATTAACACAGTCTTAACACATCTCCCTCCCTTTTGGCGGTATGATTTCCACGTCTTAACGCGATCTTCATTAACCCTTAACTTAGCCGTTACCTGAAGTGACTCCATAATGCCGCAGACGGATTGGAACCATAAAACGGAAACTGCCATGCCTAACTGCCAAACGCTCGTAGCCGACCAGCCCCGGGCCGTAGCCGCACAAAACCTTGACAACCAGGAACTTACCCGACCCAGCGAGCGAAAACCCGCCTGGCAGACCTGGCTTGGCGTTCTTGCGGCCGTACTGGCGGTGTACTTGTTCGTCGCCGGCATCAACGTCATGGGCCACGGCCTCAAGATCGTCGCCGGCGTCCCGTCCAGCAAAGCTGTTTTGGACAGTATCTACCACTTGGCCGATAACCCCTTTGCCGGCGTCTGTTTCGGCGTGCTGCTGACGAGTTTGGTCCAGTCCAGCAGTTTCACAACCACGTTTACCGTCGGGCTGGTCGCAGCCGGACAAATGCCCCTTTCAACTGCCGTCTTCGTCATAATGGGCGCCAATATCGGCACGAGCGTCACCAATACGCTGGTCTCACTGGCACACCTGCGACGGCGTAAGGAATTCGAGCGGTCCCTCGCTGCCGCAACCGTCCACGACTTCTTTAACTTCCTCAACGTGCTGCTCCTTATGCCATTGGAGTGGGCTTTTGGGGTAATCCACAGGCCGGCTGAGTGGATGTCAGAAGCCCTCGGCGGGGCGATATTCTTCTCGTCGGCAAACCCGAAGAAGTTCAACTTCATCAAAACCGCGGTAAAGCCAATCAGCAACGGCTTCGACTGGCTGCTTGGCGATGTGCTGGGACTGACGGCGACGGCGCGTGGCCTGATCACGGCCGCCCTTGCCGTGGTGATACTCTTCGCCGCTCTGGCGATGCTGGTCAAAATCCTTCGCGGAATGATGAAAGATCGCCTTGCCGGCCTCTTCAGCAAGACACTATTCCGCAGCCAGCCCGTAAGCTTCATGGTGGGCCTGTTCACCACTGCGGCAGTGCAGAGTTCATCGGTCACAACCAGCCTTGCCGTACCGCTTGTAGGTGCCGGAGTGCTCAAGATCCGCCAGATATTCCCCTACACGCTGGGGGCGAATATCGGAACAACCATCACCGCCATGCTCGGCGCCTTGGCCCTGAGCGCCCTGGCCGCCTGTCAGCAATCTGCCGAAGTCAAAATGGCGGCGTCTTTCGCCCTGGCTGTCGCGTTCGCCCACTTGCTGTTCAATGTTTTCGGGACGATGGTGTTCTTACCCCTTAAATGGATTCCAATCTCGCTGGCAAAAGGCTTTGCAAGACTTGCCAGCAGGCAACGAGTACTAGCCGCCGCTTACATACTTCTGGTATTCTTTGTCATGCCGGCACTGGTTATCCTGGCCGTGAACTTTCTATAATGACCATCGCCCGTTTGGTGAACCCGAACGCTTTGTTTCAACCGAAACCCTCGCCTGACCTCAGGAGCCACTGATAAATGCTTAGAGAAATACTCAACGCCCTGAAAGGCAAAGACACACTCGACGAAATCTTCCTGGAAATAGGCAAGATGCTCCAAGCCGGACGCTGGATGTTCGACCAGGCCTCTGAGGTGCTCTTGCGGAAAGTTGACTGGGAAAGCATTTCCGACAAACTGTACGAGCGTGACCGGGAAATAAACCAAATCGAGCAGTCGGTTCGAGAAAGGATTCTTACCCATCTTTCCATGGGTAACCAGAGTGATCTTGCCGCCTGCCTGATAATCATGAGCGTCGTCAAAGACGCCGAACGAATCGGAGACTACTGCAAGAACCTCTTCGAGGTCGGCAAGTTCTACAACCGCGAATACTCGCACGCCCAATATGCCAGGCCAATGGAGGACATTCGCGCAGCCGTGGACCCACTGTTCGAGAAAACCGAGAAAGCCTTCCTCGAAGCTGACCGCTCCCTTGCCCGCAGGGTGATAGACACCGCCGGCAGCCTGAGACACACTTGCGACCTGCTGGTCCAGCAACTGCTCAGCGGCAGTGACGACCTCGCCCCCGACGAAGCCGTCGCGTACGTCCTGCTGGCGAGATCCTACAAGCGAGTGGTCGCACACCTCGGAAATATCGCCAGCGGCGTGGTCTCGCCCGTTTCGATGATCGACTATCTGGATGAATAGCCTTAACGCTTTTCAAAACAGCATTTGCGCATAGGTCCTCCCCCCGGAATACTCTGGACTGGCTTGCGGTCCACCTCCGCAAGGCCCGACTCGACCTGCAAAACGGACGGCGAACGCAGCCCACGTCTTAACTTAGTCTTAATCTTTCCTTAACATTTTCTTATTATGTGAGGTGGTATGGCCGATCCGTTGGCCGAACTCGCGTTCAGTCAGTGCAGGAAGACAGGAAACCAACTACAATGACAACACCGGCATCATTGGCTGCCACCGGAAATCCGGCGGAGGTCCCTCGCGAAATCGAGGAACTGGTGCCCGTGGCCGGACGGCGCAATAGCCCGGCATGGCAGAACTGGCTTGGCGCGCTTGCGGCCCTGGGGGCGGTATATCTATTTGTCGCGGCAATCAACCTGATGGGCCACGGGCTCAAAGTAGTCGCCGGCGTTGCCGAAGCCAAGGCGGTGATGGACAGCGTTTTCCGCCTGGCCGAAAACCCATTAGCTGGACTCTCGGTCGGCATACTTATGACGTCCCTGGTCCAGTCAAGCAGCTTCACCACTACCTTTACTGTCGGACTCGTGGCAACCGGGCAGTTCAATCTGGCAACCGCGATACCCGTTATCATGGGTGCCAACATAGGCACGAGCGTGACGAACATCCTGGTTTCCCTGGCGCATCTTCGCCAGCGAAAGGAGTTCGAGCGTTCCCTGGGCGGGGCGATTGTCCACGACTTGTTCAACCTGCTCAGCGTCATGCTGCTGTTGCCTCTGGAGTGGGCGTTCGGCATCGTGTCCCGCCCGGCCGGGGCATTCGCCAAATGGCTTGGCGGGGCAGCTTTCTTCACCTCCGATCCCAAGCAATACAACGTGGTCAAAACGATGGTCAAGCCGCTCCACGACGGAATGGACTGGCTGCTCGGATCGCTGTTCGGATTGGATCAGGTGCCACGAGGACTTGTGACGGCAGGAGTGGCGATAGTACTGCTTTTCATCGCATTGTTCTTCCTTGTGAAGGTTCTTCGAGGCCTGCTCAAGGACCGCCTGGCGGGGCTTTTCAGCAAAACGCTCTTCCGTCACCCAGCCATCAGTTTCGTGGTTGGTCTGTTCACGACGGCAGCGGTGCAAAGCAGTTCGGTAACAACCAGCCTGGTCGTGCCGCTGGTCGGTGCGGGCGTACTCAAGATCAAGCAGATATTCCCCTACACGCTTGGCGCGAACATCGGAACGACGGTCACCGCGTTAATCGGTGGGCTGGCCATAGCGGCCACGGCCGCCAACGAAGGAGGCGTCGTCCAGCAGGCTGCGGCGCTGGGGCTGGCAGTTGCCTTCGGGCATCTGCTGTTCAATATATATGGCACGGTGGTGTTCTGGCCGCTGAAGTGGGTTCCGATCTCGCTGGCCAAAGGCTATGCCAAACTCGCCAGCAAACGCCGAATCCTGGCAGCCGCTTACATAGTGGTGATCTTCTTCGTCCTGCCTATCCTCGCGATCTTCCTGGTCAACAGCCAAGGCTTCATGAGCATAATTACCGGATCACCGGCCGCCGCACCGTAACGACAATCAGTATTTTTCTACGGAGAACCTGATGTTCCGAGAAATACTCAATGCCCTTCGCAGCACCGACGCGCTGGGCGAAATGGTCAACGAACTCGTCGAGATGCTCCAGACGGGCAAGTGGATGTTCCAGAAGGCCTCCGACGCGCTACTGCGAAAGGCCGACTGGCAGCAGGCCACCGATGAACTCTACGCCCGCGACCGAACAATCAACCGGACCGAGCAGCACGTCCGCGAACAAATTGTCACGCACCTTTCGGTAGGGCACGAACAGGACATCGCCGCCTGCCTGGTGCTCATGAGCGTGGTCAAGGACGCCGAGAGAATTGGCGACTACTGCAAGAATATCTTCGAGGTCGCACGGTTCTATACGCGCGAATACTCAAGCCCGCAGTTCTTCCAGCCGCTCACGGACATCCGTGAGAAAGTCTGGCCGCTGTTCGACCAGGTCGAACACGCATTCGTCAAGGCTGACACCGACAAGGCCAGAAGCGCCCTCACGCACATCACCGCAATCAACGGCACCTGCGACACGCTCGTTATGCAACTGCTGACCATGGATGGAAAGATGCCTCCCGACGAAGCCGTCGCGTACGTCCTGCTCGCACGCTTCTACAAACGCGTGGCCGCCCACCTGGGCAACATCGCAACCGGCGTGGTCTCCCCCCTGCCCATGCTCGACTACCGAAAACCAACCAAGGACGAAGAGAAGAAAGATTGACCAACCGCTGACTCAACTACTGCTGCTCATCGTCGGGCTCGTTCGTCTCTTCTGCTGGCTCGGCTTGCTCGGGCATTCGTAGTTGATCGCCTTCCTGTACAATTCGCCCGGATGCGACCTCGTCGGCGACAACGGCGTTGACGCGTTGGGAAATCTTCGTGCCCGCGTGTTGGAAGCCCAGTAATCTGGCGGCCTGTCCCGCAAGGTCATCTGCGGCCATGCCGAACTGGGCCTCCAGAACCAAATGCGCCGCCCTGGCGATTTCCTCCGGGCAGATCAACTCGATGTCGCGTGCGGCATCGCTGTCGCCACGGCGGCGGACGGGCGGGTCTGTCATTCCGGCTGGCCAGACGAAATCTTCGCGAACCATCGCCATCCCGCGCTCCACCGCCACGGCCAGCGCACGCACGACCTTGTCTTCCATTCGCTGGCCCGTCCTGCTGAAACCGTACGCCGAGCACACCCGCCGCACGAGTTCATCGCGACGAATCGGACCCTCGACGTCCGTTACGTTGGCGGCCAGCCTGGCAAGCTTGTCCACCGTCGCGCCGTAGAAGTCTTCCGACGTCCATGCCGATCGCGGCGAGTAGTACTCGTATTCCGGCACGACCGGGCCACCCTCGACGGCTGCGAACGCCGACGCTCTGGCTGCCTTTGCAGCCGGTGTGCGTATCGGCATCTTCGGCTTGAGTTTCCCGGCCCGCGCTAGCTCGATGGTCTCCATCAGCTTGTCGATCTCGCGGTGCGGCGCGCGGAAGAAGTCCACCGACCAAACCCTTGCCAAACGCCAGCCGAGACCTTCGAGCATTTCGTGGCGGATGCGATCCCGATCCCGGGCCGTCGGCGTGTCACGGTAATTTCGCCCGTCGCACTCGATACCCAAAACGTAACGCCCGGGCTTCGCCTCGTCGATGACGGCCAGGTCTATCGAATAGCCGGCGCAGCCAACCCGCGCCGCCAGACGCACTCCCCGCTCGGTCAGTGCGTTGTAGACCGCCTTGGCAAGAGCGGATTCCAGTTGGGCCTGTTCGGACTCCTCCGGTTCGGGCAGGTCCATGTGCCCGCTGCGGGCGAAGTCCAGGTATCGCTTCAGGGCCCCCACGCCGCGGGCCTGCGTGGCCGACAGGTCGAAATCCTCCCCGACGATCGAGCTGAACACCACGCACCGCCGCCTCGCTCGCGTGATGAGCACGTTCAGCCTCCGCCAGCCACCATCTTGGTTCAGCGGGCCGAAGTTCATACTCAAACGCTCGCCCGGCTCGCTCTTGCCGTAGCCTACGCTCAGCAGAATTATGTCGCGTTCGTCGCCCTGGATCGTCTCGAGGTTCTTGACGAAGAACGGCTCGGGCCGGGATGAGTCGAAGAAGCCCTCCAGCGATTCATCCGACCGGCGCAGGCGCTCGATCTCATCCAGAATCGCCTGCTGCTGACGCTGGCTGAAAGCCCCCACGCCGATAGACACGTCGGGACTCGTACGAGCGTGGTCAGCTACCCAGTCAGCAATGCGCCGGGCCTGGGCGCGGTTGGTCTGGCTTCGACCGCGATCGTACATGTCGCCAGGCTCGTATATCATACTGACGCCCATCTCGGACGTGTCGCTGTGGCACGACGGCAAGGCCGTCAGGTCACCGTTGTAGAACTCGTGGTTGGAAAACGCGATCAGCGATTCGTGTCTGCTTCGGTAATGCCATCTAAGCCGCCTCCCCGGCAGCACGACGGCGCCGCGGTCCAGGATGCTCTCCATGTCCGTAAGTCCCGCCGCCGATCCCGCGACAGGCGTATCGCCGCCGCCCTCACCGCCCATCGCGCTGAAGAACGTCGTCGGGGGCAACTGCTTGGGGTCGCCCACCAGCACAAGTTGCCTGCCGCGAGCGATAGCGCCCAGCGCGTCGGGAGGCTCGACCTGGCTGGCCTCGTCGAATACCACCACATCGAACCGCATGCCCTCGGGCGCCAAAAACTGCGCCACCGACAGCGGGCTCATCAGGAAGCAGGGCTTGAGACGAGCGATGGCGTCGGCGGCGTCGGTGAGTATCTGCCGGATCGGCCTGCCTCCGCGTTTGCGGCGCACCTCGCCCTGAAGAATGCCCAGTTGGCTGCTGCCGGCAGCCTTGAGCTTGCCGGCGGGCCGCTGCGATGCAAGCAGGCCATTGAGGCGAGTGGCCGTCCGCGAGATCCACAGACGGTCCAGCTTCGCAAACGCCAGAGCGTCCGCCTCCTGATCGGTGCCGTTGAACATACGTAGCGGCTCGCGCCGCGAAATCGCCGCCTCGCAGCGAAGCCGCATCAGCAGCTTCTCCATCGCCAGCGAAAGCACCTCCGGCTCGACGCCCTGGGCCATCGCGCGCGAAGTGAACTCCTTGAGCGGCCCGACCTGGCAGTCAGCCAGGGCGTGCTGCCATTGGGTCCACTCGTGCAGCGTTTCCAGAGCCCCGGTCATGTCTGAGAATCGCGTCCGAAGGTCCGCGAAGTCTTCCTGATCCAGACCCTCATCAAAAGCAGCCTGATCATCCAGCGACAGCACCTCGGCCAGAACTCGCCATGCCTGGCGCCACAGTCGAAGCCGCTCGGCCAGGAGCTTCGCGTCGGCGTCGAGCCCGCGACGGTCGGCGCCAGCACCGGCAAGCATCACCGCCGCGTCGCCAAGTTCGCCTGCCCCGACGGCAGCACGAAAGCCCATCAGCCATTCAGCCAGTTCAACCAACGCCGACCAATCGCTGGTCGGGCCCTGCCACGCGCGATCGAAGTACTTCGTGCCGGCCTCATCCTTCCCGGCAAGGTCACGCTGGAGAGCCTGCGTTTCGGCGAGTTTGCGCAGGTCGGCGGAGAGCTCCGCCAACGCCGGACTGTGCCCGCTGGCGCGGTATCGCTTCAACACGCCGCGATCCGACCAATACGCCGGGCGAAGCCAACGCGTCACCGACGCCCAGTAGTCCGCGCACCGTTTGGAGATACCGTCCCACTCCGCCTCATCCAGCGACGCGGCGGCATACCGGCCCTGCATCCACTGCCGCGCCTCGACCAGCCGACGAAGCCGCTGGAGCAGCGCCCGCAACTCGTCGCTGACCTCATCCCATACGCCGGCGCCGACCAGGCGATCCGCGGGATTCGGGCTGTCCTGCACCATCCGTGCCAGGTCGCCAAGTCGAGCCGTAGACGTCTGATTTGCCGGCGTGGGAGCGCCCAGGCGAGATGCCAACTGCCCGGCTGCCGTGTCGAGATCTTCCAGCGCGGCGCGGGCCTTCGCGATAGCCTCCTCCACGGCCCGCAATATCACCGACGACGTATCCTGCAATCGGCACCCGCGCCACGGATTCGCGGCGATGGGTTCGACCAGTCGCAATTGTCGCCCCAGGCGATCGAGCGTATCCTTCATGGCCCCAAGCCTCTGCGCGGTCCACTGGTCGCTACCGGGCAGGTCGCACAGCACATCGGGCACGTCGGCAAGCAGCGACGCCCGGCCCATGGTCTGTTGCGGCGAGATTCCCAGCGGTTCGAGCGGCTGGTGCAGCGCAGCCACATATGCGTTGAGCTTGCGGCGGAGCGCCTGGAGCTTGTCAGCGCCATCGGGTTCGTTCTTGGCGCGATAGCGGCCTTTTTCCAAAACGCGGCCCAGCTCTTCGGTAACGGCCCGCCGGTTCGCCTTGGCCGAGTGAAGCTCCAGGCAGAAATCGCCCAGCCCCACGCCGTCGAGTCGTCGCTTGACGACCTCCAGCGCGGCCATCTTTTCGCTGACAAACAGCACGCGCTTGCCAACGGCGAGACATTCGGCGATCAAGTTGGCAATGGTCTGGCTCTTGCCGGTTCCCGGCGGGCCTTCGATAACCAGGCTGGCGCCGTTGCGGGCAGCGATGATGGCCTGGAGCTGGCTGGCGTCGGCACTGAGGACCTCGAAACACTCCCGAGGCGGCAACTGTTCGTCGAGGGCCTCCGCCGGCGGGGCCTGGTTCGCCTCGGCCGACGAAGCTACAGCCTGGGCATCGCCACCCATGGCGCGAATCAGCGGGTTACTCAGCAGCCCATCGTCGGGCCATCGCTGCGGATCGAGGTCCACGTACATCAGGTATTTCAGGAACGAGAAGAATCCCAGGTGCATTTCGTCGTGTACGGCCCAGCCTGGCTGGGAGGCGATGACCGCCTCGACATCCGCCAGCCACAGGCCGATATTGAACTCCCGCCAGTCCTCCGGCACATCCGGTAGCGTGATCCGGAGTTCGCGAAGTTTCTGTACAAGGCACGGGTTGACAACGGGCTCGTCATCGAGCGCGATGAGTTTGAACCGCCGCTTCGCGGACGTGCGGACAAGCCCGGCAGGGACCAGTATCAGCGGTGCTCGAAAACTCCGTCCGGGATGATTGTCATCGGTCCACTCGATCTGGCCCATCGCCAGGAACAGCAGGTTCACGCCGCGTTCTTCGATGGCCGATCGCGCCTGTCGCTCGATCTGGATCAGGCTCGTCTGAAGTTGCTCACCGGCCATGGGAGTCTGCAGGAAAAGGTCCGTATAGCGCTGCGGGACCTGCTCCTGCTCGGTCTCCATGGCAGTGCGAACATCCGGCAGGGAGAACGTCTCGTCAAACCGTGAGCTGCCGTTGTCCGCGGCATCACTCTCGGCATTTTCCTCGGCATCGCCGTCGACCTGCGGCTCGGCTTGGGTAGGCTCGTCCACAGCCCGCTCATCTTCAGCCGGCGGGGCCTCAGCGACATCCACATCAACATCACCGGTGGTCTCGCCTTCATCGGCGTTGCTCTTGCCATCGGCGGCGAACAGTTCGTGCTCTTCGCGCGCCAGGAAGGCCAGCTTTTTACCTTGCTCGACCAGCAGGTGCCAAACCTGCCCGGGCAGTTCATCCACCACAGAAATGGTCGTCCGCCGAGTCGGACGGAAGTTCAGAAGGCGGTTTCGCAGCGTAAGGTCCACCAGGCGCTGCCGTGCCCGCTCAATTTCCCTGCGCACAGAATCGTCCATCAGTTTCTCCACCGAATCACCGTGGCGCAATGTTAGCAAAACTACGCCCTCACGGTAACCCCAAGCAGTCCGTTTAGAAATGGATCTCGTCGCGAGAGCGAGCCGGGATTTCGAGCATCAAGGAAAAAACCGGAGGTCCCGAAGTCTATCGGGATCGAGGATTTTTGACGCAGACGCGCAGGAATCCAGGCCGCTCGCAGCAGAGATAGCTTTCTAAACGGGCTACAAGAGCCAGCAACGCCCCAAATCGCTACGAACCGACGAAATCGTAATGACGCGAATCCGCCACCGGTTTGTATCCCATCTTCAAGTAGATGCTGTTGGAAGTCGGGTTGGCAAGGTCGGTGTAGAGGCAGCAGAATTGCCTGCCCGCGTCGAGTTGTCGCTGGGTCATGACAGCTACGCACGCCGATGCGTAACCCCGCCCTCGATGTTCAGGCGGCGTGTACACCGGCCCGATCGACATGCCGTGGCGCGTAGCTCGACAGGCGCCCGCCATTGACACCACCCGTCCGTTGTCCTGCCAAAGCAGGAGCCGCCCGGCCGAGATGAGCCTTCCCGCCGAAGTGCGAACGTTGGAGACGTCTTCCGGAAGGTGGACCTCCGTCGCGAACCGGTGCCACCAATCCGCAACGAGGTCCAGGTCCCCGGGCTCAGCCAGACGGGCCCCGCCAGGTGCCTCGCGGGAGTAGGTAACCTCCCGCAATTCATATATCCGCTGGGACATCTTCAACTTGACCGGCTGGCCGGTCCGGTCCGACCATATCCGCGCGAATGCCTCGGATACCTCACTGGGTCCGACACAACCCGGCGTCGAGTGCCCGCCGGCCAGAAGCGCTTCGACCAGAGCTGCCATCGCTTCGCCCGCATTCGGACCTGGTGCATACAGGACAACGTTGCGCGGCGGGGTCATTAGAAGTGCCCCAGCCAGACCGCCCCCGCCCGCGACGGTCAACAGCACCGGCGCCGGATCGGCCGGCGAGGTCTCACCCGCCAACCTTGCCGCCAGACCGAGCATGAGGTTATTGGTCGACTCTCGATGTTCCAACCAGTCGCCGGCGGCGTCGAGAAATCTCCCCGCCGACTCGTACGTCACCGCCTCCAACGCCTCGGACTTCATGTTACTTTCTCCACCAACGCAAAACCGTTCCGCGATGGAACGGGCTTGGGATAGTCTTTGTACTCTCAATTTGTCAATCGCAGCCCGTTCCGTCGGCTCACGCAAATCATGCCCGGAAAGCCTACGCTTTGCCGCGAACAACACCCAGACCCACTGAACAACTTGGTCGCGACATCCATCATGCCAGGAATCATACCCCCCACAAGCCAAAATGCGCCAACGGTTTTTCCCTCGCCAAATAGGGCAATGTGTCTGGCCAGGATATGCCAGCCCGTTAAGGCTCCTGCCAGACTCCATGTCCCCCCAACGCCAAGGTGCGCCGGAACCGTTGTCTGGACAACCCAGCGATACCGGCTGTGTGGCGACCTCTATTGGGGCGTGGTGACCGGCTGCGTTTCCGCCGGTTGGGTTGAGCCCGAGCAAGGAAGCGCATCGAGGATCATCTCCGCGCCGCGGCTTATCCATAACTGGCCGCCGGACTGTTGTGTGGTCGGCTCGGTGGTGGGTGATCGCCTCCCCGGGGCCTCGGCCGACGGCTGGGTCGCCGGTCCGGCTGGTAACTCGTGGGTTTCCACGAATCGGCGAAGCTGCCGCTCAGCCGTGGCCGGACGAACGGTCTGGAGGAATTCATCCCACCGGCGTGCCTCGCTCCGGGTCAAAGTCTCATGCCATGCGCAGAAACTCGCAAGTTCCAAGCCTTCCAGAACAACGTGGCCGAAATGTGTCTTCTGAAACTCCGCATTCTCGGCCACCCATGCTGCGTAGCATATATGCGACAGGGGCCGACCTCTGTAGTTGAATGACCACGAAAGCCCACGGGACTTCTCATACCACTGTCCGTTAGAAACCAAGGGCTCCCCCGGTAGTTTCAGCGTCACATCTACCTGGTCTTCCGTCGGTCCGAATAAACCCAGACCATGGATCCAGTTCTGCCCAAGCGTTTCATACGCTGCCGCAAATGCGTTCCAAGGTTCTGTTGGGAATGCTCCATCCGCTGGCTGGGTCGACGCGTTCCCGTCCTCGCTGTCGGCGGGGTGCGAAGCTCCCTGCTCTTTCCATTGTTCCAGGATTCGCCGATGGACGTCGGTGGTCTCGACGTACGCCTGAAACGACTTGGCTACCTCGTTTGGATCGCTCAGGAAGGCCAGGTGCGGGTCATTCGCATCGGCACCCATCTTCGCAGCCACGAACTTTCGCACGTAGAACATCCCCGCCTTGGCCTTGTCTTGATGGCTGATCTCATCGTCCGCGACCAACCTGTAGATGTTGAGAGCATCGGCCAATTCGATGTACCCATGCTCAATCACATAGAGCACCAACCGAGCGCGTATCTCTTCAATGTTTGTTTCGCTGGTCACCAACCCGCTCGTTGAGGACCACAGGTAGATTGTCAGGTTCTTGATATCCTTGCGGAAGTCCTTGTCCATGAAGCGGCGGAGGTTTTCGAAACCCGGCCGTGTTTCCAACCGAGAGGCCAGCCAACCCCCGAAGACGTCCGCGATGATGTCTGCGGACGCATTGATCTGGGCCAGTTGCGATGTCAGGTCGTCCAGGCCGGCAAAACGCTCGACATACCCAGCCACGGAACCCATGGGCGTATTGATGATGCGATACTCCCCCGCCCCGCCAAGCTCGCCGGGTAGTTTGCCCGCGAATCGCCCCGCAAACGTCTGTCTGGGCGCGCCTGGCTGCGTCGTAACTCGCCGCGGGTAAGCGTCTGCCAGGGCCTGAAGCATCTTCGGAGCAATCTGGACTTCGTTCGGCTTGCCCCCCTCGCCTGACCCCACATGCCTCCAAGCCGTCAGTTGCCTGTCCAGCCCAACATCGGCGGGCGCCATGACGATTTCATATTTATCGTGCTCGCCGCAAGACAAGCAGACCACCGTCGCACCGAAAACCAAAACGCTCAAAACGAACCGACAGAACAGTTCAAATCGCATGGCTGTCTCCTTTCGAATAAGAGGTCGCCCCCTCACCTATATCCCGCAACCATGATCCTCGCGCAGCGAAAAATCACCTCCACTCGACAATTATCGTCGGAGACCCCACGCGAGCCGAGGTCGTAAATGTCGCCCACGGCACGCGATCCCCCCCCACCATTGCCCCCGCTTAACGGCGGGCGGCGGTCGCTGGCGAGGATGGGGGATGCTTGCGGGCATCGATGGCCTCGCGGACCCAGCAGTTGCCGCAGCGGCAGCCTTTCCTGTCGCCCCGGCCACACGTGCCGTGGATGTCGTGATACTTCAGCGGGGTGATGGACGCCTCGGCGAGTTTGCGCATTTCCTGCCAGGCCGGGTCGTCGGTGTTCTTGTACGCGTTGGTTGTGATTTGTCCCCAGCCGCCGGCCTCGCGCGGCAGCGGAGCCATGAGAATGCGGCTCTCGGCAATATTGGCGACGTTGACCAGCGTCGCGTAAGGTTGGCTGGCAAGTTCGGCGCCGAATCGCTTCTCAATTGCCTGACGCAGTGCCTTCTCGCCGGCCGGCAGCGGCGGCTGGCTCTCGATGCGGTTGTGGGAATAGTCGCCGTTATACTGTGCGTTGAGGTCCAGCCAATCGACGATTCGCTGGAAACTGTCACGGTCGAGCTTCACCCGCGCCCGACCTTGCTTGTCCGGGTGTCCCGCCAGGAGCATTTTGGCGAGTTTCCCAGCCGGGGAGAAGTAATCGCCCGGCACGCTGTAGACAGTCTCGCCGTTTCGCATCGCGATCTTGACCATACCGCGGCGTTTGCAGAGCGATTGATAGGCCCTGTTGAACTGGCTCCTGCCATTGCCGTCGGTCGTGCCGGTCAGATCCATCCCACCGGCGGGTTGCTTGAGTCCGTGGCACGTGATGCAGTACCGGTCCAGCACCGGCTGGACGTTGCGGACAAAGCTCATGCCGCCTTCCCACCTGGGCCCGACGGGCGGGGTAATCTGGCGGATTACCGGCGCCGCCACGCCGGCGTTGGAAACCGCGGTGCTGGTTCGCGGCTCGTGACAGCCGACGCAGCTTGCCCGCTCGCCCGCCTGGAGGTAGACCAGACTCCGCATGGTCATCACCGCCATGCCGTTGGCATCGAGCATCTGGAATTGCATCGGCGTCTCGGCCGGGGCCTCGAAGGCACACGAACCGTCCTTGTTAACTGGCACGGTGCCGAGCACCTTCTTGACGATTTCGTTGATGGTGTGGCTTCGCTGCGGCACACTTCGAGTTGGCTGGCTGATGATCTGGTTAATCCGCAGCCGCTTGACCGTACCGCGGGGGACCGGGTGTGTGCTCTGGTAGACATCCTGGATCACGAATACACCGGTCTTATCGGCGCCATCCTTGGCCAGGTTCGACGGTATGGTCGGCGGCATCGGGCGCGGGCAAAGCGGGATGGGATCGAAGCAGGATATGTCCCGATCGGCGTAGATCATCTCCCGTCCGCCAAGCGTATCGATCAGGTAGATCGCATACCTGGCGCCTTGGAGGTACGTGCAGAGGTACAGGTCCTCGCTGATGGGCCAGGGAGTCCCGGCCCGGCCCCTGGGATCGACATCATCGGGCAGGGGTCTCGGCGTCAAGGTGATACCCTTGGGCACGCCGGACTCGGGAAACCTCAACTCCGGCGTCAGCCAGGTGAGGGGCTCACCATCTTCCTGGCTCTCGAAGTTGTCGACCATCACAAGCGTACCGATGGTCTGGCCGTGGTGAGCGGCTGCGGTGCAGGCGGTCTTGTGCGAACCCGGAATCGGCTGGGCCTCGCTGATCAAACACGGCGACCGCGAGTTGTTGCCGTAGTAATGGGCCGTCTGCGTGCCGTCGGGATGCATCAGCCAAAGGCTCTGGAAACGTGTGTCGTGGCGGTTGATGTAGTCCCATCGGCAGTAGATGACCGAACCATCGTGAAGGACGGCTGGGGCCCATTCGTTGGCCTCGTTGAACGACAGAGGCCGAATCTTCGAGCCATCCAATTCGCCGCGATAGAGGGTGTACGATGGCACGTATCGCGAACCGTGACACCGGCCGTACTGCTGGCTTCGCGTGGACATGAACGCCATCCCGCCATCGGGCAGATAGACGGGATCCATGTCCTCGATCAGCACGGTCTGCCG
>Ga0272444_10000909_pt1 | contig 29967 bp, 23 predicted proteins | sample SSMForm13_FD_201033 | JGI IMG/M metagenome (GOLD analysis project Ga0272444, IMG submission 201033) | Marine sediment archaeal communities from Little Sippewissett salt marsh, Falmouth, MA, United States - SSM-Form-13 | ecosystem: Environmental > Aquatic > Marine > Wetlands > Sediment ...
ATTATGGACAACAATATAGTTGTCGTTGTTTTTCAGATAGTTAAGCTTTTTTGTAAACACTTTAAGCGATCAGGCCGGATTGTTGGCTTTTTACGGAGATGCAAAAAGGGCCCGGCGCGAACCTGCCGCTACCGGACCCCTCAACCTCGCTTTTGGTTTAAAAAAATACAGTCGATCATTCCTTAGCTCATTTTCTAAATATTTGCCAGATTAAAATATGTCAAGACAACGCCGCGGAAGCTGTGGCCGGTTTGCGCCGCGAATACAGCACGCCGAACAGCGCCACCGCGAGACCCAAAACGCCGATCGGCCAGAAGCCGAGTGTGTCGACCGCCAGCCCCAACAGCGGCGCGGCGATCATGGTGAACACCGATTTTGCCTGCGATTCGACCGACAACACGGTCGCCTGCCGCTCGGGCGGCGTCACCGTGTCGAAGCGGCTCATCAGAATCGGCCGCCAGATATTCTGCATCGTTTCCAATGCGACGAAAGCGACGATGGCGACGGTGTATTGTTCCATCAGCAGCAGCACCAGCAGCACGGCGTAGACGATTGCGTTGATTTCCCAGGATCGTTGCGCGCCCGCCCGGTCGGAGCCGGCCCAATCCTGCACGCGGTGCGCCTGCCGCGCGGCGACGATCGAAGCGAGGTAGATCAACAGGTACGCCGCGCTGATCAGCACCGCGCTGCGCTTTTCGCCGGCCAGCCCGAGAAACAGCGGCAGCGCCAATGCCGCCTGCTTAAGCATCGGCTGCAGGTAATCCTTCACTGTTTTGTGAATGCCCTCGAAGCCCATCGATTCGACAAACAGCCCGCGCAGGCTGCGGCTTTTGACGACCAGCCGGCAGGTAGCGCCCAGTTCGCGCAAGATGCCCTTCGGCGATTTGTCTTTGGCGCTGTTGTCGATGTCTTCGTCCAGGCATTTCGGGTAGGTGGCCAGGTTGACCAGGCCGAGAATGTACGGCGGCAGGCACAGCCAGAAGATGTAGCTGTAACTGCCCGAGACGAAAACCAGCGCGCCGGCGATGATCACCGACACGGCCGAACCGGTTTTCGACCACGAGCGCGTGTAGCCGTAGACTTTTGTTTTTTCGTCGATGCGGTCTTTTTTACGCAGCCAGGCGAAGATCATCGCTTTGTGCGTGCCGGTGCGGAACGCTTCGCCGATGGCGAAAAAGAACATGGCGACAAACAGCGTCCAATAAGCGGGCGCCAGGGCGAAGATCACGAAGCTGGTGATGTAGGAAGCCCAGCCGAACACCATCGAACGCCGCCGTCCCCACAGGTCGGCGATCAATCCGGTGGGGATCTCCATCACGTTGATGCACACTTCGCGGAAGCCGATCAGCACGCCGATCAAGGTGTAGGCCATGTGATGGCCTTGCAGTTTGTCCAGCAGAAACAGAATGAGGAACGGCTCGAAGTAGCGTTGGTTTTTCAGAAAGCCGTACAACGAAAAACGAAAAAGCATGACGATTCAACTCGCTTTCATCGGCCTGTATTTCTACAGGCGATAACGATGAACCAATCGCCGTTGCCGGTCAATGGTTGCCGGGTGTGTTCAGCGAGCGGAAAACGGATCGATGATCTCGCCGACGCCGCTATCCAGGTGAGTGCGCAGGAAATGAAACACCTGCTCGCGCGTGGCGGCGCCGTCGTCGCCGGTGTCGAACAGCAAGGTGTGGTCGTCGGTGTCGGTCTGGTAGAAGGCCGAGCCGCTGTAGGGCGCGGAAACGTGCGGCATGCCGACATCCCAGGCGTAGGGCGTGATCTGCGGCCAGTTTCCTGCGCGGCACAGCCATCCGCCGGACGGCCCGCCGATGACTTCGTCGTAGGCGCTGCCCTGCTGAAACACCTGCGGCACGTGACCGTCGACGACGGGCAGAGGATCCTGCACCGTATGCACAGCGAAGTTGGCCGGGTCGGCGGGGTCGAGAATCGACTGGATGATGTCGAGCAACATGCCCAGGAAATGGGTAACTGGCTGATCCGGATTCAACAAGCGGTCGAGCCATTCGATGATTTCAAAGTAGGGCGCCGCTTCGCCTTCGCGGGCGATGCTGGCGAATTTACCGCCCGCCGCGGCGAGGATGAAGGCGTCGATATTTTCTTCCAGCGCCGAGTAAGGGCCGCCGAGAATCGAACCGAGCGAAGCGCCGATGCTGTAGACATGGTCGACATCGAAATCGGGAATGCCGTTTTCGTCGAGGTCGACCTCAGCCAACATCGGCAGGCAGCGCCCGAGCCAGATCCAGTTGGCGACGCTTTCGCGGAAATTGTCGCGCCAGGCCGGCGGATCGAAAATATCGTAGAAGCAGAAAAACTGGCCGATGTCGCCCATCCAGGCGGGCAAACGGTCGCCGTGACAGACTGCGTCGATGGCAACCATGGCAAAGCCCTCGGCGGCGATGTCGGTGGTGAAGGGCGGGCGCATTTCGGTTTTGCTGTTGAACATGCCGTGCTGAAACAGCAGGATCGGGTAAGGTTGGCCGTTCGGGTGCGCATCCTGCGCCGGCACGGTGAAGTAGGCTTTGACCGACTCGACATGATCGACGACCGGCATGCCTTCTTCGTCGAAAGCCCACGCCCCGCCGCGCGGCTTGAAAATCGGCACGTCGAACACGGCGGTGGCCGTGGCGAACAGGCGCGGGTCGGCGTCGGGCGTGATCTGCCAATCGGTAAACGCCGACGGCTCGGTGGCCGCCATCGCGGCCAATGTTTGCTTGGCCGCGGCCAGGTCGCGCGTCATCCAACCGGTGGTGAAGTCGGCGACGGCCAGCACCTGGTCGGGGTCTACGCCGATTGTATAGAGTTTATCCAGCAAAGCTGCATGGTGTTCGATTTCATCGTCTTTTGCGCCGGTCGCCCAGGCGGTCCAGATTTCGCGCATGCTTTCCGAAGCGCGGTAGCAGTCTTGCGCCGAACGCAACTGCCGCGTGACGACCAGCAGGTAGTGCGTGTTTTCCTTCAAGGGAAATCGCGGCGTCAGATACAAGTGTGGCTCACGCCATTCGGTGTCGAATGCGACGGGCCATCCGTCGTAGGGGCTGCTTGGGTCGTCGATAAAAATCAGCAAGCCGGCTTCGATGCTTTCCGCTACCGGTTCGACACCTACCGGCAGGTACAAATCAGCCAGCGTGGAAAAACCGTTGAGTTGATTGTATGCCTTGATAAACCAGCCGAGCAGGGGCGAAGCGGCCGTCGCACCGATGGGACGAGTGGTGTTGCCGTCGATATGCACGCGCTTGCCGGTGGGCGACTGCGGCTCGTCGATGAGGTAGAGATCATTCGGGTAAGGCACAATCCGCGGCGTGGAAGTCAGGTCGAAAGTGAAAACCGGGCCTTCGGGGCATGATTCCGGGTATTCCGGCGGCGGCTCCGTATCGTTATCGTCGTTATCGTCGTCATCGAGGGTATCGTCGTCGACCGTATCGTTGTTGTCGTCATCGCCGTCGCTGTCGTCGTCTTGCCCTGAGCTCGTCGAAGAGTCATCGTCATCGGCACAAGCAAAGGTCAGCAGCAACAACAAAGCCAGAATGGAAGCGGCAATTTTCATCGAATCAACTTTCCGAGTTTTTCTGGCAACCGTTTTGACTGAAGGTCAAACCACGGACAGCCATAGTCCAAACCCGGATGTCAAATCCAAGTCTTAGACTTGGCAACCGCAACCGTCGTCGTCGTCATCGTCATCATCATCGTCGTTGACGTCGTTGTCGTCATCGTCGGTGTCGTTGTCGTCGTCGCCGGTATCATCGTTATCGTCGTTGTCGTCATCGTCGTCGCCGGTGTCGTCATCGGTGGTGTCGTCGTCGGCGGTGTCGTCGTCGGGGCTAAGGTCGGGCGGGTAGGTGAGTGCGACGTAAACCGCGGGGTTGAACAAGTCGTCCGAGGCCGGGTACCAGCCCATCGCGCCTTCGCCTTGATCGTGGGCGAACAGCCAGACGCCGATGGTCGCTTCCGGCGCGCCGTACATTTCGCCGGCGGTGAAGTCGATCTGCACTTCGTATTGCATCTTGCCGCCGGTGCTGCTGAATGCGGCGGTTACCGCCGTCGCCTCGGTGCTTTCACATTCGGCGGTCGTTTTTTCGGTTTGATAAATCGTGCGGTAGATCGCTTCCAACTCGCCGCCGTTGATGCGCAACCAGTAATTGCCTTCGGTCGTGCCCGGACATTCGCCGGGCCAGGCGCCGTCGTGGTCGTTGTCGAAGTAAATGCCGACCTGGTCTTCCTCGTCCTGCGTGTCATCGCCGGTGACCGCATAGGCGGCGTAGAGGTATTGATCGTCGGCGAAAAAACCGACGGTGAACGCCAACCCGTCTTCCACCTGAATGACGGTCGCGCCGGCCCATTCTTCGACGCCGATGTCGCCATCGATGATCGGCGGCGTGTCGGTCCAGGGGACTTCGATCGCATCTTGCGCCGCGACGGGCACAGCCAGCGCCAGTAAAAACAGACAGAATAAGCCATACATAATGCTTTTCATCACCGACCTCCGACGTTGTCTGGAACGATCATGCAACAAAACCGGAGGAACGGCAAACAGAATTGTGAATTATGAATTATGAATGACGAATGATGAATGAAGAGGTGTCTGTGCAGTCAGGACATAGGTAACACTTTAGGTTCAAGACATAGGTAACACTTCCATCAAAATGCAAAGGAAAGAAATCCTTCAAGGTGACTGAAGGTCACCCCACCGACAGTGAAGCCGATTACCCGGAAGTCAAATCCAAGTCTTAGACTTAGTCAGCAGTCCCGCCTTTGGCGGATTTTCGCTTCGTAACTTGCGTTACTCGCTCAACCGACAGCAAACCAAATTGTTCAACGGTGACTGAAGGTCACCCCACCGACAGCGAAGTCGATTACCCGGAAGTCAAATCCAAGTCTTAGACTTGGTCAGCAGTCCCGCCTTTGGCGGGATTTCGCTTCGTAACTTGCGTTACTCGCTCAACCGACAGCAAACCAAATTGTTCAACGGTGACTGTAGGTCACCCCACTGACAGCGAAGTCGATTACCCGGAAGTCAAATCCAAGTCTTAGACTTGGTCAGCAGCCGCAGCAGCCGTCGTCGAAGCCACCGTCGTCATCATCGTCGTCGGAAATGTCGATGTCATCGTCGCCGGTGTCGTCATCGGTCGTATCATCATCGCCGGTGTCATCGTCGCTCGTGTCGTCGTCGATTGTGTCGTCGTCGCCGGTATCATCGTCGATTGTGTCGTCGTCGCCGGTATCATCGTCGGTTGTGTCGTCGTCGACGGTGTCGTCGTCGGGTGTGGTGTCGTCGTCGACGGTGTCATCGTCGGGTTCGGGTTCGCAGATATCGTCGAACTCGTTGCAGATTTCATCTTCTTGGCAGGGGTCGCCGGTCGACTCGCACGCATCGACGGTTTCGTTGCAGAACTCGTCGCCATCGCAGAACTGTCCGTTGTCGGCGCAGGGGTCGCCGGTGGACAGGCATTCATTGGTCGCTTCGGCGCAGAACTCGTTTCCGTCACAGAACAGGCCATTATCTTCGCAAGGGTCGCCGGTGGAGTAGCACAGATCGTCGCCTTCGTCGCAGAGTTCCTCGCCGTCGCAGAACAGACCGTTGTCGGGACAGGGGTTGCCGGTGTGATCGCACTGGTCTTCGTCTTCGTTGCAGTATTCGTCGCCGTCGCAGAATTGTCCGTTGTCGGGACATTCGGGTACGTTGATTTGTTCGCAGATGTCGTCGCCCTCGTTGCAGCTTTCCTCGCCGTCACACCACAAGCCGTTATTGGGGCAGGGGTTGCCGGTGTGATCGCACTGGTCTTCGTCTTCGTTGCAGAATTCGTCGCCGTCGCAGAAGGCTCCGTTGTCGGAACAATCGGGTACGTTGATCTGCTCGCAGATATCATCGCCCTCGTTGCAGTTTTCCTCGCCGTCGCAGAACAGACCGTTGTCGGGGCAGGGGTTGCCGGTGTGGCCGCTGCATGATCCGCCCATGCAGTAATCGTCGCCGGTGCAGAACAAGCCGTCGTCGCAAATCGCGCCGTTGTCGTTGGTCCAGGAATTGTTCGACTGGCTGACGTCGCAGATCTGACATTCGTTGTCCGGATTCGATTCGCCGTCCTCGTAGCAGGCGTGATCGATGACGCAGCCGTCGCAAACCGGGTAGACCAACTCGCCCCAGGTGGACGGGTCAAGGTAGTTGCTGCCCGCCGGCCAGGGCGTGGCGGTGCCGGTGGCTACGTCGAAGACGGACATGCGGAAACCGATCGTTTCGCCCGGCTCGCCGTACATCTCGCCGCCGTAAAGGTCGATAGCGAATTCGTAGACCATGCCGCCTTTTGTTTCATCCAGCGCCATCGCTGCGGTGATCGCGCTACCCGATTGAATGCGGCAGAACAGGCCGGTGCTGTAATAGGTTTCGTAAAACGTTTCGGTAAATCCGTTCCAACGAATGGTGTAGCGGCCTTCGGCAGTATTGGGGCACAACGGCGGCCAGGCGCCGTCGTAATTGTTGTCGAAGTACATTTGAAAACGGTCGTACATTTCCAGCGAAGTGTCGGTAGGCACGTATATCAGCCCGTAAAGCATTTCGTCGTTGGATTTGAGATAAATGTAATAGACCTCAGCGCCGGCTACTGCATCCGCGAGAGCGTCGCTCCATTCGCCGTCTGACCAGATGCCGTCAATCACCGGCGTGATGTTGGCCCAACCCACTTCCACATCGGCTGCTCCGCCGATCGGCTCGGCATCAGGCGAGACAAGCTCTTCCTGCGCGGCCAGGTAGGCAGCCGAGAAGAGAAAGACGATAACAAGTGGAAAAATACAAATTATTTTTTTCATTTCCCTACTCCCCGCGTGATTTCACACTTCACTTTCCGATAGCAAAATAATGGTTAAAAAGCAAATCATCCAATCTATGATGACAACTCAAAGCGCGATGTTTTCTCGGTATGGATGTTATCGTGATAAAACCTCATCCACTTGACAAAAAAACAGGCTGGGACAACACTTACTGCTCTTTAGGGGGGCCATGATGCGAATATCCGCCGACGTATTGGTCATCGGTTCGGGCATTGCGGGACTCTCGTTTGCCCTGAAGGCGGCGGAAAAATACGATGTCGCCCTGGTCACCAAGACCAACCTCGATGAAACCAACACCAAGTACGCTCAGGGCGGCATCGCCGCGGTGATGACCGACGAAGACAGCTTTGAACTGCACGTGCAGGATACGTTGACCGCCGGAGCCGGGCTGTGTAACGAAAAGATCGTGCGGATGGTCGTACGCGACGGACCCGCACGCATTCGGGAATTGATCGAACTGGGCGTCAATTTCGATCGCCGCGAGGAGTCGGCCTGCGGTTACGACCTGCACCGAGAGGGCGGTCACAGCAAGCGACGCATTCTGCATTCGGGCGACATCACCGGCAAGGAAATCGAACGGGCGTTGCTGGCCCAGGTGGATGAGCACAAGCGGATTCAAACCTTTCCGCATCATTTCGCCATCGATTTGATCACCGCCGGAAAAATCGTACACAACCACGCCAGCGATCGCTGTCTCGGCGCTTACGTGCTGGAGCAAAACACGGGTGAAGTGCATACGTTTCTGGCGCCCTACACCGTGCTGGCTTCCGGCGGCGCGGGCAAGGTTTACCTGATCACCTCCAATCCCGACGTGGCCACCGGCGACGGCGTGGCGATGGCCTGGCGGGCCGGCGCGGAAGTCGGCAACATGGAGTTCATTCAATTTCACCCGACCTGCCTGTTCCATCCCTTTGCCCGCAACTTTTTGATTTCCGAAGCGGTGCGCGGCGAAGGCGGGATTCTGATCAACGCCGACGGTGAGCCGTTCATGGATAAGGTGCATCCGCTGAAGAGCCTGGCCCCTCGTGACATCGTTGCCCGTGCGATCGACCATGAAATCAAGCGTACCGGCGCCGAGTGCGTGTATCTCGACATCTCCCATCGAGGCAAGGAAGCGGCCGAACAATTCCCCACCATTCACGAAAAGTGTTTGTCGTTGGGCATCGACATGACCCGTGAGCCGATTCCCGTCGCCCCGGCGGCGCACTACCTTTGCGGCGGCATTTCGACCGACGACACGGGCGAGTCGACATTGAAAAACCTGTTCGCCATCGGCGAGGTGGCCTTCACCGGTTTGCACGGCGCCAACCGTCTGGCTTCCAACAGCCTGCTTGAAGCGATGGTGTTCGCCAACAACGCCGTCCGGATCGTGTTGGACAGAGATCCGGAGACCGTCGGACTCAGTGTGCCCGACTGGGATCCGTTCGGCGCCGAATCGCCCGACGAGCAGATTATGGTCACCCACAATTGGGAAGAGGTACGCCGGACGATGTCCAATTATGTCGGCATTGTCCGCAGCGACAAACGTCTGGCCCGCGCCCGGCGGCGCATCAACATGTTGATGGAAGAAATTGCCCAATATTACTGGGATTTTACCGTAACCCGGGATCTACTCGAACTGCGCAACATTGCCTTGGTTGCGCAACTCATCGTGCGCGCCGCGCGCAATCGCCGTGAGAGCCGCGGCCTGCATTACAGCCTCGATCATCCCGACACCTTGCCCGATACGCTGGAATCGCGTGAACGGCGGCACGTTTCATGGATCGACTGACGGAGTTTGACCGATGCTGATTGCCATCATTTTTGCCGCAATTATGCTTTTTATTGTTTATCGGCAAGCGAAAAAAGCCGGGGTCTTTTTTCTTTGGCCGCTATTGATCGCCCTGGCGGCGTATATCTTTCTGTTGACGTTGCCGAGCATGGCCCACGTCCGGCCGGTCGCCGGGGTATGGGAAGGGTTAGCCATCAGCTTGGCGTACATGTTCGGATGCGGGGTGATGGGCTATTGCTTTGCGCAAATATACCTGCGTGTGAAGGCAGGCCGTCCGGAAAAAGCCTCTAATTAAACAACAACGTCGACGTTTTTGCCGTTGTCCAGCGCGGTGCTGGAAACAGGGAGGGCGTTGATCAACTCAATAGCCGCTTCACCGGCCATTTTTTGCATATCCTGCACTTTGTTGGCTACTCCGGCGTTGTAGATACTGCGGATATCGGCGACGGTGAGCTTTCCAATGGCTGAGATCGAGTTGCTGTTCATGTTGCCCTACCCAAGCTGTTTCAAAACTTAACGGAAGGTCGAGCAAAGTGCTGGAGAATAATTGTTGCCGTTTTTCATCGACGGTGTTGCCAAGCAAACGAAGTTAAGTTAGTTAAAGAACAATAGTTTTTGGAGAACGCAACGTTATAGGAGGAAAATCATGATGCGGCGACTGTTTTTCTGCGTACTTTTCCTAATACTTACGGCAACGGCGTGCGGCCCCGGCTACTATCATTCAAGCACCGCGAATGAGGATTTCGGCGAAGATGACCGCAACACCTTCCGCCGTGCACGTAATTCCTATGTAAATCGATATTATGACGAGATCACCGGTCACTATGTGGTGCATACGCGGGAGATAACACTTGCCGGCCACAGGGTGTACGGCAGCACCGGGCTGACTATGGAAATCGGCTTTACCAGCACACAACCGGAAATCAGACGACCCGAGAAAGTACGCCTTTGCATCACCTACAGGGGACTTCTCAAACTGCAAAAGCACCAACGGTTTCTTCATCTTTTAGTCAACGACCATCACTATCAATACAAACCATCCCATCGAAATAAAAAACACACCAGACGCGGCGTAAATCAGCGATTTTATGAAGAGCTGTTTTACTGGGTACCCGTCGCGGTCATTGAACAAATGGCCGCGGCGCAACGAGTGAAAGGACGCGTCGCCGGAAAGGATTTTCAATTCGAGGACGGGGACCTGAATTACGTGCGCGCCTTTGTCGATCTCTGGCAAGCGAACACTCGTTTGCAAGGAAGCAGGGATAATGGCTATCGGGTTTACGAAACGAATCGGTCACCGAGGCCCGGTTCCCGATAAACCTTTTCTTTATTCTTGATCTTACGATTACTCTGTCGTATGAAGTCATTATCAAATCATTGCAGAAATAACAAAGGGATAGGGAGGGTCTTGTGAATAAGTCTTTTAAGTTTATGAGTTTAATGTTTGTTGTTTTTTGGTTGGTCGGCGCCGTTGCCGCGCAGGCGGAAGATGTGGAAACCACCTGGGCGCGCACGCCGCCGACGATCGACGGCGACATCGGCTTCGACGAGTGGGCCGGCGCCTTGAAAATTTCGGTCGACGGCTCCGAAGATTACGATCTTTACCTGATGTCCGACGATCAATACCTTTATGGTGCGGTCGATCTCTTGACCGATTCCAACCTTGTGACCAATGATCAGATCGGCATTTACTTCGACAACAACAACGACGGTTCGTATCCGGCAACATGCGGGGCGGAAGGTAATTACTGGATTGCCAAGGGCGTTTCGGGGTGGAACCTGACACATCAACCGCGCATTGTTTCCGGTTCGTGCGCGCAACGCACGCCAACTGAGTTAACCGCCATCACCGAAATGCACGGTCACTTGATGTACGAATTCCGCATCGACCTGACCGGCGGCCTAGGCATGTCGGGCGGACCGGGCGGCACAATCGGCTTCGGAGTGTACGCTTCGGATTACGACGAGACCAGTCGAACCTGGTGGCCGTGGAACGGCGATTTCGAAGATCCGTCGACCTGGAACAACCTGACTTTTGCCGAAGAACCCTCGCAACTCGATCTCGGCTACGCCAATTTGCCGCCGAACATCGACGGCGAAATCAGCGACGGCGAGTGGGACGAAGCAACAGTCATCCATGTCGACGACGGCTTCGGGTTCATCGAGTACTACGCCTACTACATGACCGACGGCTATCTCCTGTACGGAGCCATCGACGCGGTGAGCGACACCGTGTTGGAGGATATGGACTATATCTATGTTGCCTTCGATAACGACCTCAACGGCAATTGGCCTGGTTCCTGCGACGACGAAGGCAATTACTTCATCGAGTATTTTTCCACCGGGTTTGAGAACATTTTCCGACCCTTCAATTGGAGCGGCACGACCTATGGCGTGTGTTCCAATGCGTCTACCGATGCCATCCATGCCGAGGCGACACTGAATGGCGGCAACGTTCAGTTCGAATTTATCATCAGCTTGGAGTATGACGAAATGTACGGCGCGCTGGATGAAACAACCGGTTTTTACATGTTCTATCACGACGAAGCCGCCAGCGATGCTTATACCCTGGAATGGCCCGAAGAAGGGATCTGGCACGCGCCGTATACGTACGCCTTCATGAATTATCCGACCTACCAGTGGCCGCAATATGACGCCAACTGGACCGACAATCCGCCCACCATCGACGGCAGCATCGACGCCGGCGAATGGGACGACGCCCTGTTGATTCCGGTGTATGCGGAAGGAAGCTACAACATTTTGGAATACAACACCTACACCATGGCCGACGGCGATTACCTCTATGTTGCCTTTGATGTTCTGGACGACACCACATTATCCAGCACCGATGTCGTCGGTTTGTATTTCGACAACGAAAACGACAATGTTTGGGGATCGACCTGCGCCGAAACGACGGAAGGTAGATACGCTGTTTCATACAATGGAGTGGATTTGGATCTGCGATTCGACCCCGCGGGATCCGACGGCACGCCGTGGTGCGGCCAGGTTGAAGCGACAACCGTCGAAGCAGAGGTCGGCGTTTCCACCAAAGGCAACGTACAATTTGAACTCCGAATCGATATAAACGGCGGGGAAATGTACGGCGCTCAGGGCGAAACCATCGGCGTCCGTTACTATGCTTGGGATTTCGATTCCACGTTCCAGGGGCGGTTCCCGATCGGCAGCGTTTTCATCGATCCAAGCACTTACGCCGATATGACTTATCCGTCATGCGACGGTTGTTGGGTGGAAGGCGAATGTTGGGCCGACGGTACGGTCAATCCGTCGAACGAATGCCAGTGGTGCGACGCGGGCACCGCCGACGACGCCTGGTCCGACCACGACGGCATTGCTTGCACCGACGACGGCTTGTTCTGCTCCGGCGATGAAGTCTGCGACGCCGGCGTCTGCATCTCCGAAGGCGACCCCTGCACCGACGACGGCCTGTTCTGCACCGGCGTTGAATCGTGCGACGAAGTGGCCGATGAGTGCCTCGCTTCCGGCGACCCCTGCGAAGAGGACGAAACCTGTATGGAAGAAACCGACGAATGCGTGCCGAACGCCGACGACGACACCGCCGACGACGACACCGCCGACGACGATACGACCGACGACGATACCGCCGATGACGACACCGCCGACGATGATGACGATGATAACGATGACATCACCCCGCCGGACGATGACGACGACGACAACGACACCGACACCGGCGACGGCATTACCGGCGGCGACGACGATGACGACAGTGGTTGCGGGTGTTGACCAGGGCTAAGCCCTGGACCTGACTTCCGGGTAATCGGCTTCGCTGTCGGTGGCTTGCCCTTCGGTCACCAGGGCTAAGCCCTGGACCTGATATCCGGGTTTCGGCTTCGCTGTCGGTGGCTTGCCCTTCGGTCACCAGGGCTAAGCCCTGGACCTGATATCCGGGTTTCGGCTTCGCTGTCGGTGGCTTGCCCTTCGGTCAAGTAGAATGTTGTTGACCGCTGTCGCTTTATAATCAAAGAAACGAAACCGCCAGGCCTGCCCTTTTTTTATTTTCATGATTTGATATAGATGATGCGTTTAGCTGGAGGAGGGGAGCGACGTGCGTCATCTTGCTTTGTTTTTGTTGGTATTTGCTTTGCTGGCTTTGCCGGGCGCCGTGCCCGCGCAGGCGCCGGTCAAGGATGGAGAGCAACTGGCGCATCGGGTCGCCGAAGCCGCCGGTTTGTCGGCGTGGTCGAAACTTTCGCGTTTGCAATTCATCTGGTTGCATAAAAGAAAAGGAATTCATCGCACCTACGATTGGAACATCGCCGAGAAAAAGGTCTTGGTGACCATCGGCGAAAAAAGCGCTCTCGTCCCGTTGGATGCCGACCCGATGCCGGCCGGGTTGGCCGAGTTTCATCGCGCGTTTGTCAACGACAGCACCTGGCTGCTGATCGAGTTGCGTCTGGCCTGGGATGAGAATCTGCACTTCGAGAAGCTCGGTCCGCGCAAGGTGCCGGGCATTCCGCATCTGGGCGAGCTGCCGGCGCTGAGCGTGACCTACCCGCCCCGGAGCAATCACCAACCGGGCGATCGTTACGTGCTTTACCTGGGCGACGATCATCTGCCGCGGGCGTGGTCCTATCATCGCAGCGGCGGCGAGCCGGAGACGGTGGTATCCACCCGGGAGACCCGCCATGAGATCGGCGGGCTGAAATTGCCGTGCCGCTTCGTCGCCAACGACGGCAAATTGATCGTGGAGATCATTGTCACCGAGGCGCTCTAGCAAGATTGTCATCTTGTTGATTTTTCCCGGATTTTTAAGTCGGTCATTCCCGGTCGATTTGACAGGGGCAAGCACGCCGATCGCCCTGATTATTCCAGTAATGTCGTTCAAATCGCCTGCGCAAATGAACGCTAACTTATTGATTTAAAACGGACAACAGATCTTTTTGTATTCCCTCTTGCCTTTTTGAACTTGTTTCGGGCAAACTTTGTCGAATTTAAGCAAGCGCGCGAAGGTGGTCTTTGCGCCAAACAAAGGATAATGCATGAAGAAACTGCTTGCTTATACAATGATTTTAGCGGTGCTGGCCCTGCTTTCGGTGGCCGACGCCCAGCCACTCCCGCGCGATGACGGCAGCGGCGAAATCATCGAGCTGGAACCGTTTACCAAGATTACTCTCTCGGGCGACCTCAACGCCGTGGTCACCCTGGGCGAACAATACACCTGCCGATTTGCCGGCCCGGAAAACCTCGTCCGCCACATGTCGGCCAAGGTGAAAAACGATACGCTCAAACTGCGCGAGAAGCCGAACCTGCACATCGATTTCACTTCCGACGAACGCGCCATCGCCTACGTCACCGTGCCGCACATTTCGGCCCTTACCGTGGCCGGCGTGGGCGACATCAATTTCGAAGGCGTGCAGCAGCAGTCGCTGCATGTAATCGTCGCCGGGGCGGGGAACATCACGTTGATCGGTTACGCACCGCAGTTGAAGATCGAGGTCGCCGGTTCGGGCGATGTGCGCGCCGAGCATTTCAGCGCAGGCGCCACCTCGGTCGAGATCACCGGCACCGGCAACGTGGAAATCGCCAACATCATCGAAAGCCTCGCCATCGAAGTGATGGCCGCCGGCAAGGTCGAGGCCGACTACCTCAAGGTCAAGAAGCTGTCGGTGGAAATCAAAGCCGCGGGCGACGTCTCACTCAACGGGCGCGCTGACCAGGCCCAGATAAAAGTGACCGCCGCCGGTTCGGTGCGCGGCCGCGACCTGAACGCGCGCGAGGCGTCGGTCGACGTCTGGGGTTCGGGATCGGTCAGCCTGGGTGTGGCCGAATCGTTGCATGCGTCGATCATCGGCAGCGGCGACGTCGTCTACTACGGCAGCCCGCCCGAAGTCGAGCAAAAGGTGATCGGCACCGGCCAGGTCCGCCAGGGCGTGTAATTCTTCCGATAAATTGACGATCGGTCCGCTTCCTGACATGCTGGTGCTGCGTGTGCAAAGGGAAGGGATTTTCCATGAAGCGTCTTTTTTTCTCCCTGCTTCTTTTATCGCCGGCCACGGCCCTGGCCGACGCCTGCATCTGCAAGCCCGACGACCCTTACAGCAAGTTTCCGCTGCTGACGATCATGCTCGGCGTGGGGCTGGTTGCGCTGACGGTGAACCGCTTGCGGAAAAAGTAGACGCTACGCCGAATCCGCCTTGCGGTGCGCGTGGCGGCGCAGTAGGTTGAGGCGAACCCTCATTGTTTGGGGAACCACCATGAAACGTTGTTTCGTTATCGTCGCTCTGGCGATGTGTCTTGTCTTGGTGGGCGTGATTGCGCAACTGGCGAATGCGCAACACACGCCGCCGCACCCGCCGATTCCGAGGCCGGAAAAACCGCAGATCACTTCGTTTGAGCAACGCGACCTGCTGCCGTTCACCCGCGTCGAGTTGACCGGTCTGTGCAACCTGAACATCGTGCTCGGCGATACGCATGGCGTACGAGTGTCCGGCGCGGCCCGCGACCTGAACGCGCTGACGGTGCAGGTCGTCGACGGCACGTTGGTCATCAAAGAAAAGCCGCACAACTGGACGTTCCGCGGCCGGCCGACGGCGATCATCACCGCGCGGCAGATCAACGCGGTCACCGTCAACGGCAGCGGCAACGTCGAATTCACCGACAAGCGCACCGGTCCGTTGACGGTGGCGGTCAACGGCTCGGGCGACATGACCCTCGGCGGCCGGTCCGACAGCCTCACGATCAACATCGCCGGCAGCGGCGACATCGACGCCGAACAGTTGACGGCGGGCAACACGAAAGTCAGCATTCTCGGCTCGGGCGACGTCGAGCTGGGCGAGATCATCGGCGCGCTGACGATCGACCTGAAAGGTTCCGGCGACGTTCAGGTGAAGCGACTCAAAGCCACCGCCGTGGTCATCGAGCTGGCCGCTTCCGGCGGCGTCGAGTTAGCCGGATCCGCCGAGCAGGCGACGATCAACATCGCCGCATCGGGCAAGGTGCGCGCGCGGAAATTGATAACCGGAAAAGCGACGATCAGCATCACCGGCTCGGGCAGCGTCGAACTGGGCGTAACCGAATCGCTGACCGCGTCGATCTTCGGCAGCGGCAACGTCGTCTATTACGGTTCGCCGCAACACGTGCGCAGCCAGATCCGCGGCTCCGGGCAGGTCAGTCGCGGCGGCGAAAGATAACGATAATCAAAACCAACGATCATCGGTTTCGAAAAAACTTACGCTCGTTATAATAGGCGGGCGATCAAGCTGTTTCGAACAAGGACCCGACGATGACGAGACACCTGATTTTGCTTCTGGCCCTGCTTCTGCTGCTGACTTCCTGCGTGTTGATGCAAGACGAAGAGGGCAGCGCCGACGATGACGACGAAGGCGATTACGCCGCCGACGAAGAAAACTGCGAAGCCGCCGTCGAGATCATCTACGACGATTGCGAAGCGGCGGTCTATCCCGACGGTACGGCCGTGTCGGCCGAAGAAGCCTACCAACGCTGCGTCAACAACGGCCAGTGGTCGTGCGTGTTGATCTGCCTCGACAAAAACGACATGGATTGCACCGACTCGCTGGTCTGCATCGCCGAAACCTGCTTTGTCGACGCCGACGAGCCCGAGGGCTATTGATCAGCTTACCAACCGTTAAAATGCGAGAAAATGCGAGATATATTGAACCATTGGTAAATGGCGAAAAGAAAAATATTACGTAAAATCAAGGATTTTTCCAAAACACTGATTGCAAAAACGGGCGAGGGCCTCGCAATATAAATAGAATGATCGTTCGACAGCTTTCTAAATTACTGTCTTCATATCCGATATTTCGCGCGTCAACCGGTATTAATTGATATCGCTGTGATTATTCACTATGATTCGATAATCACCCTGATTGAGGAGAACGCTTGCAGACAGTCAATCGACAACGGATCCATTCTATGTTGTCGGGCCGGTTTAATTTACCGTTGCTGCTGTTTGCCGCGATTACGCTCGTCTCGTTTTTCGTACGCTGGTGGTACTTTCGGAATACGGTGGGCTTGCTTTACGGTGTGGGCACCGAAGAAGCCTTCCGTCTTTCGTACATCACCAGTGCGGAGGGGACGGCGTTTTTTATCGGTCCGTTCCATGCCTGGGTGGGACGGTTGTTGCATTTGCTTTTCCCCGATGTCATCTACATCACCCGTTGGATGAGTCTCTTCTTCGGTGTGCTTACTCCGGGCTTGTTGTTTTTTTCTTTCTATCGCAGGCATTTTTTCTCAGCCCTGTTTGCCGGCTTCGCTTTGGTATTAAGCCCATCGCACATTACACTTTCCACCATCGGCACGGCCGAAAGTCTTTCGTTTCTGCTGTTGTTTCTGTGTTTATTTTTTCTCGACCGCGCCTGGGCAGCTCACGAGGCCTATCACGACGAGCAAAGTAAGTGGATGTCTTTGTTGTCCGCTCTTTGCTATGGCGCAGTGATGTTGACACGTTTTGAAACCTGGGTGTTGATCCCGTTTTTGGCGATTTTCGTGTTTGTCTATTTTCGTCGGCAGTGGCTGTGGTGGCTGCCCGCGATTCTGGCGCCATTGTACTGGTTGATCAAATCCCGTGTTATCAAGGGATCCTTTTTCGCCAGCACCAGTCTGATTCCGCAATTTAGTAAGGCGGAGGCTTTTGAAAACCTTTCGATCACCAGCTCCTTAGTTGAGAATTATACCGGGATGCCGGTTGTATTGCTCGCCGTTTTCGGCGCCGGTTGGCTGTTGACCCGGCGTAACCTTCGCCCGCTGGCCGTCTGCGGGGTGACAATTGTCGCTTTCATGTTGTTCATGATGCGTCAGGGTAAAATCAACTCCGACCCGAAATACGCCGACAATATTGTCACCTGGCTTTATGTCTTTTTCGGTGTCGGCATCGGAGTGTTGGTGCACTTGATCGGTAAGCGGATGGGCGTTGTCATCCATTCCATGAAAAACGAGTTCCTGATCAAAGAAAAACGTCGCCTTATTCTCTGTGTTTTGTTGGGCGCGTTGGTTATCGTCAATCTGACTTTACCTACACTGATCGATTACACCAAAGAGCGGTTCTGGAGAGAAAAAGAGCCGTTCAGCAATTTCCAGCCCTTCTTTGCGGTGCTTTCCGATTTAAATCAAAACGCGCCGGTCCGTTTCCGGCGCATCTATTTGATGACGTCGCATTACCATCAATACTACTCGCGTGTGTACAAACCGCCTGAATTGGCAAATTACATTTCACACCAAACCTGGGAAAAGGACGTAAAGGTAACGAAACTGACGGAGCAACTCGTTAAAACGATAGCAAAAAAAGGACAGCCGTCGATTTCGCTGGTTGTCACCGAGCCCTATTCCGTGAACGCTCCGATTGACGACCTGGCAGTCGAGCAGACGATCAACGGGTTGCATTTACAGCGGGTTCTGGTCTGGAAAAAATTCCGGGTTTACCAGGTGGAATAGATTGCAAGGTGGAGCCGGGGCCAGGGGTGGCAGGTGGGGTAATGACTAAGGACCAAAGACCAAAGACTAAAGACCAACGATTCCGGAAAGCAGCAGCGCCAGTCCGTCGGCGTCGGGCGCGATGCCCTGGTGCACGCCGAGGCGCGGCAACGCGTGCAGGTCGAGCGGCGGTTTGATAAATCCCGGGTCGGTAGTCAGCGAGCAGGCGAAACCGACCCGCGCGGCCAGGCGGCGGATCGATTCGTCGTTGTCGCCGTTGGGGTAGCAGAGGCTGGTCGGTCCGCGACCGAGTTTCTCGGCGATGATGCGGCAGCTTTCTTCAAGCTCGACCTTGGCCATCACCGGCCCGACTTCGGTGAGCATCACGTGCGTCGAGGTGTGGCTGCCCACGTCGAACACGTCTTCAGCCATCTCGCGCAACTCGTCCCAGGTGACCAACTCGCGGCGCAGGGTCGGCTTGCGGTCGACCAGCTCGTCGAAAAAGTCGATGACCGCGTCGCGTTGATCGGGCGGCGCCTGTTTGCACCCGGCCAGAGCCGCGTGCACGAACGCCGGACGCGACAGGTTCTTCAGCAACAACTCGGGCAGAAACTTCGCTGCCGCCGGCATCCGCTCTTCCGGAAAAGCGCGCACCAGCGATTCGCGCCGCTGCCACACCCCGGCCGCCAACGCCGCCGCGCGCGAGAACCAGAACGGGTGATCGGTGCCGATCAACCCCGACGGCACAAACACCGTCGCCGGCAGTCCCGCCTTGCGCAGCAGCGGATAGGCGACTTCGTAGGTGTCGAGCCAACCGTCGTCGAAGGTAATCACGACGGTGCCCGGCAGCAGCTTTTCGCCGGTCAGCAGCGTGCGCACCAACTCGTCGAGTTTGATCACGCGGTAACGGCTGCGCAGCAGGTCGAGGTGATTGGCGAAGGCGTTTTTGGTGACGGCCATGCCGGGCTCGACCAGTTCGAGGTCGTGGATCGCCGGGTCGAGTACACGGTGGTAGGCCAGAATCGCGGCGGGCCCGCCGAACACGCGAGCCAACGCCGGCGACAATCCCAAGCCGCCGATCGTGCGCGCCAAACCGCGTCGCGCCAATTGCTTTACACCCATCGATCCGCCTTCATCCGGCCCAGCGTCGCGGTAACGATCCGCGCCAGGCGTTGCATGTCTTCCTGTCGCCAGCCCTCGACCAGCGGCAGCGCAATCAAACTCGATGCCAATCGCTCAGCCCCGGCGAAAGGCGCACCGCGCAGATCCAGATCGGGCGCCAGGTCGTCGATCTTGTGCACCGGCGCCGGGTACATCGCGGTAGCCCCGATGCCGCCGTTTTGCAGCGCGGTAAGCAACTCGTCGCGCCGCGCCGGTTCCTGCATCAGAATCGGTCGCCGCAGCCAGGACGGCACCGCCCCGCTGCGCGCCTTGGGCAACACGATCGCTTTGCTTTGGCCGAGATAACGATCCATAACCTCGGCCAGTTGACCGCGCCGTTGGTTGAGGCGGTCGAGCCGGTCGAGCATGCGCAGCGCCACCGCCGCCCGCGCCGGACCGAGCGCCGGGGTCGGAAAATTCGGTTCGTACACCGTGCGCCCCACCGTCACGCCCGGCATCATTGCAGCCGCGCCGAACAATTGCGGATGCAGCGCCAGGCGCATCGCCGCGCCTTTGGCCGCGACGTTCCAACCCGGCGGAGGCGGTTCGTTGCGCCATTGGTCGGCGACGTTGTCCATTGCCATGACCAGGTCGTCGTCGCGCACGAACGCTGCGCCGCCGCCCAACGCGGTCATGTTCTTGCCGCGACCGAAACTGGCGATGCCCGCCAGGCCGAACGATCCGACCGGCGCGCCGCGCAGCGACGCCCCCAGCGCCTGCGCCGCGTCGTCGATCATTACCGCGTCGTGGGCTTCGGCCAGCCCCTGCAACCGCGTCAGGTCGCCGGGCAGACCGAACAAGTTGGGCGAGATTACGGCCAGCACGTCCGACCAATCCAGCCGCGACAGCCGCTCCATGTCGTAGTCGATATCGCCCGGACGCACATCCGCCGGCACCACGCGCAGCCCCGTGCGTACGATTGCCGCGGGTACCGACCAACAGGTGTAAGCCGGAACGATCACCCGCGTGCGCGAACTCACCGTGCGCAACGCCGCCAGCAATGCGCCCAGCGCCGCCCGGCCCGAACCGAACAGCCACACCTTGTAACTGGGCACGCGTTCGGCCAGCGCCTCGGCCAGCTGCGTCAACGCTTCCGGACCGGCGCGTAACGCGGCGGCCATTTCGGCGACCTGCAACGGGGTTCCCACCGGCGGCAGTTTGCGCATCGTCACCTCACGGCAGATCCCGCGCCAACGGCGGGCCGAGTAAGCGCGTCAACCACACCGGCAGTTTTTTCCAGGTGCGGATCGCGCGCTCGAATTTCGGGTTGGTCGGATTCAATCCGGGCGTCTCGTCGGTTTGCAGCAGATGATACTGCCAATAAAGCGTCTCGGTTTCGACGCCCCAGTACTTTTTGAATTGTTGACTGCCGGTGCCCTTGGTCGAACGGCCGAGGTCGACCTTACGCAGGCCGCGCCCGATGGCGCCGCGGATCGCCGCCCAATTCATCGCCGGGGTCGGCGCGTAGCGGTTGGCCTCGCGCAGGCTGGCCGACCAGATGAAATAGCAGGTGCCGCCGTGGTCGATGGTCAGTTTGGCGCCGATCGCCCGCCCCTCGCGGTAGGCCACGTAAATGCGCGCTTCGCGGTTGAAGGCGTTGAGCGTGCGCACGAACCACTTTTTAGGCAGCACCGGCGTGCCGTGGTTGCGTTGGTTGATGGTGAAGACGCGGTAGAAGTCGTCCAGCCCCTGGTGTCCGAAAACGATGCTCACGTCCGATTTGTCCGCCTTGCGGATCTTGTTGCGCACGTTCTGATGCAGCGATTTCATCCACACCGCTTCCTCGCCGGGCGACAGATCGAGGATGCTGGTCACCTTGAAGTCGTTGGTCGGCAGATCCTTCGCCGCGGCGAACAGTTGCCGGTGGCGGAACTCGACGTATTTGCAGCCCATCTCGCGACCGATGCGCTCGGCCTCGACCAACAGCGCCGCTTCGGCCTGTTCGTCGTCGGTCGCCACGCCACCGTAATTGAGGAAGGGCATCGACACCGCCAGCGTACCGAAAAAGCGCGTTTTCAAAATCACCAATGGCAGCACGCCGCGCACGCCGCTTTCGTTCTCGGCCAATAGAAAAACCGGTCGATGGCCGAAGGTCGGCAGAATCACCTCGCGCCAGGGCAGACGATGAAACAGCGTCGCCGCCTCGCAACGAGCCACGAACGCTTCCCAGGCGGGGGCGTCGGCGGGAGTGATTTCACGTACGCGCATGACCGGTCCTCTGCGTTGTCCGCATCGTCGGCGGTTTGACCGCATGGTACCGGGCCAGTCGCTCCATGCAAGCGCTGACCATCACCAGAATAAACACGTGCGGATAATAGGCGACCGACAAAAAAGCGGCGCTGACCGCCCAGGTCGCCAGGCTGCCGTACACCGCGCCGCGCATGGCGTGGAAAAATCGGTCGTCTTCCGCGCGCGTCAGCCGCGTTCGTTTCAGGCGGATTATCTGCAGCAAGATGGCAATCACCATGCCGAAAAAGCTGATGATGCCGACCAGCCCCATTTCGCCCATCACCTGCACGTAAACGCTGTGCGCCTCGCGCCAGTTGGCAGCGATCGCATCCGGCGGCTTGTACTTGGTGCCGTAGGCGACGGCAAACGCGCCTGCGCCGACGCCGACGAAGGGGTTATCCGCGAACATGCGCGCGCCCGCTCCCCAGGCGTCGAGGCGTCCCAGGGCGCTTTCGTCTTCTTCGTAATCCTTGATGCTCGAAATGCGATCGAGAAACTCGTCGGGCACCAGCGCCAGGAAAGCGAAGGTCGCGGCGACCAGTGCGATGATCGCGATAAACAGACCGATTGCGTACTTGCGTCGACGGATCATCCAGAACAGGTACATCGCGCCGAACACGGTGAGCAAACCGAGAAAACCGCCGCGCGAAAAGGAGCAGCCGACGGCGATCGCGCCGATCACCACGCCGTAGATGAACAGGCCCTTGAGCCACTTGGCGCGGGTAACGCCGATCAGCATGAACGTCCAGGGCAGAATGACGTTTTGTGCCAGGGCGAAGTCGTTGCCGTCGCCGAGAAAGCCGCCGATGATGCCGCCCGAGCCGCCGTTGGGCAGATGCGTTTCCGGCATCAAAACAAAGCGCAGCACCAGCGCCGTCGACAAGCCGATCATGATCAACGACAGCGTCGTCATGAAACCGCGCAGGCGCGGCGCGCTGTCGACCAGTTGCACGATGAGGAAGGTCATGAACACCACGCGCGCGATGTCGGTAAACCGCGTCATCGTGATTGTGCGGTAAAAGCTGTCCGGCAGCGACAATCCGATGGCGACAAAGGACAACAACATGAACGCCATCGGCACGGTAAAGATCGGCTTGAAGCGACGGTAGACCAGCGCCTGCAGAACAAAAGCGCCGGTAACCAGCGCGACGCCGAGCAGCGTCAACCGCAACGGGGCCAGCGCCGGCAACAGGTCGCCGGGTCGCACGTAAAGCAAGATCAGGTAAAACAGCACGCCGTAGTAAGGTTTAGCCAGCACCAGCGCGACGCCGGCGAGGGCGATCAGGGCGGCGAGGATGAACAGCGGATCGACGGCCAGCACCGCCATCGCCATCACGACACTGACGCCGACCACAACCAGTTCGAGCCATAAATGCCGACGCAATGTTTCGATGGTGTCGCGCAGGTTCATGAACCGCCCCGTCGCAGCATACGCGCGATGATGCTTTTTTCACGCGGGCCGATCGCACCGCTGATCCAGGCGACGACGCCGTAAGCCGCCGCGCCCGCGATAATCGGCAGCGCCAGGTTGGCCTCGCGCAACGGCCACACCGCCGCAGCCAGCGCTGCCGCGGCCAACAACGCGCGCCAGGGGATCGCATCGGCGGAAACGCCACCGAGTTTGCGCTGTACCATGACGGCGAACAGCGTCAACAGTGTGACTTCGCTCAGCACCGTCGCCCAGGCAGCGCCGATGTGTTGATAGCGCGGAATCAACAGCAAGTTGGCGACGATGTTGACGGTCATCGCCAGCACGTTGCCGAAAAGCACGGTGCGTAGATGATCGGCGGCGGTCAGCGCCCAACCGAGACTCATCGTGCCGAACCAGATCCACAAAAAACCGCCCAGCAAGGCCACCACCTGTCCGCCCGCGGCATATTTATCGCCGTAGAACAGCGGCACGAAACGCCCGCCGACGAGCGCGCAACCGACGGCGATCGGCAGACCGATCAGCAGGTAAACGCGCATCGCGCCGTTGAGAAGATCGCGCCAGGTTTCCCCGTCCGAGGCCATCCCTTTCGACAATGCCGGGTACAAAGCGCGCGTGGCCAGAATCGGCAGGGCGAGTAGAATTTCGAAAAAGGCATACCCCGAGCGGTAAAGGCCGGCGATTTTTTCGCCCGCCATCCGTTCGAGCATGACGGTATCGACGCGAAAGGCGACCATCCAGACCAGACCGATGAAAAAGAAGGGCAGGGCCTGCTTCACCAGCGGCGCCCAGGCGGAGAAGTCGGGGCGGATGGTTGCGCCTTTAACTACGTGTGCGACCAGCGCCACCGCGACCAGTGCGGTCAGCCAGCCGCCGCCGACATAGGCCAGTAGCACCCAGTTCAGTCCGCCGCGCAACCAGACGACCAACCCGACGCCGACCAACAGCGTGATCGCTTTAACCAGCGTCACCATCGCCGAGTAAAACATTCGTTGGTAGCCGTCGAACAACGCGATGGCCCCGCCTTCGACCGCCATCGCCGGCAGCAGTAACGCAGCCAGCACCACCGCCGTCATCGTCGCCGGTTCGTAGCCCATGACTTGGGAAAAGCCGATCAGCAGCAGGCAAGCCAGCACGCCGAACACAAGTTTGAGACCCAGCACCGCGCCGAAGCTGCGCCCGCCTTTATCCGGATCGGACGCCACCATTCGTGTCAGCAGCGGATTCAAACCGAAGCCGGCGATCACGCCGAAGATGCCGGCCAGCGCCATCGCCACGCCGAAACGCCCGAAATCTTCCACGGCCAACGCGCGCGCGATCAGCACCGCCACGCCGAAGGAAATCACCCGGCGCACCGCTTCGGTGATGAACAGAATCAAACTGTTTTTGGTGACGCGTTCGCCGCTCACAAAAACCTCGCGTACAATTTCTCGTATCGCTCCACCATGCGCTCGACCGAAAACAGTTCGCGCCAACGCGCATAGCCCGCTTCGCCGTAAGCGCGCCGCTGCTGGGCATCGCCGATCAGTGCGGCCAGCGCGTCGGCCAATTCGCCCGGCGCGTTCGACGGCACCAGCAGACCGGTCTGCGCCGGCACTACGGCCTTGCCGACGTCGCCCACGTCGGTGACCGCCACCGGCAGACGCGCACTCATTGCTTCAAGCAGGCTCATCGGCAGTCCTTCCCAGTCGCTGCTGAGCGCAAACAAGTCGGCGATGCGATATAACATCGGGCTGTCCAGCCGCCAGCCGAGTAACGATACGGCATCGCCCAGGTTGTTTTCGGCAATCTGCTTTTCCAACGCGGGCCGATCGCTGCCTTCGCCGGCGATGAGAAACTTCGCCGCCGCGCCGCGTTCACGCAGCAGCCGCGCCGCTTCAATCAACACCGACAAATGCTTCTGCTTTTCCAGGCGCGCCACGGTCAGCACGGTCGGCACCTCGGCGGACAAACCCAGTTCCGCACGCAACGCCGCCGCCTGCTCATCGTTCACCGTCGGTACCTCGGCCACGCCGTTGGGGATGACGCTGATTTTCGCCGGCGGCCAATGAAGCTTTTCCAGCAGATCTACTTTGTTGTCTTCGCTGACGCTGACGATGGCGTCGAGCAGCCGCGACAGCACCCACTCGGCGGCGACCACCGTCGTGCGCTCCGGAAACTTGCGGCTGTGGTCGGTGACGACTTTGCACGGCACCCCGGCCAGGCGCGCGGCGATCGTCCCGGTAAAAAGCGGGCCGCTGTTGTGCGCGTGCATCACCTTGATTTCGCGTTCGCGAAAGACTTGCGCCAGACGTCGCGGCAAGCCCAGGTCTTTGCCCGGTTGCTTGTTCAGCGCGACTACCTCGATGCCCGCCGCTTCCAACTCGGGCGCAAAGTGGCCTTTGACCGTCAGGCAGATGACCGTGTGTTTAAACTCGGGCGAGGCGGCCAGCGCCAGGTGCGACGCCACCCGTTCCATGCCGCCAACTTCCAGACTATGCACGACTTGCGCTACGCCGATCGGCGCCACCTGCACCTCCGCTTTGATTTCGGCACAGGATAACGCAACCCGGCCCGGGGAGAAAGGTGGAATAAGAATGACAAATTACGAATGACGAATTACGAATGACGAATGATGAATGGGTTTGTGCAATGTGCAATCAGGACATAGGTCTTCGATGTTTCCGCCTTTTTTTTTTCGACCCCCCTCCGGCTCCCCCCGTCTTGCGGGGGGAGAGACTCGCCGCAACCTTCTACTTGACCAAAGGGCAAGCCACCGACAGCCGAAGCCGAAACCCAGATGTCACGTCCAGGGATTATCCCTGGTCCGCCAGCAGATGCAGGTAGACGATGCTCGTTTTGATGCCGGCGACGAAGTTGTCCAGATCGAAGTGTTCGTCGGGGGCGTGGGCGTTTTCGCTGTTGAGGCCGAAGCCCATCAGGATCACCGGACTGCTTAGCGCGGCGGCGATCTCGGAAACGATGGGAATCGATCCGCCCTCGCGGGTGTAGAGGCAATCTTTGCCGAACACGCGGGCCAGCGCCTGCGCCGCCTTTTGCAGCGCGGGCTCGTCGAGCGGGCAGATAAACGGCGGGCCACTGGTGAATTCGGTGATCTTCACCCGCACCGCGTCGGGCGCGACCTTTTCCACGTGCTTGCGAAACGCGGCGGCGATCTTCTGCGGATCCTGGTTGGGCACCAGCCGCATGCTGACCTTGAAGCCGGCCTTGGCGGGCAGCACCGTTTTCGCGCCTTCCCCGGCGAAGCCGCCCCAGATGCCGTTGGCGTCGAGCGACGGCCGCGCCGACATGCGCACCGGCGGGGAAAAGCCTTTTTCGCCGTAGGTCGTGGGCGCGCCGGTTTCGTCGAGGAAATCGTCTTCGCTGTAAGGCAGGGCGTCGTAGGCTTTTTGATCTTCCGGCGTCAGTTCGAGCACGTCGTCGTAGACGCCGTCGATGGCGATGCGGTGGTTTTCGTCGTGCATCGAGGCGAGGATCTGCGCGGCGACGTTAATCGGGTCGGCGACGCCCCCGCCGTAGCTACCCGAGTGCAGATCGCCCTTGGCCGCTTCGACGTCGACCTGAAAATAGACGAGACCGCGCAGGCCGTATTGAATCGACGGCGTGCCTTTGGCGTACATCGAGGTATCGGAGACCAGCACGACGTCGCAGGCCAGGCGTTCGCGGTTGGCGGCGATGAACTCGGCCAGCGAGGGGCTGCCGATTTCCTCTTCGCCTTCGAAGATCATCTTCACCGTCACCGGCAACTCGCCCTTGTCGCGTAGAATGGTTTCCAGCGCTTTGAGATGGCAGAACAACTGGCCTTTGTCGTCGGTGGTGCCGCGGCCCCAGATTTTTCCGTCGCGGATTTCCGGTTCGAAGGGCGGCGTGGTCCACAGGTCGAGCGGGTCGACCGGTTGCACGTCGTAATGGCCGTAAATCAGCACGGTCGGCGCGCCGGCGGGTCCGGGGTGTTGCGCGAACACGACCGGGTGCCCGGCGGTGGGGCAGACCTCGGCTTCGGCGACACCGATGGCTTTAAGGTGGTCGACCAGCCACTGCGCGGTATCGACCATCGTCTGCTTTTCTTCGCTTGCCGCGCTGATGCTGGACAGGCGAAGCAGTTGCTTCAACTCATCGAGAAAACGATCGGTGTTGTTGTCGATCGCGGCGAATAATTGATCCATGACGAATGCTCCTTAAGGCAATGTCAGGTCAGCGACCATTTAAACCGGCGGGCAATAGGCGTATACAGTTTGGGCGCGAAGGAAATGATGATGTAAGCAATACCCCCGCCCATCACCGCGCCGACCAGCAGGTCGATGGCCAGTGAGCCGTAGGGACTGAGCGGACTGGCGTCCATCACGAAATAGGAGGTAAAGCCGAAGGCCGTGCCGGTGCCGAGGGCGAAATAGCTTTCCGTGCGCATCGGTTTCATCAGAAAATCGATGATGCCGATGATGAAGGTGAGAATCAGCCCGATCAATGCGGTCACCAGCGGCCATTGGCGGTCGTGGTAAATGGCGTACTCGATTTTCGGTTCCAGCTCTTTGCCCAGGGACAGTACGTGAATCTGGTAATCGCCGGATGCGGGCAGGTTGAGCGGTTCCAGCGAGGTGATCTTCATGATATCGAGGTAGCCGCGGCCGCGTTTGCTCAGCTTACGGCGGGTGTGTTGCTGCTCGAAGGAACCGGCGTAATCGGCGACCACGGTGCGGCCGTCGGATTTGCGGATCTGCAACGAGTAGTTGCCCGACCGGGTGAAACTGCGTTTCTTGGATTTTTTCTTCTTTTTCGCCTCTTCGTCGTCATCGGGTTTTTCCGCTTCCTCCTCCTGCTCGAGCGGCGGGAAGCTGCCGCGCAGGAAGATGCGGTAATGGGTGCCCGGCGCGGTGAATGACGTCATCTTTGCGGCGGCTTCGTCGGCATCAATCGTGCCCTGAGCGACGGGTTGTCCGAAGTAGACGCCGAAGTACAAAGAAAAGCCGCAGATCGCCAGGCTGAGCAGGGCGACCACGCCGATCAGAATGCGGGCGAAGGGTTTGGTCAACTGACGGGCGTTGCGGTAGATCGGCGCGATGATCAAAAAGGCGACGGTCAGAAAACTGACGACCAGCATGAGAATGTGATCGAGGTCGACGTCGATCAGCGTTTCGTCGTACTTGGCCACGCCGTAAGCCAGGATGATGACGACCAACACGACAAGGGCGGGAATGACCAGACTGGGATTTTCCACAGCCGCGGCGATTTTGCGCTTGCTCTTTTTTCCCTCGGCCGTTTTACCGGTTTTCTCCGCCTTTTTCTTCGTGTTGTCGAGAGTGTTTTTCTTGACCTTTTTCGCCATCGTTCTCGCTCCGCAGTTGATTATGACCGCCGTTTCAGCGGTGCGCATCATACCATAGCGGCCCGGTAAATCCAGGTCGATCCTTCGCTGAATGGACAGGGCACGGCGCTGTGGTTATCATGAATTGGGTCGGTTTTACAGGGAAAACAGGAGACCACGGATGTCCGTTAACCAACGGCTACGCAACCTGATCAACTGGGCCGCAGTAGGCGTGCTCGGCGGCGCCGTTGTGGGCCTGGTCGACGCCGCGCTGGCCGGGCAGGATACGCGCCGGGTTTTTGCCGACTCGATGGTTGCTGATTGGTTGCTGCGACTGGGCACCGGCGCGGCTTTTTACGCTCAGATCTTTCTGGCCGTGTTGATGGCCGCGGGCGTCTTTTTCTTATGGATCAGTCCGTGGCCGAAGTTTGACGGGCAACGGCGCGGACCGCTGCGCCTGGCCGTGTTGACCTGGCTGGTCGCGACGGCGGCGTTGTATGCGGGAATTGCGGTCAATCACTGGGCGCCGGGTGTGCGCTCGTGGCAGAGTATCGTCGGCAACCTGGGCGTGTTGGCCGGCGCGTTGTCGCTGCTGACATTGTTGTGGCGGCTTTTCGGCAAACGCTCGCCAACGACGACCGCCGGTTGGCTGGCGCCGGTGGGCGTCGGCGTAGAGGTGCTCGCCCTGGTCGTGCTGTTGGTCGGCGTGGGGTCGGTCGGCGGCGTCGACCGGACAAAGGAACAAACAAAGGCCGACCGCCCGAACATTCTGCTGGTCACCATCGATTCGCTGCGCGCCGACCACGTCGCTTCCTACGGTTACGAAAAAATTAAAACACTTGCGTTTTCGCGTCTGGCGCAAGAGGGAATGCAATTCGAGCGCGCGGTTGCGCCGACTTCGTGGACGCTGCCGTCGGTCGTTTCGATTCACACCGGGGTGTATGCGCCGGTGCACGGGCAGATCACCCGCCATACGAGGTTGGACGAGGGTTTTGTCACGCTGGCCGAATCGCTGCGCGATCGCGGTTATCTGACCGCCGCTTTTCTGACCAACGGCTATTTCGTGCAGACGCTGGGTCTGGACCAGGGCTTCGATGTTTACGTGCACGCGCGAAACCGCCGCAGCACACCGCCGCTGGTCGGCCTTTCGCTGTACGATTTTTTCCGGCCGATGCGGCATGTGCGCCATGCGGCGGCGGAAGTGACCAACCGGGCGCTGCAATTTATGGAACGGCACCGCGACGACGCACCCTGGTTCGTCTGGATCCATTACATCGATCCGCACGAGCCTTACGGCGATTGGTACCTCGAACGATTTCCGTCTTATCGGCCGGCGGGATTCGGCAAGGTCGCGACCGTGCGCCCCTACGTGGAAGACGGCGCGCCGCCGCCTGACGAAAAAACCAGGAAGCACATTCGCGCTTGTTACGACGCCGAGATCATCTACACCGACAAGCAGGTCGGGCGTTTGCTGACGGGTCTCGACCGATGGAATCTGGCCGGCAACACGCTGGTGGCGGTGACCGCCGACCACGGCGAGGAATTTTGGGATCACGATTTTGTCTTTCACGGTTACACGCTGTTCCGTGAAGTCGTGCACGTGCCGCTGTGGTTGCGGCAGCCGGGGGTGATCGAGCCAAGTTCGAGCCATTCGCAGACGGTGTCGCTGATCGATCTGCCCGCCACGCTGCTGGTCGCCGCCGGCGCACAGAATCCACCCTACGCCATGGGCGCCGATTTGCTCGCGCCTGCGGACAAGCGGGCGTTGTTTTCTTCCCTCGACAAGCACGGCAAACAATTGCGTTCGGTGCACACCGCCGCGTTTGACCT
>Ga0272444_10000910_pt1 | contig 29961 bp, 20 predicted proteins | sample SSMForm13_FD_201033 | JGI IMG/M metagenome (GOLD analysis project Ga0272444, IMG submission 201033) | Marine sediment archaeal communities from Little Sippewissett salt marsh, Falmouth, MA, United States - SSM-Form-13 | ecosystem: Environmental > Aquatic > Marine > Wetlands > Sediment ...
CATAGACATCGTTGGCCTCGCTGATATCGTAATGCAGATTCAACCCTGCGCCCTGGACATCGTCCTTGGCCGGAGGCCCGAAACCTCCACCACCGGCGGTATAGTCGCTGGTCCTGCCCCAGAAGGCCGTCATGTCAAATGCACCGAAATCCCCATCCATGCGTACGGCGAAGGGCCAACTGGCATGCTCGGGAAACCACAGGGCCGCATCCTGGCCTCTGGCCGTGCCGACCAGGAATTGTTTTTCGAAGTCGATATCCTGCATACCGACAGTAAAATTCAGCGGTCCCAATAGCCGGCCAAACTTTAACCAGGCACGATCGATGGCCACGGTATCCTCATCCTTGTAGACCCCATAGACATCCTGGCCCACGGTGGCCAAATAAATCGGCGCCAGTTGCGCACTCAGATCCGTCCATCCCAAATCCTTCCTGGCGGTAAACTTGATCCGGCCGTACATTTCTCCCCAGTCGGTGGAATCGTCACCATCCGCGAAGAGCTTGGCACCAAAATAGGGATTGCTATCGACACGATAGATCATCCCCAAATCCACACCAACGGTAAACTCGTCGAATACGGTGGATAGCTCCTGAATTTTGACGTCTGCATGCGCACCTGGCGATACCATGAGACCGATAATTAAAACCCCACAGATTAAACCCACAACGCTTTTCATTTTCATCATCCCTCCAAATTGTTCGAGCCCTGGTTCCTTGGCGTGTTCCGCCCCTCTATCGCTTTTTGTGCATTCCCTCCTTTTTGGTTTTGATTGCTAAGATCCCGGTATCCGGTATTCATCTTTGAAGGTGACGCCGTGACTGCTGTGCAATCCGCAAAAGTAATAGCCTGGGAAAAAGTCGGTATTTGTGGATAAAGCAAGTTGTGTACCGTTTTCCATTCATCTATAATTGGTCGGAATTATTTTATATATTCAATTTATTAAGTGTATTTTATTCTTTTGGCGGTATTTCAACAAACGGCTGGCCATATATGATCAATATCGCCGCATGGAGAGCATCCGACCGCGGTTGAAACGGGAACAGGGGCACTTAGCCAGCGGTTCGATTCATACCACGCCTTGATCAATCATGGCGTTGGCCACTTTCACGAACCCCGCGACATTGGCACCGACGACGTAGTTGCCCGGCGAGCCATACTGTTTCGCGGCATCCACGCAGCATTGATGAATGGTTTTCATGATCGTCTTGAGACGATTGTCAACTTCTTCCCGAGTCCAATTCAACCGCTGGCTGTTCTGCGTCATTTCAAGCCCCGAAACGGAAACCCCACCGGCATTGGCCGCTTTTCCCGGCGCATATAAGAAGCCCTTGTCGAGAAACAAGTCCACCGCCTCGGGGGTGCAAGGCATGTTCGCACCTTCACTGATGAGATAAACATTGTTGTTGATCAATTTGTAGGCATCCTGTTCATTGATTTCATTTTCCGTGGCGCATGGAAATGCGCAGTTTGCCTTGTGATCCCAAAGGGGATTGTAAGCCAGTTCAGGATCTACCGGTGTGTAAACAGCCTCCGAAAACTTCTCGCAATATTCCTCTACTCTCCCCCGGTGGATATTTTTCAGGATTTTGATATACTCCAATTTCTCGCGTGTTATTCCGTCTCCATCAAAGATATAGCCGGAAGAATCGGAGAACGTTATGGGTCTGGCGCCCAAATCCAACAGTTTTTCAATGGTGTACTGCGCAACGTTGCCAGAACCGGACACTAAACATGTCTTGCCGCGAATGGTCTCATTTCTGGTATTCAACATTTCCTCGGCAAAATAAACCGTGCCATATCCGGTCGCCTCCGGGCGAATAAGGCTACCGCCCCAGTTCAGTCCTTTTCCAGTCAATACACCGGTGAATTCATTGGCCAGCTTCTTGTACATACCAAACAAATAGCCTATCTCTCTCGCGCCCACGCCGATATCACCGGCCGGCACATCGGTATGGGGACCGATGTGCCGAAACAGTTCACTCATGAAGCTCTGGCAAAACCGCATCACTTCCATATCCGACTTGCCTTTGGGGTCGAAATCCGAACCGCCTTTACCGCCCCCCATTGGCAAGGTGGTCAGGGCGTTTTTAAACACCTGCTCGAATGCAAGAAACTTAAGTATGCCCAGATTCACCGATGGGTGAAACCGCAGGCCCCCTTTGTACGGTCCGATGGCATTGTTCATTTCAATTCGAAACCCCCTGTTGACCTGGATTTCACCGTGATCATCCACCCAAGGAACGCGGAACATGATCACCCTTTCAGGCTCCACAATCCGCTCCAATATCTTATGTTTCCTGTATTCCGGGCTCTGATTCATCACCACCTTAACTGACTCGAGTACTTCTTTGACGGCCTGGTGGAACTCTTTCTCGTTCGGATCCTTGAGGTTCACGATTTCAAGTATGGCATTCATGATCAGCATCCTTTCATAATACGGCGATTCTCTTTTTATTATAATGTATTATCGGCTTGGTGCAGCAATACGCCCAAGGATTCCTGCCCGCTCACCATCAAGGTAAGCGTCCGGTCGAGCCTTGAATGGACAACGTAGCGCTCTTGGATGAATTTCTTTTGGGCGGTGAGCCATTTTACGTCCAAGTGGTCCCTTTTCTTATCGAAAACGGTAAGATAGGCAATCCCTAAAGAAATAATGTTGTGAAAAAAGTGTGACCCCTGGGATGGTTCGGCATGCAATTTGGCGTGAGCAGTTTCGATTATCCCGCCGACGCCACAGATATCGGGCCACTTCACGGGAATCCCCAGCCATCTATCGGCGGATCCCCATCGACCGGGTCCGATGAGCAGATATTTTTTGCCTTCTCTTTGCAGTCTGGCATTTACTCTTCTGATTTCGGCGGCGATCTCCACGGTCCTTGCCGGGTCAAAGGCATCCGGGTCGACATAGACGATATCCGCCATGCTCGAATCGATCGTGTTTCCCAGGGCCTGAGTCGATACGCAAACGGCGCGCTTAATTTCGGCATCCGAAATCGTGATGTCGCCGGCTTGCGCCCTGCTGCTCATGGGCCTGATCTGAAGAATCGAAAAAGCGGGCACCTGTCCCTTTATCCCCAATTGATCCACGCAAAACTCAATTTCAACCGGACATCGCAAGGCCTCCTGACCCATTTTCAGAAAGAGGTCAAGCATGTCGGCCAAGGGGAATCGTCCATATTTCAGCACTGTCGAAAAAGTAAGCACACCGTATCCGTTGCCGGCGAATGAATCACGAATGCGATCTTCGTCCGGGAAATAGGTACTGAGAAGCGTGCTTACGACAGGTTCCTTCTCGGCATTTGCGACTTCCCGTTTTATTAGATTGGCTCCGTCGGCGATATCCAGAACACAGGATTTTTTTTCCAGCTCAAGGGCATAAAAATAGCGCTGCGCGTTGTATAGAACGTCCTTGACGGTGCTGCCCCAGAGTATCTTTTGGGGATGTTTCGGAGAAAAACGCAGGGATTTTTCTCCATCCATCACGGTTTTTCCCAGCCCCAGGGCGATAATGGCGATACCGTCGCTTGTATACGTGCCTGTATACGGATAAAAGTTGTGGGATTGGGCCATGCCTGAAATGGCCGGGTAAAAAAAACGGTCCTGTCGAACGCCCATGAGTTCTTGAACAATGACCGCCATTTTTTCTTCTTCCACCAAGTCGCCGGCCCTTTTGGAGAATACCTTCGGCCCATCGAAATAGGTCGATGCATAAACGAACTTGATGGCGCGGATGAGCGTATCGAGCCTGCATTCCAGGTCAGGTTGGTCGTTTGGCAGCATGACCGTTCGGTATAAACCGGCATAAGCCCGTGAACGCGAATCCTCGAACAGGCTCGACGAGCGAACCGCCAGCGGGTAGCGGATAACCGACAAATAGGTGCGCAACAGGTCGGTGGTCTTATCCGGAAAAGCCGCTTGGTTGAAATGGTCGGCGATAACCGAGTCGGCGTGTTTCTCCCTGGCCAGTTGTTTGAGGTTGTTGTCGTCGACAAATTCATCGAAAATGTCAGTGGTCATAACCAGGGTTTGGGGAATCACGATCCTGGCGTTTTTGAATGCGTCCAATTGCGATCTGTATCTGGGAATCTGTGACGCCATGAATGCCAGCCCCCTGGCCTTGCCTCCCAGCGATCCGTTGCCAATTTTGAAAAAACGGGTGTCCGTATCGAAACGGTTCAGCCCGAGATTGACGATCACGCCTTCCTGCCGCTGCATGCGGCTTTCCTTAAGTATTGCAATCAATGCCTGACGATGCTCGCTGTCGCAGGAGAAGTCATCACAGCTGATAATTCTGACGGTCGAAGCCAGATCGATCTCCGAACGCACGAAAAGCCATCTGGAAAAATCGTTTCGCCGGCAATGGCGTCTGAACACCTCATCGGGTATATCGCGAAGCTTTGTCTCCAGCGTTTTTAGGGTCGACGCCCTGGCAATTTCACGCCCCTGGGCATCCTTGAAGATGAAGTCATCGAATCCCAAGCGATCCTTGAAGAATGAACCGACCTCGGCAAACAGGGACGGTGCGTTTTTATCCACGAAGGCCACATCGATGGTACGGGCCTTTTCGGCATTCACGGACTCGGCGCTGTAAAGCAAACAGGGGATGTCAAAACGATTGTCCTTGACGCGCTTGAGCAAATCAATGCCGCCCCCGGCGTCCAGAACGCCCTTGCGGGGAATCCTGGCATCGGAAATCACGCACAGGACATAGGATTTGTATTTTTGATAGAAGTTCCAGGCTTCTTCATATGATTCGAAAAAAGCGATCTTGGGACGCGCCCGCATGGCGAGCAGCCGGTGCTCTTCATTGAGCCCCTCTTGCATGACCCGCTGGGTCTGCACAAGCAGCAGTTTATATAAGCTGGGCAGGATCGCCGACAGGTACCGCGGGGAATCTTCGACGAGAATGATGATCCGGATGCCGGCAAGCTTGGTATCATGGTCCAGATTCACAAAATCCTCGGCCCCCTTGATCATGGCCAGCAAAATATCGGTATTGCCGGACCAGATAAAGATGGCGTCCTTTCTGTCCCCGGTCCGCCATTTTTCAATTTTTTCCCCTTCCGAAGGCGGCTCATGGGTTAAGAGCGCCACCATCAGATCCGGATATTTTTTTCTGATTTCCTCTCTGATGCTGAAGGCCGCGCGGTCGGCCTTGGTCAGCATGATAATCAACAGGTCGATCCGGCGATGATCCAGTATGTTGGCGGCATCGTCCACCGTGGATACCCAGGTCAGGCGCGGTGGATGGCTCAGGTTCAAGCCCTTGTATTCGTGAACGATGCTCTCTGACAGCCGGCAGTCCGCCTCCATCATCCACGCCTCGTAGGGCGTGGAGATGAGGAGGATTTCACGGATCTTGATGGGCATCAACTCGTGAAAGATTTTGGATCGCGTATCGAACATGGTCATCGATCGGAGCCCGCCCTTTTTTGGGCAGGCTCATTATTGGTTTGATTGACCGCCTAATTCATCACGTCTTCGGTTACACCCAGTTCTTCCAGCGCGGCATGGATGGCTTCTTCAAAAACGTTCAAGAACGTATCCAGTTGCTCATAGGTCGTGGTCAGCGGCGGCTCGACACGAATAACGGTGGGGTTGCTGAATGTGAAGGCCACAAAGCATTTGCCGATTTCAAACAGTTTCTTGCACAGGGTAAAGGCCATCATTTCAACGGCCCCTTCCTCCACCTTCAGCAGTTCGGCTTGTTTTTGGAATTCGATGCCGATGAACAGCCCCCTGCCTCTCACCTCCTTGATCAACCGTGGATATTTTGTGGCGATTTCCTTCAATTTAGCGATCATATAGTCGCCTTTTTCTCTGGATTGCCGAGGTAGATCATTTTCGATGACGTATTGAAGCGTCTGTAGCCCGACTGCGCAGGCCAGGGTGTTGTTGCCATAGGTGTTGGTGTGGATCATGCCTGTTTCGGGCGAACCAAAGGCGGCGTCCCATATCTCGGGTTTGGTAATGTATCCGGCCAGGGGAATCAGTCCGCCGCTGACGCCCTTGGCAAACACCAGAATATCGGGAACCACGTCTTCATGTTCCACGGCCCACAGGGTTCCCGTACGTCCGATACCGGTTTGCACTTCGTCGGCGATAAACAGCGTGCCATATTTGTCGCAAAGCGCTCTGACTTTCTTGAAATAACCTTCCGGCGGCACATTGATTCCGCCCTCGCCCTGGATCGGTTCGGCGATAAATGCGGCCACGTTTTTATCCTGCAGGGACAGCTCTAGGGCATGCACGTCTCCGTATGGGACGAAATTGACGCCCGGCAGCAGGGTCCCCTGATTTTTCGCCAATGCCTGCCGCGTCACCGACAAGGCACCCGCGGTCTTCCCGTGAAGGCATTGAAGGTGGAGACAAATCTCGAGCGGTTGGTGGCCATCTTCGCGCATTTCAAGGCGCCTTCGACAGCCTCCGCACCGCCGGTGCCGAACCAGACCTTGGAAAGTCCTTCCGGCGTGACCATGGCCAGGTTCTTGGCAAACGCGCTGGCAATGCGGGGGACCTGCAGCTGCGGCGTACAGGGCAGGCCGAACACCTTGCCGATGGCATCGAAAACCTCTTTGTTATTGTGCCCGACATTCAACACGCCGACGCCGCCCAGAAAATCCAGGTATTCGTTTCCCTCGTCATCGATGAATTTGCACCCCTCGGCTTTCACATAATTGCGCGTGACGCCGATGGTTTCAAAGAATCCAAGTGCCATGGCATTCTGATAGGTTTTATAGTTTTCTTTGACTTCCTCGTAGGAAAGCTGCATGGCATCGTCAATGGTGACGAAATTCTCGTAGATGTCCTTTACCTTTTCCATTTGCCTCGTCTCCTTTCAACTTGTTTGCGATCCATATGTATTAAATGTACTTCATTCATTTTCTATATCGTACCGAGCCTCGACGGCCGACTGTTTTTCCCGGCGATTCGAGTTACTCGGTAAAAAATGAATTATTTCTTGAACTCATCCCACTTGTAGTCGATCAGTTCCAAAAGCACGCCGTTGACTTTTTTCGGGTGGATAAAGGCGAACTCACAGTCACGGAACGGACGCGCGCCGCCGATGAAGGGATAGTCCTGTTCCTTGAGTTCGGCCATGGACTCGCGGGTGTTGTCCACGTTAAAACTTAGCAGCATGATGCCTTCACCGTGCTTTTCGATGTATTTGGCCACATCACCGTCCGGCGTGATGGACTCCATCAGTTCAAACCCCACCTCGCCCAGCCAATAGCGGGCGACTTTGATTTTTTCCGGTTCGTCAATGTACTCGTCGTCCGGGGCGCTTTTTCCCAGGATCGGCTCCCAAATTTTGCACGCGGCCGCCAAATCCTTCACGGCGATACAGATGTGATCGATCTTGTTGACTTTCATTTGGTCTCCTTTGACAATCGGTATTGAATTGCCCTGCGGCATTGTCACATCGGGTCAAGCCCGCCGACCAGCGGTCTGATGAATTGGCCGGTTGTTGAAGCGCCGGTCAGGCGGTTGGCACATCCGAGAAAAGAGCAAGCTTCTTCTCCCTAATCCATTCCATCATATTCAAAACATACGCCGGTGGCTGGCCATGCTTCCATTTGGGATACCCGCCTTCCCATACGTAGTTGATGAGTTGGTTGAAAACGGTTCGGGTGAAAGCATAGTCTCCGATTTGGACATTTTCTCCGCCCTTATCCACGCGAAAAAGGATCGACTCCTCACTGCCGTACTTGCCAATGATCGTGGCTATGTCTGACTGGGTCTTCCATCCGTCCGCTTTTTGCTTGAAGTCTGCCCGTTGCCGTGGAAACGGATATTTCCGGTACAGCTCTCCAAAGAAACCCACATGAATCACTCCGTGCATGGACCCCATGAGGTCACCCAGCTTGGGTCCCTGTTTAATCTGCCACACCCGCCATTGGTCCTGTGCCCCTGCTTCCTTTACGGTTTCAGGAATGGCCATGATATGCTTGCAGAATTGATCCGCAAAAATGAAATTGTTCTCCAGCAGCAACAGGTCACTTTCAATATTGAAGAAACCGAACGCGATGGGTCCATGGCTGGAGGATTCAAACTGAAGTGGCATAATCCAACTTCCTCCCTGCGGTATCGATTACTGGAAGCAACCAGGAGAAGAGTAGCCCCATGATTGCCGCGATCGAAATCTGCAAGATCGCCCAGTGAAAGTTACCGTTCTTGATAATGCTTATCCCTGCCAGATAAATCCCCATGGCGCCACCCAGCGTCCCCACTCCATACCAAACCCCCATCATTCGCCCCACGATTGCTGCTGGATAGTGGGAAACGAGATAATAACTGATGGACGCACTCATCAATGGCATTCCGCAACCGGCGACAAATAGAGCCAGGGCCAATAAAAACTGATCTTTCTGGAATTCGGGAATCAATATTGAGAAATTGGCGATGGCGGTCATAAAAAAGCCGATCCACATGGCGAGGTGGTACTTCCCTTTTGCCACGCGATCGATAAGAATTCCTCCCGCCGCCATGGCGAAAAATCCGGACAGGGTGACGAATAAAGATAGCTTGCCGGCCAACGTCGGCGACATACCTGCACCCACAGGCATGCTTGTCGATAGAAATGAGGGAATGATATTGTAAAGGCAAAAAAGACACCAGGCATTGCAAAACATGATGCAAACCCCGACCCACGTTTGTGGAAGCGTCATGGCCTTTACAAATGACATCTCTTTCTGCGTTGTGGATCTTTGGTGCAGCGTTGCAAAAACCGCCGACGGTACTGGAGACCTTGTAAATAAAAAGGCCAAAACGATACTGATCCAACCCAAAATGGACACCATTGAAATCGACCGCTGCCAGCTGCCCGTGAGGTCCAACAGATAGGGTGTCGTTAGCACCCCGATGGAAGAGCCGATCGGCATGGCACCGGACATCAACGCACTTGCGACCCCGCGTTCCTTGTTGGGAAACCAATGAGCCAACACAAAGGCAAGGTTGGCGAGTACTAATGCAACCGATGCACCCTGAATAAATCTCAGACAGATGAAGGTATTGAGTCGATATGTCGCTAAACAGGGCATAATGACCGCCGGAATGCAGCTGCAAAGCAACCCTGAGACCAGGGCGGCGGTCAATCCATATCGGTCACATATCATTCCGGCCAATGGGAAAAAGAGGCTGATGGCAAGTACATAAGCCAGCATCAAGTTGGCTGCGGTCCCAACGGGTACACCCAAATCCTCGGCGATCGTCTCCAATATCGGTGCGATGCCGGTCATCGCCATTGAGCAGGCACATATGGACAGGCTTACGCAGGCCAGTATCACCCAGCGATACAGAGGATATCGGTTCGCGTCTACCCCAATAGTGTCAGGCATAATGGTCCGGCCGCCTTTCATGCCATCTCGATCCGGCAGGCGATGTTTCTGAATTCCGCATAGCCGGTGACCGGGTCCCGATCATCGAGTTCATTCAAGTTGTTGGGATTCAGCTCATATTCCCATCCGTGCTGAACGGCCACGACACCGGGCTTCATGTCATCCGTCAACTTCACCCGCGCCTGAATCTTTGCATTGCGCGTGGCGACCCTGACCATGGCGCCGTCCAGGATGCCATATTTGCTTCCCGTTACCGGGTTGACCCACGCAAACGGTTCCTGGCCCAGTCTTCTCAGCTGCGGTATATTCCTGAACTGGTAATTGGTGTACTCATGGGTTCGGATGCCCGTGACCAGAATCAATGGATACTTTTTGTTCAGCACTGGATTTCTGACCAGGCTTTGGGTCGGCGGGACATAATCCGGCAGGGGTGCCTCGCCCAGTTCCTCCAACGACGCCGAGTACAACTCGATCTTTTTGGATGGGGTATGCAGGCGCGTGTTGTCCATGCCCCATTTTTTCTCCGAGAAGAAAACACCCTCGGGGATGCCTTCCAGTTGATCGACACTCAGGCCGCTGGGCTGCAGCATGTGATCGACGACCTCCCTGTCCGTCTGCCAGGGGAATTTGTCGCCGAACCCCATTCTCTGTCCCAGCTGGGCATAGATCCACCAGACCGGTTTGCATTCGCCGATCGGCTCGATCAACTTCCTGCTCAAGGTGACATAGGGGATACCCATGGTAAGGGCGTAATTATAGGCCAGCCCAAGGGTTTCGGCTGTCGAACAAACCGGCAGGACGATGTCCGCCATCCTGGCCGTCTCGGTCATGAACAACTCGGCAACCATGAGCAGATCGAGTTTGGCGAACGCCCGGCGCAGCTTTCCCGCATCCGGCCACGCGGCCACCGGATTCCCGCCGCTGACCAAAAGGGCCTTGATGGGATAGGGTTTTTCGCTGAGGATTTGCTCCGGCAGCAGCATTTGTTGCCCGTATGGCGAGGTCTTGCCCCAGAAGGAATGGAAGATGGGGTATTCCTCCGCCCCGATGGGCTTTCCCTCCACCGGAATGCGAAGATCCGACATCCGCAGCAACGGGGTCGGCGCCCATCCGCCGGGCGCGGCATAATTCCCTGTGATGGCCTGCAAAATGGCCATGGCGCGACAGGTCTGGAACCCATTGACATGCTGATCCATGGAGGCGATGCCCTGCTTGATGCTGGCCCGGTCGGCGCCGGCATACATCCGACTGATCATGTAAATATCGGCGACGGCAATCCCGCAAATCTCCGCAACCTTCTCCGGTGCATAGTTCTTGACATGCTCGGCCAGCTGGTCGAATCCCAGCGTATGCTTCTCCACAAAATCCTTGTCATAGAGACCTTCGGAGATGATCACATGGATCATGGCCAATGCCAGGGCGGCGTCCGTTCCCGGTGTGATGGGAATATGCAGCCCCCGCTTGGCCAGGCGGGTCTTGAGCGGATCAATGACAATGACCTTCAGGCCGTCGTCGATCATCTTGTGGATCCGGGCGCCCACCGGCGGTTCCGATCCGTCCGGGTTTTTGCCCCATAAGATCAGCAGGTCCGCATGGTCGATATCGGAAACCGGATAATTGCCGAAGGTGAAAAGCCGGGCCATGATCCGGCACCGAAAGCAATTCCCTTCCACGGAAAAAAAGTTGGGGGTTCCGAATGCCCCCCGCCATCTCTGGGCGAACGCCGAAATCAGGATATCCTCGGCGCCAATGGAGCCCACGGTGGCCGCCACGGCACGGGCGCCATGGTCGGCTTTTATCTGTTGCAGCTTGCCTGCGGCGGTGTCCAGCGCCTCATCCCACGATACGCGCTTGAAAGCCCCGTCCTTGCCCTTGATCATGGGGTACTTCAATCGGTCCGGGGCATGCACATAATCCGGCAGATGAACGCCCCGCGGGCAGATCACCCCCTTGGTGGCGGCATGCTCCGGCATGCCCTCCACCTTCACCAGCTTGCCGTTCTTCACGTGGGCATTGATCCCGCAGACCATGAAGCATAGCATGCATACCGTTTTGACGACTTTTGTCTCTTCCGCCTGGTTCTCCATAATTATCGTTCCTGTCTTAAGCGTATTGTCATTCAACCGAAAAACATTTTTTCGACCACCGATCCTGATTGGCCATCAAAAGTCATGCACCCCGTCCAATTCCTCTAGCGGCACCTTGAAGATATTGCCGCTTTCAGGCAGTTGCTCTTCTCCGAAAAATGCCGGCAGTCGATCATCCTCGGCAGTAAATCCGGCAGCCAGGTTGAACGCCCGCTCGGCCTTGAGCGTCGCTTTTCCGATCTTCATCAGATAATCCTTGTCAAAGGGCATACCGGTCACGGCGCAAACACAACGGATGAGGCATTCCTGCAATGCGGGCATGTCCAGCAGCGGGATGGAGGCAAACAGGCACAGGCCGATGCTATCGATGGCGGCGTGGTAGATCTGCAAAAACTGTGACACGGGACCCTGGCCGGTATCCGCGGCGGGGTTGTAATCCGGATTGGCCGGGTTGGGAACCGCGTTTCCGCAGGTGTGATCCGCGCCCATGGGAGAGGTTGCATAGGTCACCCCGGTGCCCTTCAGTCCCCGCGGGTCATAGGCCGCCAAGCCCTGCCCCTTGACCTGAGGGACCCTGTCGATGCCGAGCAGTTTTCCGGCATAGACGCAACCGTGGCCGATCATGCTCCCCCGCCCGGTTGCGGCCACCATGTTTTCGATCATCTGCGTGGCTTTTTCCGCATCGCCCCAGTTGAGCAGCCCCGCTTCCATGGCCACTCCCAGGGCGGCCCCCACTTCCATGGTATCGACGCCGATGTCGTTGCAGCGGTGGTTCATTTTCGCGATCGCATCAATATCGTCGATCATCAGGTTCGATCCCAACAAGGCGATGGTTTCGAACTCCAGACCGGTGACGATGGTTTTTTTATCCGCCGTAACGAAAACGTTGGAGCAATGGATGACACAGCCGGGCATGCAGCGATGGACGGCCCTGGCCCCGGAACGCGCGCCGATCAGTTCGGCGATGTGCTCTCCTGATATCCTGGCGGCACCCGCAAACTTCCCCTGGCGATAATTCCGGGTAGCCAGGCCATTGACCCCGTCATTGATCACACTGACCAAAAGCGGTGTTCCGAAGTTTTTCAAGCCATCCACCATGGGGTGGGCGACCAGTCCCTTGGCGAACGTTTTGGTTTCCGCCTTCAACACCGCCGGGTCGGCGATCTGCAGGCGGTCATGGCCGGCATTCTCGATGACGACATATTTGAGGTTCTTGGCCCCCATCACCGCCCCCAACCCGCCTCTGGCCGCCATGCGGGGCTCTCTGTCCGCACCGGTGGAGGAAACGCCGGCAGAGAGCAGCCGGTTTTCCCCACCGGGGCCGATGCTGGCAATGGCGGCGGTTGCGCCGTATTGCTCGGTCAGTTTCTCGATCAGGGCATAATTGCCCATCCCTCGACAGGACTCGGCACTGCCCACGGCAACCCCGTCGGCATCGATTCTGATGCCCACCAGCTCCAGCGCATAGCCTTCAACGATAATGGCCCGCAGACCGATTTTGGCCATGGCCTGGGCAAAGGTACCCCCTGCGTTGGACTCTTTCACCGTTTTGGTCAGCGGACTGAGTCCGCCCACGGATAACCGCCCGCTGTTGGGAACACTCGATCCGGCCAACACACCACAGGCAAAGATGATTTTATTATGCTCACCCAACGGATGGATGGACGGCGCGACCTCTTCCTTCAGCACATGGGCGATCAGACCCCTGCCGCCGATATAACGACACGCCGCCGGCAGATCCTCAAAAGAATGCTTGCGATCGGTCAGGTTGATTCTTAAAACCTTGCTCATTGTCCCCTCCTTGCCTGGTCAGCGGTGTGTACTGCGGTTGTTTTTAGTTGCCTGCCCCCAAAAGGCCCCAATCAAGGCCGGGGTGCACGATATGCTCCATCCTTGGTCTTCCATTGGGCGCAGATCACCTTCTGGTGGGCGGCATCCAGCTCGGCGCACTGGTTGCAGTAAGTGCACTGCACCACATCGGCACCGCGTCCGGAGGCATATTTATTGGGCCAATGGGGATCACAGAGGATGGGCCGGGCGATGGCCAACAGATCCGCCTCGTTGTTTTCCAGGATTCCCTGGGCGACATCCGCGGTGGGGATGCGCGCGGCGGTGGCCACGGGCAGGTCGTGGCCTTGCGCACGCAACGTATCCCGAATCGCCTTGCACAGGTAGACATTGACCTTTTCGGGTGCCCAGGCCGGCGGTATTGCCCGGCTGCCGCTGTATCCGGTGGTATAGGGTTCCAGGGCGCGTCCTTCCCGCTGAACCGCGTCCTCGAATTTCCCACCGGCCGAAATGCTCAAATAATCCAACCCAAGCTCGGCCAGCCGCGTGGCGATCACCCGGGTCTGTTTCAGCGAACTGCCGCCCCGCGTGAACTCATCGCCATTCATGCGCGCACCGATCACAAAATCATCGCCCACGGACTTGCGGGTTTCGACGATCACCTCTTCGGCCAGCCGGAGTCGTTTTTTCAAACTGCCGCCATAGTCGTCCTTGCGATGATTATGGCGGGACAGGAAAGACGACATGGTGTAGGCATGGGCGAAATGCAGCTCGACCATGTCGAAGCCGGCTTGCCGGGCCCGATAGGCCGCTTCGCCGAAAAGTTGGGGGATTTCCTTGACCTCCTCGATGGTCAGGTCCTCCACCTTTTGCCGATAGCCGCTACGCGAGAGTTTGAGAAAATGGATCAGCTGGGGACCGACCTTGGCGTCGCTTACCCCGTGCACCCTTGCGGTGAGGGTTTTCAGGCCCTCGACGAAGGAATCATCACTGATGCGCAAAAGGGGACCGCTTTTCTGCTTCTTTACCGACACGGCTTCGGTCACGATCATGCCCACGCCCCCGCGGGCATACAGCTCATAGCGCTCCAAAAGATCGTCGGTCACCTCGCCGTTCTCGGTGGCCAGGCGCGTGACGATGGCCGGCAGGATGGTCCGGTTCCTGAGCGGCAGCTTGCCTTTGATTGTATACGGTTCAAATAGTTTCACGACCATTGCCCTTTCCTTTACTTTTCATAGACGGGGGTTCGCTTTGCCAAAAACGCGCCGATGCCTTCCCTGGCGGCGTCGGTGCAGGCGGCCTCGGCCGAGCCCTGGTAACCGGCCTCCAGGGCCTCGGCAAAGGTGGTGGCCTGGGCGCCCAGTTCGATCGTCTTTTTCAGGATACCGACCACCTCCTTGCTCAGAACCAGCTTTCCCGCGGCGGGGGTGTCCGGCAGGGAAAAGGGCGGCAATTCGATGGCGCCGTCGGCAATGCGCGGAATGGCGTTCTGCAGCCGTTTGACCTGCTCAACGGCGGCCGCGATCAGCGCCTGCGAGGTGTCGACCACCGCATCGACCATGCCGATCTCAAGGGCCTGCGATGCCGAGACCGGTTTGGCCAGGCAGATCATCTCATGGAACAAGGCCGCGCCTTTGGGCCACCGGCGATAGGGCACGATGCAGCCGCCGATGCCGGGCGTGATGCCCAGGGTGACTTCCGGAAGCTGAAAACGGGCCTTGTCCGCGGCAACGATGGCGTGACAGCGGATGGCGATCTCCATGCCCCCGCCCAGGGCCAGGCCGTTAACGGCGGCCACGACCGGTTTTTCCATTTTATCCATGGTAAGCTGTACCTCGGCGCAATCCCTGGCGTATTTGGCCGCCGCATCGGCGTTGCCCAACGTTTCCGGGAAACGGCCGATATCCGCGCCGGCGGAAAACGCCTTGTCGCCATAACCGGTGATGACGAATCCCTCGACGGCCGGATCATTTTCAAAACCTTTCAAAACGTCCAGGATTTCGTTGGTCACCTCGTCGCTGATGGCATTCAGGGCCTGGGGACGCCGCATGGTGATCACCTTCACACCGTCCAGATCATCCACCATCACATGCCGATGAAAGGTGATGTATTCCTTAAAGGCCTGCTTGGGTTGCGGGAATCCCGGACGGTCCGTTGCGAACTTGGCCATGATGCGCATCACTTCGTCTTTTCCCAGGTCGCGCATGATGTCCAAGGGCCCTTTTTTGAATCCCAGCGCGGCCTGGCAGCCGAAATTGAGATCCGCCTTCGACCCTATTTTTCTGTCGATGATGTCGAAGGACTGCGAGAAGAGAATGCCCAGCATGCGGTCCCGGACGATCTGACGTTTCTCTTCGCTGACCGGCACGTCGGTGCCCGGTTTCGGCACAAGCCATTTGTCCACCGAGGCGAACATGGCCGACGGCAGGTAATTGGCGCCCTCTTCCATCTGGAGCGTATTGGTTTCGATGATGATCGGATTGCCGTTGCCCATGTTCAGCACGTAAAACGGGCCTTGGTGGGCGAACTCCTCCACCGTGCGACAAATTTCACTGGCCGTGGCATCCGAAAGCAGGTAGGCGGCCTCGTTGCACCAATTGTCGAAGATTCGGTCGAGCATGAAGCAAATCACGTTGTCCGTGAGGATCGGCGCCTTGCCCGTGGTGCCGAACAGCCAGTACAGATATTCCAGGGTGTCCGTGGAGGCCTTCTCCCAGTTGATGATTTCCACGGCGATGTTTTGCCAGGCCGGGGCGAAAAAGTGGGTGACCGTCATGCGTTCGGGATGCTTGGCTTTGGCAAAGATCCGGTCGGCCGGAATAGAACTCGTATTGGACGTGATGATCGCCGAATCGCTGACAATATCCTCGATCTGCGCGAATATCTTCTGCTTCAGGGGAATGTCCTCGGTGGCGGCTTCGATGATCAGGTCGCAATCCTTGATCTGGCTGTAGTCGTCGGTATAGAAAATGTTCTCGACCACCTTTGTGGCCTTCTCGACACTCATTTTCTTGCGTTTGACGCCCTTCTCGGCATAGGCCTTCAGCCGGGTCTCGGCGTTTGCCAGTGAGGTTTGAGAAATATCGATCAGGTAGAGTTTGATCCCGGGCAAGGCACTTTTAAGATAGTACCCGATATCCGGGCCGATGGTACCGGCACCGATGATGGCCACCGCCCTGGGAAGCTTGCGGCTCGGGTTGAAAAAAGCGGGATTGTTATATTCAAGATAAATGGATTTTTCCGTCATGGACCGTCCTCCTCATGAGATGTTCGTGTCTGTTTGATAGGGTCATTTCAAATCGCTGGACTGGCCGTTGGCAGTATCGTTGCCAAGCATTGCCGATCGATGCGCAACCGATGATGGCTGCGGTCATTTTGCGAAAGGCCGGCCGCTTTCCTTGGGATCAAGGATCAGTTCGCCGGACCCCGCATGCGGGCGCGCCGCTTTTCGGTGGCCTTGACATCGATCGTCGGCGAGTCACCGGTGATCACGACGCCGTATTTGCGTTCGGCTTCCTCGATGGTGACATATCCGTCGATCACATCGTCCAGAACGCCTTGTGCGTCCCGGTCGCAGGCATCGCCGAATCCCCCGCCGCCTGCGGCGCCCATGGTGACGATGTCTCCGGGATTCAGCCGTGTCAGGCCGTAGGGATTGCCTGGCCGGCCGTTCACTGAGAATTCGGCCAGATGTCCGTAATCCCCACCGGCCAGCCCTTGGGGCGAATAGCGAAATCGCCCGGCCTGGATGCCGAGGCTCACGGGCCCATCCGGCGCGAACTCATCGTTGGGAATACGAAAAACCTCCATTTTCCCCAATCCACCGCGCTGCTTGCCGGGTCCGCCCGAATCGGTAAGCACACTTCGCTGCTCGACGATAATCGGCGTGTCGCTCTCGAAGATTTCGACCGGTGTATTGGCCCCGTTGGCGGGGAAAATATAGACATGCGGACCATCGGCATTTTCACTGGCGCCCATGCCGCCGCCCCTGATGATTACCGAGTGGAAGGGCTGGCCGTCGCCCCGCTTGCCGTAGAAGATATTCATGGCCGCCGGGGTCCCGCCCGAGGCGGCGATCACCCGGTCTGGTAGTACCTGGGCCATGGCGCGATAAATAATTTCGGTGACAAAGTGACCGATCTGCATTCTTGCGGCCACGGCGGCCGGGAATTTGCAGTTGACGACGCTGCCCTCCGGGGCCTTGAGCGTAATGGGCCGCGAGCACCCGTGATTGTTGGGCAGTTCCGGGTCGAACATGCTCTTCAGAGCCATGAACACGTAGGCGTAGGTGAAATTGTAGACGACGTTGCCGCCCCAGTCGACCTGACCGGAGGAACCGGCAAGGTCGACGGCGATGTCTCCGTTGTCCACCGTTACCGCGGCCTTGACCACCAGATCCTCGCGTCCGTCCATCTGTTCGATGATCCCCTCGGCGCGATATACGCCGTTGGGCACCTGGCTGATGGACAGCCGCATGCTTTTCTCGGTGCGATCGATAATCTCGTCCGCCAGATCGTCAAGCCCGTCCAGTTTATAGTCTTCCAGCATGCGGCAAATTTTTTCGGCGCATACATGGTTGGCGGAAATCTGGGAACGGACGTCGCCGATGACCTCGTCCGGGGTACGCACATTCCAGCGGATCATTTCCAGCACGGCCTCATTCAGCTCGCCGGCTTGATAGAGTTTCACAAAGGGGATGAACAGCCCGTCCTCGAAGACATCATGGTTGTCCGAGGACACCCGCCCCCCGATGTCGGAATGGTGAAACACGCAAGCCGTATAGGCCACCAACTTCTCATTGTGAAAGATGGGGGAAAGCACGCAGACATCGTTCAAATGACCGGCCAGCGCCCAGGGGTCATTGGTGATGAATACATCACCCGGATTCAAACTGGATTCATCGAGCCCGGAAACCAGTTTCTTTATGCCGATGGACATGGCCCCGGATTGTCCGGGGGTGACGAAAGATCCTTGGGCAAGCTCCCGCCCCCGCCGGTCGGTGAACATGCAGGTATAATCATGGGCGTCGCGCAACAGACTGGAAAATGCGGTTCTGGCCACGGAACCATCGGCTTCGTCGACGATGGAGATCAGCCGTCTCCACAGGATTTCCAAGGTAATCGGATCGAAGTTCTGTTTCATGCTATTCATCCTCCAGATTGATCCACAGAAATCCGTAGCGGTCCATGGATACCGAAGCATCTTCTCCGACGATGACTGTGGATTCTTTTTCCTCTATGATGGCGGGCCCCATGAAGCTGACATCGGCCGGCAACAGATACCGGTCGTACACCGTGTATTGAATGAATTCGCCGGAAATTTCCGAGAAGGCCGGACGACTGCCTTTCCGCGCCCCTCCGAGGGAATTGTGCGAGAAGTCCCTTTCCTGGAGCGTCAACAACCGTGCGGGCAGGCTGGCGCGAACCTTGAAATTGATAAACTCCACGGGGGAGTCCGGATAGGTTCGGCCGAAGAGTTTCTCATAGATGCTGTCGTAGCGGTTGCGGATGTCTTCCCCCTTCATGCCGGTGAAATCCGTTGACGGCACGTCGATATTGGTTTCGGAGCCCTGTCCCACGAACCTGACGTCAATGGATCTTTCGAAAGTGACCTCCTCCCCGCCGCCCGTTTTCAAGACGGTCTTGAGTCCCTCGGCCTCCATGGACTTGAATATCTTTTCGATTTCCGAAAAATCGGCGTCATCCAGGGTGACCTTGTGGCTGCGGACGAGATCGAATGCGCGTGGCGCGGTGAAAAAGCCCATTGCCGACCCCACGCCCGCGTTGGGGGGAATGATCAGGCGCGGCGCGCCCAGTTTTTTGGCCAGGCCGTAGGCATGCACGGGACCGGCGCCGCCGAAGGCGACAATGCTCACCAGTTTCGGATTGCCGCCTTTTTCGGCGATGTGGGTCTTGGCAGCCGCGGCCATGGTTTCGTTGATCAGGTCATGAATCCCCCAGGTGGCCTGGATCGGTGACACGTTCAGGGGATCGGCGATCATGTTTTTGACGCCCCCTTGGGCCTTGTCCAGGTTCAACCCCATCTCGCCGCCGAGAAAATAGTCCGGGTTCAGGTATCCCAGCAGCAGGTCGGCATCGGTGACGCAGGGACGCATGCCGCCCTGGTCGTAGCAGATGGGGCCCGGATCGGCGCCGGCACTCTCCGGCCCGACCTGCAAGGTTCCCATTTTGCTGACGCCCGCGATCGACCCCCCACCGGCGCCGATCTCCATGAGATCCACCACGGGAACCTGAATGGTCAGCCCGCTGCCCTTGGCAAAGCGCTGGACGCGTCCGACCTCGAAGGTGGGCACCACGCCGGCGATACCATCCTGGATCAGGCAGGACTTGGCCGTGGTGCCCCCCATGTCGAAACAGAAGATCTCAGGGATGTCGAAAAGCTTGCTGTAATACTGACCCGAGATGACGGCGGCCGTGGGGCCGGATTCGATGATCCGCACCGGAAATTTAGAGGCCGTCTCGACAGAGGTGATGCCGCCGCTGGAGAGCATGATGAACAGCTTGCTTTTCACGCCGATGGTTTCGAGCCGGCCGGTCAGCTTTTTAAGATACTTTTCGGTGATCGGCTTGACATAGGCGTTGGTGACGGTCGTGCTGGTGCGCTCATACTCTTTTATTTGGGGCAGTACATCGAAGGAGATGGAAACGGACATGCCGGGCGCCTCTTCCTCGATGATCTCCTTCAACATCAGCTCGTGCGTCGGGTTCTCAAAGGAATTCAGCAGGCACACGGCTATCGATTCAACGCCCATGTCCAGCAGCTTGCGGACAACCCCCCGGGCGGCCTCCCTGTCGAGGGCCTTGATCACGGACCCGTCACTGCGAAGGCGTTCATCCACCTCGAGCCTGTAGCGCCGGGGCACGAGGGGTTGGGGGTATTCACAGAAGACATCGTAAACCGCGTACCGGCTTTCCCGGCCCAGTTCCAGAACATCACGAAACCCCCTGGTGGTGATGAGCCCGGTCTTCACACCTTTTCTTTCGATGATCGAATTGATGACCAGGGTGGTGCCATGAATGATTTCGTCCAGTTTCGCGACACACCCGTCGACCTTCCCCTCCAATGCCCTGATCCCGATTTCCACCGCATCGGATGGATCTTTGGGGGTGGTCAGGCATTTATGAACCGCAAGTTCCCCGGTCTGGTCGTTGAGCAGCACAAAATCAGTAAATGTGCCACCGATATCACAACCCAGACGATAGTAATGATCAACCATTGATCCTCCTAGCCTTTCTTGAATGATTTGGCTTTGACTTTCTCTTTAATGATCTTACCCAACGCGGTACGCGGGAAGTCATCACAAAATGTTATTTTCGTGGGCCATTTGAACTTTGCCAAACGCCCTTTGCAGAAAGCCCGGATGTCCTTTTCGGCCAGCGAGGTGTCCGGCTTCTTGATGACAAACGCATGCCCGGTCTGCCCCCACACGGAATCGGGAATGCCGATCACGGCAATATCGATGATTGCAGCGTGGGTCTTCAGCACCCTTTCCACCTCGGCGGGATACACATTTTCTCCGCCGGAAATATACATATCCGTATAGCGGTCGACCATGAAGAAGTAGCCGGATTCATTCTTCCGGGCCATATCCCCCGTGTAGTGCCAACCGTCGCGGAATGTCTCTTTTTCCTGATCCGGCAGGCGCCAGTAACCGCTCATCAGGGTGGGCCCCGAGATTGCCAGTTCACCGATTTCACCCGGCTTTACGGGGCTGCCGCCGGCATCGAACACCTCCACCCGCCCATGCAGCACGGGTTTGCCCACCGTTGTCGGTTGAACGATCAAATCCTTGTCGCTGGCCCAAAGCATGATGGAGGTTTCGGTCTGTCCCATGATCTGATACAAGGGAAAACCTGCCGCCATGCACTGCTCTACGAGATCCTCGCCAAGCTTTTCACCGCCCACGGCACAGATTTCCAGCGAAGACAGATCCGCCCGCATTTCCCGGGGCACGGCCAGCAGCTTTTTCATGATCGTCGGCACCGCCGAATATTTGGTGATTTTATAATTTCGAATGTCCTGGTAGGTGGCCCGGGCATCGAACTTGGGCTGGATGATCAGGCTGGCGCCCCGGTACAGGACGGGCGAGGCCTGGATAAAAAGTCCCCCCGAGTGGAAAAGGGGGACGCTCAAGAGCATCCGGTCATCATTGCGAAGGTCCAGGAACAGCTGGGCGTTCAGGCAATTGAAAAAGGTCTTGCGCAGGGATAGAACCGCGCCCTTGGGCCGGCCGGTGGTTCCGGAGGTATACATGATGACATGGGGCGATTCCGGCGGCACCGGATCGAATGAGCCCACCTCATCCCCCCCTGGTCGCCCCGCTGGATGGAGGCGCGTTTCCAGATAATCCACCTGGGTTTCCGGGATTTCGACCTTCAAAACGTTGTCCATTGCAGACTTGTCGGAGCCTTCAATGATTCGTTGCCTGTACTTGGCATGGTAGAAAACCGCGGCCGGCTCGCAATTACGGAGCGCCCATCCCACTTCATCCGCCACCCACCGGGTATTGAAGGGGACCAGGATGAGTCCCCTTCCCGCGCAGGCGAGATAGATCTGGATGAACTCCGGGCAATTATCCATCAACACGGCAATTCGCTGGCCTTTATCGAAACCCTGTTTGGCAAGATATGCCGCGATCCGGCATGCCTGGGTGTACAGCCGAAGGTAGGACGTCTCGCGGCCTCTGAAGCACAGGGCGGTTTTTTCGGGTTGTGTCCGGCGCCACTGCCCCACCCAGTGAAAGATGTTCATCGATGTTTGCATGGTCGCTTTTATCTGTACCGATTATCCTCGACGCGTTTCGTCTTGCCGGTCTCATTTCTGGGCAAGGCACCGTAATCGACTATTTTAACATCCGCGCTGATCAGAATTTCCTTCTTGATGCGGCTTTTGATCAGCTGTTCGAGCTGGGGGTCTTTCTCCGCCTCCGCTTCCATCCCGCGCTCAACCAACAGCTGCATATACTCACGGCCATCGTCCTTGCGATCGAGCACAATCTTGTACTCGCAGCCGATATTGCCGCATTCCAACGCCGCATCGGAAAAGGTCGACAGGATCTGGTCGATATGCCCGGGAAACGTGTTGACGCCCCGGAACACGATCATGTCGTCGGAACGGCCCAGAAACCGGTCATGCCGGGGGAAAATGGACCCGCAAGAGCAGCGCCCGGGGATCAGTCGCGTGAGGTCCCGCGTGCGGTAGCGTACTAGGGGAACGGCCTCTTTTTTGAGGGTGGTGACGACCATCTCTCCGATCTCACCCGCTGCAACCGGTTCGAGGGTCTCCGGATTCAATATTTCCAGGATATACGTGTCGGCCCAGTAGTGAATCCCCGTATGGTAATGACAGTCGAGGCCGGCACCAGGCCCATATAGCTCCGTCATGCCGGAGATATCGAACATCTCTTCCACCCCCAGCAATTCCTTGATCCTTTGCCGCATGGCATCGCTGGCGCGTTCGGATCCGAAAATGATCTTCTTTAAAGTCAGTTTGTCCTTGAGTCCCCTGCGGTTGACTTCCTCGGCCAGCAACAAGGCCATGGAGGCCGTGCAGGTCATGACCGTCGTCTGGAAATCCTCCATGAATTGTAGCTGCATGTCGATATTGCCCGGACCGATGGGAATCGCCATGGCGCCGAAGGCCTCCGCGGCGGCCTGGAAGCTCACGCCTGCCGTCCATACGCCATAACCGGAGGAGATCTGGATTTTATCTTCCGTGGTCAGACCGGCTAATTCATAGCAACGCGCGAAGAATTGGGTCCAGATGTCGATATCCTTTTGGGTGTAGCAGAGCACCTTCCTTTTCCCGGTGGTTCCCGATGATGCATGGATCCGGACGACATCATTCATGGGCACGCACACCAGGGGAAAGGGATATCCGTTCTGAAGATCCTTGTTCGTCGTAAACGGCAGTTTGCGTATATCTTCGAGGCTTTTGATATCTTCCGGGGCGACCCCGGCATCGTCAAATCGTTGCCGGTACACATCCGATCCGTTATAGGCGTGCCTGGCCGTCCATTTGAGGCCTTCCAGCTGAAGCGCCTTCAATTCTTCTTCCGTAGCTATTTCCGGCATAAATGTTTTTTTCACGGTATCCACTCCATCTTCTCCCTTGTAATGGCGGGGACTAAAATAGGCTCGGTTCGTCGAATTCGCCAAAAACGTCCCTGAACACATCGGCCATCTCGCCCACGGTCGCGTATGCCTTGCAGCAGTCGACCAGGCAGGGCATGACATTCTGATTAACTTCCGCAGCAGCGCGTAACGCATCCAATGTTTTCCCGACCAGGCCGTTGTCCCGGGTTCTTTTCAACTCCTTCAAATTCTCAATCTGTCGTTTGGCCCATGAGTTGTCATATTGGTGCAATTCAACTTCCTTGGTTACACCTTCCATGTATTTGTTGACGCCGACCTTGATGGCCTCTCCGTTTTGCAGCCGTTTCTCATATTCGTAGGCCTGCCCGGCGACCCGTCGCTGGACCTCGCCCTTGGAGATGCCGTTTACGATTCCGCCGAGATTTTCGATCTCGGCCATTTCCGAGAGGATTCTATCCTCCATCTGCTTGGTAAGGGTTTCGATAAAATATGAACCGGCCAGGGGATCGACCGTATCTCGGAGTCCGGTCTCGTCCATGAGGATTTGAAGGGTTCGAAGGGACAGCAGCGTCGACCTTTCCGTGGGAATGGAATAGGCCTCGTCAAATGAACACAGGGCCGTGGTCTGGGCACCGCCCAGCGCCGCCGCCAGTACATAGTAGGCGCCGCGCATGATGTTGTTTTCGGGTTGTTCCTTGGTCAGCCCCGAACCGCCGCCGCCAAAAAGCCCGCGCAGGAACAGCGATTTCTTGTTCTGCACACCGTAGCGTTCCCGCAGCAGTTTGGCCCACAGTTTCCTGGCGGCGCGAAATTTGGCCACCGTTTCCCAGAGGTTCCCGTAGATATTCAGATTAAAGGAAAAGCGGCCGACGAAATCCTCGGCGTTGTACCCGCGGGCGATCACGTTGTCCACATAGGCAAAGGCGATCAGAAACGCGTAGCCGATTTCCTGGGCCGGGTTGGCCCCCGACTCCCTGATATGATAGCCGCAAATCGAGACCGGATTGCATTTGGGCAACGCCTTCATGCTGTACTCGATGGTATCGCCGATCAGCCTGACGCCATGCTCCACGGGATAGATCCAGGCACCACGGCCGATGATCTCCTTCAGGATGTCGTTTTGCGGCGTGGCCGATATCTGATCCTTCTGATAACCGTATTTCTCGGCCACGGCCTGGTACATGGCCAGCATGATGGAAGCGACCGCATTGATGGTCAGCCCGCTGCCGATTTTTTTCAGGTCGATGTCCCTGAAGGCGATCTCGAAGTCCCTCAATGAGTCCACGGCCATGCCCACGCGCCCCACTTCGCCCTCGGCCCTGGGATCGTCGGAATCGAGTCCCATCTGGGTCGGCAGATCGAAGGCCACGTTGAGCCCGTTCTGGCCGTTGGCGATCATCAGCTTGAAGCGTTGGTTGGTTTCCTCGGGGGTACCGAAACCGGTGTACTGCCGGGTGGTCCAGTTACGGCTCCGGTATCCGAGGGGATGGAGGCTTCTCGTGAACGGAAAGTCGCCGGGGTCCCCCAGGTCCGTTTGGTAATCGAATCCCACCGCTTTCAAATCATCGGGGGTATAAACCGGCTTGACCTCGATGCCGGACTGCAACGTTACGTTCCGGATACTGTCTTTTTCATCTTTTATGTAAGTGGCTACGCCCATGCTAACCTCGCTTTGCCGTACGTTTATTGGACAAGTGCATTCAACCCATCGATGATCTGGTCAAACTTGGTTCCATTGGGGAATACGTCGGCGATTCCCATGGCTTTCAATTTTTGGATATCGTCCTTCGGTATCACACCCCCCACGACGATCCGCATGTCATCGATTCCCTCCGCGGACAGCTTGCTGACCAGTTTTTCGCTGATACTCAGGTGCGCGCCGGTCATGATGCTAAGGCCGATGATATCCACGCTTTCCTGCACCGCCGTCGAGACAATCTGGTCGATGCTCTGGTGGAGCCCCGAGTAGATCACTTCCATCCCGGCGTCACGCAACGCCAGCGAGATGATTTTTGCGCCTCGGTCATGACCGTCGAGCCCGGGCTTGGCCACCAATATTCTGAGTCTCTTTCGATCCATCGTTATACCCCTTTGTTTAATATTTCCCGCGCAATCGTCGTCAACAAGACCTCGTGCGTGCCACCGCCGGAAAGCAGGAATCGATTGTCACGATAGTACCGCTGGACCGGGTATTCCATCGAATACCCGTACCCGGCATAAATTCGGGTTGCCTCGTCACTGGCCTTGCAGGCCGCTTCAACACTGAAATACTTCGTCATGGTTGCCTTGTTCAGACAGGGCACCTTGTTGTCGATCATGTGGGTGACATTTTTCAGCATCAGCCGCGATGCCTCCAGATCGACGGCCATTTTGGCGATTTTGGCCTGGATCAGCTGATATTTTCCGATGGGCTTGCCAAAGGACTCCCGTTCCTTGACATAGCGGATGGAGTCGTCCAACGCCGCCCGATGCAGGCCGATGGCCAGCGAGGCCGTCATGGCACGAATTTCGGAAAGAATTTTCAGCAAGACGTCGAGGCCGCGCCCTTCTTCGCCCAACCGGTAGTCATCGGGGATGTGACAATTGTTGAAATAGATTTCGGACAGGGCGGAAGTACGCGTGCCCAGGGTCTTGAAGCGCTGGCTGGTCGAAAAGCCGGGCGTGTCCCGGGGAACCAGGAAGAACATCAGCCCGCGCAGGCCTTTTTGGGGATTGGTCTGGCACAAAACCGTGTGAAAATCGGCGAAGGGACCGTTCGTGGACCAGGTCTTCATCCCGTTGATGACCCAGCCGTCACTCGTCTTGACCGCCGACGTCTTGACCGCGCCGAGGTCGGATCCGGCTTCCGGTTCCGTGAGTTGAAAGGCACCGATTTTCTCTCCCCGCAACGCGGGCCTCAGAAACGCTTCATGCATCTTTTCATTGCCGTAGAGATACAATCCGTTGGTGGCCATGAGGCCTTCCATGGCGACCGTTGCCCCCAGGCTCATCAGGCCCCTGGCCAGCTCTTCCATGATGATGCAATACAGCGTCGTATTGCCGCCCGATCCGCCGACTTTCTTCGGGTAGCGAATGCCGATGACGCCCATGTCGGCCAGTTTCTTGTAAAGCGCCTTGGGTGGTTCTCCGATTTCATCGAGTTCCCCGGCCACCGGGATGACCTCCTGGTCCACGAATCGGGCAATGGTGCGCCTTACCATTTCCTCTGCATTCGATCTTACCATTTCTCTCCTCCTCTCATCTCGCCGGGGTTAATTGTCTGATCAGTTCCGGAACAACATCGTGCAGATCGCCGACGATTCCCCAATCCGCGACCTTAAAGATCGGTGCGTCCGTGTCTTTGTTGATGGCGATGATATACCTGGAATTCATCATCCCGGCCCGGTGCTGGATCGCACCGGAAATTCCGCAGGCGATGTACAGCTCGGGCCGAACGGTTTTCCCGGTCTGCCCGACCTGACACTCGGTGGGGATGTAGCCTTTCTCGGCCGCGATCCGCGTGCCGCCGACCTCTCCATCCAGCAGTTCCGCCAAGGCGCGCAGCAATTCGAAACCGTCCTTTCCATTGACCCCTCTTCCCCCGGCCACGATGACCTTGGCATCGGTGATCGGCGTGTGTTTTCTCTTTTCCTGAAATACTTCGAGCACCTTGGTTTTGATCTCATCCTCATCAATTCGTACCTGGCAGGGGATAATGGTGCCCTCATGCTGTTCATCGATACGGGTCTCCATCACGCCGGGCCGAACGGTGGCCATCTGCGGACGGGAATACCGGTTGGCGATGGTCGCCATCACATTGCCGCCAAAGGCCGGCCTCGTCTGGAGCATGATCTTCTCTTCCGGATCGATGGAGAGTGCCGTGCAATCGGCCGTCAGACCGACGCCGACGCGGCGCGAGAGGCGTGGTGCCAGGTCCCTGCCGATGTGTGTGGCACCAATCAACAGGATTTCGGGTTTATGCGCCTTGATGAGGGTTTCCACTATTTTCACATGCGCCAGCGTTCGGTAAGGCTCCAGGGATGGATCCTCGGCGAGATGGACGTGATCCGCGCCGTGCCGGATGAGCTCCGGGGCGAGGCTTTCGACCTTGTCGCCCAGCAGCACGGCGCTCACCTTCTGTCCGCGTTCTTGTGCCAGCACCTGGGCAATACCGAGCAACTCCAGCGTGACCTTGGCGAGCACACCGTCGCGTTGTTCCGCGTAGACCCATACGCCCCGGTAATCACTGAAGTCCGGAATCTGTTTGGGAACCGTGTCCGATTGGATGGCCTCCTTTTTACATTGGGCAAGGCAGGCCCCGCAGTTCGTGCACCGCTCTGAAATATTGGCTTTCCCGTCTTCGATGGCTATCGCATCATAGGGACAGGCTTTTACACAACGCCGGCAACCGTCACAAAGGTCGCGCTCAATCCAAACGGTCATCTTCTTCCTCCTTGTGGTTTCCTCAAGAGAGTTCACATGACGCGGCAAACGCCTTGCATGCGGTGGCGGCATCACTCTTGGAAATGTTTTTCAATAGCTCGCTAACGGCCTGCTCCTTCGCCCCATCCAGGATTTTTCCCTGCCGCTTGAAATCGGGTGAAAAGGTCTTCACCACATGGGTCAGGGAGCCGTCGAGGCCGACCTGGGAGGTCATTACGCCGATATCGGCCGCGTTGAGCACCTTGATGCGGGCCTTCTCCTTGCAGGCATCGATCATGCGCCCGATGTGGGCGTAACGGGGCGTATTCATCGACCCGATAACGGTCAACAGTGCCGGCAGCGGGCACTCGATGCGTTCATAGCCGTTCTCCAGTTGCCGTTTCACAATGGCCTGCGTCGAATCAATGCGCTCGATGTCCTGAACGTAGGTGACCTGGGGAATATCCAGATAATCGGCCACCTGGGGGCCGACCTGGGCGGTATCCCCGTCGATGGCCTGCCGTCCGCACAGAATCAGATCCGCCGGACCGATGGTCTCGATGGCCTTGCCCAGCGTGAAGGCGGTCGCCCACGTATCCGCACCGGAAAAAGCCCGGTCACTCAGCAATACGGCCTCGTCGGCGCCCATCCCGATGGCCTCCGTGCAGACATCGACTGCCTGCAACGGACCCATGGACAGCGCCGTCAGCCGGCCATCCATGCGTTCCTTGATGCACACGCCCGCCTCCAGGGCATGCCGGTCTTCGGGATTCATAATGCTGTTCAGCCCTTCGCGGAGTAGATTGCCGGTTTTGGGATCCAGCTTGACGTCGGTCGTGTCCGGGACTTGTTTAACCAAAACAATAATATTCATCGTTTGATCGCCTCATTTTTCGCGGGTTATGGGGATAAAGGGGGGCCGTCGATGGCATCAGATCACGCCCTTTTCCTTCAACTCGACCAACGCCTGCTCCGTGTAGCCCAGTGCCTGGCCGTAAATCGCCTGGTTATGTTCCCCGAAGCGGGGGGGGAAACTCAGCCGGCCGCCCTGTTCCTCCAGGAAGGATGTCTGATGGGGCGCAGGGGCCAGGGTCAATTTTAATTGCGACTCACGGTCGGTGCTATGCAGGACCTTTTGCTTGACAATGGGCTCTTCCAATACTTCGGCAATGGTGTTGATCTTGCTGACGGGCACCTGGATCGAATTGAACAACGCGATCAAATCCTTCGAATGCATTTTTCGGGTGATCGCGTTGATCGCCTGATGAAGCGCCGGCGCATCCTTCGCGCGCCCACTGTTTTTCTCGTATTCAGGACGTTCCAGTGAACTGAAGGCCGGCTGCGACACCATAGCCTTCCACTGTTTGTCGTTGCCCACGGCAACGTAGACGAATCCGTCGGCGGTTTCGTAGACCCGAACCGGGCAAAAGAATTCGTGGGTGTTTCCCTTGCGGGTAATCGGTGTGCCGAAACTCGCATTCAATGCGATGGGCACCGTCAACCAGGAGACGGAGGATTCGAACATGGACAGGTTGATCTCGCTGCCGGTTCCTTCCGTCTGCCGTTTCAACAGGGCCTTCATCAGCAGCCCATAGCCGTGTTCGCTGGTCCCCATGTCGGGAAGCGGCACGCCGATGGTCTGCGGCGGCTGGTCCGGTTCCCCGGTCAACTCCAACATCCCGGAACGGGATTGCAGGATTGGGTCGTAGGCGGCTTCGTTGCTGTCGGCGCCGAATCCGGTGATGCCCATCCAGATGATTTCGGGCTTGAGGCGTTTCAGGCGTTCGTAATCAATCCCCAGCTTCTTATAATTTTTGGGCAGCTGGTTGGTAACGAATATATCGATATCCAGTTTGGTGATCAGTGCCTCGAGCAGCCGCTGCCCCGCTTCCGTGGCCAGATTCAGCGTAATGGCTTGCTTACCCGAATTGATGCAGAGAAAATAGGCGTTCATCCGATCTTCGTCGATCACGCGTTCTCCGATCAGTCGATTCGGATCTCCGTTTACCGGATGCTCCATGCGAATGACCTGCACCCCGTCCTGAGCCAGGCGATAGGTCAGGTAGGGAACGACGGTGGCCTGTTCCAGAGCCAACACTTTAATCGTTTTTAGAAATTTCACGTGGTATTTCCTTTCGAACGAGCCGTATGTAAAAATAATTCTTATGGAATTCGGATCATGGAAAGTTGATTGATGAACTTTGATAACAGCAAATAGCGTACCACCGCTTG